>LKMJ01007687.1_pt1 | contig 10158 bp, 8 predicted proteins | sample 643391 | NCBI WGS metagenome assembly LKMJ01 (sample SAMN04112250, study PRJNA286221) | soda lake metagenome | biome: soda lake; feature: Kulunda Steppe; material: water; isolation source: sample PL-Br10 brine of Picturesque Lake | place: Russia: Kulunda steppe | collected 2010-07
CGCGAGGCGGGAGACAACTGACGTGGTAGAGGCGGCGGCCCGCAGATACGGCTTTCGCGAGATTGGGACCCCGGCACTGGAGCGAGCGGAGCTGTGGACGGACAAAAGCGGCGACGAAATCGTCGACGAGCTGTACGCCTTCGAAGATCAGGGCGGTCGCCACGTGACGCTGACGCCGGAGTTGACGCCGACGGTCGCCCGGATGGTCGTCGCGAAACAGCAGGCGCTCTCGAAGCCGATCAAGTGGTTCTCGACGCGACCGTTCTGGCGGTACGAGCAGGTCCAGCAGGGCCGCCAACGCGAGTTCTACCAGACGAACGTCGATATCTTTGGATCGAGCGAGCCCGAAGCCGACGCCGAAATCCTCGCTTGGGCGGCTGACGCCCTGACCGGCCTCGGATTGACCGACGAGCACTTCGAGTTCCGGATCTCTCACCGCGACATTCTCGGGGGCGTCCTCGAAACCTACGACGCCGATGTCGACACCGAGGCGGCGATCCGCGCGGTCGATAAATCCGCGAAAATCTCGCAGGCGGAGTACCACGACCTGCTGGTCGAGGCGGGGCTCGACGCCGAGCAGGCAGCCGAATTCGACGACCTCATCGCGGAGGGCGATCTCGACGCCGTCGAAGCGGTTGCCGACTCCGATCGGGTCACTGCAGCCGTCGAGAACCTCCAGAACGTCCTTGCGGCCGCCGAGGATTTCGGTGCACGCGAGTACTGTACGATCTCACTGGAGACGGCCCGCGGACTCGACTACTACACCGGCGTCGTCTTCGAGTGTTTCGACTCGACCGGCGAGGTCTCCCGATCGATCTTCGGCGGCGGACGCTACGACGACCTTATCGAGCGCTTCGGCGGCCAACCAACGCCAGCCGTCGGCGTCGCCCCCGGTCACGCCACGCTCTCGTTGCTCTGTAAGCGAGCGGGCGTCTGGCCCGAGGAGGAACTGACAACCGACTACTACGTCCTCCAGATCGGCGACACTCGATCGACGGCCGCCCGGATCACACGTGAACTTCGCGACCGAGGCCACGTCGTCGAAACCGATATTTCGGGCCGATCGTTCGGCGCACAACTCGACTACGCCGACTCGATCAACGCAGAGACGGTCGTCATCGTCGGCGAACAGGACCTGGCAAACGACGAGGTGACGATCAAAGCCATGGAGAGTGGTGAGCAAACACAGGTCCCAGTCGCGGAGTTCCCCGGCGATCGGGAGCGGCCGACGATCGACGACTTCGAGTGACGGAACTCCCTATCAGCTGTACTGGTAGGTGTTTTCTGCTGTTCGGATGAGCGTCGTCGGATCGGCGCTGTCGGAGAGTCGCCAGTGGTCGCCCTCGCGAGTGAGCAGGTCACTCGCGTGATGGAGTGCGTTCAGCGCCGGGGCGATCGACTCCTCACACCACTCAACCTTGCTGTCGTGGCCCGCAGAGTAGTAGGGATAGATTCGGTTTCGAAGCTCTTCTCGGGTCGTCGGCCCGGAGACGGCGATCGAGTGGAGTGCGGCTTCGAGTGCCTCACGTCGGGCTTGCAGTACGTCGTCTTCGCCGCCGAGAATCGCGTCGACATCAACGCTGGTTCCGGCGAGGGCATCCGTAATCGGCGTTTTGACATCCGTCCGGGAGCTGGCCGACTCGTCGACCGCGTCGTCGCCGATCCACCAGTAGACATCGTAGCCTTCGACGAACTCGACTAACCCCGCATCTCTGGCCCGATCGATCGCTGGCTTTGCAGCGCGTTTCCACCAGTCGGCTGGCGATGCGCCGTCGATCGGTGTGTTCGGTTCGACATCTTTTCGGAAATCCTCTGGCGTGGCTTCGCCCTCCTGGCGAAGATACTCGAGGACGGCGCGTGCGGCCTTCTTTCGTTGCTTGCGCCGTCGCTTGAGTTTCGCTGTCGTCCGATCGTCTTTCGAGAGCGCAACCGAATCCCGTTGCAGGACGATCCGCTGGAGATACTCACTCAGGGAGTTGTCGTGATCCTCGGCCTCCTCACGAAGTTTCTCGTATTCTTCTTCCGGGAGTCTAATCGTGGCGATCTTCATCTATCTATGAGTATCCTATTACAATTATATTAGTATACTGGCGGATTCGACGATCACGACGCCCACGATCCTACTCGACGACGATCACTTCACCGACCATTCCCCCAGGGATGTGGGGCTCACAAAAGTACCCATACCGGCCGGCTACCTCGAAGGTGTGTTCGAAGGTGTCACGAGTTCCGAGTCGACCACCGCGATAGTCGTGCCAGGCGTCGACGGCAGTCTCTTCGTCGTCGTAGTCACCAGTTGCAAAGTAGGCTGCCTCGTCCGGGATGTCGTTTTCGAACGCCGTCACTGTGTGGTCTGCACCGCTCGTGTTCTTCCAGACGACGGTCTCGCCGACGCGTACCTCGTAGCTCTCCGGGACGAACTCGTTTCGCGTCATCCCGATATCACAGTCATCACCATCACACGGGTCCGTGTCTGAGAGGCTGAGCGCCGATGAACAGCCGGCTACTGTCGCGGTCGTAGCCGTTCCTAACGCGGCGAGCAGGGTGCGCCGGTTCATACGCGAGCGTTAGGAGAGACCCACTATAACGGACTCGGTTTGTCAAGTGCGGGCACACAGTGCCCGGTTTGTCGAATTGAGGGTTCTGGACCACCTGCAAACGCGGTGGAGTCTGTCGACTGCTGGCTCGAACGAAAACACGTAAGGTATCCGCCGCTCCAACCGCGAGTATGCTCCCCCGGTTCGTCGGCCGACTGGGTGTCGCCGACGCAGTCACGATCGCCAACGCCGCACTCGGCTTCGTCGCTGTCGTCGTCGCGTTCGTCGACATCCATCTCGCTGCCCGCCTCATTTTGCTCGCAGCGATCGCCGACGGGCTGGATGGCATTCTCGCCCGTCAGTACGGCGGCACTCCGGCCGGGCCGTATCTCGACTCGCTTGCCGATGTTGCGTCGTTTGCGATCGCGCCTGCGGTGCTCGCGTTCGTCGTGGTCAGCGACGGACTCGGTATTGGGTTCGAGCAGGTCACGCCCGAACTCCTGCTTGTCACCGCCGTGACGGCGCTGTTCGTCGCAATGGCTGTCGCCCGTCTCGGACTGTATACGGCATACGATACGACAGCCCACTCGACCGAAGGCGTTCAGACGACGCTTGCGGCGACCATCCTCGGGGCGGCAATCCTCGCGGGTATTGCCGACCCATGGCTCGTTCTCGCCGTCACCGGCGCGTTCTGTTACCTGATGGTCTCGCCAATCCAGTATCCCGACCTGCTCGCACGCGATGCCGGCATTATGGGTGTTGTCCACGCGCTGGCGATTCTCGTCCCCACCGCCGCCGGCCGGGCGTTTCCCTACGCACTGGTCATGCTCGGGCTCGCATACATGACGCTGAGCCCGTGGTTTTACTGGCGGGACGACGAGCCACAGCCGACAGAGTCCGAACCGCATGGAAACGCTTAGGGACGTGCTGACACGACCAGTACGTATGAGTACGACGCGTCGACGCTGCGCTGAGAGAGAGCGGTTCGACGAGGTGGGAGTATGAGTGATGAGGAAGCCGACGACGCCGTAGAGTCGGACGAGCCAGCGGAGTCCGGAGACAGTGAACCGGCGGACACAGAGCCAGACACGTCCGACGAGCTGGATGCCATCCGAGCTAATCTCGACGACCTCGAAGCCGACCTCGAACCGCTGACAGCTGCTCTCGACGCGGCCGAGACCGAAGCCGACCTCGACGACGTCGAGGCTGACATCGAGACGGTCCGATCGGCGCTCGAATCGATCGAGATTCCGGAGCCGCCAGAGAGCGAGGATGACGATGACGAAGACGCCGAGGCCCCACCGGAAGAACAGCTCCAAGAGCGCTACGACGAGATCGAAAGCGAGGTCTCTGATCTCCAAGATGACCTCGACGACCAGCGTGGTCCCTACGCCGAGGACGTACTCAGCGAGATTACTGGCGCCAGCGGAACGATTACCGGCACCCGCTGGACTGAAGAAGGGATCGACGAGCTCACCGAGACAGTCGAGGCGTTCTGTGCAGACTGTGCCGACCAGCTCGACACCTCGATCGAGCGTGCAGACGGCGACAGCGGCCCCGATCGCCTCGATTCGACGCTCAATACTGTTGCCGATGCCGTCGAGGCAGCGTCGCTCGACCCGGACGACGACACAGAGACGATCGTTGCGTTGCTTTCGGCGACTGACGCCCTCGAAGACGGCATCGACGAGGCGACCGAGTGGACCGATCTTCAGGTCCGCGAACAGCTGCGCCGCGAAGGATTTTACGACGTGCTCGATCACGTGAAAGACTTTCCGCCCGAGTGGCACGCAATCAAAGTCCACCAGAAACGCGGCAACGTCGAGATGATTCTGCTGGCCTTAGAGTCGTTCGATTCGGAGTTCATGGAAGAACACTGCATGGAGGCACTCGAACGAATGGGTGCCGAGGAGGCGATCGAGCCCATGCTCGCGAAGGCAAACCGCCGGGATACAGCCGCAATGCGTATTCTCGGAAAAATCGGTGTCGACGACGAGGAGGTCGTCGAGACGCTGCTCGATTACGTCGACTCCAACCCGACCCTCCAGCGGCCAGCCTTCCGCGCACTGGGCGAGATTGGTACCGAAGACGCCGTCCAGCCGATCGCAAACCAGCTCGTCGCTGACAACCCCGACGTTCGCAGCTGGGCCGCTCGCGCACTTGGGCTGATCGGTGACACCCGGACGATCGAGCCACTGTCGGGCGTGCTCGAACACGACGAGGCCGATCGGGTCCGGGCCAGCGCCGCGTGGGCACTCGCCCAGATCGGAACGAAAGACGCCCTCGAAATCGTCGCCGAGTACGCTGACGATCGGGCCTATCTCGTTCAGGCTGAAGCCGAGAACGTCGATCTCGAACCGGTCGCGTAGGGATATTTAAGTACGAAGCGGCGGCGAACGGCGACAATGGCCGATCGTCGCCTCCTGTTGTGTGTCGTCTGTCTGTCGCTCACAGCGGTTGCGATGCTCGGCGGGCCGGGAGTCGCCACGCCAACCGTGGCCGATGTCGACGATCGGCCGGTGCATGTGTCGACCGGGACAGCCAGCGAGACGCAGCCGGCCTGTTCGATCGAGACGAGTAGCGGTGACACCCACTCCGATCGTAGAGTCGATGAGAGTGACAGCGGAGGCGTTGCAGAGACACGGATTGTCGAACTCTACCCGAACCCGACGACCGACGGTAACGCTGGCGAGTATCTGGTCGTCGAGACACCACCCGAAACGCGACTGGATGGCTGGACGATCACCGACGGTCACACGACGGCGACGGTTCCGAACGAGACCGTCTCTGGCCGCGTTGCCCTAAGCACCGACGTCGAGGAGACAGCGTCGATCGCCGACGAGCCGGTCGTCGAACTCGACGGCACGCTCCGTCTCGCAGTTGACGGCGACGAACTCACACTCGAAAACACGACCGACACCATCGATCGGGTCGCCTACACACAGGCCCCGATCGCCGAACGGTGGTACCGGGAAGATACTACCGCCGGCGGCGACCAAAACGCTACCCCGGCAACAGGAGAGTGGTGGCCACGGGAGGCAACCTGTCTGCCAGTCTCGACGGGTGAGGCCACCGAGGCGACGGCGTTTGTGCTTCCCGACTCACCCGAGGTCCCGACGGAGACGATCCGATCGGCCGACGATCGGCTCCTGGTCGCAGGCTACACCTTCACCGACCGGGAGACGACTGACGCACTCGTCGACGCTGCAGAACGCGGTGTCGACGTTGCCGTTCTGGTCGAGTCGGGGCCGGTCGGGGGCGCGCCGGAGGCAACCCGCTCACGGCTCGACCGGCTGTCGGCTGCTGGCGTCGACGTCCGCGCGATCGGTGGCGAGGGCTCTCGGTACCGGTTTCATCACCCAAAATATCTCGTCGCCGACGACACGGCGCTCGTGATGAGTGAGAACTGGAAGCCAGCTGGCGTCGGCGGCGCGTCGAGCCGTGGCTGGGGTGTCCGCGTCAACGACGCCACTCTCGCCGCAGACCTCGAAACAGTGTTCCACCGCGATTTCGAGGGGTGGGATACCGACTCCGGCGACACCTATCTCGACACCGGCACGTTCGTCGACGACGAGCCACCCACTCCACGCGAGTTCGACACGACGGCGACAGCCGAATCTGTCTCGATCGATTCGGCCGAGCTCTTGCTCGCGCCGGACAACGCCGAACCCAGGCTGGAGCAGCTCATCGACGCTGCCGAGGACGAACTACTCGTCAAACAGGCTAGCGTCAACCCGGATGTCTCCCTGCTCGAATCGACGATCGACGCGGCCGAGCGTGGCGTCTCCGTTCGGCTCCTGCTTGACTCCTCGTGGTACGTCGAAGACGACCACGAACGGCTGCAAGCCGATCTCGAACGGACGGCGACACGAGACGATCTCGACCTCGACGTTCGGCTCGTCGATGACACCGATCGCTTCGAAAAGATCCACGCCAAAGGAATCGTCATCGATCGCGAGACGGCAGTCGTCGGCAGCGCAAACTGGAATCCGACCTCGCTACAGGAAAACCGCGAAGTCCTGCTTGCCCTTCACGGCGAGGAGGTTGGTGAGTACTACGCGTCAGTCTTCGACTCTGACTGGGAGGGCGAGACGTGGTCGCTTCCGATCGGCCTCTCAGCGACGGTCGTCCTCGCACTCGGTGGCGCGGCGATCGTCGGCCGTCGATACGTCCGATTCGGTGACGAAAGCAGATAACGGTCAGTCGGCGTGCGTGTCGGCTTCGACTTCGAGTCGCTCACAGTAATCTCGCTCGGGGTCGAAACAGTCGGGACAGTCTGCCGGCCGATCGATGATCGTATCCAGCCGCTCGGCGACCGTGTCGTCGATGACGCTTTCGAGCGCCCGTGCTTCCTCGCGAAAATTGTCGACTTCGAGGACGTTGGTGAGAAACCGTTCGATGATACAGTAGGTCTGGAGGGCGTCGTGGGCCCGTTCGATGCCCTCGTCGGTCAGACTCACGCCTTTGTACTTTTGGTGATCGACGAGCCCACGCTCTTCGAGCTTGCCGATCATCTCGTTTACACTCGCGGGACTGACTTCGAGCAAGTCTGCAAGCGTCCCTGTCGAGGCAGGGCCTTCTTCGATTCGCTGGGCGAGATAGATCGCTTTGAGATACTGGTCTGCAGTGTTCATTGGCTCTCTCGATCGAACGGCTGGTCGGTTGTCGGTGCGTCACGCTGGAGAACAATCGCTCGTCGCCTCCCGCTCATGCTCTGTGCTCCATGATCTCGGTTACTTCCTGTACGCCCGCTTTCTCCTCTTCACGAATATCGGTTAGGGTCTCGATCAGTCGGTCGCGATCGATCGCAAACGACGCCTCGGAGGCTTCGATCGCCTCAATCAGATCGTCGTAAAACTTGTACGCCGTCTCCTCATTTGCCAGCTGATCGTAGAGGACGCCGTCCGTGTCTTCGGGTGGCCCATACCGGGCGTCGACCAGTGCGTTAATCTCCTCGTAGGCCACGGTCTCGGCGTCGAGTTCGTCGATAATCGCTTCCAGTCGCTCGCGGTGGGCTGCTGACTCGTCGGCAGCCTCGGCGAGTAACTCCCGTATCTGGTCGTCCTCTCGTTCGTCGGCCGGGAGCGATTCGAGGTGGTGGGCGGCACGTGACTCGACGACCTCCTCGAGGACGACCCCGATCTGCAGGAGCCGTGCGAGTTGATGATCGGTCGATACACGCTGTCCCAGACTCATAGCTATCGTTCCGTGTGCATGCTACTTAACTTCCGGCATCACTCGATCGGCCGGTATTACCCGGTGAACTGCCAGATACGGGAGCCATCGCCGCCCTCGATCGACTCGATCTGCCTGAACGCGTGTTTCAGACATGCCCACCAGCTGTCTGCCGTCTCGTAGCCAGCCGGATAGGGGTCGTACAGCGCGTCGACAAAGTCGGCTTTGCGGGCCTGCCCCTCATCACGCAGCAGTGCAACCGCCCGCCCGATAACCTCGCGTCTGGCCGCGACGACTGCGTCGTCGTGTCCCGGCACGTCGATTGCATCGAGATCGACGACGTCCTCACCCGGCCTGATCGTCTCATCAGCGAGCGTCGTCGCCGATCGGTACTCGAGTCCCGTCTCGACCGGCCGATTGAGGCGCGTCCGCGTTTTCGCGACTGCCCGCCGGGAGAGTTCGTCGAGCCGATCGAGTTCGACCGTCTCCAGTACGTCTGCATCCTTCGAGAGCGGATCGTCTTGAATCCGCGCGATCCGCTGGTTCCCTCCACCGATCTTGTTCGACTCCGACGCTGACTCGCTGTCTGCTGTCGATGCCGACTCCGATGGTGCCGTCTCCGAGCCGCCGTCTGTTCCTGACTCCACAGCCGGCTGTGTTGTCTCAGTAGTTGTTTCGTCGTCTCTACTCGCTTGCTCGTCGGTCGCCGGCCCATCAGCTCGCCACCGACCCGGTTCGCGCCGAGAGACGGTCCGGCGCGGAGAGCCCCGAACTTCGACTGACGGGTGGCTTTTCGATCGTGTCCAGCCATTCGCCTCCGATCGCGGCCCGTCACGAGTCGCTGACTGGCTCGTCTCGTCCGTCGGCGGCCCCCGATCGGTCCGGGCTGCAAGTCGCCGTTCTAGCTCTGCGATCCGATCGCGATAGGCCTCGATCAGCCCATCTGCGTCGACCGGCTCGGCAGCGATCGATGCCCGGTTGTCGATGAGCCACTGGACGTACGCACCGCGGCTCTCGAAGCCGATCAGCCGCCGTTCCGTCTCAAGGGCATCGATCGTATCCTCGTCTAACTCGACTCGGAGGTACCGCATCGGTAACTCATACGGTACTATCACACTAAAAAGGTTGTCAGACGATCAGACAACAACGGAGTTCCGATTGCCGAGCGCGAGAGTCGTACCGACCCGCGCGATCGGAGTCACCGCAGTCGGTTCAGGGGTGGAAAGCCACTAGTCGCGCTGGCGAAGCCGCGCACGCACCAGTTCTTCGATATCCTCGCGGAGTTCGTCGACCGCGATCTCTTCGAAGACAGGCACGAAGAAGCCCTCGACGAGCATGTTTCGCGCCGAGCGTGGGTCGATCCCACGAGAGGTCATATAGAGCAGGTCCTCCTGGTCGATCTGGCCGACTGTCGCCGAGTGACTGGCCTCGGTGTCGTGGTTGTTGATGATGAGTTTCGGCGAGGCGTCGGCCTCGGACTCATCGGAGAGCATCAGCGTGTTCTCTCGCTGATAGGAGCTCGTATCCCACGCGTCGCGGCCGACGTCTTGGACTCCCTCGTAGACCGATCGGGCAACGTCGTCGGTGACGCCGCGGGTGACGAGGTCGGCGGTGGTGTGTTCGGCGCGGTGCCAGACCTTCGAGTCGAGGTCGAAGTGCTGGTCGTTGTGGCCGTAGAACGCGCCGACGATCTGGGTTTCCGAGGAGTCGCCACGGAGTTCGGTCTCGACGCCGGTTTTGGTCAGCTGCGTTCCGATGTTGGCTTCGATCCAGTTGATCGTCGCGTAGGTGTCGGTGACGCCGCGTTTGAGCGTGAAGTTGTAGGCCTCCTCCGAGAGATTCTGGAGGTTGCCGTACTGGACGTAGCTGTTTTCGCCGGCGGAAATCTCGACGATCCCGCTGTAGTACTGCTCGTCCTGTTTCTCGCCAGTCGACTGGCGTTCGAGGATCGTTACCGACGAGGACTCCTCGGTGACGACGAGCGTGTAGTTGAACAGCGATCGGGAGTTCTGTTCGGTCCGGATGGTGACGTCTTCGGCGTCGACGCCCTCTGGGACGTAGACGACCGTTCCAGTCGAAAACAGCGCCGTCGAAAGCGCTGTCAGATAGTTTTCCTGCGGGTCGACGATCGAGCCGAAGTGCTCTTTGAGCAGGTCTTCGTGCTCGTCGACGGCGTCTTCCCAGGCGAGAACGTCGACCTCGTCGGGGCCGACCTGATCTTTGTTCTCGGCGGCGTTCAGCGGATCGACCAGCGACTCGAAATCGAGATTGTGGAGGTTCGTCCAGTCTCGACCCGGCGTCCGGATGACGCTTGGCATGTCGAGCTCTTCGAGGGCCGCGAGGGCCTCCAGACGCGTCTCCGTGAGCCAGTCTGGCTCGCCGAGTCGCTCGCTGATTTCGCGGACCTGTTCCTCGGTCAGATTGGCGTGTACCTGTGTTCCTGCGC
>LKMJ01007688.1_pt1 | contig 10158 bp, 17 predicted proteins | sample 643391 | NCBI WGS metagenome assembly LKMJ01 (sample SAMN04112250, study PRJNA286221) | soda lake metagenome | biome: soda lake; feature: Kulunda Steppe; material: water; isolation source: sample PL-Br10 brine of Picturesque Lake | place: Russia: Kulunda steppe | collected 2010-07
GGGGGGGGGGGGTGACGAGTATGCAACAGGCTGACCGTCTGCCAGCACCTCTTGCCAGCACCTCTTACCAGCACCTTTTGCTGGATGTTGCAGAGGGTGGGGAAGGCGTGTGTGCTGCAGTTTGCTGCGTTGCTGCACATGTCAGCGAGGCTGCATTCTATTGACACTTGGCTGGTGGGATGTTGTGTGCATGGGTGCTTACATGGGCGCGTGTGCGCAAGCGTGCACCAGCAGCAAGTCCATTACCAAGCAGCAGCAGCAGCAGCAGCAGCAGCAGTAGCAGCAGCAGCGACGGCGGTGGTGGCGGCAAAGGCCCATGGCAATTGGAAGCTCCCTATTGAGGAGCACGGCTTGTGCTGCGCGCGCTGTGCACAGGCGGACGGTGGGGCAGCAGCAGGCGGCCACAAAGGACACAGTGCAGCCCCGCGCCGACCAAGGCAGACCCCACCCCTGGACCCCCCCGCCTCCTGGCAGCTCAGGAGCTACCACGCATGGCTGCAGTGGTGCATGGGAGGATGACGGCGCAGGTCAACCTACGCTCGCTGGCCTGGGGGGAACTGAACAGGGAGGACAGCTCCCAGCTGGCATGTGTGTCACCAAGGAGGACTTTGCTGTGGCAGAGGGCCGCGTGCGGCCGAGTGCACTGCGGGAGCTAGCGGTGGAGGTGCCGCGCGTGGGCTGGGCAGACGTGGGTGGGCTTCAGGATGTCAAGCAGCGGTAGGTGGGGTGGTGCAGGGTGTGGAGCAGCGGGAGGTGCTTGCAGTGGAGTGATGCTGCGCGTGGGCTGGGCGGACGTGGGTGGGCTTCAGGATGTCAAGCAGCGGTAGGTGGGCTGGTGCAGGGTGTAGAGCAGCGGGAGGTGCTTGCAGTGGAGTGATGCTGCGCGTGGGCTGGGCAGACGTGGGCGGGCTCAAAAATGCAAAGAAACGGCAGGTGGGATGGTGCAGGGTATGGAGCAGTGAGAGGTGCTTGCAATAGAGTAATGCTGCACGTGGGCTGGGCGGATGTGGGCGGTCTCCGGAACGCTAAGCAGTGGTAGTTCAGGTCCTTGGGTTGGAGGGTTGCTGGATATCAAGCAGCAATAAGGGGGCTGGGGAGGGGCGGGAAGGCAGGACATGAAGTTGTGAAGAAGCGGTAGGAAGGGGTTGGGAGGGGGGTGCAGGGCATCACCTTGCGGATGGTGTGGGGAAAGGAGTAACAAGCCGTGACAAAGCGGCAGGTGGGAGGGGGAGGAGTTGCACGACATGATGCATTGCTGGTGGGTGCCAAAGGGTACTCTGGTGATGTTCGGCACGTGCGGGTACATTCTGCAGCTGTGTGCAGCAATGCGCCTGTGCACATCCAGCCCCCCTCTTGCGAAGCTCAGTGCAGATCTGGTTTTGCGGGTGCGGGCACAGCACATGCACATGCATGTGGATGTACATGCACGTGCCCCCTGCCTGCCCGCTTGCATTTGCTCTTGCGTACATGCGCCTATGCGTTGACATTCCCACGCGTGCGCGTGTGTGCGCACACGGACAGTACAAGGCCGCAAAATGACCGCACCTACCTGCCTCCATCTGCGAGTGAAGGGTGTGGGTGTGTATTGATGTGCGTATTCAATTCATTGCAGCTGCGTGATCATGCGCGCGCAGGCTACGGGAAGCAGTTGAGTGGCCGTTCCGCGTACCTGGCGCCCTGGCGCGCGTGGGGGCGCAGGCGCCACGCGGCATCCTGCTGTATGGCCCCCCCGGCTGTAGCAAGACGCTGCTGGCACGCGCAGTGGCGTGTGAGGCCAGGCTCAACTTCTTGGCCATCAAGGTGAGGGAGGCGCTGCGTGTATGTGTGTGCATGTGTGAGCAGGTGCGTGTGCCCGGTGTGTGGTGTGTGGCCGGGGAGATAGTGCGTGCCACTTTTATGTGGGGTGGGATGTTGCTGGGGTGAGTGAGCAGGCGTGTGTGCTCGTCGTGTGGTGTGTGGGCAGGAGCACTTGAAGGGTGGCTGCAGTGAGGAAGCACGGCTGGCGCGAGGCGTGGCTGGCGTTTGCATCCAAGGGGTGCATGTCCTTCTGTCCGGGGCTCTTGATCAAAGTGCACGGCACCTGCACACCTGTGACGTGGGCGTGCGCTTTGTAGGTGGCGGGTGTCAGGACACCTCTGCGCGTGCGCTTGCATGGGCAGTTTCAAACTTGAAATGTAGAGCACAGGAGCGACACTGGCCATGCATGCTCACGCCAGTCTAGCACACGCTTCACCACACGTGAGCCTTACCGAGCACGCATGCATGCACGCATGCACACGCACATACCTGCACACACACATTGTACCTAAAGGGAGGCGAGCTGTTCTCCAAGTATGTTGGGGAGAGCGAGCGCGCCATTGCAGCACTGTTTGCGCGCGCCCGCGCCACCGCCCCGTGCATCGTGTTCTTTGACGAGATTGACGGCCTGGCAAGCACACGCTCAGACGATAGTGCAGGTGTGTGCTGTGGGCACAGGTATGTGCGATGATGAGCTCTGACAGCAGTGCAGGTGCTTACTGTGGGCAGGTCCTTCGGGTACCTCAGGCACTGGTCACATGTGTATACGGCAGGTGCCCGCAACCTACTGTCTCGCCTCGGGGGAGGGCCCACATGCAAACGTGGTGTGCTGCTTGGGGCCAACGGCAACCATGGCCAGTTCTTCCAGGTCATTTATGGCATAGGGAATTGACATCTAAGCCGCTCCTCTCACCGATCCAAACAATTACAGCGTTGAGCTGCCGGTTGCTCAATTGGCTGTGAGTGTAGGCTGGCTTGGCAACTGCCTACCTTGCCTGGAGGGTGTGGTTCAGGGCTTCCTTGCTTGCAGGTCCATTGATTAAGCGGCGCATGTGAGAAGCTCAACGGCAATAAGCGGCAAACGCAATTAGCCAAATGCCTAGGAGGCACAAGCAATAAGCCAAATGCCTGGCATGCACGTGGAATAAGCCCAGTGCCTGCAGTTGCCTTTGGTGCACTGGCGCACATAGCCTGCACTTCCCTGCCTCTCACGGCCCCAGCACCACATCCTGCCGCTCATGTCACGCAGCAGCTGCACAGATCCTTCAGCTGCATTATTTGTATGCCTCCCCGGGTACACTTGCTCTAGACCTTGAAACGCAGCTCATAGCCAGGCAATGCAGGCCAATGCCATCCGTGCCCTGTATCCTATGATCATTCATCACTGATGAGGCAGTGATGTAATCCAGCGGCACAGCCCCGCGCGCCCTACGCCCTGTGATGCCCCTCGCATGCAAGGGGATTAGCCAGGCGATGCAGGCTGCATGCAACACGCCTACTGCAGGTGCAGGCGTGAGTAGCATCGCTTACAGCTGAGCATATTACGTCCATGAGGCGTGGTGTTGGGCAGAGGATCATTCCACTTAAATGAAATGCATCAAGGACCCATGCAAACGCCATCGCACGCAGCCCTGTCTCATGCGCGCGTCGCGGTGTGTGCCTCCTCCGGGTGCAGGCGGCCATGTGGGGGACCGCGTCATGGCACAGCTGCTGTCTGAGATGGACGGCCTGCAGGACCGCCTAGGCGTCGTGGTGGGTGGGTGAGGCTGTGGCTGCTCACAGATGGACAGCTGATTGGCCGTCCATGAGGTGTGCAGTGTTGGACGCAGACGACAGGGGTGTTCATGAGCTCTGGGCGGGGTGTGCTCCCTCGGCCAATGAGTTGGCTGATCCCCAGGCCAGCCGCGGGCTGGGCCTGGAGGCTGCAGAAGTTAAGTTGGGCAGTAAGGACCAGGGCACCCGAAGCTGGCGTTCACGCGACACACAATCTGCTGTGCGGCTCCTGCGGCTGTGCCCTCGCCTAGCAGGTGCTGGCAGCCACCAACCGCCCAGACTGTGTGGACTCTGCCCTGCTAAGGCCGGGCCGCTTCGACCGCCTCCTGCACGTGCCCCCCCCTGATGCTGGCGGCAGGTAGGTGGCAAAGCCTTGCGATCCGTATGCATGCAGGCCATATGCCGTATTCGTGCGTGCCCGTCATGCCGCGGTGTGTGCGTGTGTGTGTTTGCATGCCAAGTTAGGCCATCTGTATCACCTCAGTGCTGCGCTTTTGAAGCACAACCCCAGACGGCCAGGTGCTGGTTAAAGGGCAGGTGGTGCTGGAGCGCTGCTTGTTTGAACTGCACAATGCAGGTCCCGCTGCAAAGACCAGGCGCGCCTGCCAAGACCAGGCATGCTAGCCGTTGCCTAGGGCTGCCCAAGGCATTGTATATTTTAGGCGGTGCACAGTCCAGAAGGCGCCAAACCTCGGCGCTCACCCTCCTCCCCACTCCTGTACATACTCCACACATGTATGCGTACACATTCGCATACACATACACACAACGCATGCCTATGACTGGCCTATGGGACCAGCATGAACCGCTCGCTGGTGCTGCATCTACTTGCATATGTGCCTATGCCATCCCTTGACCAGGATGTAGGTATATTGACAGCAAAGCTGCGCTCTGCACACTCCAATCCACATGTCCAGGATGGAGATCCTGAAAGTGAAGCTGCGCAAGACGCCCTTGGCTGCGGACGTGGACCTTGAGCAGGTGATTCCCTGGGCTCTCTCTCTCTCTCTTCACCTAGCTTCTTTGCATGCCTCTTGAGCTCAACAGGCCGCCCAAGTGCCTCCCTCCAGCTCCGCTGAAGTGCTGCGGCAATGGCTGCGCCATCCTTGTGCCAGGGCAAGCGGATGCACGCATTGAGTGCAGGGCAGGGCTGCTGCTGCTGCCGCTGGCCTCAGCTGCCTTTCGCCGCACCCTTGTCACACACAATTGTGGCTGGCTCGGGGGTGCTCATCACACACCTCTGCAGCTGGCTTGATCAAGCTGCGCTAGCTGGCCCAGTGGTGGGTGTCAGTGATGCAAGCCATCTGGCGGCTCGCATGATTTTTGGGCAGTCCATCAGGGGTGATTTGGGCAGTGCATCAGGGGTGATTTGGGCAGTGCATCAGGGGTGATTTGGGCAGTGCATCAGGGGTGATTTGGGCAGTGCATCAGGTGTGATTTGGGCAGTCCATCAGGTGTGATTTGGGCAGTCCATCAGGTGTGATTTGGGCAGTGCATCAGGTGTGATGACCCATTGATAAGGCGGAGCTGTTGCCTCAGGGTTTTTAAGCAAGCAGTGCTGATGGGGCAGCCCCCGTCTTGGCGTGCCCACACGCAGTTGGCTTTGCGCACACAAGGGTACACAGGCGCAGACATTGGGGCGCTTGTGCGGGAGGCAGGCCTGGCTGCTCTGGAGGAAGACATCACCATACCCCATGTGAGTGGCGCGTGTGCTTGCTGCTTACTGTGTAAGTGGCGCTGGTGCTTGCTGCTTGCCGTGTGAGTGGCACTGGTGCTTGCTGCTTGCCATTTGAGTGGCGCAGGTGCTTGCCGCTTGCTGTATGAGTGGCTCGCGTCTTGGGCTTGCATGGTCTTGTGCGAACAAAGTGAGGGAGCCCCCTGCTTGCGCAAACTCTGCAGCTGAGGTCGGTTGCAGGCGCAGGGGCTGCACACAGATAGAGCAGCCCTGCCGCGGTCGAATGGATGAAGACAGGAGCAGGGCCTTGCATGGTTTGCTGGAAACAGTTTGTATGCACGGAGTGGGGTACCTTTGCAGGATGGCATCCCCACTTCCTTGGCTCCTGTACTGACAGACTCCATCCATACTCTCGCCATGCTGCTGCGCTCGTGCCTACTGCAGGTTTGCTGGAGGCACTTGGAGCTGGCACTGGCACTGGTACCTCCCAGCACCCCACCCTCCGACCACCTGCTCGATGTGTACCGCCAGTTTGCTTCCGGGGAGCAGGAGCACCAGTATGAAGCAGTGTTTGCATTCGCAGGATCATGAGAGCATGCCAGCCACAGGAGGCAATAGCCAAGTGCATTGCGTCTTGTGTACAGCTGTGGCGGCACCTCATTGCAACTGTATTGATGGGGTGATGTAAGCGCTGGTGATGGCAGCACGCCCCGGCGCGGGCACGCGCCCTAGCTGTGCCAAAGATCACCTGCGCTAGCACCTGCGCCTATGCCCTGTGCCTACCCGCATGCACCATTGGCGCAACAAATTGGCCCCACAAGTGTCCAAACTGAATTATTGCCATGATAGCAATCCTTTTTGATGCTATGTCACACAACGACTGCCATGCTAGGCAACCTGCTTGCAGGTACCTTGTGAGGCTGCGCCTGATTCTGTGCGATGAGCCCGGAGGCTGCGGGGTACACTGTAGAGCCTGCGGGGTACACTCTAGAGCCTCTTGTGCACTGAGGATGGATCAGGCTGACCATCTTAATGTGCAGCAAGCTTTGCCCTGAATGCGCAAGGCATCCTGCACGTATGAGCACCACAGTTTACTTTCAGCTGATTGGGTTTGACATGGAGATCATTCACCAAGGCAACACTGCCGGATAAAACAGTACAATTGTTTCTTTTTTGTTTCAGCGCAGACATATTCTTAGCGCTAGCCACTGCTCAGCCTCTTGAAATGTGCAAGCTGCGTGCTGTTGTTAAAATTTGGAACAGTGCTTGTCCTGGGGGCAGGTATCTGTTTCATTTTTCAGAGAGGAGAGGTGCAGGTATGCGGGGATGAGTGAAGAGGCCAGGACAGGATGGGGGTAGGCCAAACCCAGGACGAGGTTTGCAACGAAAGAATTCAGTATGCCCAATAGTCCTGCTGCTGACTAGTCTGACCCCTCCTGTATATTACATTTTTACTGACTAATGATTGGATGGATAAAAGATATAATAGTACTGGATGATAATGGTGTACCCCACCTTTAGAATTGACGTCCATAAGGGAGATATTCAATAGGACAAGTTGCTCTTGCCTGTTAAGAAGTTGTCCTCTGTGTTTGTGGTCTCCTCTGTCCAATGGTAAAGGGCTTGTGGAGTTGCATTTAGAGATGGCCCTTAAACTGTCTCCCCCTGCGCAGGGAATGCATGGCACTCTTAGTCCCATGTTTTCAATTGGCCAAGGTCGCAGGATTTTGTTTCATTGAACCTGGACCATCAAGCTTACTGGGTATCTTCTGTTCATTCCATGAAACGAATGATAGATACGAAGGGGTGTCTGGGGTTTGGTTGCTTCATATGACTACAAGTTGCATTCCATACTTAAAACTCAAGAATGGAGAGTCTTTCGAACCAATTGTCTGTTGACCCAAGCCCCTCCCATAGAGCGCTACCATGCCAGGTAGGGAACATAGCTTGCAAACAGATAGGAAGCTCTGACAAGCTGAAACTCTTAGTGTCTGAGCATCTGGACGAAAATGAAGAGCGAAAGTTTCGCACTTGCATGATTATATTGCAGGGCGAGATTTTACCTCAGTATTGTGATGATACATGACCAAAGCCACTAATAATAAGAGCAAGTGAACAGCACATTGGATTGAAAAACGCCTTGCACAGCAACAAAGCCTACAAACCATCCTGATTGGTACATTCCTCACACTCTGGTTCCTCTGAAGAGTCTCGGCCTTGATTCACAAAGAGTCAAGAAACTTGCTCTCAAACTCTATGCCCATTCTGTGCACTGCTCATAAGCTTGTCCAGACCAGACGTTCTCTTGAGCATTCTCCCCACCTTCAAACCAATCAGGAGAGGTCTCCTGATCCTTACTGACCCCCCCCCTTATCTTATCTGGTGGCTCCTTTTTATGATGTGAGGAGCTTTTTGCTGCTTGCGTAGTTTTTCTTTCTTTCTTTCTTTGATTGGTTGGGTAACATCTAAAAATGCCATAGTGAGCTACCCTTCAATAAGCTTGGCCCAGTCCGTGTAAAGTTGCAAAAATCTTGCACTGAATTCAATTCATTCCTCGTTTGATGATGGAGGTTTGCCTGGTGCTTGCACCAGATGTAAACTTCCTCCTTTTCACGCAAACAGGGGTTACCTTGATAGCGTAGTCTTTTCTCTTCTTTTCTTTTCTTTTCAATATGCGAAGAAGATAATGCGAAGAAGATAATGCGAAGAAGATAATACAGACAGTGAACATGGTTCTCTTCAAAAGTCTCTCCACTAACGATCCTCTCCCTAATTTGACGGTGGGGAGTTGCCCAGTTGATGCTTGCACCAGATAAACCTCTTTCTTAACAGGAAAACTCCCTGTTGACATAGTCTTTTCTCGATGAAAAACAATGTGTCTAGGTTGCGAGGCACACTGCGAAAGCAGAACAATTGGTGCTCGAAAATCTCGGTGACGAGCATGCACAGAGGCAGCGCTTTCAGTCGCAAGGGCGCGCGTGAGGAAAGTCGAAGTGCTATGACCATGAAGCAAAGTGCTATAACAACTGACAGAAACTTGCTGTGCAAACAGGGCGGCCAGCACAGAGGAGTGCAAGCCTCAAGCAACAGGGCAGAACAATCATGCAGGCATGGAAGGAGAAGGATGAAGGTGTCCGCCTTCCCAGCCAGTTTGCTCAGCTCCTCTCAGATGCAGCAAGCTTGCATGAGCAGCTGCATCTCCATGATCCGAACATTCAGATGATCTCTCTGTTCCTTAAGGATTCGTATACCACTCTTTAAGCTTCCTTACTACGGATTTGTATACCACTCAAAAGCATGTAAATGCGAACGGATGAATGGCGAGCCATGCGCTTCGTAAAAACAAGGTGATTACATTTAACATATACATGAGAAAAATCGGGTCCGCCATATTGCATATGCATCTTTGCTAGCCCATGCCATTCTTCAGTCAAATAAACAGGAAATAAACAATCAGTGGCAAGATAGTCGGACGGGGGTTATGGAGTTGTGAAGAACTCTGATCATCAGCCAACCCTCGGCTCGGACCATGGCTGCAGACTGGGAGCAGCTCAAGCTGGACGAATTGTCCATCAAGGACACCCCTGCGCCAGAGTGCGTGGCGCTTCAGGGCCGAGGTTCTGTTTCAGAGCACTCCCACCCTGAAATGTTCAGGGAGCACTGTGACAACTGGCCCTTTCTCACCACCGTCTGCGTTTTTCGTCTTCATCATCACAGGCCAAAGCATCAGCAGCATCTGCAGCAACATCCACCGGAGTCGGAGCAGGCAGAGGTGGATGCGCAACAGCAGATTGCAGCTCTAGGGCCGAATGCTGCAGAGCTGCACCTGACAACGCAAGAGGAGCAACCGGTCCTGCTTGCTCTGGCTGGCAACAATGAACGCACACAGGGTGAGGAATCCAGGGGCTTGAAACGTGCGCTGGCCTGTTCCCTAGTAATGCACGGTTGGGCATGCACGCCCTGTACAGGTCAGACATGTCTCCTTGCTCGCTCAGTCTCCTTTGCCCTGGCAAAGTGGGTCGCAGACGGTCCCCTTACATGGATGGATGCATCAGACTACATCCTTAAAGCTGCTGGCCTCCTGAAGTGAACAGATTGCATGTCTGATCGATCAATGGCCAAACACTGGAAACGCCCATGCAGCCTTGCGCATTGAGGAGGAGGTGCTGGCATTTATCCGAGACACTGGCCGGGATGTGCTCGAGTTTCCTCCGTCGTACGGAAATTACCAGGTGCGTGGAACCCTGTCCTGCGCTGCAAAGGAAATGAGCTGGGTCAGTTTTTTCCCGGGCCGAGTGCCCCTGCTTCCTTAGGATCGCTCCCGCTGTGAAACAACCTATGCACCCGCAAACTCCCGTACAGCACTCCTTGGCTTGTTCTTACAGTCCGTGCTGTGCTTGTCTCCGATGCGTGCCTTGCAGAGGCTCCTGGCGCACAAAGTCGCTCAGTATCACGGGCTCCAAACCAGCACTGCAGACTACGAGGGCTCCACGGGCCGGGTTGTGGCACACCGCAAGAACGTGGAAGGGAAGGTGCGTCGGTCTGTAGGCTGGGCGCTCGCAAAGGACCTGGTAGGGGAGACCGTGCTGACGTGACAGGATGTTTGGTCAGACGCCATCCCGGAGATCCCGAGGTGCTTGTGTCTTTTCCAAGAGCGAGGCCTTCTTTGGTAAAGCGAATGCACATGCATGTGCGCATGCTAGGCTGGGCCTGTTTCTGCGCTCAGCATGCATGCATGGGCCTGTTTCTGCGCTCAGCATGCATGCATGCATGGGTCATGCATCAAGGAGAATGAACAGACCAATTCCAGCCAATACGTGTATGCTCTGGGTGCAGCCGCACATATTGGGATGATGTGATCCAGCTTGCATGCGCGCGCGCGCACACACACACACACACACACACACGCACAC
>LKMJ01007689.1_pt1 | contig 10154 bp, 17 predicted proteins | sample 643391 | NCBI WGS metagenome assembly LKMJ01 (sample SAMN04112250, study PRJNA286221) | soda lake metagenome | biome: soda lake; feature: Kulunda Steppe; material: water; isolation source: sample PL-Br10 brine of Picturesque Lake | place: Russia: Kulunda steppe | collected 2010-07
ACCTGCGCCAGCCTGATGAGCGTCCTGTCCAGCCAGCGGGTGGCGTCAAAGTCCTCTTCCGTCTCCATCTTGTAGCTTGCTAGGCGGGCCATCAGCACAGCAGCAGCCTCTTGGTCAAAGCCTGCAGGAGGGTGGGTTTGCAGGGCAGCAGGGCATGTGCTCCATGCCCCTCAGCAGGGCAGCAGGGCAGCAGGGCATGAGCTGCACGCCCCTCAGCAGCACCTGCATGCTCATCAGCACGACCCTGAGCGTGCTCGATCTGTGGTGTACACTTGCTATGCTTGTTACAATCCTGCGCTTCCCTGGCACAATTGCCGCCTTCGACAACCAGACATCCCACAGTGCGCCTTCAATAACCAGCCCTCAGTAGCCAGCCCTCCCACAGTGCGCCAATCACAGGAAAAAGTAACCTTGGCTCTCGTGGCCCACATTCCTCCAGCGTGCAGGTGCCAAAGATGCAGCCAAAGATGCGAGCGCAAGTGCATGCAGGCGTGTACAAATGTGTGTCGTCTGAGATGAGCTCCTTATGCAGACAAGCGCGTGTGTGAAAAGGCTTTTGCACGCGTGCGCACCAGTGATAAGGTCCGCCACAGCACTGCCATCAATCCACCGCCGCGTCACAGTGGACACCCGTAGCCGCAACTCCCCACTCCAATGCATGTAGCGCGTTTGGAATTGCAGGAACAGCTGTTGCGCGCCGGGGGCGTTGGCCTCATTGTCCCTGGATGAGGGGTGGGGAGGTCAGGGAAAGGGAAAAGGCTGGGCAGCTGTGGAAGGGAGGCTAAGTGAGTTGGAACTGAGTGGATGTGGTTTCGTCACACATTTCACGAGTGTGAGTTGAAACTGAGTAGATGTGGTTTGGTCACACATTTCACGAGTGTGACTTGAAACTGAGTGGATGTGGTTTGGTCACACATTTCACGAGTGTGAGTTGAAACTGAGTGGATGTGGTTTGGTCACACATTTTACGTGTGAGTTGGCTCCAGATGAGTGTGCATTCTAGGTCCAGCTTTTTCTGTCTCCATTCAGGTGAGGAGTCTGGACAATCGGTTGTTCTTTCCAAGCGGCTGTTATAGCCTGCTGCATAAGAGGGAAATGAGTTATAGGGAGGTGTTGCACGCAATGCTGAAAACTTGGCCAAGCTTGTGCTGTTCACATTATCAACATAACATATACAAGAGTACATTATATCGCAAACATAAAAAACCATTTGAATGAGTTATAAGGAACCATCCACCTAGCTGTGAACTTGAACGTCCCTTTTCGATTGCACAGTATGCATAGTTACCGCCCAGACCGTCCTTCGCACCGGTCCCTGAGAACTTCATGCAGGCAGGCATTCAGAATGGACCTCCGCCATCAGGCGATAGTCTGGGGACCTGGCTGGCCTGGTTGGCAATGCCTAGACTGGTTGTGTATAGCTTATGGCTGTTCTGACTGCATGCTGCGCCTGCAGCCACCAGAACTTGGGTTCCTGGTCAGAGTGTTGCTAGAAACATTGCCAAGTGTTAGGCCAGGCTGTGAGCTGGCAAGCCCTGGCCAAGAACTGCCCACCCCTGTTTTTGAGCTTGTTGAGCAGACTTAATGCTGCGCCCACCATGCTCTCTCACGCCCATCTTGCACTTCGGGCCTGCCTGACGAGTTCGTTCAGGGAGCTGGCCAAAACTCAGGGCAGGATTGGTGCTGAGTAGGGCTGAGCAGGCCACCGCGAACTCCACTTCCCGAAGCACGGAAAAATGGGAGGCTGCGCCCCATGACTGGGGTTCTACCAAGATGGTCAAATCGAGATGTGGGAAACGGTGGAGGTCATGGGCTGCAGCTCCCGTGCAGACATGGGCATGGAAGGTCGTGCGAAGGCAGGAGAAGTGCGGGAAACAAGCGCGGATAGCTTTTGCGCCCACTTTGGCGCGCACCACATGCTTCAAAATCACTTTCAAGCAGAGAGCAGAGGGGAGCAGAGGGAGAGGCCAAAAAGATGATGGCCGAGGCGTCCCTTGTCTTAATGCGGCCATTCCTCGCCAGCACACGGCCTCCCCCCATCCACACTCTTTATCCACTCCCTCCTAGCGAACAGGCGCTTGTACCAATTAACAACTGCAAGGCGTGCACAGGAAGCGCTGGTGCACGCAACACATCGCACATTCTAAGCCGACCCACTTGTTGTTTGCGGTGATTTCAAACACTACTGCTACTGTCGTGTCCGTATCCACGCCTGCCAGCTTCCAAGCACAAGTGTTGCCCAACCCAACCTGCGCAGCAGCAGGCATACAAAAATGGTGTTCAAGGCAAGCGCGCAGGGCGCGCGCGCACACATGAACCAAACACACACACACTCATCCAGGCAAGCTAAGAATGTGTGCACAGCGGCCGCTCTCACGCAAGCGCGTGTGCATACACACACACACTTGCACACACACCTCGGTGTCTGCTACGTTGATGCTCTTCTTTTCCAAGCGCGCTGCAGGCCCCAGCAGGCCTGCCACCTTGATGTCCTTGGAAGGTATCACCTGCACCCAATGCACAGTCATGTCAGACACAGGGGTGTCTTGCTTGTATGCCCTTCGCCAGCTTCACATCAACAGACGCAAGGCAAGTGAGGCAGCAAGTAGGTGTCTTGCTTGTATGCCCTTCACCAGCTTCACATTAACAGACGCAAGGCAAGAGAGCCAGCAAGCAGGGCATGCTGAGAATTGTGTATGCAGGAGGTTCATTGATTCCATTTCACACTGACAGCATCCTGAACCCCTGACAGAGTGTGCCTCTGCCATGCAACCCATGTGGTGTATGAGCAAGGGCCAAAGAAGCAGGACCATACCTCCAGGACCCCATTCGAGGAGCACCCGATGAAGCCCTCGTCCGTTTCTTTCTGGAACAGACGCTTCAGGGAGTCCCAGAACACCTTGTTGTGGAAGGTGTCTGTCTGCAGCGCCATGCCGCCCGTGCTCAGTACCATGCCCTTCATCTCCGCCAGCCCGACCTGTGTAAAACAGCACAGGAACAAAAACGGGGGCAGCCAGCTGGCCTGTGGGCTGATGATCGAACACCAAATAGGCACACAAAAGCACACAGGACTGCACACGCCTCCAGACACACACCCAACACAAAATACAACAACCAAAAGCAGATGAAGAAGCACACAAATGCACACAGGACTGCACACACACACACACAACACACACACAGGGAGGGGGGCAGGACACCTGCATCCGTCGCGCCCAGCATGACGTGCTGCACGCGCCGAGCATGATATGCTGCTCCCACAGCGCACCTGGTCCAGGGCGCAGGTGAACATGTCCAGGGTGTGCCCGTGCGCCACCAGCTCCGCGGCCACGTTGTTGTAGAACTTCTTGGCCTTGGCAAAGTGCGGCACGGCGTCCTTGGCCAGGTCCTTGTGCGAGCGCATCTCCTCGGACAAGTCCCTGCACAGCGCACGCGCGAGGCTGTGCATCACACACACTCGTACATCGCATGCGCACACGCACACATGCACGTACACACACTCCACTGTTGCCAAACAAATGGTGTGGTAAGTCTATACCGCTTGCTCGGTGTCCTGTGCACGTTTTTACTCAGGAACTGCCTGAGCGCCCCATAAAGCACCCACGCGTGCTTTATTACAGCCACACCAAGGCCCCACAGATGTGTGTGCGTGCTGCCACGCGTCTGCCCACGCCGACCAAGCCCCTGGGTGGCATGTTCGCGCCTTCATGACGCGCTCGCCGCAAGGACCACAGCGGCACCTTTGCGCAGCTGAGTCCTACCTGCTCACGACGCGGCCGCCCCCCTCCGTGCATGGGCCACCGATCATGGCCAGGATGCGGACTTGGCAGTTCCCGGTGGGCAGCGAGGCACCTAGCAGGGCGGCGGCCACCTGCGCAATTGGGGAGCAGATATTGGCAGAGAAGGGCAAAGCGCCAGGTTGCTTGTGTTGCCTGATGGAGGTAGCCTTCCAGTGCACGCACGTGCTGCTGCTGCGCTCCCGTGTTGCCCTCCACGCAGCCGTGGCAACCTGGCGCTTGTTGCCCTCCACACAGCCATGGAGCCCTGCCGCTTGTTGCAAACACACCAGTTTCCTTCCACTGCTGGCACCCAAGAGACACTCCCTATTATATGGGGCCAAATGGAGCAAGCACAGCACGGTGGAGATACTAACGGAGCACTGCCAAACGGCGCGCCGTCCACGACTGTTGGATCTGTGTCTCGGTCATGGTTAGGGGGCCTGTGTCCTATGAGTGCCTAAGTGCCTCCCTCCAAGCCAACGGCAGGCTCATGCACATTCGCCTGAGTTCCTGTCCTGGGACTTGCTGCCTCTGTCGATGTGCCACTCGAGCCTGTGTCACACAGCCACACTGCAGGCGCTGCAATACTAGATCGTGTGCCTAGGCAGCAAACATGCACACACATGTCCACACAAACCAGCACCTTAGCTTGCTTGTGTGCACAAGATATATACGTACACACAAGCACACACACACACACACACACACACACACACACACTTGAGCCCGGACATGCCGATGCTTCTGGCATGCCGACGTGAGCTCCTGGCCGTCACGCGCAAGCTCACCTGCACAGCTGTCCCCGTGCAGCGCGCTGGCCTGTGCTGCGAGCTGACCGAGTAGGCGTCCTTCTGCAACTCCTCCAGAGCCGTAGTCAAGGCAAACTCGGCCTCGCCCATGGGCATCAGGAAGCGGCGGGTCGGGGCAGCTGCGGCAGCAGCTTGCACGGCGGCGGCGGTGGCTCCAGCACGTGCCTGAGGGGCCCGCACGCCCAGCTGATCCACGATCTGGGCAGTGGTGTACTCCTTGGAGCCTCTGAATACGAAGCACTTGGAGCACTCCGTGAAGCCAAGCTCGTAGACGTGGACGTGCGTGCCAAAGGTGATCAGGCCCACATAGATGTACTCTGGCAGCGTGGAAATAGCCTGCAGTATCGCACTCTTGCAGGCCTGCAGCTCGTCCTCGGACACACACGTGTCGATGAGGAACAGGTAGACGGGCGGGTGCGGGGGGATGGTGCGCGGCAGCGCATACTCGATGGTCGTGTAGCTGGGATATAGCTCAGCTGGTAGGGCGGTCTCTGATATCCCTTGGTAGTGGGGCGGGAAGTGGTTTCGTGTGATGCAGAAAGGGCAGATCCAAACCTGCATATTCAAGCGATGAAGATGTGTGTGTGTGTGTCCCTCTCTCTCTCTCTCTATCACTAGTGTGTCCATCAAGGAAGGCAAAAAAAGAGAACCTCAATAGGCATGACACGGCTAAACACAGCTTGCCGGGAAAGGGGAGCTGGTGCTTGAAAGCAGCACCCGTTTCCCTCCTCCAGGTGATTGAATGGCTTCGTGCACGAGGAGCCATACTGCATGTACTTACCTTTGAGTAAAAGTCTACTCTAGCGTATGGGTTCAAGACTGCAGCGCACTGCTTGCAGGAGATGGCCTCATAGGGAAGCACCTGCAACGGAGCGGGTGAGCGTGCAGGCGCTCCGTCAGGTGCATGGACTGGCCTGATGGGTGCAGTGCTTAGTGCTCAGGCTCAGTTGCTGCAAATAAGGTCTTCCAAAGACTGCACGCGTGCGTAATGGAGGTGCTCTGGCAGCCCGCCTCGGGCAGGCACCGAGGAACTCACAGGCATTGATGGCATTTTCCTGTTGGGCGTGTAGAGGGCGGCAAAAGGCATGACGCATTTTGTGGCCTCCAGCTTTGAGTTGGGCCAGATGTTCCAGGTAAGGCGGATGCCATCCACTTCTTCCAGGGCGCCAAAGTCCATGTTGAGCTCTGCTGGTCAGTGGCTAGTTCCCCTGCACCCCGCTCACCCCTTCCTCTCTGGATACCGTTACACCTTGCACTTAGACAGCCGGCATAGCCCCCTACTCTTCCTAGCCCACTCTGACCCAGCTGCAGAGCAGATTATCTGTCCAAGGGCGACGCCCGGAGGTCAAATAACAAAAAATATTTTATTTATTTCCTTTCTCAGTCATCGTTTCAGTCACATATTGGCCACAGCTGATGCGTATCCTGGCATGCCTTGAGCAGGCATGTTTGCAGGAGATGCTGCAACTGTGCTGAGCTCAGAGACAACTCCCTGTAGCAGGTGGGCATCCTGCAGCAGGCACCTGCAATATTCTTAGCGCTGCCTGTGCTTGCAGCCATATACATGCTCTCAATTCCTCAATTCATTCCTGGGTGCCAAAACATTGCAACCGGTCTAATGACACTCCTGCCTTTATACCAGGGTAGGCATGATTGCCCCGAGCTCGAATGAAACGCATTCCTGCGCGGGCAGATGAGCGTGTCAATGCCGTATAGAGGTGCTTAGGCACTGGAACGCCAAACGTGTGGCTCATGTAGAATGCCCAATGGCAATTTGCCGGAGTGCAGATGTAGAATACAAGTGTTCACTCCCCCGGGCTGGGTGTCCCAGTCCATCCTCTTCCAACAGTATACGCAACATCTCTGTGCTTGAGTTCATACAATTGGACATAGTTGTGCATAGCTACCACACTTCCTTTCATTGTGGCGCGGTCAGCGCTCCAATCCCATGCTCAATGTCGGTCAGAAGGGGTGTCTCGCTGGCGCACTCCCTTGTTTGCGCCCCCTCTGCCATGCCGTTTTGCCCCATACTCGCCTGCCTTGCTGCCACCCGTCCTGCCGCTGCAGCCACCGCTCCAGCTATCTGCGCGACTACACATGCTCAGAAGACCGCCCCCACTCTGCGGGCGTGCGCCCTCGCCTGCTCAGCAAGGTCGCGAGCGCTAATCACGCCAGCCAGCGTGAGGGGGACAGTGACGTTGAGGCCGAGCCATGGGTGCTGGAGGGCTGGAAGGATGAGGTATCCAGCGTGGTGCGTGGTCCAGGGCAATCCCGCCTGCTCGTGCGTGGGTGCATGGTGCGCGCCAGCGGACACCAACTTGATGCCTCATGGGACAGTACATTGGCCTGATTGCAGACGGTTGGCAGGCATGCACGAGCTTACACAAACACACACACGCACACACACGCGCACACACACGCACACACACACGCACGCACGCACGCACACACACACACACGCACACACACACACGCACACACACACGCGCGCGCACACATACGCACACACGCACACACACGCAAGTGCACACACACACGCACACACACACACACAGACTTCCGGCAGTGCTCAGCTCAGGGGCGACTCAGGGCTCAGCCTATGCAGTCAGGGCTCCTCGTCGGTGTCCGCCAGCGCAGGGGGTGCAGGGGCACATGTTGTGCATCGGTGCAGGGATTTCAGGAGTGCATAGCACGCACCGATGTGCAGGAGTGCAAAGTGCGCACAGGTGCAGAGGTCTCGGGAGCGGAGCAAGCAGTGCAGCATCTGAGCAGCCAGTACGTGTGGTTTGCCTTGCTATGGGCATGCACAAGGTGTTGAGCATGAGCGGTGGGGGGGCGGCATGCAAGCTGCGGGTATCCCTGGTGCTTCGCAGGGGCACCGCTGGGTCCAGACCTGGAGCCCTGTGAGTGGGTCTGATGGTGGTCTAGGCTGTGCGCATCTTTCACAGGGCCGCAGCTGGCAGCAGGACGGTGCGGCTTTGTGCTAACTGCACAGAAGCCGGGATCAGGAGACGAGCCGTGGCTTGCTCAGCATTACGAGCAAGGATTGCAAGCGTTGTACGTGTTCAAGGGTGGAATGTGCCCCTCAGGCTTTCAGGATTTGCTTCGAAGCAACGCACACAAGCAAGGGAGGCATTTGTGCACGCGCGTGCGGTGCTTGTACGCACTACACCAACATCCCACACCCCGCCGCCAGCCCGCTGCTGGCAGTGATCGCGCACCAACGACCAAGATGACCAAGCAACCCCCTCCGCACTGTCCCACAGGCCATCAAGTTGGTGTCTGTCAGCACGTGTGCACCGTGCCCGGGCTTAACATACACATACACATGCCCATGCAACAGTGCTTTAGCAACATCCCCCCCACCCCGCCGCCCACCTGCAGCTTGATAACGCCTGCCAGACCACCAAGCTGCCGTCCAAGTACACGCGCAACATGCCCTGCACGCTGCCCACCAGCAGCACGCGGCGTGTGGCGTCTGCAGCCGTCGGCCGCCAGAAGCCCCCTCCCCCAAAGCCCCCCTTAAGCCAGCGCCAGCGCGCCATGGCGGCGGCTGCACCATCCCACACAGACGGAGGGACGCCTTCAAAACCTGTGGGTACAGCATGGGGTCTTGGAACAACAGGGCCTTGCGTGCTGAGACAGACAAGAGCTGCAGGGCTGCTAGTATTCTGGTCACACACGTGTTTGTAGGCGCATCATCCTGGTTGGTGGCTGCATGCTTGCACTTGCATGCACAGGGACAGGGACCATGGAGCATCAAGCGCAGGCAGGTGTGCGGCACTTATGTATGCGCCTTGCTCTGCATCTGTGTACGCAAACGCTGGTGGTCGCGCTGTGCGGCCTGTATGCCTAGGCCCTAGGAGTGCTCATGGGGGCGAGGGCTGGGAGGGACGCCCTTGGTAATAAAGGTTATGTGGAGGGGCAGGTTTGCATCTTCGCATTCCAGGAACATCCATGGTGGTGAGGGTCGGCAGGAATACCCTTGGTGATGCACGCTGTGTGGAGGGGCAGGTTTGCATCTTTGCACTCCAGGAACATCTATGGTGGTGAGGGTCAGCAGGAACTTCCTTTGTAATGCAGGTTGTAAGGAGGGGCAGGTTTGCATCTCCGCATTCCAGGAACATCTATGGTGGTGAGGTTTGGCAGGAATACCCTTGGTGACGCAGTTTGGAAGGGCATCCTACTGTACTAGGAGTACATAATGATGAGGGCCAGGTGGAGAGGCAGCCTGCATGCATGCAGGAATTGGGGGGAGGGGGGGGTGCACTCCCAAGTGCAATCCAGAGGCTCCGCAAAATTCTTCCCTGGCCCATGCAACCTTTTTTCCCGTTTCCACTGCCAAGGCTGCGGCTGCCTGCCTCGTCAGGGACAAGCAAAATAGGCCGCTGTCCTTCCCTGCCCTGCATCGATTCATAGCCCCAGCACACACTCGTACACACAGGCACATACACAGCACACATGCCGCCCGTGCCGCCTTGCTCGCGTGTGTGCACGCCATCACCGCTGCATGGCGCTCACCGTGTTGCGCAGGGGGGGGCGCGGCCCAGGGCGGGGTCCCTGAGCCATGCCCACCGGCCATGCCACGGGCCGAGCCTGGAGGCAGGGGGGGAGTCGGAGGAGGACAGCAGCCCGCGCCCGCCCCAGCACACGGGCGGCGGCTCGCTGCAGCAGCTCCCCATGCTGGAGGACATCCGGGAGGCCGCCACCAAGGATGGGGCGAGTGAGCCCATGGGCGTGCCCGCGCGCGCAGGGGGGGCCGCGAGGGCCGGGGCAGGGGGTGATGGCGGGGCGCCTGCCGCGCCGTGGGGCGCGAACGAAGGCGCCGGACCGCCTCCGCCCTGGGCCGCTGCTGATGCTGCTGGCATGGATGCGTCCGGCCCTGGCCCGGTGCCCTGCGCCCCCCCCACGCTACGGCCCGTGCTCGGGGCCCATGAGGCGCTGCCCTCCGCAGACGACGCGGGCGTGCTCGCTACGGGGGGCAGCCTGGCAGGGCCAGCAGCCCCTGGGCTGCAAGCGCAGGCTGCCGGGGCGACTGGCCCCCTGCCTGTGCCCCCGGTGTCCATCAGCTCACAGCCTGGGCAGCTGCGGCACCACCCCGTGCAGCAGCAGCAGCAGCAGCAGCAGCAGCAGCAGCAGCACCTCCACCACCACCACCACACTCGCAGGCTGCCTCTGCCGTCTGCCCAGGCGCCGTTACCAGCAGGCTCCCTCGCGGCGGCAGCGGCGGTGGCGCAACAGCCGCCTCGCTGGCATAGTGGTGCCCTCCGCCTGCCGGATGCCGCGCACCCACTGCTTGACCACCCGCATGCGCACACGCATAGCCCCCGGCCCTCCCTGCCCCTGCCCAGCCGCCCCAGCCTGTCGCCCTCCCCCTCCCTACGCAGCGTCAGCTCCAGCAGCGAGCAGGGCGGCAGTGGCAGGGCATCCGCAAACACCCACGCCCCCCTCCTGCAGCCCCACCTGCATGTACTGCACCCGCTGCACTCAGACGCACAGCTTGCGGCGGGCGCCTGGGGGAGCGGCAGCACCTCGCCTGCAGGCCCGCCGCGCAGGCCCTTCCCGC
>LKMJ01007690.1_pt1 | contig 10153 bp, 15 predicted proteins | sample 643391 | NCBI WGS metagenome assembly LKMJ01 (sample SAMN04112250, study PRJNA286221) | soda lake metagenome | biome: soda lake; feature: Kulunda Steppe; material: water; isolation source: sample PL-Br10 brine of Picturesque Lake | place: Russia: Kulunda steppe | collected 2010-07
AGTGGTGCTGGTGGTGGTGGTGATGATGATGATGATGATGATGATGATGATGATGATGATGATGATGATGATGATGGCGCTCAATGTGCATAGCAGTGTGCTGATAACGGGTAATGCCCTACGATTCGCGCACGCAAGCATGGATCTGTTGGAAAACATGGCATGATGATGACAAAGACAATAATGATGATGGTGGTGATGATAGCAGTGATGATATCGTTGGTGATGATGACAAAAGTCTTGACCATCGCCTGACTTAAAAAGGCCAGTCATTCACATTTGCCGTGATGTGCATCTTGACTGCCAAAAAAATGGCGTCTCACAAATCTCGCGCTGCACGGCCGTATGCGCACCCACCAGGGAAGCACTAATTGGACAGGGGGCATTCCTCAGGACTCTGGTGCTGCACGGCCGCAGGCACACCCACCTGGATAGTACTTGGGGGGCCAGCAGTCGCTCTGGGCGCGGTCCCACGCCAGCGCCTGCTCCGCCTGCGCAGGGGGCTCCGGCAGAGGGGGCGGGAGCGGCGCGTCCACGCGGCGCAGGATGTGCTCCAGTGCCTGCTGCACCTGCGGCAGACAAAGCAGCGGCGGTGGCGGCGTGCGTGAGTGAGGCTGTGAGACAAAAGGAGGCTGTGGGGAAAAAAAATTTGAGCAGCAAGCAGGTGGAAACGATTGCTGGCTTGGCATACTGCAAGCCTTTGCAGGTTTCCTAATAAAAGGGGGTGGCCCAGCACCCTCCTGTTGTTGGCACAGAGGACACAATGCGTGCACAGAGGCCATGATCATACACAGGTGCACGCTTGCGTGCGCTCACAAGGCCAGAAACCATTAACCTTCGCTCTACTGCATCATGTGAGCGCGCAGACGTGCACATACACATGTTTGCGTGCTTGCGTGCACACGTGCGCAAGCTCACTGACCCGCCGATGCAGTCCCATTCACACAGTCATCCTTTTTTTACACACGCGCCAGCACAACGCACGCCCTTTTGCACAAAGGATCCCTCCAGCGCCACATCGACCCGGAGTGCAGACGCACGCGCGTGGGCACAAGCGCACGCGCACACCCAAACGCACACAAGCTCCTCTTGCGCTCCCTCGCACCTTCGACTCCTTCTCCGCCGCATCCAGCGTGTGTACCAGCGCCCTGCGCTCCAGCACTTGCGCGTCCTCCACCGTCGCCACGCCGCGCACAACCACGCACACGCCCGCCGCCAGCGCGCTGCCTTGCTGCTGCTGCTGCTGCTGCTGCTGCTGCTGCAGGCTGACCTTTTGGCACACCGGGGGAGCGCCGTCGCTTGAGGGCTGGGCATCAGGGGGCGGCATGGGGATGGGTCCCCCCAAGGCCGTGCTGGGTGTGCTGCGGGGGTCCGGCAGGGGGCCCCCTGGAAGGGGGGCGTCGTCTTGCGAGGGCGGCGCCAGCAGCCGGGGCGATGTGACCAGCAGCCACACCTCACTGAACATGCCTGTGGGTGAAAGGGGGGGGATGATGGGAGGGGGCCAGGCGTCAGTCCATCCAGTACTCTTATATCTAAGTGTGGAGACGCATGATCCATCCAGTCCTCTTAATTCTCAAGTGCAGCAACGCTTGATCCATCCAGTACTCTTATTTCTAAGTGCGGCGACGCATGATCCCCAGCGCCCACGCATCGGACCTGACTCGCCCCCCGGCCCACCTTGCGCCATATGTGCCTGCCTGGCTGGCCCGATGCGTACGCCCACCCACCTTGCGCCATGTGTGTCTGCCTGGCTGGCCCGATGCGCACGCCCACCCACCTTGCGCCATGTGTGTCTGCCTGGCTGGCCTCATGCGTACGCCCACCCACCTTTCGCCATGTGTGCCTGCCTGGCTGGCCTCATGCGTACGCCCACCCACCTTTCGCCATGTGTGCCTGCCTGGCTGGCCTCATGCGTACGCCCACCCAGCTTGCGCCATGTGTGCCTGCCTGGCTGGCCTCATGCGTACGCCCACCCACCTTGCGCCATGTGTGCCTGCCTAGCTGGCCTCATGCGTACGTACGCCCACCCAGCTTGCGCCATGTGTGTCTGCCTGGCTTGCCTCATGCGTATGCCCACCCACCTTGCGCCATGTGTGCCTGCCTGGCTGGCCTCATGCGTACGCCCACCCGCCTGTGCCTGTCTCTGCAAGTGCGCCTGCCAGGCTCCGTGTGCGTGCCCCTCCTGTGACACAGCACTATGCGTTGTGCCCACCCACCCCCCTTCACATGCGCCCCCCCTCCAGCCAATCGTGCTCCCCCACCAACCTGGCTTTACAGGCGTCCACACCAGCTGATCTCGCGCCCCCACTTACCTACCCAGCATGACCAAGCGCCCCCACTTGCCAACCTCCCCCACCAACCCGGCATTATAAGCACCCCCGCCAGCCAACCTTGCGCACCCCCCCACACAACCCACCTTAACGCGCGCCCCCACCAGCCAACCCCAGCTTTAATTTGTGGGTGCCCACCCCCCACCGGGCCTTACCCGTGCCTCCACCCACCTGGCTTATGGGGCACAAAGTCCACCTCCACTGTATGTGTCTCGTTAGGCAGGAGCACGCCCGAAGCGCGCGACAGGTGGAATGCAGGGGGAGGCCCCTGGGGCTGCCGCGAGCTCGGTGCGCAGGGGTGGGGCTGCGGGGCCTGGCGCTGCCATTGGTAGTACACCGCGGCAGTTCCCTGCGAACAGTAAGGTGTGAGCAGCCGGGGCCGTCGCGAGGGGGGAATGGGGAGAGGCCGGTGGGGTTGAGTTGGTCCACCAGACGCGGCACCGTGGCACCGCGGCACCGTGACACCGTGGCACCGCGGCACCGTGGCACCGTGGCACCGTGGCACCGCGGCACCGTGGCACCGTGGCACCGTGGCACCGTGGCACCGTGGCACCGTGGCACCACGGCACCGTGGCACCACGGCACCGTGACACCGTGACACCGTGGGGCCCGACGCGGCACTGTGACACCGTGGGGCCCGACGCGGCACCGTGTGCGAGTGTGATGGATCTTATGCACTCGTGGGTCGTGTGTGTGTGTGTGCATGTGTGTGCACACACTGGCCCGACGCGGCACCGTGTGCAGTGTGATGGATCTCATGCACTCGTGTGTGCGTGTGCGTGTGTACGTGTGTGTGCATGTTTGTGCATGTGTGTACATGCGTGTGCATGTGTGTGCATGAGTGCGTGTGTGCGCGCAGCGGCTGGGGTTGGTGTGCAGGGCTTACGTGCGCAATGATGCAGGGTTGGGGCCTCTGCAACATGGAGAGGGAGTGGGCGGGGGCCGGGTGGTGGAATGCTGGCGTGAACGGCATCGCCTGCAGCAATGTGTGTACAACGAGATGCAGCACCCATGGAGAGTCTGGAGCACCACATCCGGGCTGGCTTGCCACTAGGGCCTTCCCTCCCCAAGGGCTCTCGCTCATACGATCCTATCGCAGGGCGCAAGTGGCCACACGCCCCCCTCCCACCCAACACACACTCAAATGAACGCAGCGTGCCAGAGGCTCTAACACAGTGTACTCCCATCCATCGGGCCCGCGGCGAGCGGGGGGGGAAGCGCACGTCATGCTGAGCACGCCACACACGGAGGAGCTTGCGCACGCACGCACGCACGCACGCACGCACTTATGCAAAGCACTCTCTGGCGCGCACCTCGTGGATGAGCTCGAACGACGCCCTGTCCCTGCCATGCGTGGCCGTGCACAGCGACAGGGCGGCCGTGCTGACCCGCACGTGAGGGCCCAGCCTGGCCCGCCTCCGGACAGCATCCTCGGCAGCCTGTGCCTCCAGCTGTGCCGCGCGCTCAGCCGCCGCTGCGCGCTCAGCCTCGGCAGCCTTGCGCCTGGCGGCTTGCTCCCAGGCCTCTTGGAAGGCCTGCAGGCAGGTGTGGGGGCGTGGGCACCCACACGATCATACACACCCACCCACAAGCATCAACACCGGCCCATGCCCACTCCCTTACAAACACACACGGCTTGAGCACCTCAGGCCTGCTTCCCTGGCAGCACATACCTCTGCACCTCTCTCAGGGTCGCAGCCTGTATGCACACAGGCGTGCATTCAGAGGCACTTGCTTAGGTACAGTGTACATGTCCACGCACGTACACATACACACACCTTGTGACTCGGGGCTCAGGGTACGGGTGCACGCATACGCGCGCGCGCACACACAGACACTCAATATTCACATGTATGAACAAGCACCTTGTACGCCTCCGGGTCTGCTTCCCTCAGGTGCGCTTGCACCTCCTCCAGGGTCACGGGCATGCGTGCAGCTTGGAGCGCGAGCTCCACTACACTGTGGCCCTCCAGCTTGAGCGCCTGCATGTCGGGCTGGTAGCCGACGTTCCTGTGCAAGCGACACATGTGCGCGTGTGCGTGTGTGGTTGTGCGTGTGTGTGTGTGCGCGTGTGTGGGTGCATGTGAAGGTGTGGGTGTGGGGGGGTCGGGAGGGCACATAAATATCCTATGGCACCAACCGAGCTCCACCACACTCAAGAATCCAACCGGAGCGCCTGCATGCTTGGCTGGATGCCGACATCCCTGCTCAAGCGACGAGGATCCCCTGCCGCTTCCACGTCCACCCATGGTGTGCACTTCACCTCTGTCCTTGTGACGCGCTCAACCACGCAAGAGCAAAAGGCACTCGCACAAGCACAGCGCTTGCATGGTCACGGCGCTTGCACGAACATTGTGACTGCTTGCACGAGCACAGCGACTGCACCTAGCAGGGAGGCTGCTGCTCTTCTGCCGCGGGTATGAGCATGGACGTAAGCGCATCCCCTCAGGTTACCACATCCCATCGTATGCTAGTGGAGACTTGGCCGCAGCTCACTGTGAGAGGGTACAGACTGACAAGACTCAAGGGATGGGCACAGACTGAGGCATGCCATCCTTGCTCCTCAGTCTGCATCCCTAACTTTCGCCATGCACACAGCACCAGGCAGAGCTCCCCGTGCCGTGTTGCAGGCCGCAGAGCACCAACTGCACCAACTGCGTGCGCCTGCGGCTCCGCCATCGCAGTGGCTGAATACATACAACACTGGCCTCTACCTGCTGGCCCTGCATTCATTGGCCTCTGCCTGCTGGCCCTGCATTCATTGGCCTATGCCTGCTGGCTGTTTGCTGCCTGCTGGCTCTGCATTGGCCCCCGTATGCTGGCTGCTCGCTATCATTGGCCTCTGCGCAATGACATTTCATTGATCTCCTCAACATGCTAGCTCAGCCGCCCATGTCCACTTACACACACACTCGTGCGTGCCATGCGCACGAACGCACACGCACACACCCCACACACAAACACACCCACAAGCACAAACGCACACGCACATGCGCACACACACACACACAAACGCAGACACGCGCGCACACACACACACTCACGGACACACACATACCTCGCGATGGCCTCTGCATGCTGCTTCAGCCGCTCCTGCAGGACCTGGCTGCTGCCCCAGTCCCTCCCCCGCGTGGGCAGCGACCTGCCCAGGCTAGGCTTCAGCGATCCGTGCGTGCTGGCCAGGGCTTTCTCAAAGCCGCTGGTGCCTGGGGTCGCGTCCAGGGGGCGCCCAATCTTGGTGAGCTTCTCCCTGTGCGTGCATGCGTGCGTGTGCGTGTCAATGTGTATGTTCATATTTGCGAGCATGCACGTGTGTGCACTTGTGAGTGTGGCATGCATGGGCGCGCGGGTACGTGAGCGTGCGGATGGGTGGGCTTGCGGATGGGTGGCCGGTGCGAGGGTGAGCGGGAGCGTGGGGCTGGCAGGTGTTGTAGCAGGGCTTGTGGAAGGCAGGGGCTTGCAAGGTTTCTGTTCCTGAGGCCCCAAAACAAAGCACAGACGTGACCAAAAAGGCACACGACCCTCTGGTCAGCTTGACACTGAGCACGGTGCACGACAGACGGACGTGCGCAGTTGCGAAGCACGCATGCCTCCTCACTGCGCACATTGCACAGCGTCAGGTTGCAGCCTCACGTTTGAGCTTGGCAGAGCTGGTGCGCTTTGAAGGCAGTGCTCAGATGCTCTGAGCCTGACGTAGCTTCAATGACACCAGCCACGCCCCCAATCAGTCAGTCAATGACACAAGCCACATTCCCCATCAGTCGGCCAATGACACCAGCCACGCCCCCAATCAGTCAGTCAATGACACAAGCCACGCCCCCACACAAGTATGAGCAGAAGCGCCTGGTTCCTGCCCACGATCGGCACACTTTAGATCTCCTCTCCCCGCCCCAGGGAGCCAAGCATGCAAGCGCAAGCTAGCACTCACTCTAACGCGCGCCGCTGCTTTGGCAGCAGCACGTTGTCCGAGGGAATGTCGTGCACCGTGCAGAACAAGCCGGACATGAGGCCGCCTAGCGGCACGATGCGCTCCCATGCGTTGCGCAGCGACATTGCCCACACGCCTGCGCAGTGCGCACGGTGCAGTGTAGACTAGGCATGAGGCGGTCTTGCAAAGCAACGTGCTCCCATCAAAACGCGCACCAATGATGCCTGCATGCACGTGCGCCCCAAGTGCTAGGCGCACAGACAGATGCGCGCGTGCCTCGTGCGCACAGCAACGTGTGCATTGCATGCACACCACAAAGTTTGCATCATGAGCGCACTGCACCATGCACCATCGTTGCAGCACCTGCTCGTATGCAGGACCACGGTCCCCCCCCCCCTTCCTGGGCCACGCCTGCCTGTGCCACGGCCCATGCCCAGCCTCGGCTGCAGCTGCAAGCTAGGCCGCAGCCAAGCACACACATGCAACGCTTGAGCCCCCCTGCTGCGTGGTCCGCCCTATTCTGCGACTCTTGATCCCACGCGCATTCTTCCATGCCCTTCCCGAGATTCCATGATGATGCAACGGGGGCAGACAGGTGCAGAGTTTATGATGTTCCAACACTCAAGCCCCTCAGCAGCAGGCCCACAAATGCGGCTCTTGACTCCATGTGCAGTCAACCGATGACTCTATGTGCTTGCATACGATGACTCCATGTGCATGCATACAATGCTACACAGGCATGCACGCAAACACTTATAATCGGCGTGCACGCGCTCTCACAGCACCCATCTTCCCTGTCTTGCACCGGCAAGCACACGCACACACGAGCTCACGCACAAACACAACTGGCATGCAAGCGTTCGCTCACTTGATCCGTCCCCCCTGTCTTGCACCGGCAGCGCGCGATTGATGGCCTCAACAAGCTCCAGCTTAGCCCTGTACTCAGGCCCTGCAGTATGACGTGCGTCCAACACTCGACAGCGTGATTACAAGGGGAGTGTGAAGCGAGCATCGCCAAATCCACCATCACTGATGCTGCCACCACCGGAACATCCACTGCCTTGCAATAGGCGCCTGCTTAAGCAGCTGCACATGGCGTGCCAACCAGAGTGCTACAGCAGAATTCACAGCATGCGGGTGGGGCACCATCAGGGAAAGGCAAGGGAGTTGGTAGGCAAAGGTGACGCAGGAAAGCTTGTGGCAGCAAGGGTGGGTGACATGACGAGTGAGAGGAGGGTGACAGGAGTGCTGATGCCGCGGCAGAGTGGCAAGGCCGGCAAGCTGTAGGTGCCAGCATGGTGGTAGGTAGGCGCAGCTGGCAGGCAGACAGGCCTGGCAAGCTTCAGGTGCCAGCATGGTGGTAGGCAGGCGCAGCTGGCAGGCATGGCTGGCAAGCTGTGGGTGCCAGCGTGGCGGTAGGTAGGCGCAGCTGGCAGGCAGACAGGCCTGGCAAGCTTAAGGTGCCAGCATGGTGGTAGGCAGGCGCAGCTGGCAGGCATGGCTAGCAAGCTGTAGGTGCCAGCGTGGTGGTAGGTAGGCGCAGCTGGCAGGCAGACAGGCCTGGCAAGCTGCAGGTGCCAGCATGGTGGGAGGTAGGCGCAGCTGGCAGTTGCCGGCAAGTGAAGGCGTGGGCAAGGCAAGTGGAGTGGCAAGGTGGCAGGCATGGCGGGCAAAGGGCGAGCTACCAACACCCTGACGATGGTGGGGTCATGTCTTTATGGACTACAGGACCACCTCGCTCACAGCCTCTGGGTTTACTATGGCTTGCCAACATCATCTGGGCTGCTATGACACACCAGCATCCTCTGGGCACCTGGCATGGATCATGGTCCATGGCGCACCTAATGAGTGTGCATGCACCAGCTTGGCCAAACCTGTGTGCGCCTAGCTCCATAAGCCACCCAGGGCCTATGGGCCCAAGGAGAACCTGTCCAAAGCCATTTGCAGTGGGGGGTCTGAAACTTTGCGGGCTTACATGCTCAGCACACGTCCAAGCCTTCTGCAGCAGGGAGTCTGAAATTTTTGGGGCTTACGTGCTGAGCACACATCCAAAGCCATTTGCAGCGGGGAGTCAGAGACTTTGGGGGCTTGCGTGCTGAGCACACGTCCATGCCTTTTACAGCTGGGAGCTCAAGCTCAGCGGGCGCATGTGCTGAGCAAGGAAGGCACCCCATCCCTGCGCACCCCACCTCGCTGCATGGCCAGGTCGGCATCCATGCGCTGCGTGCGGTCTGCGAGCGCTGCCACGGCCTCCGCCCATGTGTTGGCCTGGCCGGTCATGAAGGGGGCAGGCAGCAAGCATGTGAACAGAGCGCTGCATACGGTCAACAAGCGCTGCCACACACAGCCTCCACCCATGTGCTGCCGAGTCAAGAGCAGAGCTGAGGAAGCGCTCAAAACAAAAAAACAAGACATGCAGGTGTGCAGCGCACAAGCGAGGAGCGTGAACATCTGCAAGGGGAGCTGCTGACAGGACACACCCAGTCAGCAATGAATGCATGCAAGTGAGCACACAAGCGCATGTGCACGTGTAAGCTCACATACCCAAGCACATGCATGCTTGCAACATGCACGCATGCACTCACAAATCCATGCACATCTGCACACCATCACCAATGTGCACAGAGTGCACTGCACGCACGTGACACGCAGCAAGCCAATGTGCATTGCACACACGCATACACACTCAGCAAGCCAATGTGCACCTTGAAAAGTCAGAGCCAGGACAAGGTGGGCAGAATCCCCACCTGCTGCTCGTAGCGTGCCAGTTTGCGTGCATCAGCTGAGCTGGCAATCCTGCTGCTGATGGTCTTTGAGGCCTTGAATAGGCTGCTGGGGTGCAGGGAGGATGCAGTGGCTGAGGCCGCCGCGTACTTGGCGCTCGCTAAGGGGGGAAGCTGGGTGGATTTTGCAGACTTTGAGTTGAACAGAGCACGTGACTCGCGGATGGCTAGCAGCCGCTCGCTACACAGCGCCCTGGGCACAGACGCAACGTGAAGTCTGGTGTGTTTGCATATGTATGTGCATGCATGCGCGTATGTGAGTGTGTGTGTGTGTAAGTGTCATCTGTGTGTGTGTTTGTACGTGTGTGTGTTTGTGTGTATGCACTTGTGTGTGTGTTTGTGTGTGCGCGCGCGCGTGTGTGTGTGTGTGTGTGTGTGTGTGTGTGTGTGTGCGCGCATGTGCGTGTGTGTACGTGTGCACGCGCAGGGTCAGGGTCGTCTTTGAGTGTTTGAATGTGTGTGAATGAGCAAACAATGCATGTTTGTTTTGGAAAAATATTCACATTTGCCCATCCTGTGCACAAGGTTAGGCAAGTATGTGAGGGCATACTCCGACAGATAGTAGGCACAGACGCGCATAACACCAACAAATAAGGGCAAACATTTCAGCCAGCCCACAGAACTCGAGCCAATATCAACTTGTAGTCATGTAAAACCTTGCTTACCTAGTTGTGTGCAACTCATTAAAAGCTTGTATCACAGCTCTACCCTCATCTGGGCTTTCAACTGCTGCCTCCCATACATCCTCAGGGAAATATGCTGAATCCACATCATGAATTGTGGGCAGCTGCTCCAAATTGCCCTCTTGCTCTAAGCCTTGTTGCTGCTCTTGCTCATCTTCATCATCCGAATCTAAATTTCCAAGTACATGGTACTGTTTACGCTGGTGCCTCAGCACCTGAGTCATGCTCACCAAGGTCAGGATTCAGCGGTCAAAGCACATCGTGGACAAGCCTACGCGCTTTTTTATTTCGAAGGAATGTATTCATATGAAATTGGAATATACAAAATAAACCTTGAAAGTCTGTTCCATATCCACACACACACACACACACACACACACACACACACACACACACACACACACACACACACACACACACACACACACA
>LKMJ01007692.1_pt1 | contig 10152 bp, 8 predicted proteins | sample 643391 | NCBI WGS metagenome assembly LKMJ01 (sample SAMN04112250, study PRJNA286221) | soda lake metagenome | biome: soda lake; feature: Kulunda Steppe; material: water; isolation source: sample PL-Br10 brine of Picturesque Lake | place: Russia: Kulunda steppe | collected 2010-07
CCAGCTCCTCACAGGAGACGAGCGCGGTGCCGTCGACGGACTTCCGCTTCGAATCCTCCTTGGTGAAGTAGACCGAACGGGTGTGAGCGACCTCGCCGATGGAGGACATGATGCGGGCGCGCTTTTCGGCCGCGCGGGTGAACTCCGAGTGGCCGGTGAGCATCCGCATCGCCCGGCCGTCGTCGTCCTCGGAGACGGCCTTGAAGGGGGCGCGGGCGGTCGGGTGGACGGTGAATCCGGCGCTCGTGAGGACGTGGACGACGTGCTCGTCGTCCGGGTCGGCGTCCGGCGCGGAGGGGGTCGGCTCCGCGTCGCGGACGTCCTCGGCGCCGTCCAACACGTCGACGGGGCTGGAGAACGGCTGGTCGAACAGCTCCTCCAGGTGGATCGCCACCTCGATCGAGGCGTTCATGCCGTCCTCGTACTTCGAGACGGTGCGCCGCGAGACCCCTAATTCGGTCGCGAGGCGGCCGAGCGACCAGCCGCGTTCCTCGCGCTCGTCGGCGAGTAAGTCCCCGTCGAGGCTGACGTAGAGCCCGCCCGGGGCCGCGTAGATGAGCGGAGGCATCCCCTCGACGAACAGTTCGTAGGCGGTGTCAGGATTGATCACCGGCACGCCGTGTCTGAAGTAGACGACCCCCGGCTTCAGGTCCTCGTCGCGGGTTCGGAGTCCGACGACCATCGGCGTCGCCTCCAGATACTCGCCCAATCGGCGCATCTCCGCGCCGGTCTCGGCGTCGAGTGCGTCCACGTTCCCGAGGATCTTGAGGAGCACGAGGTCCACGTCGCGTCTCGCCGCCACGTCGAAGCTCTTCGGCCGGACCGCACACCGGTCGCTGACGGTAAAGCCCGCGTCCTCCAGCATCGCGGTGAGATTGTCTATCAGCGCAGTCCGGGACATACCCGATGGTAAGCCACTCGCAATATAAATACGTTGTGTCGGTTCCGATGAGGCGGTTCCGCTCGCCTGCGTGCGGTTTTCTCGAGTTCGAGGATCGGTGTGTATATATACCCGTTTTGCTCCGCCATTCGGCACGTCCGCATCCCTCGCTTCGGGTCGAAACCGGCTTGGGCGGTGGCCACAAAGAGCGCCCGTGCCCATCGTCGCCGTCGACGACACGGACTCCCGAACGGGCGGGATGTGTACGACCTACGTCGCGACGCGGCTCGCCGAACGTCTCGACGACGCCGGCGGCCGCGTCGAGCGACGGCTCCTCGTCCGCCTCAATCCCGCGGTGAAACACAAGACGCGAGGGAACGCGGCCGTCGCGCTCCACGTTACCGGAGCGTCTCTCACGGATTCGATCGCACTCGCGCGTGAAACCGTACGCGAGTTCGCCGTCGTCGACGACGATCGAACCTCCCCGGGCGTCGTCGTCGCCGATCTCGACGTGGCTCCGGAGCCGGACGGTGGTCCGAACGTGGCTCCGGAGCCGGACGGCAACCTGGCGATGGCGATCCCCGACGAGGTCGCCGCGTTCGCCCGCCGAGCCCTCCGCGAGCGGCTGCCGATCGACGAGGCGGTCGCGGTCGCCGACGCCCACGGATTCGAACACGCCGCCGTCGGCGGCACGACGGCGACCGGACGCGGGGAGTCACGGTCCCATCCGGGTCGCGGACGGATCGGGGCGCTCGCCGCGATCGGCGCGCCGGCCGCCTTCGACGACTGGACGGTCGAGCACGTCTCCTACCGCGAACTCCATCGCTGTGGAACGCCCCGCGAGGTCGACGCGGACTCCGTATTTACGGCCGCGGACGAGGGTTATCCGACCGTCTGGGACACGGTCGACCGGGGGACTGGCGAGGTCGTCTGCGTCCCCAACGCGCCCGGTCCGATCCTTCACGGGATCCGCGGAGACGACGTAGAAGCGTGCCGATCGGTCGCCGAGGCGATCGAGAGCGAGCCGGTCGACCGGGCGGCGACCTTCCTGACGAATCAGGGGACTGACGCCCACCTCGCCGATGGCCGGATCGGCCACCTCAGGGACGGTGCCGGCTACCGCGTCACCGGGACGGTCACGGACGCTCCGGACACCAAACGGGGCGGCCACGTCCACGTCGATCTGGCCGCTCCCGACGGTGCGGGCGTCGACGGCACGGTCGCGAGCGGCGACGAGGACGACCGAGGTGGTGACGAACCGTCGAACCTCCGGTGCGTCGCGTTCGCGCCGACCGGACGGTTCCGCGACCGGGTTCGAGCGCTTCGATCCGGAGATCACGTGGCCGTCTGCGGGGAGTGCGAGCGGCGGTCAGTCGGGGGTGAGATGCGAGAGACGCTCAAACTCGAGAAATTCGCCGTTCGAGACCTCGTACGGACCGAACGGGCGACGCCGACCTGTTCGGATTGCGGGCGACGGATGTCCTCGGCGGGTCGCGATCAAGGATATCGGTGTCGTGACTGCGGGACCGCCGCCCCCGGAAGGGTCGACCGACCGGCCGACCGCGAGCTCGGGGTCGGCTGGTACGAGGTGCCGCCGGCGGCTCGCCGCCACGTCGCGAAGCCGCTCGTTCGAGGCGGCTTCGACGCGCCGACGCATCCGGAGCGATGACGTCATTCCGGTGATCGGGGAACGGCCGCCCATGGCCCACACGCTTTTTTCCCCCGGTCGTCTGTGTTCGGTCGATGAACGCCGTCACCCTCGGTCCCGCCGGCACGTACTCACACCGTGCGGCGCGGGCCGTCGCCGCCGAGGTGTCGTTCCGCGAGTCGGTCACCGCCATCGTCGACGCCGTCGCCGCCGGCGAGTTCGAGCGCGGGGTCGTTCCCATCGAGAACAGCATCGAGGGGTCGGTCTCGGAGAGCCTCGACGCGCTCGCGGACCACGACGTCGCCGTGACGAAGGAGGTCGTCACGCCGATCCGCCACGCGCTGCTCGCACAGACGCCGGAGTTCGAGGTCGTCGCCAGCCACTCACAGGCGCTCGCGCAGTGTCGAAACTGGCTGGAGGAGCACTACCCCGGCGTCGGATTGGAGGCGGTCGCCTCGACCGCCCGCGGGGTCGAACGCGCCCGGGAGGACGCCCGGATCGCCGGCATCGGCCATCCCGACAACGCCGGCGACGACCTGACCATCCTCGCCGAGGACATCCAGGACCGGACCTCGAACGCGACCCGCTTTCTCGTCGTCGCGCCCATGGAGGCGCGGTCGGACGCGGGCGGCAAGACGACGCTGATCGTCTACCCGAACGACAACTACCCCGGCCTCCTGCTCGAACTGCTGGAGGCGTTCGCGGAGCGCAACCTCAACCTCTCGCGGATCGAGTCGCGACCGAGCGGCGAACGGCTCGGCGACTACCTCTTCCACTTCGACGTCGACGCCGGGCTCTACGAGGACCGCACCGCCGCGGCGGTCGAGGACATCGAGGCGATCGCCGAGAAGGGGTGGGTTCGCGTCCTCGGCTCCTACGACACCCAACACGTGCTGGAGTGACCGGCCGCGGATCGCCGTCGAATCCGACCTGATTCGCCGTCAGTCGCCGACCCGTAGGGCCGTAGAGCCGTCAGCTGCGAAGCGAGCCATTGGCGGCGGCGTAGGGCGTCACGGAACGGTTCACGCACCCGATTCACCGCCGCTGGTGATCGCTCGTGATACGCCGGATCGAGCGATCCCGGAAGCGGTCGTTCGCTTATAAACGGTCCCGGTCGGGTGACGATGCTACATCTAGGCGGTCAACGACGGCCGGCGCGCGCCTCCTCGCGCCCTTAAAAAGGTGCGAGGAGCACGGCGAGGTGGCCGCCAGCCGGTCGCCGAGCGGTCCGGCGACCGGCTGGCTGCGAGGCTGGGGATGTGTGGGGCGGTGGTGCGGCTGCAGTGCGGTACGGTGCGGGTACGAGACCCGCTCCTCGCGCGCCGAACCCGCCGACGTGTCGTTCCCGGCGTTCCGGCCCCCATCGTCCGATACTCGAATTTTATATCGCGTTATGTGATTTATGAACCGGCGAACGTCGCCACGGTCTCGAACTCGTTCTCGACGACGGCGTCGGCGAGCGCGACGACGTCGACGTCTCCCACCTCGTGCGGGTATTTCCGGGCGAAGTAGCGAACCAGGTTTCGGAGGTCGCGTTCGAGCAGTTCGCGGGCGTTCTCGTGGTCGGTCGCCACGGTCTGTGGCCAGTCGAAGATCGTGATCCCGCTCTCGGCGACGGCGACGTTGTGTTCGGACATGTCGGCGTGGATCCAGCCCATCTCGTACGCCGTCGTCAGCTCCCGGACGATCAGATCGAGGACGCCGACCGCCTGTTCGGGATCGAGTTTTGCCCGCGAGAGCTCGACGCCCGCGAACTTGTCCATCACGATGGCGTGGCGGTTGTGGTCGATCGGCCTGGGAACCGAGACGTCCGGATAGAGCGCCTCCATCGCCTCGTACTCGCGTTCGGCCGCCTTGCGCGCGGTGTACATCCAGGAGACGTGGTTGCGGTCGGCAGTGTACTCCCGATCACGGTTGACCTCACGGAAGTTGGTGTACCCCTCGCGGTGGTACTTCAACGCGAGCGGCTTGAACGAGCGTGCCTCGTAGACGTCGCCCTCTTTGCCGAGTCCGAGCGGCGAGCCGACGCCCTCCACCGTCTCACGCTCGGCGAACGTCCGGAGGGCGAGCGCGTCATATCCCTCGAATGTCAGCTGGTAGCCCTCGTACTGGATCGTCTTCCGTTGGACGAGCTCGCGGTCGAGACAGCGATCGAGCCGATAGTCGACCTCCTCGGGCGTGAGGTCGGCGTAGTCGGGGAGTTTGTCCCGGCGGACCCACTCCGAGAAGCGCATCCCCTGTTCGACGCCCGAGAGGAGATAGAAGTCCTCATCGTCGAGTTCGGCCATCTCGCCCGCGACGTTTCGGACCATGTGGGCTCTACTCCGGCGATTCCTAAAAGGAACGCGTGTCGACCGACACCACCTAATAAACCATATAACGCGATATAAAATGTATTGGTCCGAGCGAACGCAACCGCTTTCGGGAAGCCGCACGGAGGGGAGAGACATGACCGCGACGGGGACGGGCTGGCGGCTGCTCCGCGAGCAGCGACGACCGGGTCCGCTTCAGATGGCGCTGGACGAGGTGGCGGCCGAGACCGCCGCGGCGGGCGGGCCGGCCACGATCCGGACGTACCGATGGGACCCGAGCTGTCTCACGCTCGGCTACGGACAGGATCCCGGGACGGTCGACTGGGCGTTCTGTGAGCGATCGGGGATCGACGTCACCCGCCGACAGACGGGCGGCGGCGGCATCTACCACGACGGCGACGGCGACGTCGCCTACTCGATCGTCGTTCCGGCCGCGGACGTACCGGGGAAGCTGCTCGACTGTTATCACCTCCTCTGTGAGCCGATCCTCGATGCCTTCGCGCGATTGGGGATCGACGCGGACTACGTGAACGAGGCGGTGCCCGGGCTGTACCACCCCGCTTGCTACCTCCGCGAGCTGCACCCCGCACACGACGTCGTCGCCGACGGCCGGAAGATCGCCGGCAACGCGCAGTATCGCAAGCGCGACGCGGTGGTCCAACACGGATCGCTGACCTACTCGGTCGACGCCGAGCGTCACCTCGGAACGTTCGCCGACCCGCCGGTGGATCCGGAGCGCTTCCACGAACGCGTCGTCGGCATGGACGAGCTGGTCGACGCAGACCGGGCGACCGTGGTCCGAACGGTCGAGGAAGCACTCGCGGAGTGGGCGCTCGGCGGCGGCGTCAAGGGGCGCGGAGCCGAGCGTTCCGACGATGAGGGGCCCGTTTCGCCCGCGTCGATCGAGGGTTCGTGGACGGACGCCGAGCTGGAGCGTGCCCGCGAACTCGCCGAGACGAAGTACGGGGCGGACGAGTGGGTTCGGACGCGGCCCGCCGACCGGAACTGACGGAGCGGCCCGCTCGACTCGCCCGCTTTGCGCCGCTTCCGAAGCGGCTTTTTGCGGTCGTCCCGTCGTTCGGGCATGACCCTGAAGATCGGCGCACACGTCTCCATCGCGGGCGGCGTGGACAACGCGGTGGAGAGCCAGATCGAGATCGGCGGCAACTGCGGACAGATATTCACCCACTCCCCGCAGGTCTGGCAGGACCCGAACATCGGCGAGGAGGAGGCCGAGCGGTTCCGAGCCGGCACCGAGCGGGATCTGGAGGGCCCCTGGGTCATCCACACCTCCTACCTCGTGAACCTCTGTACGCCGAAGGAGGGGCTCCGCGAGAAGTCGCTCGACTCGATGCAAAAGGAGGTCGACGCCGCGAGCCAGCTCGACGTCCCGTACGTGAACGTGCATCTCGGCGCCCACACCGGCGCGGGCGTCGAGGGTGGCCTCGACAACGCGGCCTCGGTGATCGACGACGTCGACGTCCCGGACGACGTCACGATCCTGATCGAAAGCGACGCGGGGTCGGGCACGAAGCTCGGCGGCGACTTCGAGCATCTCGCCGCGGTCATCGACCGGACCGAGACCGACATCGACGTCTGTATCGACACCGCCCACACCTTCTCGGCCGGCTACGACCTCTCGACGGCCGAGGCGGTCGACGGGACGATCGCCGAGTTCGACGACGTCGTCGGCCTTGACCACCTGCGGTGTATCCACCTCAACGACTCGAAACACGACTGCGGGACGAACAAGGACGAACACGCCCACATCGGCGAGGGCTACATCGGCGACGAGGGGATGGAACGGATCATCAACCACCCGGACCTCGCGGACGTGCCGCTCGTGTTGGAGACGCCGACGGAGGACGGTCGCAGCTACGCGTGGAACGTCCAGCGCGTGCGTGAACTGCGCGTCGAGTAGTCGTTCGACGGGAGTGGCGGTCAAAACCCACGAGGTGCGGCGTTCGGAACGCAGCGTCCGACTTCCGTCCGTCGTACGTCTGACTCGCGTTTATGAGTGTGGGACGTGTGGCCGCCACGTATGGCCTCCTCAGAGGCGCTGTTGGTCGGCCGCCGTCCCGATCGGGCGCTCGGACTCATCGGCGGCTTCGCCGTCGCGGTCGCGGTCACCGTCCTCGCCGTGCTCGTGGCGGACCTGGGAGATCTTCCGACGGCGACCGCGGTCCTCGACGGTGTAGTCCCGCTGATCGTCTTTTATGCACCTGCACCGCTGGCAGCGCTCGGCGCATATCTCCGCTGTGGCGGGCCGGCCTGTCTCGCGATCGGCGTGGTCCCGGCGACCGTCCTCCTCGTCGTCGTTCCCGTCGGAACGGTCCTCGGCGTCCCCGGCGTTGCGGACGGCAGTATGATTCCCGCCGAGGCGCCGATCTCGCTCGCACTCGTCGGCCTGACGAGTGCCTTCCTCGGCTTCTGTGCCGGCGTCACCGCCGCGCTCGTCGCCGACGTGGTCGGGATCGCCTCGGGGGAGTGACCCGAGAGGACGGCAGCTTCTCCGCGTCCGCGATCCGGGCGCTTAATCCGATCCGGAGCGAACGCGACGGCGTGCGACGGTTCTCCGCGGAATATCTCGAACGCACGCGCGAGGGAATGTGGAGCGACGACCGTGGAGCGCTCGCGGACCTCGACCTGCCGAACCGGCGCCGGATCCTCGACGTGGGCTGTGGGACCGGCGAGCTCACGCGCGTCTTCGCGGCCGAGGTGCCGTCCGAGGCAACGATCGTCGGAATCGACGCCGACCTCGACCTGCTCGCGGTCGCCCGAGATGAGGCCGGCCTCCCGACGTGTGCGGGAGACGCGACGCGGCTCCCGTTCGGGGATGACGGCTTCGATCTGGTCGCCTGTCAGGCACTGTTGATCAACCTGCCGGAGCCGGCGGCGGCGGTCGAGGAGTTCGCCCGCGTCTCGAACGACCTCGTCGCCGCGGTGGAGCCCGACAACGCCGACGTGACCGTCTCCTCGACGGTCGCCGCGGAGGAGCGACTGGAACGCGAAGCACGCGAGACGTACCTCGATGGCGTGGGCACCGACGTCGCGCTCGGCGGTCGGGTTCGAGCGCTCTTCGAGGCTGCAGGTCTGGAGAACGTCCGAACGCGGCGCTACGTCCACGAGAAGCGGATCGCGCCGCCGTATACCGAGGCGGCCCTGGAGTCGGCGGCGCGGAAGGCGTCCGGGGCGGGGCTCGCGGACCACCGGACCGAACTGGAGGCGGCGAGCTCGACCGCCGCGTACGACGACCTCCGGCGTCGCTGGCGGGAGATGGGGCGGTCGGTGGTCGACGGGATGCGGGCGGGCGAGTACGAGCGGATCGAGCGGGTGCCCTTCGACGTCACCGTGGGACGCGTACCGACCGCGCCGAATCTCCGGGAGTGACGACGGCGGCTACTTCTCGATGATGCTCTCCTCGACGGCCTCGCCGAAGTGGCGGGCGACGTCCTCGTAGTAGACGAGCACCTCGTCACCGACGTCGAGGTCCGTCACGGCGGTCCGGCCGTCCGCGGTGGCGACTTTCACCGTCTCGGCGTTCTGGATCAGCGTCTCGACGCGGTCGACGCCCTCGTCGGTCTCGACTTCGGCCTGGAGCCGAAACATCGGCCGCTTTTCGATCTTCACGCGACCGACGATCGCCTCGCGGGTGTGGCCGGCCGTGTCGACGATCTGGACCTCGTCGCCGCTCGACAGCTCCGCGAGGTAGTTCGTGCCGCCCCCGGGGTTGCGCACGTAGGCGTGGACGGCGCCGGCGTTGACGCGGAAGGGACGCGATTCCACGTAGGGAGACTCCGCGGTCTCGGCGTGTACGAAAAAGAGCCCGCGGGACATCGATCCGACGAGCATCCCCTCGTCGTCGTCCATGAGCGAGCCGGTGTCGATGCAGACGCGGTCGGCCATGCCGGTCCGTTCGACGGCGGTCACCTCGGCGTGACGCAGGTCGAGGGTCTCGCGATCGGCGGCGTCGCGGGCGTCGACGGCGCCGCGGATCTCGTCCGGATCGTCGGCGTCGAGGAGGACGCCGTCCGCGCCGATCTCGAGCGTCTCGAAGGCAGTCCGGGCCTCGGCGGCGCTGGTGACGCCGGCGATGAGGTGGGTGTCGTCGCCGACGCGCGCGATCAGGTTCTCCAGCGGGATGATCGACCAGTCCTCGCCGACGATCACGGTGTATTCGGCCTCCGCCGCGGCCGCCTCGGCGAACGCCTCGTACTCCGTCCCGAGGACGCGGACGTACGCGCCCTGTGCCCGGTCGTCCCGTCGCCGAAGCGTCGAGAGGTCCGCCGACCCCGCGAAGTCCTCGGGGAGGTCGATGGTGCCGTCGCCTTCCCCGTCCTTGCCGACGAAGTAGGCGTCAGCCTCGGCCGTCTCGTCGTCGCCGTCGACGACGTCGGCCTCCGAGAGGAACGCCGCCACGTTCACGTCGCCGAGTTCACGGACCCGGCCGACGTCGTGTTCGTCGACGAGGACCCAGTCGGCGCCCGCCTCGATCCCCGCCGTGATCCGCCGCTTCTGCGTCTCCCAGTCGCCGACGCTCGCGTCGGCTTTGATCCAGACCGTGCGCGTCATTACCGAAAGCTCACGGCGGCGGGGCTTGAACGCTGCGAAAGCAACGACCGTTGCGGCTCCGTCCTCGTCGCTCCTGACCGGGTGTGGCGTACGCGCCGACGCCGCCAGCGACTCGTGAGGCCGACGCCGCCAGCGACTCGTGAGGCCGAGTCGTCCGCGCCCTTATTATCCGACGTCGGGTATCCCACGGCATGCGCACGCTTGACGGGACCGATCGGGAGATCCTTCGGCTGCTGCTTGCGGACGCGAGACGCTCGTACAGCGACATCGCCGACCGCGTCGACCTGTCCGCCCCGGCGGTCTCCGACCGGATCGACCGCCTCCGTGAGATCGGCGTGATCGAGGGGTTTACCGTTCGCATCGATGACGCCGAGCTGACCGGCGGGCTTGAGACGTTGGTGACGCTATCGGTCGCGCCGGCGGACGCGGACCGCGTATACGAGTCCGTTGCGACACACGAGCGAGTCGAACACGCCTTCCTCACCGCCGACGGCGAGGTGACCTTCTCGGCGACCATCGCCGACGACGCGAACGGAGTCAGAACGCTCGTCGACGACGCAGCGGGGCTCGACACCGTCCGGGACCTGTCGGTCCGGATGATCGACCGGCGGGGGTGGTCGCCGACGCTCGGGGACGTCGACCTCGCGGTCGACTGCGTCGTCTGTGACAACACCGTCACCGCCGAGGGCGAGTCCGCCCGGATCGACGGCACGCTCTATCACTTCTGTTGTGGGTCCTGC
>LKMJ01007693.1_pt1 | contig 10152 bp, 11 predicted proteins | sample 643391 | NCBI WGS metagenome assembly LKMJ01 (sample SAMN04112250, study PRJNA286221) | soda lake metagenome | biome: soda lake; feature: Kulunda Steppe; material: water; isolation source: sample PL-Br10 brine of Picturesque Lake | place: Russia: Kulunda steppe | collected 2010-07
CGTACTCCCACTCATCGATGGCATCGTCGAACTCCGAGATGAGCGCTTTCGGGACGGTGATGCTCACGCGCTCTGCTTCCTCAGTCATACGTCAGCGACGGTACCCACCGATAAGAACGCCACGGCACCGATCGGTTCGTGCGATCGATGCGCACGACCACGGCACGTTCCTTTCGAACCCTTTTTGAGGCGCACCGCGGTATAGTTGGTCAACGATGGCCATCAAACCCGCCTACGTCAAAAAAACGGCGACACTGCTCATGGAACGGTATCCGAACGCGTTCGGCGACGACTTCGAGCACAACAAAGAGCTCGTCGAGGAGCTGACTAACATCGAATCGAAGAGCGTTCGTAACCGTATCGCAGGGTACGTCACGCGAAAAAAACGCCCGCGAGCGGCGTAGGCCGTCTTTCTCTCCCTTTCGCCCATGCCCCGAGAGCGCACGCAATAGCGACAGCCACGGGACGTCACTCCTGCGTCTTTCACAACGGTTTTCCGCAGTCTCGCCGTACGGGAGCCAATGTCTACCCGTGTAGGTGTCCTCGGCGCGACCGGCGCTGTCGGACAACGACTCATCCAGCTGCTTGCACCGCACCCGGAGTTCGAGATCGCCACACTCACCGCCTCTGAGAACAGCGCCGGGAAACCGTACCGCGAAGCCGCAAAATGGCGCGTCAACACCCCGATTCCGGACGCAGTCGCTGACATCACCGTCGTTGACACGGATCCGTCGGCGATGCCGAACGACGTCGACCTCCTGTTTTCTTCGCTTCCGTCGAACGTCGGTGCGCGCGTCGAGCCGACGTTCGTCGAGGAGGGGTACATCGTCTCATCGAACTCTTCGAACGGCCGCATGGACGACGACATCCCACTCACGATCCCCGAGGTGAACCCCGACCATCTGGGCCTCATTGAGGTACAGCGCGACGAACGCGGCTGGGACGGCGCACTCGTAAAAAACCCCAACTGCTCGACCATCACGATGGTGCCGACGCTCGCCGCGCTCGACGAGTTCGGTCTCGAGCGCGTCCACGTCGCCACACTCCAGGCGGTTTCCGGCGCCGGCTACTCCGGTGTCACGTCGATGGAGATTATCGACAACGTGCTCCCGCACATCGGTGGCGAAGCGCCCAAAATGGAGACCGAGTCACGAAAACTCCTCGGCGAGTTCGACGGCGCGGCGGTCACCCACCACGACGCCGAAGTGTCGGCGTCCACGAACCGAGTCCCGACGCTCGACGGCCACCTCGAAAACGTCTGGGCCGACCTCACAGACAGTCCAACAACGGAGGAGGTTGCAGTCGCCATGGAAGCGTTCCCGAGTATCGACCTCCACTCCTCGCCCGAGCAGTTGATCGTGGTGTTCGACGACCCAGCCCGCCCACAGCCGAGAATGGATCGAATGCTCGGTGGAGGAATGTCTGTCTCGGCGGGCGGGTTCCGTGAAACGCCACACGGCGTCCAGTACAACTGTCTCGCACACAACACCATCCGCGGCGCGGCTGGGGCGAGCGTCCTCAACGGCGAGTTGCTGTCGAGAGAGGGCTACTTGTAATCGACGAGTTGCTGTCGAGAGAGGACAGACCGTCGATCACTCGATTTTCAGGAACCGTGCGTCGTACTCGGGGTCACCCTCTCTCGGATACACCATAACGAACGAGTGGGGTGTGAGTTCGACGAGCTCGCTGGGGAGCTCTCGAAGCCGGGCGTTCCAGCCGACCGCCCCTTCTCTGGGAGAGAGCGCGACGACGAGGTCGTCGGCTTTCGTCCGTTCGTCGAGCGTCGAAAGTAGTTCATCGTACGAGCCCACGTCGTCGAACTCGGCCTCGATTTCGATTTCCACCAGATCGAACAGGTTCTGGTACGTTCTGACGCTGTCGTCGACGACCAGCACGCTCACCGGCGTCCCCAGCTTGTCGGCGATGCGTTTGACGATGTGGATCGCCTCGTAGAACCCCTCGTGGTGGTCGACACCGGACGGGAGAACGACGAACAGTCGCCGAGTAGTGTTTATCGGGTGACCGAGTCGTGAGACCAACACCGGAACGCTCGTTCGGCTGAGCACCTGGTCGATGACCGACCCGAACATCCGGGAGCCGAACGAACGCCTGGCGTCCCAGCCCATCATGACGATATCCGAGCGGGTTTCGACGGAGGTTTGAACGATCGCCGAGGCGATGTTGTGGTTGATCCGCGTCTCTATCTCGACGGGGACTTCTGCCGCGTCCCCGAACTCGGCGACATCCCTGAGTTCTGCGTCGATCTTCGCGAGCTCCTCTTCGGTGGGGACGCTCGAATCCGGCCGAATCACCGTCAGCAGATGCACCGGCTCCTCGGCGTACTCGTCTTTGAGGACGAAGCCGAACTCGAGGAGGCGGCGGCGGTACTCGGCGTGCGTCGACAGCGGCAGCAGTAACCGTGGATCGCTCGCGTCTTCCCCGCCGATTTCGGTCTCCGTGCCGAGCGAGAGACGCGTTCCGTACCGTTCCGTGAGCGCAGGGCTGATGACGGCCGTCACGAGCAGCATCAGCACGACGGCGTTCAGGATATCCGCACCGAACAGCCCCCGGTCGAAGCCGATGAGCGTGATAGCAAGCGCCGCGGCAGCCTGTCCGGTCGAAAGCCCAAAAATGACACCCCGCTCGTTCGGGCCGTACCCCTGCGCGGCGCTAACCCCCCACGCCGCGATGGCCTTCGTGAGGAGCATCACGCCGATGATGACGGCCGCCACTTCGAGGGTTCGAACGCCGTCGAGAATCACGCTCGCGTCGACGAACATCCCGACGTGGAGGAGAAAAAACGGAATAAAAAAGGCGTTGCCCATGAACTCGATGCGGTTCATGAGCGGGCCGCCCCGCGAGATGAGCCGGTTGAGGGCGATTCCGGCGACGAACGCGCCGAGGATCGCGGCGATATCGAGTAGTTCGGCCACGCTGGCCGCGATGAACACGACGGCGACGACGAACAGGAACTCGTAGTAGCTCTCCTCGCTGAGGTTCCTGAAGAACCATCGGGCGATCGGTGGGATGACGAACCAGACGCCGGCGAAGAGGATGAGAAGCGAAACGAACACTTCACCGAACAGGAACAGCGTCAACCCGCCGTCCACCGCTCCGAGGACGATGGCCAACACGATAAGTGCCAGCGTGTCAGTGAACAGGATGCCACCGAACACCGCCGTCACGGCCCTGTTTTTCGTGACATCGAGTCGGTTGACGATCGGATAGGCGATGAGCGTGTGGGAGGCGAACACCGCGGCGAGCAATAGCGCCCCCCACTGGTCGAGTCCCAGGACGTACACGCCAGCTAAGCTGCCGAGGACGAACGGAAGAATGAAGCTCGTGATACCGAACAGTGCGGCGTCCTCGGGCGCTTTCGAGAAGCCACGGAGGTCGAGTTCGAGCCCGACAGTAAACAGCAGATACACGAGCCCGACTTCGCCGAGAAGGAATATCGCGTCGGTGTGTTCGACGAGCCCCAACGCGTTCGGCCCGATGAGCGCACCAGCCAGCACGATTCCCACGATACCTGGCTGGCCGAGTTTTTTGATGAGAAGCGGTGCGAGCAGAAACGCACTGAGGGCGATGGCGAACACCAACACGGGCTGCGCTATCGGTTGACCGATTACTGTCTCCAAGAGACCTCCAGTCATTGATGTGTGTTGCCCGACGTATTCGTGCGGCCCTAAATAGGGTATCGAAATCGACGTCGGGGGTGCTGGTGTTCGTTCGCAATCACCTCACGGCCGGTGTGAATTCGCTCAGTGGTGGTGGCCGGTCAGCTCGGCGTACGTCGCGCCGAAGCGGTCTTCGAACAGTTCCATGGTAGTCTCTTCGATTCGTTTGTACTCCTCGGTGTCGCCGCCTTCGGCATGGTGAACCGTCGCGTGAATCCGCTGCGCGCACGAAAACAGCGCGAGATCGCCGACGATTTCAGCGTCGGTCTCTTCGCCTTCACGCATCAGGTCGAGCAGTTCAGTCGGGAGCGTCACGTCGTCCGAACCGGTTGGTGCGTCGATCTGCAGCGTTACCGTATCATCTGCCATACAGCCGCTTTCGGAGGCTGATAAAAGGGGCTTGCGGTCGCGTGTGTACAGCGCGCCCACGTGTCAGTCGTGCCTACGCGCCCCAGGGTCACTGGTACCGATTCCGGCACGAACCGGCGTGGTGAGTGCTTCGCGTGCTGCGGCTCGACTCACATCAAGAGAGCGCGGAACGAGATTACGAGGGGCCCGATCAGTCGTCTGAGCCAACCGGGGCGGTCTCTGCGGCTTTCGCGGCGCGGTCGAGGTCGTCCAGATAGTCGTCGGCGTCTATCGCGGCTTTACACCCCATCCCACCGGCGGTGATCGCCTGTTGGTAGTGGTGGTCGACGACGTCACCCGCGCCGAAAACGCCGGGAACGTCGGTTTCGGTCTCTCCACCGTCGTCGCCGCCTTTGGTTTCGATGTAGCCCGTCTCGTCCATCTCGACGGCCGTTTCTCGCAGATAGGTTGTGTTCGGCGTGTGGCCGATGGCCATGAACACGGCGCCAACGGGTAGCTCGAACCGGTTCGTGTCGGGGTCGTCGAGCTTTTCGGTCGGATGGCCGTCCGGGTGCTCGACGAGCGATGCACGCTCGATACCGGCTTCGGGCGTGCCGTGAATCTCGAGCAGCTCCGTGTTGCGCATGATTTCGACTTTCCCCTCGGCTTCGAGTTCGGTGATGCGGTCTACCCAGTAGTCTTCGGCGCGGAACTCCTCGCGTCTGTGAGCGATGTACACCGTGTCGGCGAACTTAGTGAGAAACGCCGCCTCCTCGCATGCGGCGTCCCCGCCGCCGACGACGAGCATGTCTTCGTCGCGGAAGAACGCGCCGTCACACGTCGCACACGTCGAGACGCCGTACCCCATGAGTTCGTCCTCACCGGGAACTCCGAGGGTTCGAGCGGAGGCTCCCGAGGCGGCGATGAGGGCGTCCGTGGTGTAGACGGTGCCATCGCGGAGTTCGACGCGGAGCGGCTGACCTTCCTCGACGTCGACGATGACGCCGTGGTCGATTTCGGCACCGAACCGTTCGGCCTGTGATTTCATGTCGTTGACCAGCTCGGGGCCGGAGATGCCTTCGGGAAATCCAGGGTAGTTGGCCACGTCGGTCGTCAGCGTGAGTTGGCCGCCGGGTTCGGGCCCTTCAAGAACGAGCGGGTCGTTGTTCGACCGTGCAGCGTAAATCGCGGCAGTGAGGCCGGCGATGCCGGAGCCGGCGATTATCATCCGGCGATGCTCGACGGTGTCATCGTCAGTCATGTGTCAGGATACTCGTGCTGTGAGTAAGTAGGTTGTGCTGTGGGGCGTGTGCGAGACCGAATGGAGTGAGGTCTCGTTATGAGCGAAGCCGCTCGGAGTGTGTCTCCCGCACTCGATGGGAGCGAAGTCGTCCCGTGCAGCGTCGGTTCACCGCATCGCGGCCGCGAGATTCCGAACGAGCGTTGTGGCGTTTCGAGCGTACATGTGTGGAGCCGTCCGACGGGCGTTCGTCAGCGCGGCCGAAAGCGCACCGGAGGCGTCGGTGAAAACACCTTCTCCGTGTCCACAGAGGATTCGGTCAGGGGCGAGTTTGCCGAGGGTCGAGCGAGGCGGGGTAAGGCGACGGACGAGCGAGACGCCGAGCCGTTCACCGGGGGCGCGAAAGTATTCAGCCGTGCCGAGTGATTCCGCGACGACGAGCGTCTCGCCGTCGAACAGCGCCCACTCCTGCCAGAGGCGGGAGCGAGCGACCTCGCGGAGGCGGTAATCGGTTCGACCGAGTCGTCCGTCGAAGCGCTCGACAGCAGCGTCGAGGTCGGTATCGTCGAGCGCGCGCATCTCCTCCGGAAGCACGACGGGAACCCCGTGACGGCGTGCGATAGCCGCGGCATCGCGTCTGTGATAGTTGAAAAGCACCACGACGCCACGCATGGTACCGAGCCGGTCGAGGTGGTCGTCGAGTCCTTCGGCATCGACGGGGTCGACGAGCCATACCTCGTCGCCGTTGACGAGTGCGTGCCCCGTTCGTTGCATCGTTTCGTCTGGATGGGCGATCCAGCCGACGCCGCCGTCGAACTCGTCGACTGATTCGAACTCGCCGGGGCCGCTCGCTTTCGCGCGCATCGTTCGAAGGTCGGGATAAATCACTATAAACGTACGTTTCGACCGTAGCGGTCGGATCACACACCGCGGTGGACTCGTTCCAGAGCGAGATAGACGAGAACGCCGGCGATGAACGCGATGCCGAGATTCGTGAGCATCGCCAGAATACCGATCCCGACCGAGAGCGCAAGGTTCGACGACCGGAGCGCGGACTTACCGAGTGAAACGGAAACGACCGCGAGCAGCACACCGAGCATCGCCAGCGGGAACGCACCCAGTATCGCGGCGGTCGCGAAAAACGCTGCGCCGAGATACAGGACGCCGAGGATGACGTTTGCGCCACCCGTCCGTGCACCGAACTCGTATTTTCCGGCGACGCCATCGCAGCCGTGACACATCGGAATCCCACCGAGCGGAATCGCGACCAGGTTCATCGAACCCATACTCGTCGACAGTTCATCCGGCGTCACCTTCTCGTCGAAGAAGTCGGCGAACAAAAGCGAGGTCGCGAGCGCGGCGTTGCCGATCGTCATCGCCAGTTGGGCGAACACGCCGTCTGCGGTGCGCCACGTGAACGCGTCGGTGAGGGGTGGAAACGGTGGGGCCCCGGGCCACTGCGGCGATGGAACTCCCGCCGAAACGACCGCGAGCGCCACGCCGATCATCAGAACGGCGAGAGCGCTCGCTTTCTTGTATCCGACTGCGAGAACCACGAGCGCGATCAGGAGTCCCAGCCCGGCGAGAATCACGTCCCCGATAGCGAGCCTGAGTCCGGTTTCAAGCAAAATCAATCCAACCGCGAACTGTACGCCTCGGATGACGGGTTCGCCGATCCACGCTTCGACCTTCGCGAGCGTTCCCGTGAGGCCGATGGCGAGGAGGAGCACGCCGAGTATCAGTCCCGCGAGGGCGAGCTCGGCGTACGTAAGTGCACCGGCGATGGCCAGGGCGGCGAGCGCCTTCATCGGTTCGACCGAAATCGGTAAGCCGTATTTGAGTCCCCAGACGACCTGGAACACGCCGAACACGATCAGGACGTGCGGAAGCGAGATGTCCGTGAGGAGCGCAAGCGCGACGACCAGTGGAAGAACTGTAATCGTATCTCCTATCGCCCCTGTAATCTCGTTCGGCCCAAATTCGAGCCGACGTCGGTCGGGAATATAGCCGCTAAAATGCATCTAAAAGCCTGTATGCCGGTGAAACACTTGAGCGTGTCCAGTAACCAACGGAGGGTTATCCGAAGATGTTTGTAACGTAATACGGTTTCATCGTCGAACCCCATCAGTTCCGCGTGGCTGTCGTCAGGAACCCACCTTCCACACAGATGTGTGTAGGTTTTCGGGTGTGTCGACCGTCGTGCCGCAATCGAAACGTGGAGTCCGCTGCGTGTGTTGGTCTACGTCGACGGCGCTTGCCAACCGCCCTCGTCGACGCGTCGTGATTTATATTCAACGGCGTATGCCGGCGGAAGGGGTATGAGTGAGGGCTACTATCACGAACGTATGACACAGATTCAGGACACGAGCCGAGAGATGCGAATCGACCCCGATTCGTTCGCAGGAGGATACTTCCGCAACGCCGTGTATCGGCATTGGGATCCGTACAGCGACATTCCGGACGCGCTGTTGGAGCAAGACCTGCAACGTATCATCGACTCCGATATCGAGTTCGAGGCATTCGAGGCGTTCCGTGCGTCGGTCGCGAAGTTCGGAGCCGGTGAGGAAGCGGTAACGGAAGACCTCGCGCCACTGATGCTCGTCCTCGACGATATCAACGACCAGATGTTCCTCTCGACGCAGATCTACGAGGAGGCCAAGCACACGCAGTTTTTCGACCGCTACTGGCGCGACGTGATCAACCCTGCCGCGGAGGCCAAAGGGTTCGAAGTGACGAATCCGACCGACCAGCGGTACTTCAACGACGACTACATCGAACTGTTCGACCGAACAGAGGAAGCGATGCACCGGCTACTCACCGAGGATACGCCGACCAACCGTGCGAAGGCATACTGCCACTACCATCTCGTCGTCGAGTCGGTGCTGGCGCAGACGGGGTACTGGGGGCTCCAAGCGAACTTCAGCGAAACCGGCCCGGAGCGGTGGAACGACGAGGGCGAACAGCTGATGCTCGACGGGTTGATAGAGGGAATCACTCGGATCCGTTCCGACGAGGGGCGACACGTCGGCTTCGGCATGCACAAGGTGCAGCGACTCATCGCGGAAGAGGACGTCGACCCCGACGTCGTCCAGGACGTGCTCACCGAGTTGCTCCCGCTCGTCGCGGGCACAGTCCAGTCTGAGTTCGACACCGGCTCGGACCCCACGCCGCTTATCGAGTACGCCCAGGAGAAACTCACCCGGCGTATCGAGATCATCACGAACGCGGAGGCCGAACTCCCGCCGGTCGAGGAACTGGTGAAGATCGAGGGCGCTGAAGACCCCGCCCCGGCCGACGACTGACCGCTAACATCGGGCGACCGACGCCCAGCTTTTCGGTACCAGCACCGTCGAAGCTTTTTGTACGTTCCGTAGCGACAGATGAGTATGGCCGCCGACCTCGAAGAGAAAACCGACCGATACGAGAATTTACTTTCCGCGGCGCTCGACGCCGCCAATATCTCGGTTCCAGAAGGGACGCCGTTACACGAAGCGGCGCTGGCGTACCAGGAGATGGCGCAAGCGTATCTCGACGACGGTCGGCACTTCCGCGAACAGGGCGACGACGTCAACGCCCTCGCGTCGTTCTCGTACGGACACGGGTGGCTGGATGCGGGGGCGCGTCTCGGCGTGTTCGAGGTGCCCACGGAGGGCCACTTGTTCACCGTCTGACGACCGGTGTATACCCCCCTATTTTACATCAGTTGGGCGTGTCGAGACCGACAATGGAGGCGGCCCTCTGGTACGTGTTGTCGGGAACGCGGGGCGGGGCGAACCGCGCCCGCATCCTACGAGCCCTCGACACCCGCCCACGGAACGCGAACCAGTTGGCCGAAGACCTCGATCTCGATTACAAAACGATTCGGCATCATCTCGACGTGCTCCAGGACAACAACGTTGTAACCAAAAGCGGTGACGGGTACGGGTCAGTGTATCTGCCGAGCGAGGCGGCCCGCGTCCACTGGGAAACCGTCGAAGAGATCATTCAGCAGGTGACCTAACTATGAACAGATTTGGGAAAGGGTATATGTACGGACACCCGGAAGGTGAGACATAGTGCTCGTCAGTATTGTTCAAGTGTTCTCCGTGCTCAACGCGGTTTTGCTCCTCGTTCTCCTGTGGGTGTGGGGGCGCAATTGGTGGACACTCCGCTCGAAGCACACGCTTGGACTACTGCTGTTCGCGCTGTTTCTCTTCGGCGAGAACGCGCTTGCCGCGTACTTTTTTATCATCGATCCAGTGCTGACGCCGTGGATACACAACGAGGCAATGGTTCCGTACCCCGCACAGGTCGCGCTCGCGGCGCTTCGGGTGCTCACCTTCGCCGGACTCGCGTTCCTCACGTGGGTCACGATGGACTAGTCGGGTCGGTTCTGACACGGCGTTGCTGACAGTCGTAGCTGGACGTTCCCCTACGCGCGTACCGCCAAACCGGCGAGTAGCGAGGCGGCTTCCGGAAGGCAAATGATTATATAGGATTCATTATAGTCATGGTGTAGCACACGGTATGTCTTGACACATCAAACCATCGAAACACCCGGAATCAGTGCGTAGAGCGAGCCATCGTCCGAAAGGTTTAAGTCATTTTCGGACTAACAAGTAGTTAGCATCACGGCATCGGATTTTTAGGTTTCCCACCCCCGAAGCCGAGAGTAACCCATCATGAGCGATACTAGCATACGAACCTACGCAAACGAGAACAGCACCGAACGAACGGAGGCGGACGAACAGACGGACGAAACCACTTGCCCGGAGTGCGGCGGGAAGGTAGCGTCGGACACCGAACACGGCGAGACCGTCTGCACAGAGTGCGGGCTCGTCGTCGAAGAGGACGCCGTCGACCGCGGCCCCGAATGGCGCGCGTTCGATTCCGCCGAAAAAGACTCCA
>LKMJ01007694.1_pt1 | contig 10152 bp, 12 predicted proteins | sample 643391 | NCBI WGS metagenome assembly LKMJ01 (sample SAMN04112250, study PRJNA286221) | soda lake metagenome | biome: soda lake; feature: Kulunda Steppe; material: water; isolation source: sample PL-Br10 brine of Picturesque Lake | place: Russia: Kulunda steppe | collected 2010-07
TAAATTCGCATCACGAGATTTGAGCAAACGAGTCGCAGTGCGCGCAACGAACAAAGTGAGTGAGCACAACCATCTCGCCAAGTTCAAATCTCGGCCAGCCTACTAAGACGTGTTCTATTCCGGTTCTAGAGGATACCAGAGAAACTACGCTCACCGCCGAAAGGTTTCGAAAGATAACTCAGAACCGTGTATCCAGAGCTGTTCTCCAAAGAGACTTATTTAATCCGCTGTTAGGTTGGAACATGGGAACCTACGCGACTCCACCAGATTGGGAGGAAGGAGATGAAGACAGGGATGATACCACAGCCAAGCTTGGAGAGTTACTTTCTGGGCGGTTCGCAGACGTCGACGTTGATTCGGTTGCAGTCGTCCGTGAACACCGCGAACGACGATGAAGGTCTTTGTCGACACGAACGTGTTTGTGGCGAGTCTAACGGATGAACCTACACGTGGCAAGATGGCGACACGTTTGCTGAACCAGGATCACGAGTTCTGTACGTCGATTCTGAATCTCATGGAACTCCGTTCCGTGATGACGAAGAAAAAACGCGTCGAACAGACTCACGTTGAGGAAACGATCGCTGATATCTACACGCAGGTCGACATTTATGCTCCCGAAATCAGCGACCAGATTGCAGCCTACAGTCTGCAACAAGAAACGCTCCTTTACACCCTCGATTGTCTCTTGCTTTCACTTGCAGACGACATCGACGCTACACTGACCACTTTCGATGGAGAACTACTCGATAACGGTGCTGTTTCACCCGCTGAACTCATCTCGTAGCTCAAATTCCGAGTGAATGCATGTCACTTGGGGTTCGCAGATGGGACCTGCTTACTCTCGGCCAGCGCACTTCTACAACTCACAAACCGAACGCGGAATTTCATCTCACCATACCGTTTCGAGTCGGTGTGTGCGTCTCACCTGAGTTGAGCACGCGAACTCCAGCCAGAGAGTTATCACAGTCACTTAGGAGCCAGAACCGACCACCGACAACCGCGTCACGTAGCGACCGGAGCCGGAGTTACAGAGGCCAAACCTTTATCTGCTCATACTGTAATATTAGAATACGTTAATATGAAACAGGAATCCCGATCAGCCGGTGACAAATCGCCACCGTCAGCGAGTCACTCGCTGGACAATCACGAACTCGCGGCGGATGTGACGGTGCTGGCGGCGGTGGGAAGCGAGACGCGCTACGAGATACTGCGGCTGGTTGCGGCGATGGAGGGTGACGTCTGCGTCTGCGAGCTGGAACCGGCGGTCGACGTCGGCCAGAGCGCGATCAGCCAGGCGCTGTCGACGCTCCACGATGCGGACCTGCTCACGCGCCGCAAGCAGGGGCGCTGGCGTTACTACAATACGACCACCCTCGCCGAGCGACTGCTCGGCGTACTCGATACGAGCCGGTCACTCGGTGAACGACCCGGTCTCGGAGGACGGAGCCATGAGTGAGGAATCGACCACCCAGGAATCAGGGCCTGTACCGGACTCCGTTGAGAGACGAGAAGCGGTGCGCGAGCGGTACGCCGACGCCGCCAACTCGGACGGTTGCTGTGACGGCTCCGGGGAGCAGTCGGATCACAGCGAAACGCTCGGCTACAGCGAGAGGGACCTTGACGTTGCTGGTGCGGAACTCAGTCTGGGCTGTGGGAATCCGACAGCTATCGCCAGTCTCGAACCCGGACAGACGGTGCTCGATCTGGGCTCCGGTGGCGGCTTCGACTGCTTTCTCGCCGCTCGTGAGGTCGGACCTGCGGGCCAGGTCATCGGGGTCGATATGACTCCCGAGATGGTGGAGAAGGCGCGGACCAACGCCAGTGAGAACGACGCCGGAAACGTCGAGTTTCGCCTCGGGGAGATCGAGCACCTGCCGGTGGCAGACGCATCGGTCGATGTAGTCATCTCGAACTGCGTGGTCAACCTCTCACCAGACAAGCCCCGGGTCTTTGAGGAAGCAATGCGCGTCCTTCGTCCCGGTGGTCGCCTCGCTATCTCGGACGTGGTCCTGACGGCTGAACCGCCTGCAGAGTTCGACCCGGACCCCGAATCTGTCGCCGCCTGCGTCGGCGGTGCCGCCCCGATCCCCACACTCGATTCGATGCTCGACGACGCGGGATTCGTCGACGTCACGATCGTACAGAACGAAGAAAGCGAGACGTTCATCCGCGAGTGGGACGACGAGCGCGATCTGAGCGAGTACATCGTCTCCGCCACTATCGAGGGACAAAAACCCGAGTGAGTGACGGACTGGTTAGTTCAGTTGGTGAATAACGACGTAAGCTGTTATTACTAATAACTGTCTGTGATGAAATCCGGATCAGAAGATGGTTATCGGGATACCTCTCGTCTACTCAATTGGTTCGACAATCTACTCGGAACTACGGCGACAGTACTACCGCTTTCAGTTAGCTATCGCCCCAGAGCCGAGCGTCTTGGACACCTCACAACTGGAAGCGTCACTCGGAGCGTCCCCGAATATCCTGTTTCTCTGTCACGGGAACATCTGTCGAAGCCCCCTCGCGGAGCGGTATCTGGCGACGGAACTCAGCAGAAGAGATGGAATCGACGCTGCTGTTGCTTCTGCGGGTCTCCAGACCGAGAACGGGAAACAGAGTCCGCCGGAGGCAGTCTCCGTGGCTGCTGAACATGGTGTCTCTCTGGCCGACCACGGGGCAACAGAAACCACGGTCGAACTGCTTCGATGGAGCGATGTCATTTTCATAAAGGACATCTCGAACTACATTCTCCTCCGGCGGCGGTTCGGCGACTGGGAGGACAAATCGTATTTCCTCGGGGCATTGCTTCCAGCGGATGAGTTCGAAATCCGGGACCCGTACGGCGGTGAAATTGACGGCTACAGATCGCTTTATGCGGATGTCGTCGAAGCGGTCGATACGCTCGTCGAGTTACTCGTGGAGAGTCAGGCTGCGATGTCGATGGATGACGGTGAACAGCGTCGCTGTGCCAACCAGGACGAACAATCTGACCAGCAAAAGGCAGCTGGTCGAACGGAGGGATCGGAGGCAAGCTAGCACCTGCAATAGCATGACAGATTCGAGTGAATCGGATGCAGTCGTCGTTCCCGCAATCGGCGTTGCAAGCAGTGTGGCAGCGATCCGTTCGCTCGGTCGAGCAGGCCTCAGTACGATCGCCGCCACCGACCAGTCACTGTCGCCGGCGTCGTCTTCGAAATACTGTACAGAGACAGTCTCCGTTCCGTCACCCAGCGAGTCACTCGATCGTTACAGGGAAACGCTCCTCGACCTCGCCGCACGCGAGGATGTCAAAGCTATCTTACCGCTGCGCGAGGCTGACGTGTACCTGTTGTCCAGATACTGTTCGGAATTTTCCGAATTTATCGAACCGACCTGGCCAGCGTTCGATACCCTGCAGAGAGCCCAGAACAGATACACACTGCTATCGATTGCAGAGAGGCTTGGTATTCCAATCCCGGAGAGTCAGTTACTGACCGAGTGGCCGGAAGAAACTGACCCATACATCGTCAAGTCGAACTACTCGATCGTCGTCGACGAGGAACATTCGACAGCAACCTACCACGATGTACAGACCATCCATCCGGAGTCGGACTTCCCCGATGTCGACGCTGTCGTCGAGCAGATGAACCACGTTCCACTCGTCCAGGAGTTCGTTCCAAACGGTGGCGAATACGGGTTTTTTGCGCTATACGACCGAGGCGAGCCAGTGGTCACTTTTCAACACGAACGTGTCCGAAGCAGCACGTACACGGGCGGTCACAGCGTCTACCGCAAAGCGGTCGACGTTCCTGTTCTCGACAGATACGGTCGCAAATTACTGGACGAACTGGAGTGGCACGGACCGGCGATGGTCGAGTTCAGGCGCGACAAGCGCGACGGAACGTACAAGCTAATGGAGATCAACCCGAGATTCTGGGGCTCGCTCGCGTTACCGATACAGGCCGGTGTCGACTTTCCCTATCTTTATTATCGACTGGCTACCGACGGCTTTCCCCAGTGTCCAACTGATTACAAAACTGGTGTCGGCTCTCATATCGTGATTGGTGAACTCGGATATCTCTTGACAGTGTATGCCGGTGACGGGTACGAAGAACCACCCAGATTTGGGACGGAAATACGCAGTGTTATCCGCTCATTGTACGAACAACCGACGTTCGATTATCTCTCCCGTGACGACCCTCGCCCGTTCATCGTCGAGATGCAACACCTCGGCAGGGAGCTCTTCTCTTCGGTCACAGACCAGTTCTCGTGAGTCCTCGTTGTTGCAAGGTCAGTACACGCAGTCGCAGGGTCTTTACCAGCGTCTCTCGAAGGAGGGGGTATGGCACCAGAGACCACTACGGTCACTATCGAAGTCGAGGGCGAGCAAGACGAGTTCTCGGTTCCCGTCGCACTCACCGAGGCCCTGAGCGAGGGAGAGGAGACGTCCGCAGACGTTGTCGGCAATCTCGCGTTGCTCGGGTTGGCACAGCAGGCACACGGTATCGTCCATCACAGCCATGGAGACGTCGGCGAGGAGCTCGAAGCCGCAGAACAAGCCATGCTCGACGAGTTCGAGCAACGATTCGGACAGAGCTTCGAGGAGATGACCGGCCACAGTCACTGATAGTGACTGCTGTGACTATGTTCCTTGCCACGTCACACTGATGGGAGTTTTGCGGGCTGAAACAGGCAAATAGCGAAGTCAGGCCGGTAAAGAATCACAGCAGTCACTATGAGAGCGGTCTGTCCGATTTCTTGCACACTTACGGGACGTCGTACTCCAGGACGACCCCGTCGTCGATTTGCTCGACACTCTCGAGTGTGAGCTGTGGGAAGTCCTCGACGAACCCGTCTCCGTCTGCGAGCGTCGGCGCGTCCCGGCCGCCGATTACGAGCGATCCGACAAACACCGAAAACCTGTCGACAAGGTCCTGTTCGAACAGCGAGTAGATCACTTCCCCACCGCCCTCGACGAAGAGATTCTCGATACCGTGTGAAGACAGTTCCTCGAACGCACTCGAGAGATCAGCGCGATTCTCGCCCGTGGCGATGACACTCGCCCCCTGCTTTTCCATCTGGGCGACAAAATCCGACGGTGCGGCCTCACTGACGAGCAGAAAACTCTCCGCCCTGTCGTCAAGCACAGTCGCGTCCGGGGGTGTTCGGATGTGTGAGTCAGCGATGACCCGAGCCGGATTCTCGGACAGGCCGCTGTCCAGACGGTTCTCCCGTCGCTGCTGGTCGTCGATAGTGAGCGACGGATCGTCAGCGAGAACCGTCCCGACGCCCACCATGACAGCGTCGCTCTCCGCTCTGAGTCTGTCGACGCGGTCGAAATCGGCCTCACCACTGATGGCAATCTGTTCGCGTCGACGAGAGGAGAGCTTTCCGTCGACACTGACTGCGGCGTTCACTCGGACGTGCATACCCCCTAATGCAGTGTGGAGGGCAAAAAGAACCTGCCATTTCCGTTCTCCAGTTGAACTCCCACAGAGCAGAAAAATACTTGGGGACGGGTTCGGGAGAACGCGTATGGAGGAGGAACCGTCGACATCCGATAGCGCTACCCGACCGCCACTGAACCTCACGCGGGAGGCGTACGGCTATCTCGTGATTGCTGCAGGTGTCGCTCTCGCTTTGGTCGTCCTGTGGAACTTTCCTGAAGAGATGCAGTACCGTCGGACGCTCCGATTACTCGTCGCCTTCGCAGTTGCCGCTGTCACAGGCTATGTCTATCAGTACGTGACGAATACCTGGTACGAGCAGTTCGAGTGACTCGAACTCGCGAAAAAATTTCAGAGGAACCTGAACGTCTCCAGGTTCTTCGGCGCGAATGTGCGCATGTTGAACTCGTGATACAGCGCCGAGGAGAGGTCCTGGGTCGAGCGCTCGTCGCCGTGGACACAGAGCACCTTCTCCGGACGCGGGTTCATTGTCCGGACGAAATTCTCAAGCCCCTGCCGGTCAGCGTGACCGGAGAACCCGTCGACTGTCTGGACATCCATCTCGAGCGTCAGCGAGTTTGCGCGGCCGTTCGAACCGCCAATCGGGATATCCCGGCGGCCTTTCTGGATACGGCTCCCGAGCGTCCCCTCTGCCTGGTAGCCGACGAACACGAGCGTCGACTCGTCGTCCGACCCAACATGCTCGAGCCACGACATGATCGGGCCACCTTCCATCATACCGGACGTCGAGAGGATAATACAGGGACCGCCGTCGGCCACTTCCTGGCGTTCCTCCTCGCCGCCGTCGATGTGGTTGAACTGCTCGGACAGGAACGGGTTCGCGTCGTCGTGGAAGATGCGCTCTCGAAGCTCGTCGCGCATGTACTCGGGATACGTGGTGTGAATCGCGGTTGCCTCCCAGATCATCCCGTCGAGGTGAACCGGCACTTCCGGGAGGTCACCATTTCTCATTGCCTCCTCGAGCACGAGCATAATCTCCTGGGAACGACCGACTGCGAATGCAGGAATGACAACCTTGCCGTCCCGCTCCAGTGTGTTCTTGAGGACGTGTTTCAGCTTTCGCTCGGAGTCTTCCTGGTCGGTCTGGTAATCGTCGCGTCCACCGTAGGTCGACTCCAGAACCAGTGTCTCGACGCGCGGGAAGTTGTTGACTGCTCCGTTGAACAGTCGGGTGTCGTCGTAGTGGATGTCGCCCGAGAAGGCGACGTTGTACAGGCCATCGCCGATGTGGAAGTGAGATATCGCAGAGCCCAGAATGTGACCAGCGTTGTGCAGAGTCAGTTTGATATCGGGCGCGATATCGGTCACGTCGCCGTATTCGAGCGGGACAGTGTGTTTGATGGCTTCCCTGACCATCTCGGACTCGTACGGCGGTGCGCGCCCTTCCTTTGCGGCGACGTCGAGGTAATCGAGCGTGAGCAGACCCATCAGGTCGCGGGATGGTTCAGTCGTATAGATCGGCCCGTCGTATCCGTACTTGAACAGCAATGGGACCAGTGCGGAGTGGTCGAGGTGGGCGTGTGTGAGGACGACGGCGTCGATGGAGTTCGCGCCTGCACCGAGGGCCTCGGGAACCTGTAGATACGGCACTTCGTCTTCCGCACCGGGCTTGTCGCCGCAGTCGATGAGGATGCGAGTCTCCGGTGTCGAGAGGATAAAGGCTGCCCGCCCGACCTCGCGACAACAGCCGAGAGTGGTGATACGAACCCACTGGTCGTCGGACATCTCCTCGCGGTGAATCTGTCTGCCGATGCGCTCGAGAATATCTCGGCGGTCGTTTCGCTCCTGTTTCAGGAAGTTCCTGACGTTCTTGACTGTGGAGGATTCGATGGGCGGTGTCCGCACGACTTCCGGCGTCCAGCCCGTTTCCTGCGTAATCTCCCGCAGTGTCGTTCCGTGGCGGCCGATGACCATCCCGGGCTTTTCTGCCTCGATGACAACTTCCCCCGTATCGATGTGAAAGTCCAGATCTGTCACGCCCGCTTCGTCGGGAATGACGCTCATCACCTTCTCTCTGGCTTCTTCCGTCGCAGAGAGTGATGCCGGATCTGGCCGAACAGTGATGCGTTTGCGCAACTGTGAGGCGAGATTCCTGACCAGGTCGCCGTCACTGGCGAATCGCTTCGGGTCACGCGTGTAAATAACCAGTTCCGGTCCCTCGTATCGGACCTCTGTGATGGTGATGTCGTTCGGTACTTCGCTCTCTATCGTCGCCTGTAACTCGTCGAGTTGGTTTTCTACCGTACTCATAGCTGAGAAAGGTCTGCAAGTTGGTGCTGTTGCACCACGTGGTCGGATTTAGTAGGTGTACGAATCATTGTGAACTGTCGCTTCACGACGTAACAGTTATATCCGGAGTAACTTCCCGGAAAACCGCTCTTACCTCCGTCTTATCCCCTGTCGTTTTAAAACCTTTGCAAGTTATCCCAGATATATAGGGTCGCCACGCGACACCTCCGTTCACAGTCGGTGTGTTTCGGTTTGCGTTTTGATCGAAGAGCGGTAATTTCCTGTATCTCCCCGTTGAACGAGACGTATGGACGACCAGACTGGCTGCGAGGGCGACCAGACGGCCGTCGGTGATACCGAGACAGCGTACGGAACTGGGGTCGAGGGTGCGCGTGAGCGAGATAGCGACGATACCCTGGCGGAGTTCGCGACTCACTTCGAGACGCCTGAGGACCTGTATCTGGACGGCAACTCACTGGGACCGATCTCGGACGTGGCTGAACAGCGTCTCGAGGAGGCTGTCGAGCAGTGGCGCACACTGGGCATCCGTGGCTGGAGCGAGAGCGAACCGCCGTGGTTCTGGTACGGCGAGCGACTGGGCGAACAGCTTGCACCACTGGTCGGTGCCAGTCCCGAGGAATGTGTCGCTACCGGCACGACGACGACTAATATTCACACGACAGTCGGGACCTTTCTCGACACGCTCGAGGAGGGACGGCGAGGTGTTCTCGTCAACGACCTCGATTTCCCGACCGACCACTACGCTATCCGCGCACAGCTTCGCCAGCGTGGACTGGACCCCGACGAGCATCTCCACCTGGTCGAAAGTCGCGACGGGCGGACGATAGAAACCGAGGACATCGTGGCCGGGATGGACGAACACGACGTCGGGCTCGTCTTCATGCCTTCAGTGCTGTATCGGAGCGGACAGCTGTTCGACATCGAGACAATCACAACCGAAGCACACGAACGGGATATTCTGGCCGGGTTCGACCTCGCACATTCGATTGGTGTCGTCCCACACCGCCTGTCAGAGTACGACGTCGATTTCGCAGTCTGGTGTAGCTACAAGTATCTCAACGGCGGTCCAGGGGCCGTGGGCGGTCTCTACGTCAACGAGCGACATTTCGGGACGACGCCAGCGCTCGCGGGCTGGTGGGGTCACGACAAGGAGACACAGTTCGATATGAATCTCGAGTTCACGCCCGCCGAGTCGGCTGGGGCCTGGCAGATTAGCACCGTTCCACTGTTTAGCTCTGCACCACTGCTGGGAGCACTCGAACTGACTCACGAGGCCGGCATCGAGGCAATCCGCGAGAAGTCACTCAACCTCACGTCGTATCTCATCTCGCTTGTGGACGAACATCTCGACGAGTACGGCTGCAGTATCGGAACGCCACGCGAGCACGAGAGGCGGGGCGGTCACGTCGCTATCGAACATCCCGAGGCCTACCGTCTCAGTCAGGCACTCCGCGACAGCGGGGCAGTTGTCGATTTCCGCCAGCCGAACGTGATTCGCGTCTGTCCCGCCCCGCTATACGTCGGCTTCGAGGAGGTCTGGGAGTTCGTCCAGTTGCTCGCCGACATTCTGGAGAGCGACCGCTACCAGTCCTACGACCGTGAACCCTCCGGGGTCACGTAACGGTCACGTGGTACTGCCTGTGTCGATTTCTCATCCTCGCACACAAGACTCTCATTGCTGGCTGTGGAGGTGTCGGTATGCACCTGACTCCTGACGCAGTCGCACGCGAGTATGAGTGGGTCGACAGCCGGGCAGACCGCACTGTCGGACTCATCAACGACGTCCGCGACGACCTCGGAGAGCTGTTCGACACCGAGGTCGATACCGTAACGCAAGCGCAGTATCACGATGCTGTCGAGGAGGTGTTTACCGACGGCGACCTCGCTGTAAACGTCGCAGCACTGGTCTGGATGCTGCGAGAGCTGGACGTCGAGGATGATTATCCTGGATTCGTGGTCGACGAACTACTCGGCCGTGAACTTGCCGGGATGATAGCAGGCAATCAGCCGTTTCGACTCCTGGGCGAAGCGACGTTTCACTACGCAGACGTCCACGTCCACGACGGCGAGAGTGCCGGAGTCGACGACCTGGACGCCGCGCTCGCCGCTGGATTCCAGACGAGAGTACCCGGCTGGGACTGGACTGAACCGACCAGTCCATTCGGTATCGAATGAGAGTACCCGGCTGGTTTTGCCGCTGTTTTAGCTTCCTTAACCAATATTAATACTTCGTACCAATACTTAGATTACTTTAATATAGTCTACGCACACAAGCTGTGCCAACATGACCCACGACGAACAGACCGGGGTATCTCCGGGGCTAGTAGGCCCCGAAGATGCCAGGGCGAACTGTGGAATTGGCGTCGTAATGGACCTCGACGGCGGAGGCGGGCGGCATATTGTACAGGATAGTTTAGAACTGCTCGAAAATCTCGAACACAGGGGTGCGACAGGA
>LKMJ01007695.1_pt1 | contig 10151 bp, 8 predicted proteins | sample 643391 | NCBI WGS metagenome assembly LKMJ01 (sample SAMN04112250, study PRJNA286221) | soda lake metagenome | biome: soda lake; feature: Kulunda Steppe; material: water; isolation source: sample PL-Br10 brine of Picturesque Lake | place: Russia: Kulunda steppe | collected 2010-07
AGCAGAGCGCGCCCATTTACCAGCGCATGGTGGTCATCGGGCTCGGCCTGATTGGCGGATCCATGGCCCTGGCGGCGCGGGAGCTTGGACTGGCGGACACGGTTGTCGGCTGTGACCAGCGCCAATCGGAACTGGATGAGGGGCTGGCCCGGGGCGTGATCGATGAAGGTGCGCTGTCGCCGGCCGAAGCGGTGGCGGGCGCGGATCTGGTGGTGATTGCGGTCCCCGTGCAGGCGACGCAGGCTGTGCTGGAGCGCATCCGCGATACCCTGCCGGGCAGTGCGACGCTGACGGATGTGGGCAGCGTCAAGGGCAGCTTCGTTGCGGCGGTTGAGGCGGTTTTTGGTGAGGTGTCCCCGCGGGTTGTCCCGGGCCATCCCATTGCGGGCTCTGAGAAAAACGGCGTGGCCGCCGCCAATGCGTCGCTGTTTGATCAGCACAAGGTCATTCTGACGCCCGTCCCGGAAACCGATCCGCAGGTGCTGGCCCGGCTCCATCAGTTCTGGAGTCGCTGCGGCGCCGAAGTGCTGACCATGTCCGTGGCTCGCCATGATGAGGTGTTGGCGGCCACCAGTCATCTGCCGCACCTGATCGCCTTCTCGCTTGTGGATACGCTGGGCGGGGAGGACGACAACAAGGACATTTTCCGGTACGCCGCCGGTGGTTTCCGCGACTTCACCCGCATTGCGGCCAGCGATCCGGTCATGTGGCGGGATATCTTCCTGGCCAACAGTGAGGCGGTGCTGAAGGTGCTGGAGCACTTCAGTGAGGACCTCGATGACCTGCGTCAGGCCATTACCGAGCAGGACGGGCAGCGCCTGCTGCAGGTATTCACCCGTGCCAAGGCGGCACGGGAGCATTTTTCACGCATTCTTTCCGGACAGGCCTATCTCAAAACCATGAGCACACAACAGGTGACCTATCGTGCCGATGCCGGGGGCACGATCCAGGGCGACATCCGCGTCCCCGGCGACAAGTCCGTATCGCACCGCGCCATCATGCTGGGCGCACTGGCGGAGGGCGTCACGGAAGTGGAGGGTTTTCTGGAGGGCGAGGACAGCCTGGCTACGCTCCAGGCCTTCCGCGACATGGGCGTGACCATTGAAGGACCGGATAAAGGCTTCGTGCGGATCCACGGCGTGGGTCTGCATGGCCTGCAGCCACCTCATGGACCGCTCTATGTGGGCAATTCCGGAACCGCCATGCGCCTGTTCGCCGGACTCATGGCGGCCCAGCGCTTTGACAGTGAGCTCACCGGCGATGACAGCCTCACCCGCCGCCCCATGGAGCGCGTGGCCACACCGCTGCGCGATATGGGGGCGGTGATCGATACCGCCGAAGGCGGTCGTCCGCCGCTTCGCATCACCGGCAACCAGCCATTGAAGGGTATTGCCTACGATCTTCCCGTGGCCAGCGCTCAGGTCAAATCCTGTCTGTTGCTGGCCGGACTCTACGCCGAGGGCGAAACCGCCATTACCGAACCGGCGCCGACACGGGATCATACCGAACGGATGCTCAGTGGGTTTGGGTATCCGGTGGTCCGGGAGGGCGCCACAGCCCGGCTCAGCGGTGGTGGCCGGCTGCAGGCCACGCCCATCGATGTGCCGGCGGATATTTCCTCGGCCACCTTCTTCATGGTGGCGGCGGCGATCACGCCCGGATCGGACCTTTTGCTGCGCCATGTTGGCGTGAACCCGACGCGGATCGGTGTGCTCAACATACTGCGCCAGATGGGCGCGGACATCACACTGGCCAACGAACGGGAAGTGGGCGGCGAGCCGGTAGCGGATATCCTGGTGCGTCACGCGCCGCTGACAGGCATCCAGATCCCCGAGGACCAGGTGCCGCTGGCCATTGACGAGTTTCCGGCCATTTTCATTGCCGCCGCCAATGCCCAGGGCCAGACCCGGCTCAGTGGCGCGGCCGAGCTGCGTGTGAAGGAAAGCGACCGCATCCAGGTGATGGCGGACGGACTGACTGAGCTCGGCGTGATCAATGAAGTGCAGGAAGACGGGATTGTAATCGCTGGCGGTCCCTATGGTGGCGGCCGGGTGGACAGCCACGGCGATCACCGCATTGCCATGTCCTTTGCCGTCGCGGCGCTGCAGGCGTCCGGCCCCATTGAAATAGACGACTGTGCCAACGTCGCCACCTCTTTCCCGGGTTTTGCAGAGCTGGCCAGGGAGCTTGGCATGTCGATTACGGTAACGGAGGATTCGGCATGAAGCAGGTCGATGAGGCGCCAGTGGTCACCGTGGATGGCCCCAGTGGCGCCGGTAAGGGCACCATTACGCAGCTTCTGGCGCGCAGCCTGGGCTGGCACCTGCTCGACAGCGGCGCGCTGTATCGCCTGACTGCGCTATCGGCCATGGAGCAGCAGACGGATTTCTCTGATGAGCAGGCGCTGGCGGGTGTGGCGCGGGCGCTGGATGTTCATTTTGAGCCAACGCCGGACGATGAGCCGGCCCGGGTCTTTCTCCAGGGCCGGGATGTGACCCGCGGGATCCGCACCGAGCAATGCGGTGATCGCGCCTCCCAGGTGGCGGCCATCCCGGCGGTGCGCGAGGCGCTGCTTCAGCGCCAGCGGGATTTCCGCCAGGCGCCGGGGTTGGTGGCCGATGGTCGTGACATGGGGACCGTCGTCTTCCCGGAGGCCGAGTACAAAATCTTTCTGACGGCTTCCGCCCAGGAGCGTGCGGAGCGTCGCTACCACCAGTTGCTCGAGCAGGGGCAGAGTGTTAGACTCGGCGACCTTATTAAAGAGATTGAAGCGCGTGATGAGCGGGACATGAACCGTTCTACGGCGCCGCTGAAAGCGGCGGATGACGCGCAGGTTGTGGATACAACCGGGTTGTCCATTCAGGAGGTGCTGGATCGGGTCCTGGCCGTAACGGGCCGGCTCTGACAGCGCCTTTTTGTTATTGGTAACGGAAAAGGTCTGCCGACTGTGACGGAACCCAGCATGTCAGGTGGCAGGCAATTTGGAAACAGACCGTGCGGTGCTGGACGCACGGGGGAACTGCATTGATCACATAGGACACACAATGAGCGAAAGCTTTGCTGAACTTTTTGAAGAAAGCCTGAAAGACATCGATATGCAGCCGGGCTCCATTGTCAAGGGCACGGTTGTGGACGTTGACAATGACTGGGTCACGGTCAACGCCGGGCTGAAGTCGGAAGGGGTTATCCCCACATCCCAGTTCTATAATGAAAATGGCGAACTTGAAGTCGCCATTGGTGATGAAGTGGATGTGGCACTGGATGCCGTGGAAGATGGTTTCGGTGCGACACGCCTCTCCCGCGAGAAAGCGAAGCGCGCGGAAGCCTGGAAGGAGCTGGAGAAGGCCTTCGAGGCGGAAGATGTGGTCAAGGGTGTGATCAACGGCAAGGTCAAGGGCGGTTTCACCGTCGACCTGAAAGGCATCCGTGCCTTCCTGCCGGGTTCTCTCGTGGACGTACGTCCGGTGCGCGATACGGCGCATCTGGAAAACAAAGAGCTGGACTTCAAGGTCATCAAGCTCGATGCCAAGCGCAACAACGTGGTGGTATCCCGCCGCGCCGTTCTGGAAGCGGAAAACAGTGCCGAGCGCGAGCAGCTGCTTGAAACGCTGACTGAAGGCATGGAAATCAAGGGCATCGTCAAGAACCTCACAGACTACGGCGCCTTCGTCGATCTGGGCGGTGTTGACGGTCTGCTGCACATCACCGACATGGCCTGGAAGCGCATCAAGCATCCGAGCGAAATCGTCAATGTCGGTGACGAGATCAACGTCAAGGTCCTCAAGTTCGACCGTGAACGCAACCGCGTCTCACTGGGTCTGAAGCAGCTGGGCGAGGATCCGTGGATCAACATCAAGGGTCGCTATCCGGAGAATACCCGGGTGCCGGCCAAGGTCACCAACCTCACTGACTACGGCTGCTTTGCCGAGCTCGAGGAAGGGGTTGAAGGCCTGGTTCACGTATCCGAAATGGACTGGACCAACAAGAACATCCATCCCTCCAAGGTTGTGGACGTTGGTGATGAGATCGAAGTGATGATCCTGGACATCGACGAAGAGCGTCGTCGTATCTCCCTGGGCATCAAGCAGTGCATCCCCAACCCCTGGGAAGAGTTCTCCACGAACTACAACAAGGGCGACCGGATCACCGGCAAGATCAAGTCCATCACGGACTTTGGTATCTTCATCGGCCTTGAGGGTGGCATTGACGGGCTGGTTCATCTGTCCGACATCAGCTGGAACGAAACCGGTGAGGAAGCCGTCCGCAAATACAAGAAGGGCGACGAAGTTGAAACCGTCATCCTCTCTGTTGATCCTGAGCGCGAGCGGATCTCACTGGGCATCAAGCAGCTCGAGAGCGATCCCTTTGCCGAGTTCACCCAGGTCAACGATCGCGGCAGCATCGTGACCGGTACGGTCAGTGAAGTGGATGCCAAGGGTGCTACCGTGACACTGAACGATGAGGTGGAAGCGACGCTCAAGGCCTCCGAAATCAGCCGTGACAAGGTGGAAGACGCCCGCAACGTGCTGCAGGAAGGCGATGAGGTGGAAGCCAAGATCATCAGCGTCGACCGCAAGAACCGTGTCATCAACCTGTCCATCAAGTCCAAGGATGTGGAAGACGACAAGCAGGCGGTGCGCGAAGTGCGTGAAAAGGCGGACAGTGGCAGCAGTGCCACCACCATCGGCGACCTGATCAAGGAGCAGATGGAGCAGAATAACAACGGCTGATCCGCTGCTTGCTTCATGGTATAAAAAAACGGGCTGTAACAGCCCGTTTTTTTTGTCTTTTTTAAAAGGTCCGCTAAACTAGGAAGGCGGTAAAAGAACCTGTAGGGAAGGACAGGACCATGACAAAGTCTGAGCTGGTCGAAGCGATTGCCTCAAAGCAGTCACAGCTTTCAACGAAAGATGTAGAACTGGCAGTGAAAACGATCATTGATCACATGTCCCAGGCTCTGGCGGAAGGCCAGCGCATTGAGGTTCGCGGTTTTGGCAGCTTTTCGCTGCACTACCGGGCACCCCGCGTGGGGCGGAATCCCAAGACCGGGGAGTCGGTTAATCTGCCCGAGAAATATGTACCCCATTTCAAGCCCGGCAAGGATCTGCGTGAGAGTGTGGATAACAGCATGAAAGCCGGTTACTGACACCCACCAGGGAGTGTTGACTGAATGGCCCGTGCACGGCAATTTTTCCTTATCATACTGGTTGTGGTGCTGGTGCTTTTCGCCATGCTGTTCACGCTGAACAACCAGCAGGCAGTGGCACTGGATTTTCTGGTGTACCGCACGCCCGAGGCGAGTGTGGCGCTCTGGCTGGTGTTGTCGCTTATTCTGGGCGGTATTGTGGGCGCGCTGGCCACCTCATTCGCGGTCTTCAGGGCCCGGCATGGACGGCGCAAGGCCGAAAAACAGCTGCACCGTTCAGAGAAAAGCCTCAAGCGACAGCAGCGGGAATCGCCCAAGGGTATTTGATGAATGCCATTCTGCACTGGCTGTTACTGGCGGCGGCGGTAGGCACTGGCTGGGCGCTTGGTCGGTGGCGGCTGCGGCGTGAATCGGATACACCGCCAATCAGCGATGAAGGTACCCTTCGGGACCGGCTCCAGTTTCTGTTCACCAACTACTCCGATGAGGCCATCGAGTCCTTTGTTGAAACGCTGGACGTTACCCGCGAAACCGTCAATCTTCACCTCTCCATTGGCGCCCATTTCCGTAATAAAGGCGAAGTGGAGCGCGCGACCCTGATTCACCAGAATCTGCTGGCGCGACCGGAACTCCCTGCCCGCTATTCCTCCCAGGTGACCTATGAACTGGCCCTGGATTACCTGGCCGCGGGGCTTCTGGACCGGGCCGAGGCTCTGCTTCAGGAAATGATGGGCAGTCGCGACTACGGACCCCAGGCAGCTGAGCAGCTGATTCAGCTCTATCAGCGCGAGCGTGAATGGGACAAGGCCTGTCGTGTGGCCAGTTCCCTGGTAGAGCTCCAGGATGGTCCGGGGCAGCGCAAACAGCTTGCCTATCTGCTGTGCGAGCAGGCGGCTGAGGCGCAGGCACAGGATCCCAGACAGGCGCGGGAGTTACTGGAGCGGGCGCTGGGTTACGATCAGAGCTGTGTGCGGGCCTGTCTTCTGCTGGCGGAAATCCGTCACCGCGAAAGCTATGGCCGTGACGCGCAGAATCTGCTGCTTCGCGTCTATGATCATAACCCTGCATTCGGGCCGGAGGCGGTTACGCTGCTGGTTCGCTTTGCCCGGGAGAAGGGCAGGGAGCGTAAGCTGCGCCGTCAGCTCGATCGGCTCTACCGCGAGCATCCCTCCACCACACTGTTGTTGATTCTGGTGGATCAGGAGGAACGGTTTCAGGGGCCTGACAGCGCCCGACGACTGCTGGAGAAAGAGCTGGCCCGGAAGCCGAGTCTGCGTGGACTGATGCGTCTGATCGGCTTCAATGATCCGACCAACGGGCCCGGTGCCGGCAGTCGCGAGCAGCTGGTGCGTCGGGTGGGGGAGATGGTGCTGCAGAACAAGCCCACCTATCAGTGCGTCCGCTGTGGCTTTTCCGGTCACCAGCTTCACTGGCTGTGCCCGAGCTGTAAAAGCTGGGAGAGCATTGAGCCCGTCAAGGGCGTGGATGGTGAGTAGTCAGAAGGGGAGTGGATAACGCATGTCACGAATCATAGTGGCGCTGGATTACGAAGATCGTCTGCCGGCGCTTGAGCTGGTGGATCAGCTGGATCCGGCGCGTTGCCGGCTCAAGGTTGGCAAGGAGATGTTTACCCGTTTTGGCCCGGGGTTCGTGCAGGTGCTGCAGGCCCGTGGTTTCGAGGTGTTTCTGGATCTGAAATTCCACGATATCCCCAACACGGTGGCAAACGCCGTTGCGGCGGCGGCGGACCTGGGGGTGTGGATGGTGAATGTGCATGCCTCCGGCGGACGCCGGATGATGGAGGCGGCGGCTCAACGCCTGCAGCCCTTTGGTGAGGAGCGCCCCTGGTTGATCGGCGTGACGGTGCTGACCAGCCTGACGGATCCGGAGGTGGCTGAGATTGGCTGGCAGGGCGGTTCGGAGGAGGCGGTTGCGCGGCTCTCCACTCTGGCCCGGGAATCGGGGCTGGATGGGGTGGTGTGTTCGGCGCAGGAAGCCTCTGCAATCCGCGCTCAGACGGGACCCGGCTTTCAGCTGGTGACCCCCGGCATTCGCCCTGCTTTTGCCGCGCAGGGCGATCAGAAGCGGATCATGACGCCCTCAGACGCCATGGCCGCCGGCAGTGATTTCCTGGTCATAGGGCGCCCGATAACGGCCGCTGAGGATCCCATGGCCGCCTTGCAGGCGGTTGAGGATGAGCTGGGAGGGTGAGGCCGCTCAGCCTCCGGCCAGCTTGACGGTCCAGCCCTTCTTCTCGAGCTCGGCCCTGAGTGTTTCCCGGTGATCCCCCTGGATCTCGATGGTGCCCTCGCGCAGGGTGCCGCCAGTGCCGCATTTTGCCTTAAGGGTTTTGGCCAGCGCTTTCAGTTCCTTCTCTGCCAGACCCAGGCCCGAGATGATCGTTACGCCCTTGCCCTTTCGGCCCTTGGTCTCGCGCTGGATGCGCACGATGCCGTCGCTGCTGGTGCTGACAGCGCTGTCGTCGCACTGGCACTCGCCCAGCGGCCGACGGCATTCCGGGCAGGTGCGGCCGGTTTCGGTGGAATAGACCAGCCCGCCTTCACGGTTCCTTCGGCTCATTTTCATCCTCCAGCCATAAAAAAAGCCGCTCCGGAGAGCGGCTTTTTCAGTGTTTGGCTCCCCGAGCTGGGCTCGAACCAGCGACAACCTGATTAACAGTCAGGTGCTCTACCAACTGAGCTATCGGGGATAGGAGCCGCGCATATTAATGCGGCGCGGCGGGGTCGTCAAGCCCCTTTGAGCGCCCCGCGCAGGCGTTCCATCGCTTTTTCCAGGTTATCCATACTGGTTGCGAAACTCAGTCTCATGTGCCCCGGTGTTCCAAAGGCTGATCCTGGTACCAGGGCAACGCCGGCAGTGCTGAGCAGATGCTCCGCCATTTCGACATCGGAGGTTACCCCCTCAGTTGCTTCAATGGCCCCCTGAAAGCCCGGAAAGGCATAGAAAGTACCGTCGCCACTGAGGCATTCCACACCGGGCAGGCTGTTGAGTGCCTCAACCAGATAGTCATGGCGTTCCCGGAACGCCTTCAGCATCTCCTGGATGCACTCCTGGGGGCCGTTGAGGGCTTCAGTGGCGGCCGCCTGGGAGATGGAGGCAGGGTTGGAGGTGCTCTGGGACTGGATCTTTTTCATCGCCCCGATCACATCCGCCGGTCCGGCTGCATAGCCGATGCGCCAGCCCGTCATCGAATAGGCCTTGGAGACGCCATTGAGTACAAAGGTCCGGTCCTTGAGTGCCGGATTGGTGTTGACGATGTTACAGAACCCCTGAGACCAGAGAATATGTTCATACATATCGTCAGTGGCGATCATCAGCTGCGGATGCTCTTCCAGAACCGCTCCCAGTGCGGCCAGCTCCTCATGGCTGTAGGCCATGCCGCTGGGATTGGAGGGGCTGTTGAGCACGACCAGCCGGGTGCGATCGGTGATCGCCTCGCGCAGCTGCTGTGGTGTCATCTTGAAGCGGTTTTCAGCGCCGGTTTCAACGATGACTGGCTTGCCTTCGGCGATCTTCACCATGTCCGGATAGGACACCCAGTAGGGAGCCTGGATCACCACCTCATCGCCGGGGTTGAGCAGAGCCAGCGCGAGGTTGAAAAAGCTCTGTTTGCCACCACAGGAAACCAGGATCTGGGATGCCTCGTATTCCAGCCCGTTGTCGCGCTGGAATTTGCTGATGATGGCACGCTTGAGTTCTGGCGTTCCGTCGACGGCGGTGTATTTGGTCTGCCCCTCGCTGATGGCTTTTATGGCCGCATCCTTGATGTGCTGCGGGGTATCAAAATCCGGTTCTCCCGCGCCCAGGCCAATGATGTCATTGCCGGCGGCGCGCAGTTCCGCCGCCTTGTTGGTCACTGCCAGGGTGGGGGAGGGCTTGATCTGCTGGACGCGGTTGGAAAGTTGGGCGCTCAAACTGAAGCTCCTTGTTTGTGCTGGACGGATCCTGACGGAACGGTTAGGTGAACATGTTAACATGGCGTGTTGATTCATGCGCTACTGGCGGGTGCCGGCAACCCTGACGGACCCGTGGCGATGGCAAGAGTGAGGTCGGATAGCCGTATGGCGAAAGATGACGAACTGACGTTCCGTGTTGCGTCGGATTTTGAGCCGGCCGGGGATCAGCCCCAGGCCATCGAGACCCTGGTGGATGGGATCGAGCAGGGCCTGATGCATCAGACGCTGCTCGGTGTCACCGGTTCGGGCAAGACCTTCACCATGGCCAAGGTCATAGAACGGGCCCAGCGTCCCACCATCATCATGGCCCACAACAAGACCCTGGCGGCGCAGCTCTACGGGGAATTCCGGGATTTCTTCCCGGACAATGCCGTGGAGTACTTCGTCTCCTACTACGACTATTACCAGCCCGAGGCCTATGTGCCGTCCTCGGATACCTTCATCGAAAAGGACGCCTCGGTCAACGACCACATCGAGCAGATGCGTCTGTCCGCCACCAAGGCGCTGCTGGAGCGCCCGGACGCGATCATTGTCTCTACCGTTTCCTCCATCTACGGTCTGGGCGACCCCGAGTCCTATCTGCGCATGATCCTGCATCTGGATCGGGGCGAGCCCGTGGATCAGCGCGACATCATCCGCCGCCTGGCCGAGCTGCAGTACACCCGCAATGACGTGGAGCTGCAGCGGGGTAACTACCGGGTGCGCGGGGATGTCATCGACATCTTCCCGGCGGAATCCGAGGATCAGGCCATCCGGGTGGAACTGTTCGATGACGAGGTGGAGAACCTGGCCTGGTTTGATCCACTGACCGGTGAGGTCATCCAGCGTGTACCCCGGGTGACCATCTACCCCAAGACCCACTACGTCACGCCCCGGGAGAAGATCCTCAATGCCGTGGACAACATCAAGGTGGAGCTGGACGAGCGGCTCAAACAGCTGCGCGACAACAACAAGCTGCTGGAAGCCCAGCGCCTGGAGGAGCGCACGCGCTACGACATGGAGATGATGCTGGAGCTCGGGTACTGCAA
>LKMJ01007696.1_pt1 | contig 10151 bp, 10 predicted proteins | sample 643391 | NCBI WGS metagenome assembly LKMJ01 (sample SAMN04112250, study PRJNA286221) | soda lake metagenome | biome: soda lake; feature: Kulunda Steppe; material: water; isolation source: sample PL-Br10 brine of Picturesque Lake | place: Russia: Kulunda steppe | collected 2010-07
AGTGAAGGTCTTGAAAAAAGAGGTCTTAGTGTTGAAGTTGTACCACCAGAGTATAGGGCAGAATCTGTCCTTGAAATGTTAAGAACCAGGGTAAACCCAGGAGAGAGGGTGTTAATCTCAAGAGCTCAGGTAGCAAGAGAGATTTTGCCAGAATCTTTAAAGAAGATGGGACTAGAAGTGGATGTTGCCCCGGTTTATATGACCGTAAGGGAAAAAGAAAGCGCTCCTATACTGGTAGAGTATTTAAAAAATAGCGAGATTGATGCTATTACATTTACCAGTTCCTCGACAGTTGAGAATTTTGTCCAAATGCTGGACGTTGATGATTATAAGAGTTTACTTCAAGATGTTTTCATTGCATGTATTGGACCAATAACGGCCCAAACATGTGAAAAGTTAGGGATAGAAGTGGATACAATTGCCAGGGAGTATACTATACCAGGACTTGTAGAAGCAGTTCTTGAAGGACTTGATTGCAAAGCAAAGGAGGATTAAAATTAAATGATAAGTGTTACTAAACTTCTATGTGAAAATTCATCTAATTTTGGAGACAGTCTTCGTTATCAAAAAGGCGTTAAAGATAACCTTCATGGGACAAGTAGAGGCCTTGGGCCGGTAGTTGTCTGGAATATAACCAGGACATGTAACCTAAACTGTATTCACTGTTATTCTAGTTCTGAAAGTAAGGTATATGAAGGAGAATTAACTACAGAGGAAGGCAAGATTTTTATTGATGATTTAACTGATTTTAAAGTACCGGTTTTACTTTTCTCTGGTGGAGAACCTCTAGTGCGAAATGATTTTTTCAACCTGGCTGAATATGCAGCAAACAACAATATTAGATCGACCATATCGACTAATGGAACTTTAATTGATAGGGAAATGGCAAAAGATTTTAGAAAAATTGGAATTGGATATGTGGGGATTAGCATTGATGGTATAGGAGATAATAATGATCGTTTTAGAGGCCAAAAAGGGGCTTTTGATAGGGCGCTGGAAGGAATAAAGCATTGTCAGGAGGAAGGTCAAAAAGTAGGTCTTAGATTTACAATCAATAAAAACAATTACAAAGAAATTTCTGAAATTTTCCGGTTAATTGAAGAAGAAAATATTCCCCGGGTTTGTTTTTATCACCTGGTGTACTCAGGCAGGGGAAGTGAATTGATAGAAGAAGATATCTCGCCCGAAACAACAAGGGAAATAATGGATAATATCATGGATTGGACCACCTATTTTGATAACAAAAAGAATCAAAAAGAAGTTTTGATGGTGGATAATCATGCAGACGGTATTTACATTTATAATAAAGTTAAAGAAAATGATCCCGAAAAGGCCAGGCGAATTTATGAGCTTTTAAGCATTAATGGTGGGAACAGGAGTGGAATAGCGATATCAAATGTGGACAGCAAAGGGGATGTACATCCAGATCAATTCACCCAGACTCATACTGTTGGAAATGTTAAAGAAAAACCCTTTGGAGATATATGGACAGATACTTCAAATGAAATTCTTCGGGGCCTTAAAGACCGTAAGCCGTTATTAAAAGGTAGATGTAGCAAAGATTTTTGCAAATGGATTGATGTGTGTAACGGAAATTTTAGAGCCAGGGCAGAAGCTTATTACGGTGATTTTTGGGCCCAAGACCCGGCCTGTTATCTCACTGATGAAGAAATAAGGGGGTAGTTTGACTAATGAAATTAATCTCCTGGAATACTACCCGGAAGTGCCACCTTAAATGCAGGCATTGTTACAGGGACGCTGGGGAACAGGATGAAAGAGAGTTGACTTTTGAAGAAGGTAAAAAGCTTCTTGAAGAGATCAAAAAAGCAGGATTTGATATAATCATTTTCAGTGGAGGGGAACCTTTATTAAGGGATGATATTTTTGACTTGGTAAGATATGCTGTAGAATTGGGGCTTAGGCCTGTATTTGGGACTACCGGTACTACCATTACTAGGGAAATTGCAAGGGAATTAAAAGATGCCGGCGCTCTTAGGATGGGGATAAGCCTTGATAGCAAAGGTCCAAAGCTTCACGATGAGCTTCGTCAGGTTGAAGGTAGCTTTGAACATGCAATAAAAGGGATGAAAAATTGTAAAGCTGAAGGTCTTGAATTTCAAATTAATACTACAGTAGTGGAACAAAATTTTGAAGAGTGTGAAGAGATAACAGATTTGGCCGTGGATTTAGGGGCTGTTGCTCATCATGTTTTCTTTTTGGTGCCCACAGGTAGAGCAACAGATATGGAAAAGGAAGCTTTAAGAAAAAGACAATACGAAAATCTCCTACACAGGATTTTAAACAAACAAAAAGAGGTCGAAATTGAATTAAAGCCTACTTGTGCGCCGCAATTTATGAGGATTGCAGAGGCCAAAAATATGAAAATGAGATTTTCTAGGGGCTGCCTTGCAGGTGTCTCCTATTGCTGCATAACTCCCAATGGAGATGTAAATCCATGTCCATATTTGCCGATAAAGATAGGAAATGTTTTGGAAACGCCTTTTTCTGAGATTTGGACCCATAATGAAGTTTTTAAGGAACTAAGAAGTGAAAAACTTGAAGGTAAATGTGGGATATGTGATTATTTAGAAATTTGCAGCGGATGCAGGGCAAGGGCGTATTACTATAGTGATTGGAATTATATGGCTGAGGATCCTTGGTGTTCTTATAAAGTGAAGGCATGAGGTGATAAATAATGGATGAGATGGACAGGAGAATTTTAAATATAATCCAGGTAGAATTTCCGATATCTAGTAGGCCTTTTCTTGAAATAGCAGAGCGGGTTAAAATCTCAGAAGATGAGGTCTTAAAAAGGGTGAAAATGCTCAAAGAAAAAGGCTTTATAAGAAGACTGGGTGGGGTTTTTGATAGCAAAAAATTGGGCTTTGAATCCACTCTTGTTGCTTTAAGGGTACAACCGGAAAAAATTGAAGAAGTGGCAGAAAAAATAAATGTCTACTCGGAAGTAACTCACAATTATGAGAGAGATGACTATTTTAACCTTTGGTTTACTCTGGTGGCAGGAGATATAGAAGAGATTGAAGAAATTTTGGATAACATCAAAGAGTTTTCGGGGGTTGAAAAACTACTAAATTTGCCGGCATTAAAACTATATAAGATCGGGTTAAACTTGCGGCTATAAGAGGTGAGTTTTTTGGAGCAAATAGACAAAAAAATAATTGGCAAAATGCAAAAAAATATTCCTATTAGTAAAAGACCTTATAAAATAATTGCTGATGAACTAGGGATTTTGGAAACTGAGTTAATAAATAGGCTTAAAAAAATGGAACGTGAGGGCAAGTTAAGGCGAGTGGGAGCTATTTTGAAACACCGTAAGGCTGGTTTTGAAGCAAATGCAATGATCGCCTGGAAAGTGCCTGAGAACAAGGTGGATGAGGTAGGGGAAATAATGGCAGGATTTAAAGAAGCCAGTCATGTTTATCTAAGACCAACCTACCCAGAATGGCCCTATAATATGTTTACCATGATACACTCTATAGCCAAAGAAGAATGTGAGAATACTATAAAAGCTATGGCTTTTGCTTCTGGTATTAAAGAGTATAAGTATTTGTACAGCATTAAAGAGTACAAAAAGACAAGTATGGAGTATTTTTAAACCATTGATAATTGTTTTAAACCTTGAAAGACTAATATACATATAAAGGAGGTTCTAGCAGTTATGAAAGATGAGAATTCCAGGAAAATGTGGGAAAAAGCAAACAAAATGATTCCCGGGGGTGTAAACAGTCCCGCAAGGGCATTTAGTTCAGTTGGCAGGCCCCCCCTTTTTTTAAAAAAAGGAAAAGGCTCAAAGGTTATCTGTGAAGATGATAATGAATTTATTGATTATGTGGCTTCTTATGGTCCCCTTATTCTGGGGCACTCTCATCCCAGGATAGTGGAAAATTTAAAAAATCAGGTAGATACGGGAACAGGTTATGGTTCTCCTACTAGGCTTGAAAATGAAATGGCTGAGCTTGTTATAGAGGCAGTTCCTTCAATTGAAATTGTGAGAATGGTGAACTCAGGGACCGAAGCGACCATGAGTGCCCTGAGGTTGGCAAGGGGGTACACCGGTAAAAATAAAATTATCAAGCTGACAGGCTGCTATCACGGTCATTCTGATAGCCTGTTGATAAAAGCTGGTTCAGGAGTTACAACCCTTGGTCTCCCGGACAGCCCGGGTGTTCCAGTGAGCGTGGCCGAGAACACTATAACAGCGCCATACAATGATCTTGGTAGTATAAGGAAAATTTTTGCTGAACATGGAGATGATATTGCAGGAGTGATTTTGGAGCCTGTTGCCGGGAATATGGGCGTTGTGCCACCAAAAGAAGGTTATCTGGAGGGTTTAAGAGAGATTACCAAAGACCATGATTCACTATTAATTTTTGATGAAGTAATGACGGGCTTTAGGGTATCTTACGGTGGAGCCCAGGCAAGATATGGTGTAACGCCTGATATTACATGTCTTGGAAAAGTGATAGGCGGGGGGTTACCTGTGGGGGCTTACGGCGGTAGAAAAGAAATCATGCAAGAGATAGCGCCGGCAGGTTCAATTTACCAGGCTGGAACTCTTTCAGGCAATCCGATTGCTATGACAGCGGGAATAGAGACTTTGAAAATTCTTAAAGAAAAAGGCACGTATGATAAATTGGAAGCAAAAAGCCAAAAACTTGAAATAGGACTTAGAAAAGCAGCAGAAGAGACTAACGCACCTGTTTTTATGACAAGGGTAGGTTCGATGCTTGGGATGTATTTTACAAGAGATGAAGTCTATGATTTTGAAACAGCTTCTAAAGCTGATGACAGCTTATTTTCCAAGTATTTTAATAAGATGCTTGAACAAGGAATATACTTAGCTCCTAGCCAGTATGAGGCGATGTTTATGTCCCTTGTACATACAGAAGAAGATATAGAAAAAACTATAGAAGCAGCTAAAAAAGCTTTTGCTAGCATACAATAAAACTTAAACTTACGTAGCTAAAAATAGTTGCAGATAAAAGGGATTTTTTATTGTTGCTAGAAGTATATTTAGGAAGTACAAACAGATTATTTTATAAATTAGGTCATTCTGTAACTTAAAATACTAATAAAGGGAGGAATAAAGCATGGAGATTAAAAAAATTGGTGTTATGGGTGCAGGTCAGATGGGTGCTGGAATAGCCCAGGTTGCTGCACAAAGTGGATATGAGGTGGTTTTGAGGGATATCAAAGATGAGTTTGTAGAAAAAGGCCTTGATGGGATAAAGAAAATTCTTGAAAAGTCGGTCAAAAAAGAGAGAATAACTGAGAGTGAGAAGGAAGATGCACTATCAAAGATAACTACTACTTTGGATGTTAAAGATGTATCTGATTGTGATCTTATAATTGAAGCCATTATTGAAGATTTGAGTATAAAAAATAAATTGTTTAAGGATTTAGACGAATGTGTAAAACCTGAGGGGATCCTGGCTACTAATACTTCTTCCTGTCCAATAACTGAAATAGCTGCAGCTACGAATCGTCCTGAAAAGGTTATAGGAATGCACTTTATGAACCCTGTTCCTGTAATGAAACTTGTTGAAATTATTAATGGTCTTGCAACCGACGAAGAGACATACAATGTGGTGAATGAAACAGCCAAAAAAATGAATAAAACCCCGGTGTGTGTAAACGATTATCCCGGATTTGTTTCCAACAGGGTACTGATGCCCATGATAAATGAAGCCATTTACTGTTTGATGGAGCAAATAGCCACAGAAGAGGATATAGACACTGTTATGAAGCTTGGAATGAACCACCCTATGGGACCTCTGACCCTTGCTGATCTAATTGGATTAGACACATGCTTATCCGTACTAAATGTTTTATACGAAGGACTGGGGGATCCCAAATATCGCCCCTGCCCGTTGCTTAAAAAATATGTAAGTGCCGGTTGGGTTGGTAGAAAAGTAGGTCGTGGATTTTATAAGTACGAATAATTTTTTAGAATCAATATCAGTAACTATTTGGTATAAGGGGGTAATATTTAATGTCTGATTTGATAATTGCAAAAGTGGAAAATGGTATAGCTTGGATTGAGATAAATAGGCCAAAAGCACTTAATGCTATTAACTTTCAATTAATCAATGAGTTTTCTGGCTGCCTGGATAATCTAAAAAAAGATCAAAGTGTCAGGGTTGTAGTTATAAAGGGTGCCGGTGATAAAGCTTTTGTTGCGGGTGCTGATATTGGAGAGATGAAAGATATGGCACCAAAAGAGGCAAAAGAATTTTCTAAAAAAGGCCAGGAGCTTTTAATGCAAATAGAAAACTATCCTGTACCTACGATAGCTCTTGTTAATGGCTATGCCCTTGGAGGAGGGTGTGAGCTTGCAATTGCATGTGATATGAGAATTGCAGCTGACAACGCCAGGTTTGGAACTCCAGAAATCAATTTAGGAGTACTTCCGGGATTTGGAGCTACAAAACGCCTAACAAAAGTGGTTGGAGATGCATATGCTAAAGAATTGATGTTTACTGGGAGAATGATGAAAGCAGATGAGGCTTTGAATAGAGGTCTCGTAAACAAAGTTGTTTCCCCGGAAGAACTTGAAAGTGAAGGTAAAGAACTTGCGCAGGAAATTGCTAATAAGAGTGGAGCTGTCATGAAACTCTTGAAAGAAGTTTCAACAAAGCAGGGAGAGCTCACGGCAGAACAAGGAATGATCTTAGAATCTAACGCTTTTTCTTTATGTTTTTCTACTGAAGACCAGAAGGAAGGTATGAATGCTTTCTTATCAAAAAGGAAGCCTGAGTTTAAACACCAGTAACTTTTAATAGATGACTGTTAACATATGCAGCTAAATCCAGCTAAGATAACATTTAAGATAGGAGATAAAAAGTGGGAGGTAGCTCTATGCAAGAGAAAGAAAAATCAGGTACAGTTCAGGTTTATACTGGAAACGGTAAAGGAAAGACAACGGCTGCCCTGGGTTTATGTTTTAGAAATTTAGGTCACGATCATAAAGTTTTTCTTTTGCAGTTCATGAAGGGAAGCGAAAGATATGGGGAATTTAAAATGTCTAATAAACTTCCAAACTTTGAAGTAAAACAAATCGGGAGGGATGAATTTGTAAAGAGGGAAGATCCAGACCCCCGGGATGTTGAGCTTGCAAGAGAAGGTTATGAAATTGCAAAAGAAAAAATCCAAAGCGGCCAATATGATTTGATAGTTTTGGATGAAATAATAATTGCTGTAGATTTTGGGTTAATTCAATTAGAAGAACTAAAAGAGCTGATCAAAAACAAGCCTAAAGAGCTGGAATTGGTTCTTACTGGCAGATATGCCCATAAAGACATTATAGACATGGCTGATATGGTGACAGAGGTAAAGGAGATAAAACATCATTTTTGCCAGGGGATTAGTGCCAGGCAGGGGGTTGAGTATTGAATGGTGTCAGGAGGAGAACCGATGAAAACAGGGGTTATTAATGAGAACATACACTGGGAGAATCCAAGGAACGTCGCAAGGGCAATAAGTCTTGTGGAAAGAAGAGACGAGTCCTTGGAAAAACTAATGGAAAAAATATACCCGAGAACTGGTGATGCCCATATAATTGGGATAACGGGAGCCCCTGGTGGTGGAAAGAGCTCCATTGTCAACCAGATGATCAAAAACTGGCGAAGTAAAGATTTAAAAATTGGAATAATCGCAGTAGATCCTTCAAGCCCTTTCAGTGGGGGGGCAATACTTGGTGATAGAATTAGGATGGGAGAACATTCTATGGATCCCTGTGTTTATATACGGAGCATGGCGAGCAGGGGTAGCCTTGGTGGAGTTAGCTCTGCCACTAGAGAAACTGTTTCAATTTTAGATTCTGCCGGGTACGATATACTGGTTATTGAGACTGTAGGTGTAGGTCAGAGTGAAGTGGATATTGTAAGGATGGCTGATACCAATATAGTTGTTTTGACTCCCGCAGGTGGAGATAGTATTCAGACTATGAAGGCTGGGATAATGGAAATAGGAGATATTTTCGTAATTAACAAATCAGATTTACCTGGTTCAAGAAAAATGCAAAGAGAAGTTGAAGTGATGCTTGAATCATTTGCGAAGGAAGAGGCAGATTATATTGCTCCTGTTGTTCCCACCACTGCTACTGGAGACACGGGGATAGAAGAACTAATTGAGAAGATAGGTGAACACCGCAGATATCTTAAGGACTCAAACTTGTGGGAACAATTAAGGATAAAAAGATCAAGGGACCATGTTGTTGAGCTAGTAAAGGACAATTTGTTGGATAGAATTGGTAAAGAAATGGCAAAAAGGCAAGAAGGAGATATGATGAATCAAGTTGAAAAAAGGAAAATTCCCCCACATAGAGCTGCAAGGGAAATAGTAGATGACATGATAAAGGTCGATTAAATTCAAATAATGTCTGTTCTCAATTTATTGCATTATAATTATTATAGTGTTAAAGTATAAGATAATTAGAGTAAATCCCATTATAGAGTTTTGTGGAGGGGTTTTTTATGGGACTTAGTGTAGGTGGTTCAGAACAAACTGAAAATAAAGGGCAGGTTGCAAAGGTAATTTCTCTTTCAGAGGGTAAAGCAACTGTTAAAATACAAAGGCATGCTTCATGTGAAAAGTGTGGGGTGTGTAATCTTGGCATTGTGAATTCAACAGAAAAAACTGCAGAGGTTGAAAACACTTTAAATGTTAGAGAAGGTGACTTTGTAGCTCTCGGGATAAAAAGTGGGGCCATTTTGTCTGCTTCCTTTATTGTTTATATTATACCACTTTTGACTTTTTTTGTAGGGCTTCTAATCGGGAATAATTGGGCACATGAATTTGGTATGTCCCCTGATCATTTAAGTATTATACTTGGTACGGCTTTTTTGGTTTTGACGTTTGTAATTATTAATTTTTATGATAGAAGAGTAAGAAAAAAGACTAATAAATTTACTCCATATATAATAAGAATAATAGGTGAAGACGAAGCAAAAGATTTGGTTGGAGAAAAAGAATGTGAAGAGAACACCGAATATTGACAAGATTAATACTTAGGTGGTAGGATTATAGAAGTAGTAATCTCTAAAGGCCTGGTCAAGTGGTGACACGGCTAACGGTATAACTGTTAGCCGTTTTGTGTTTATTATAATATGTGCTTTAAAAGGGAGCTGGTTAAATAATGTTTTTACCCGGTACTATGGAAGTAAATAATCAAGGTAATCTGGAAATTGGGGCTTGTGATGTAGTAGAGCTGGTAGACAAATATAAAACTCCTCTAAACGTTTTGGATGAGAGGTTAATAAGGGGTAATTGTAGAATTTATAAAAAAGCTTTTGAAAACAATTACAAGGATTATCAGGTGATTTACGCAGGCAAAGCTTTTTTAAACACTTCGATATGCAAAATAATGGAGGAAGAAGGACTTGGTTTGGATGTCGTTTCCGGGGGGGAATTGTATACAGCGATAAAAGCAGATTTCCCTGCTGATAAGATATATTTTCATGGCAACAACAAGTCAAGGGAAGAACTGGATATGGCCCTTCAGCATAGAGTTGGAAGGATAGTTGTTGATAATTTTTATGAATTGGACTTACTTGAAGAATTATGTCTGAAAAAAGATAAAACTGTAGAAATTTATTTTAGGGTTACTCCTGGAATAGAAGCTCACACTCATGAGTATATAAAAACAGGTACTGAAGATTCTAAATTTGGATTTAATATAACAGAAGGTGGAATATGGGAAGCAATGGAAAGGATAAAAAATATTGATTGTATTCGATTAAAAGGGCTTCACTGTCATATTGGATCTCAAATATTTGACAAGGAGCCATTTAGATTAACTGCCTTAACGATGATGGATTTGATGTTTAGGATAAAGGAGTATTATGGAATCCTACTCCAAGAATTGGACCTTGGTGGTGGTATTGGTATAAGGTATACGGGCCAAGAGATGATAGAGCAATTAGAAGATTTTGTCAGAATGATTTGTAAAACTGTAAAAGAAAGTGCAGCTAGAAACAATTATCCTCTTCCTAAAATCAAGCTAGAACCGGGACGTTCTATTATCGGTGAATCAGGTGTTATGCTCTATACCGTTGGGTCAATTAAGGAAATAAAAGGCATGAGGAAGTATGTGTCAGTGGATGGTGGGATGAGTGACAATATCAGGCCAG
>LKMJ01007698.1_pt1 | contig 10149 bp, 6 predicted proteins | sample 643391 | NCBI WGS metagenome assembly LKMJ01 (sample SAMN04112250, study PRJNA286221) | soda lake metagenome | biome: soda lake; feature: Kulunda Steppe; material: water; isolation source: sample PL-Br10 brine of Picturesque Lake | place: Russia: Kulunda steppe | collected 2010-07
CAGAGTCCGGTCAGACGCAGCGGCCTGCAGAGCCGCCCTACGCCGGTTCAAATCCGGCCCTTGGCTCTCACACGATACCCTAAAGCCCAAGACGACCTTGTCTTGGGTTCCACCACTTTTCCAGAGAAACATCTATAGATACTGATAGACCCAGCAGATGCCGAGAGGACTCGATTGGATCTACTGAATGGTTCTTGTTCACCCCTCTCGGTTCTCCATCTGGAGCCAGGCATTACGGGTAGAGGTTTTACTCCATTTCTTTGAAGACGCCCTGCCACCGCTCGGGCATATCATCGGTGTCGTATACCTCCTCGTTTGCCAACTCCAGGAGATGGACGGCTTCGTCGTCCGTGAGATTCTGAAGATTCAACTCCTCCACCGTCTGTTCGCGCGCTTGTACAGTACTCATGGGTCGGTCGCGTTGAATCGCCCCATAGAAATGGAACCAGAGCATAACGCTTCCCTCTGGAGGGACAGCTGGTGGGTGGTTGGACTGGAGTCGGTTGGAAAAAAACGGAGCCCCAGGGATCGCCGAGAGTGCGCTGAGGAATGACCGTCGAAATGCCGTCGACAAAGTGACTTACCTCCTAAAATCCACCTCCGCTCTGAGTGCATTTCTGCGCACGTACTTACGTATATGGGTGGGTACACGGGTGAGTATTCACGTACCGCTGTACGCTCTTCATCTAGTGTCGCGGGGTGTTCGTTGGTAATTCCCTCGTCGAACGAATTGACGAGGATGTCGACATCTCGGTGGAACGCGCTCAACTGAGGATGGAGATCTACACTACCTGTTGGAGCAGGCTATCGAGACGATCCAACACCGATTCACAATCGCCATTTTCTCTGGCAGTTTCGCACAACTCGTCGAATAGGTCGGCCAGATTCGCCACGATTGGTTCTTTGAGCGATGTCGGATCGATAACAGGGAGTTCGTTGAGCGCACTGATGCTGAGTTTCTCGTAGCCGCCTTGCTGCGGTTGTGTATGTGCCTGGATCACCTGCTGTCCGACGTTGCTATTCAGATACGCGAGCAACGCTTTCAGCTCAGTTTCATCAAGGGACACGTCGTAGAATCCACGGAAGTTGTTGATGTTTCTCGCCGTTGTTTCGTTGAGGATGAAGGTGAAGCCGTCTCGACCGGCGTCTTGTACCAAGAATCGAGGCGAGGCTTGTCGACGGGGACGGTACCAGTACGGGCGGTTCTCGATTACGTTCGCTTCGAGCGAGTTGTTCCGGTAGACGCTACCCTGTAGATACGAAACGACGTTTAGCACCTCGCCGTCGCTGTTCCTCGGGAGCGAGTCAGCGTTGAATAGCACTTGCTTCTCGAAGACCTCCCGTGACTTCTGGATTCCTGGTAGTTCGTCTGGGTCTAGTAGCCACACCTCCTCACCAGCAGCCTGTAATTGCTCCCAGTCCTCTCCACTGAAATCGTACCCGTCGACGAGCTTCGGTTGGCGAATGAGTCGAGATAAGTATTTCACGGGAATCCCGGACTCGTCGACCTCGTCTTGGGTCAAGCAGAAGAACGTCACATCGCCGGTGGACTTCCCGCGGTGGATCGTGACGAACTCGCCAAGCTCAGTCAGCTCGCTTGTATCGACATCGCAGGGATCGAATAGTGCTGCCCAGTTTTGCCCGGGCACAAGATCTGCTTGCGGAACGTGATTGATGAACCCCCACTCAGTCTCACCCTCCTCCCCATTCTGCACTACATTACGAAGCGTACTCGAATCGATGAACTCGTCCACGCGAATGAAGCGCGTCTCACCCTCGTTACCATCAGAACTTGCTTCTAAGAAGGAAACGAGTGCGGTGACTTGGGCGTCCTCGAAAACCGATTCGCCTGCCGGGTCGAACTGAACGAGCGCAGTGATGGAAAACTCGTCCAGCAGGAACTGTTTGAGCGATTCGCCGTAGGCAGTGGTGAGGAAGCTGTCCGGCGTGAGGAATGCCGCATGGTCGCCCGAGGACAGGAATGAGCGAGCGTGGAGCAGAAAGTACGCGTAGAGCGGTGACCGCGCACTAACGTCGATTCCTGTCGATTGTTCTATGGCAGCGTTGACCCGGTTTTTGTACTTTTTCGGGAGTGCATCTCCGCTCGTGTATGGTGGATTGCACACGATCCCGCCGATGTCGTGCTGCAGTTCGTCTGGATCAAGATTGAGGAAGTCGTGTGTCCGCGGCGTATTCAGCTGATCACCCAACGTGAGCGCTGTCGCGCCCATAATCTGAGCGAGGGGGCTGCGTTCGATCCCGTCGACGTGCGTGGGGTCAGTGTTCAGACGCCAACGTGGGTGAAACGCGCTGGATAGTACGCCCGCTCCCATTCCGGGGTCGAGAAGGTGGTCGGCGTCACGGTTAGCCCAGGACTGCATCGTCGCTGCAATTTCCGGCGGTGTCCGAAACTGCCCAAGTGACTGCCGGTACTCGCTCGGTGTTAGCTCCGCGTAGAGCTTCCCGATATCTTCCGTCGGCTGGGGCGAGAAGAGCAATCGATTCCGGTGAGCCAACGCAGTTTCCAGGGCGTCTTCATCAGCTAGTTCCACGACGTGGTCAAGAACGAACTGATCGAACGCTCCGTCTCCTGTCTGCTTCCGTGCGTTGTGAAACGCCTGCTGTACCGAAGTGGTGAGCGGCGGAACGACATCGCGGCACTGGTACCATTCGTGCAACGCCGCTTTCAGTAGGACACTCAGGACGGCGTGACGTGCAATCGTCCTCTGTACCGCCCCAGTTTCGAACGAACCGAGGCCGTGTAGATCGCACCACTCCAGGATTTGCTCGCGGAGTGACTCCGATAATTCCGTATCGAACGCCGGGGTGATGGTGCCTGCTGCCTGTTGAATGTCCTCGATGAGTTCATCTGTGACTACGGGCGCAAATGTTTGAGAGACTGAATCCCACTCGTAGCTGAGTCGGTCGAGTACACGGTTTGTGATTCGGTCCTTCACCGTGGGTTTCCACACCTCGATACCAACGCTGGCAGCAGTCTGGTACAGCGCTTGTTTCGAGAACGGTGCTGGAATCTCGTGCCCGTCGCTCGTGAGCTGACGGATGACGGCGTCTACCTGTTCACGCCGCCGTGCGGCCAACCCCATTGGAGTGACGGGTGAGCCGTCTATTCCTCCCCTCGTTACCGGGGATGGGACAGTGGTCGGAGGATACAGACGAGCGTTGCTACTTCTTCCCCGACGGTGGAGACGCTTGATTTCTTCTTGGTCTCTCATATACCTCGCTGCGGGCACGATCCGCAGTACGCCAACCACTCAGAGAGGAGTGGTTTCCGAGGCAACCGCTGGAGCTACGTTTCGACTAAGTGGCCGAATTCGTCGACAACCACTTCCCCGTCGATTGTACGTTCTTCGCACCAGTCCAGCGCCGCTTCCTCATTTAGGAGATTGAGTTCTTCACCGTCAGTTCGACCGCCTCCATCACACGGTTTCGCGTATTCGGTTGCTGCACCTCCCTCACAGTGGAGGAAGTATTCCCCTTCTGGGGTCTTGTACAATGTCTCGATGAGGTAATGGTAGTCTCCCCGATCCGTGTTAGGGGCGTGCTCGGCGATCTGTTCAGCTCGATCCGTATCGTACAGCTTTCGGTTAATTACGCGTTGCATCGCAAAACGGGAAATTATCCAGTCATGTATAAACCCTCGTGCTGAGAAACACGAATTTCTAACGCTACAGTCCGTAGAAGCACAAATCCGGATTCACAGTATGAACCTCCGACTGACAGCACGACCATATCGCAGTTCGCATCACCACTCTACCTATCTGAGCGTCTGAAGTAGTGCGGAACAACCGTGATATCTCGCGCGCGCCGACTGCTACCAACTCAAGTATCGCTGGATTCTTCGGAAGTTCGGTACTGATCTTGGCTCCACCCCACGGGGAGTGAACTACTCTTCGAATCCAGGCCCAACGGTGAACGAGTCAGGCGCGCAGGGAAGTTGGTTGTGTTGACACCACTGACAGTGGTCGCCAGCACTGTACCGACTGAACGAGAACTCGGCAATGCGGTCCATTGCCTCCGTCACATCGCTTCTGACTGTTTCTAGGACAGCGTCGCTGAACGGTCGGGACTCGATCTTCGGCCCAATATCACCCACATAAGCGTATCCCGCGCGTGCCACAGGCTCATCGTACAGGTCGCGGCACGCTAACAGATAGATCGGGAGTTGCTTGTCGTCCTGCAGGTCACGGTGACGCTCCGTTGCCTTGTAGTCGATGACGAGGAGCTCACCGTCCGGTGTTCGGTAGACGGCGTCGATGTAGCCGACGAGTTCGTGCCCATTGATATCAAGTTCGAATTCCCGTTCTGCGTCGACGACCTCGTAACTGGAGAGCTCTAACTCGAAGTACCGGTCGATGCACTGTTTCGCCGCCGAGAGCGCGTCCTCGGTGCGACGTTGGCTGGCGAGTCGCTCGCAGATCTCGTACCACTCCTCGCGGTTTTCTATCTCTTGATTCGCGGCTTGCTCTGCGGTGTCGTGAAACAGCAATCCAATTTCGCGTTGTGACACACCACCCCCGGAACCACTTGTGGTCTCCTGGTAATCGGAGAAGGCGTTGACGACGTACTCCAAGTAATGACTCCGCGGGCATTCTTCGTAGGCCGCTAACGACGTGTAGCTGTGAGAGAGCGATGGTGAATGAGTCACTGAGCCAGTCAGCGACGCAACCCGAAGGATCTCCCGCTCGGTTCTCGATGAAAGATCCCCGTCAAGTGTGGCCGTTGCAAGGGTTAGCACGCGGTCGCGCGCAGCCTCAACGCTGAGATTTTCCCCATCGTAGTTGACGGTACCGCCGATGTTTCCGACAGTCTCGCTGGCCAGCGTGTTGGTCCAGTCTACTGCCTCGTCCGGGAGACACTCCTGAACGTTGTCCCAAAGTGGGAGCTGTCCTCGCTCTGACTGCCACGGGATTCGGGATGGCAGAATCTCGTCGACCGTCTCTGAAACCGGATGCGTGTCCGCGTCGTCGTCTCCCTCGCTTCCACCCTGTAGGACGAGGATGTCTTCGGCGCGTGTGATCCCGACGTGGAATACACGGCGTGTTTCACGGGCATCCCGCTCAACGAAGTCCTCGGCGAACGCCGCGTCAGCACCGTCCGAGAGCCCCGTTTCGAGCGCATCATACGTGCGTGAACTCGGTGCCCACTCGTCGGCAGTGACTTGCGGGATGAGGACGACGGGGAAATCCAGGCCCTTGCTCTTGTGGATGGTCATCACGTTGACCGCGTCGTCTGCGACGTCCGGCTGGCTCGTGGGTGTGGTGCCACTTTCGTCGAACAGGGAGTCGTAGTGTTCGAGCGAGTCGATGAACTCCGGGGTGAGCGGTGGTTGGACGGCACTGTCCCCGTACTGTTCGATGACGTTCTCAAGCTGGGTGAGATCACGGCGCTCCTGCTCGCTGAGATACCACTCGATGTTCGTGAGCTCCATGAGCTCGCGGTACAGGTGACTAAGCGATGCCGAGTCACGGAGGGTGAGCAGTTCCGTGGCGTGCTCCCGGGCTTCTGCGACGCGGTCGGGCTCCTCGAACTCTTCGAGCGGTGTGGAACGGAGCGTGTCGACGAGCGGGTCGTCGCCGGCGTTGAGCGTGCGGAGGTCTGCGTCACAGAGTCGGTACCGCATCAGGAGGACGCGATTCCAACTCACTTCGTCTTCGGGTCGAGCGAGCGCTTTCAGATAGGCGGTGACGGTTCTGACGCCGACTGATTCGGTGGCCAAATTGCCAGCAACTTGGTACGGGATGCCAGCATCGTCGAATTCCTCAATGACGGGTGTCGCGTGATCGTTTTTCCGGACGAGGAGGGCGATGTCACCTGGATCGTACGCTTCGTCGAGGTTCTCTGCTGCACCGCTCAATAGATTCTGGACGACGGTGCGAAGCTGGGACGCGCCGTCTGCGTCGTCCTCGTCCGGGATTTCGACGGTAGTGACACTATCTCCGTCATACGCGGGTTCGTCGACGCGTTTCAGTGTCTTGTGTCGTTCGCGGTGGTCGAGTTTCTGAATCGCCTCGTTCGCCAGATCGAGGATCGGCTGTCGGGAGCGAAAGTTCTCCTCCAGCGGTTCGTCAGTGAGTGCCGTGAATGCTCGGTCGAGTTCGTCGGTGATGTTGGCGACTTGTGCGCCGCGCCACTCGTAGATCGCTTGGTCGTCGTCACCGACGACGAACAGGTTGTCATCCGTGACGAGTGACGTAACGAGGTCGAACTGGAGGCGGTCCGTGTCCTGGAACTCGTCACAGAACACGTAGTCCCACCGGTCGGCGATTTCCTCACCGACCGGCGAATCCATCAGTGCAGCGGTCTTGACGACTAAGCCGTCGAAGTCGATAAGGTTCCGCTCGTCGAGTTCTCGCTCGTACGCCGCATACCCCGCCGTCAGGTCACGGGCAGTGAGACAGTCAGAGAGGAACGACTCGAGGTGATCTGTGAGTTCAAGATCGAGATCCCCTGGAATCCCTGTCGGCGCGCCGCTTGCGTACCCGCCGAGCATATATTTCGGGAGTTTATACGCGTTGTCTGGCAGTTCTCGCTCACCCGCCTCATGGGCCTCGAAGGCGGCTTCCAGCGCCTCACAGAGGTCAACGAGTCGGTCGAGGAAATCTCGCACGCTGGCTTCCATACCGCCGCCTCCTAGCGCATCACGTTCCGCAACGAGATCTGCGCGTGCATCTGGGAGCGAGTCCAGCACACTCGATACCGAACGGCCACCCAGGTGGTCGCTCGCAATCGCCTCGATTCGCTCCCGAACGTCGACGAGTTCGTAGACGCGGTCAGCAGGACCGAGGAATTCGTCGATATCCTCGGACGTGATACCGCTTCGCTTCATCGACCCGATGAAATTGAGAAGTTTCGATGCCGCCCCGGACGCGTACCCGTTACCTCCGTACACGTTCGGTTTGACTGACCGGTACTCAATCTCGTCGAGGACGTCCAGCACGATGGCGTACTTTTCGGCGTCCGTGGCGACCTCGAAGTCGGGGTCAAGGCCGGCTTCGTAGGCGTAGTCAGAGAGAATCTCGTTACAAATCGAGTGATACGTGTACGCGTCGATGTCGTACCCAGCCACACCGAGTTTCGCGTTGAGTTTCTCCTGCATCGAATCCGCGGCGTTGTTCGTGAACGTCAACGCGAGAATTCGATCCGGAGACACGTCCTCCTCGTCGATGAGGTGCTCGACCTTCCGCACCATCGTGAAAGTCTTCCCCGTCCCTGCCCCGGCGAGTACACGCATCGGGTAGGCATCGGAGTCGATGATCGTCTGCTGTTGGGGCTCCGGAAAAACGTCTCCTTCCGGAACGGGGAACCACGACGGATACTCGTCAGTATCGTTGCTCATCGTCGCACCTCCGTCGACAGGCGGTCAGCACACATTTCCCGATAGTCACAGTCCGGGCACGCCTCCTCGTTGATGAGGTCCAACGGCTCCGGCTCGTAAGCTTCTCCCGTGATGCCGTCGTGCGCGGCGCGGATGAGCGCCCAGATCGTGTCGTGGTACTCCGCGTAGATCTCCGTGGTTTCTCGTGGATACCCACGGGCAGACACCTCGTACCCGGTTGGTGTGCTCTCGAACGATGTGCTGTTGAGCAGGCCGTAGAAACTGAACCGCACCGTCATCCCGTCCTCGTAGAACGGTTCGTTCTTTACGCCCTCAATGTACGTCGCCGTCTGGAACGCGTTTCGCACACGCTTTGGCTCGTGCACCTCACCGTCGCGGTGCTCGTCGAGATACTCGGCTGTCCCGGAAGAAAGGACACCACGCGTGTTCCGCTTGTAATCGAATATGTGTAGTCCTTCGTCCGTCCGAATGACGTTGTCAGCTTTCCCGTGGAGGCCGCGGCCATCGCGTTCGCACTCCACCCAGCACTCCGTGGCGACCGAGTGGCGTGCGTGCTCAATCCCGTCACCGCCATCCGGGTCGAAGAACGACTCGACGGCAGCCCGGTTCTCTCTCCGCTGGTATTCCTGATGGGCGTCGGATTCGTAGTCGTCCGAGTTGCTGTGTTCCGCCCACTTCGCCGCGAAGACATCCATCGCGCGGTCGTGAATCGTCGCTTCATCATCGTCACGCTCGGTCGCATCACACACGTCCTCGATTGTTTCGTGGTATATCGTCCCTTGGTTGAGATACAGCTCCGTGCGATCCGGCGTGTTCACGTCCTGCACGTACCGGTAATCGTACAGCCGCGGGCACGTGGCGTAGTTCGCCAGCCGCGACGGGGAGAGCGATTCAGAGTTCATCGACGCACCTCCCCAGTAGCGAACTCGACACGCGCACGCAACGCCTTTCGAAGCTCCTCCCCACGCGCCCCGCTTTTATCGAGCACGTCCTGAATCTCCCCGAGTTCTGCTTCGACCTCGTCGAGCGACACCGTCACGTCCTGGCTGTTCGCGCGCCGCACCTCCGCGAGCGCGTCATCGATCCGCGACAGGAGATATTTTTCCGCCGCCTGCTCACTGGTAATGTGTGCATCGGCGGCTTCGGTGACCCACGACAGATCGTCGTACGCGGCGGTCAGGAATCGTGATGCCTGTGCACGCTCTTCGAGCGCCGTGTCTTTGTACTCGTAGAGACAGCAGTAGAGTCGCTCTATCGCTGTCTCTGAACCGATAGCCAGGCCTCGCCGTGCGTGCTCCGTATGGTATCGTGCGAACGGTCGTCCTGACGCTGTCGACGTCGTCGGGAACGTCGCATCCACATCCGCTCTATCGAGTTCCGTCACACCAGGGTAGTCTGGCATCGACGCGACCCGCTCGCTCGGGAACAACCGTGTCAGAAGTGGATCACCTGGGTACTCACTGTCGACGAGATTCACGAGAAAGACCGCACGGAAGGACTCGTTCTTAATCGCTTGCAAGTGATCGACGCGGACGCCGCCGTCCAGGTCCGTCGCACTCGTCTGATTCTGCTGCGGTGCGTACTCGTGGGCGCGTTCGAGCATCTCCTTGAAGGACTCCCACGTCGCATCCACGAACTCGGTCCCTTCGACGAACTCGGCCATCCGAAACGCCCGTCGGACGTTCCCGAACTGCGCCCGCGCATCCAACGGAGCCGCCCGCTCCGCGATCCGCTCTTTCAATCCGGAGTCCGTCGCCCACCAGCGAATCCCGTCTTCGAGGCTTTCCATCTCGCTGACATGGTCCAAGCGTTCTGTATCGAGCTCCGGACCGTGGTCGACATCATCTCCGTCGGCGGCGAGATACCGAACCGCTGCGAGGAGTTCTCGGATCGCGGGATCGTCACCGAACCCGGTGACGGTTGTCGATTCCGTTGGAATCCCGGTACCTTCGAACGTTTTGATAATGTCCGTAACAGTGCTGCCGCTTTGCTTTGTGGCAACCGCGATATCGTCGTAACTCCAGTCCGACTGCGCGACGAGCTCTTCGATTTCGTTCGCAATCTCGGCGAGTTGTTCGTCACTGGAGTCGGTAGCGAGAACGGAGACCGACCCGGCTCCCGGATCTTCCGGAACCGTTGCTTCGGCGAAATAGGCTGCCGTCGCAGCTGGTCGCGTCGACGGTGTCCCCGATGCCCCACGTCGGGATTCACTGAACGAGACGTAGTCCGTGACTGGTCCTGTCTCGACCCGTGAACGGCGCGCGCTCGCGTTCTCTTCAGCGACACAGACGAGGTCGCAGTCTCCTGCGAGCGCGTCGAGATACGCGCGGTCAAGTGGGAAGAATTCCTCAAACTCGACTGCAAGCACCGCATCGTAATCGACGACGTCGTCGCGGGCATCCCCGGTGAGGACATCGAGCGCGTCCGAGATGAGTTGCCCGCGCTCCATATGATCGTGCTCGGCGAGCCACTCGTGGAACGCGTCGAGTGCAGCCACGATGTCACGGAGTTCCGGAGTATCGTCGGGCGTGACTGTTTGCCAGGTGATCGTACTCATCACCGCGTCCACGTCCTCGATGAACGACGGTTGTTCAGACGCCCGCTGGAGGTACTCGGTTTCCCATTCGTAGTCTGCGAGGAATCGATGGAGGAGTTCACGCCGCAGCGCGTCGGAGAGAATGACGCGGTCATCGGTCTGGTTGAGGACATCGGTTGCGTGCACCACCGGCGACGTCACGTACGGCGTCGCCGCACCCGGCAGTTCCTAACCTACCGTTTCACGGAACGTGTCC
>LKMJ01007701.1_pt1 | contig 10146 bp, 8 predicted proteins | sample 643391 | NCBI WGS metagenome assembly LKMJ01 (sample SAMN04112250, study PRJNA286221) | soda lake metagenome | biome: soda lake; feature: Kulunda Steppe; material: water; isolation source: sample PL-Br10 brine of Picturesque Lake | place: Russia: Kulunda steppe | collected 2010-07
CACGCACACACACACACGCACACACACACGCACACACACACACGCACACACACACACACGCACACACGCACATACGCACGTACGTACACATGTGTACACTTACACGCACATGCACAGGCACGAATGCAGCGATGGATCCGTAATTGTTAGCAACATGCTTGCCCCTGAAACTCTAGCTTCAATGTCCGAAACTCATTCAAAATTTGACATGAAGACACAAAAGGACTGAAAGTCCTTTCTATAAACCCATACTTATGCGGCTGAAGTGCGGTTGAAGCGGTTAATTCAACCGCAGGTGCGCTTAACCACTGACTTTTTCAACCGCATTTCAACCGCGGTTGAAATCAACCGTTTCAACCGCACTTCAACCGAGGCCAGAAAATTCTGAAGTTTTCAGCTCTAGCTAGGTATCTAGGCACTGCTGACAGCAAATGGGGAGGACCCCTTGCAGTGTTTGGCTTGAGAGGCGAGGCCATTCATGCATGACAAGTAGCCCGTTTGTGAGCGAGTGTCATATGGTCCGCGCTATCCAATTTCCTCCATACCGCACGCAACTGCTCACAAAATCGGCCAAAATGTCTTGTAATGGGAGAGGAATAGCAGCTTTCACGCAATTGGTATATCTAAGTGACGCACGCAGATCCCGGGGCCCCTGAGGCTTCTATGAACTCCGGCACTTTGTATGAGAGGCACTGAGAGCAATATCTGCATGCACAATTTTCTTCAGCAAGCCACTATCCAGACTTGAAAAAACTTGGCAGCAGCGCAGAACCAATAAAACTGCAAAGGCTCCTGTCCACACTCTCGTGCGAACACAGCCCAATAAGGCATAGTTGTTTCCGCACCAAGCACCTTTGAGGAAACACATATGTGCAGTTTAAAGAGGCCTGTCAAACTCTCTGCCCTTCTTTATAAACCGTGCGCCTCGTACCTGGTTAGCATACATACAGGAGGGAATAACGTAGCATCTAGTCGACCAGAGGAGAGCATGCGGCCTGTCCATCAAATGGTGCTCTCACGCAAATTGCCTGATTCTGTGACATCCAGCCACAAACAAACAAAGCATACATTCCGCAAATTCGGCAATGTCATGGGTCCTGTTGAAAACCATGCCTAGGTACTTGAATGGGTCCTTGTTGGCTAGCTGAGCACCGGTACCCCCCACCAGTGAAAGCAGGGACGTTAGAGCCGTGTGAGCTAAAATGTGAAACTTCAGACTTTGCAACATTGATGGTTAACCCTTTCTTACGAGGTTAATCTAAAAGGTATACTCTGATCCCCACTGACTTCCTTTTCACTTTGCTGGTGGAGGGGTCAAACAGTGATCAGGCCCTGGGGGTTTACAAGGGGTTTGCAAGGAAAGGCCTTAAGCCAAGAAGTGCAACTTTTGGCCTGCTCATGAAAAACATTAAGTGCACGAAGAAAAGAATATTGCTTAATTTTGTCCTGGCTCGGAAAAGCAGACAGATTGTGGAAACCTGTGAGAGGAAACAGAGACACATCATGTGGATCACATTGTGGAAATCTGTGGGAGAAAATAGAGATGCAAGTCCTACAGAGAGACCATGTGTGGATGAGTGCATTGGAAAAGGACATGCTGCACATCTTGTAAGTCATTAGCATTGCACAAGTCACAAGTATTGCTAGTAGTGGACATGTTATGAGTCCAGGTCACTGTTTCAACTTGTATGGTGAGGGCGCGGAGTCCACAATAAACTGATTGAGGTCTATGGGCTCAAAAGGGCTCAGCAGCCTTTCTTTTAACATGTAGGGTTGCGTCAGACAATCCATAGCAGATAGGATGTGGGATGACGACCAACCATTGGCGAATCATTGATTAACCGCACATTGAGCTCAGTTGCACGTCAGCTTGTAAAATCTTTCACGCAGTGGAGCTATTGCTTTGAGTTAAAGTATTGTACAGCTGCACTGCCGCCTGAAACCAATTGAATTGTAGAGGTTCTAGACCAAACTCGCGCATGACGCACCATGAAGGGGTTGTGTCCCTAGAAAGAAAGAAACACTACGTAAGCAGCAAAAGCTCCTCACATCAATTGTGTCCCTAACCATCATAATCCTCTTCAGCACCGTCAGCACTTTGTACATTGTCCATTTCTTTGCCTTGTCGTAAGAAAGGGTTGGCCCAAACCTGGCTTGCATACATACCGGCAGGAATTGCGCATGTTCTAAGGAGCCACATGTAAACTGTTAACGTGTTGGTGAGGTCATGCTCCCGAATGAAGTGTTTGATGCGGAAAGTACCAGCCATAAATGGACGAAGCGCTGCATCATCCGCAGTTTTCAGATTGACATGTCTGTCACAAACTATGCCCAGAAATTTTAAGGAGTCAGTGTAGGGGAGCTGCGCGCCATCATAAAAGAAAGGGGGCAGATTGTAAGTGTGAGAATTGAAACACATCACCTCAGAATTTCGTGTATTGATAGTGGGACTTTTTTCTTGCGTATGCTCTTAGTTTGTTCAGCATAGCCTACATGCGTAAGGGTCGTTGGACATGAGGAAAATGTCACCAGCAAACAGCATATGGTTCACCAGGAAATTTTGAGTGCCAGTGAGCACGCCTTTCACCCCGTCTGCCACGCTGTCAATGTTGTTCATGTAAATAGTGAACAGCAGAGGGGAGATGGGACGTTCTTGTTTAACACCAAAAGATGGCTGCAAAGAGCCTATCTTGTCCCCATGCAACAATATATATTCATCAGCATGATAAAAGTTTAAGATGGACTGGATTTGGTCAGGCACCTGGCAACTGCGTAAGTGGCCCCACAGCTTGTTTCTTGGAATACAATCGTAAGCCTGTTTGAATTCAATAACGCAGCATACAACCGTGATGATCCGCTTTGCATGAATTAAGGCCCTAGAAGACTCCTTTCCTTTAATTGATGTGGGGAGTTTTTTTACTGCCTTCATAGGTTACACAGCTGTACCTGTCAAACAAGGGCAGCTTAGCTGAAGCCAGTCAGGCCTGCAATACGCTGAAGGGAATGCCGCCTGCTCCAACATGGAAGTACACAAGAGACATCCCAAAGACTAAAGCCATCAGGTATACTCGCGCCTACAGGAGGAAAGCAAAGATCTCCAATTCTAAGACCACTGCGTACTGATGGCAATACGACTACGGTCAATGTTCAATGTTGAACAAAAAGTCCTATCCCTACCATGCAAACGCAATTGCACATTTAGTTGTGATACATCAAAGTGCCTGCTGTTGACTAGAAAATTGATTGCACTGTCATGCTAGATTAGTGCAGTGCCAAATATATGCTGCATTGTAACCAGGACCCCCTAGCCCTTGGGTAATTCAATAAGCTCTGGTCATGCTACGAGTCTGTTTGGCGTTTAGCAGTCTCAACCTGACAGCATGCCCGAGGTGGCAATGGAAGGCTTAGACTGTCATCTAGCAGTGAATGATTTTTACCTACCACTCTTAAGTTCCCTCTGTGCTAAGCTCCCCACGTCGGCTGCCCACTCAAGAATATGCACTGCAAAGTACTTGCCTAGCCATCGTATTTTATGACAAAATATTATCAATACGGTACCTTATTCCTGTGATAAAGTATCAGTGCTGGAATAAAACAATGAGATCCAGCCAGAGAATGAGTGGAACAACCTGGATGGCCGCCCTAGGGTATACAATACAATGTACATATTGAATACATTAAAATATATGTAATACATTTGCTTACTTCAGGCAAGAAAGGCCATGATTAAAGCTTAGCTATGCTTCATCTGGTTTTGATTAAGTATGGTCCCCATGCTCGTTAGAGTTGTGAGGCTCAGCAACTTCCCCAAGTCCAACCCAACTGGCCTCGCTGACCCTAGGCAATGTGAAGTTGGAAGGGACATGAAAGGAATGAGCCTAATGTGTGACAGCTTGTACGACACATGTGTTATTCATCAACATGTATTATAATGCTGTATTATTTAATGTATCATTAATACAAGAAATTGCCACCAGAGCAATGGAAGCATTATAGGCAAAATATTTAGTAACTGCAAGGCATTTGAGTTCTGGGAAGCTCTGTTCTCTTAAAGGATGTGCATTTTGTACAAAACATTAATTGACAGTGTAATACCGCAGGGTAAAAGGTATGCTCGAGATATCACGAGGAGGAATTGCTCCTCCTATAATCGTTACTGATAGTGCGAAGCACTGAAGCACAGTTTGGCAGCAAACTGGGCATTAAGGTAACACATGGTTGACGGGTAGAGCTTTCTTGCTGAGTTCTTGAACCAACCTTATCAAAGTTTGCTTTAGCAGCTCAAGGACTGAAGCTCATCCTTGCAGCTCTTGAATCAGAATTTTGGTTTTGAAATAGATGTATCTAGCTCATATAAACATATGAGCATGAACGGATGCGAACATGTGCATAGCTGGGCGCCCCATCATGGAGATGATCTGAGATTGATGTAAGGGCGTGCATGCCATATCGTGCACATGTGCAGGGTGTTATGCACGGTCAACCGGTGCGCGCGCATGTGTGTGTATGTGTGTGTGTTTGTGTACGTGTGTGTCGCGGGCATGCCGAAAGCAATACCTGAGCCAGCTCCGCTAGCGTACATGTGTACCGCAAACGCATTAGAAGATGGGGATGAGTGCGCACACATGTGCCTGTACATGTGCATGCGCAGGGTGGCTTACTATTTTCCCCGTCAGACATACCTGATCAGAGCACGTATGATCATGAGTCTTCTTATAAAAGCTGATGCATGAGCATAGGCCTGCAGCTGCCTAGCTAGCTGGTCATCCATTTGGATGATCATGAGCTTGGTTATAAGAAGCTGCTTGTTACAAGCAAGAATGAATCAATGTACCATGTATTTACTCCGCCCAGCTGCAGCTCAAAGCTCGTGATCACCTGGTGTCTTGACCATATATATGTGATATAATGCATATATGCATACATGCATAATATCACATGATAATATCATATGCATTATGCATATTGATGTCAACCACTAAGCATGTCAAACACTGAAGCATTAGCAGTTTGCACATGTATCAGTCTGCGCAGCAGCAGCATGATCATGATGCTAGCTAGCCCTGTAGGGACCTGTTCAGGCATTTTCTAAGCTCTGACTTGCTAGGTTTGACCTTTGAAGATGAGGGAAAAGCTCTCGTACAAACACCTATGGGAGCGCATAACGTATTGACCATGGGGTATATTCTGTGCATAACGATGAATGAGGCCTGACCTGACCGCGGCATTCTATGTGAAAGACCGCTGCGGATGGGCCGCGATGAATTGAACATCCTCCCAAATTCCTTTTTATCGCATATCGTGCGTCCAGCTGCAGAGCGCCTGGTAAATTTGCAATTTGGATGCCAGCAAAAGACGCCTTCGAGCTTTTGATAACTCATGAGCTTTTGATAACTCATCATATGCGCGCAGAACAGTTTCTAGGGCGTTGCGGAACGCGAAACGCATGCGGATGTCCTGGCTTGCATTCGTTGCTCTCGCGACATGCCTGTGTCCAGTCAACTTTGCAAGAGAGATTGCCATCACGAATGGTGAAAGTTTCGTTCAGGTGTGCCTTCTACCCCCTTCAGCGCTGCCCCCTTCGATCGAGTGGGCGTCCTTTTTCGTAAGCCACCCCTCCTCCCTTTCTCACACACGCACACGCACACGCGCACACGCACACAACACACAACACACACATTCACACACACGCGCGCTTACACGCACACAAACACACTTGATGCACACACATGCTGACACACACGCAGATTTGCACACACACATCACACACATGCACACACAATCCAGACATGCACAAAAACAGGCACAGACACATTCCTGTGCGCCCGCTTCCTCCCAGATGATTCAGCAATTCTCTGCGGATGACGAAGACCTCAGTCTGGTATTGCCCAAGGCATCGACCATCTCCATGGCCAGTGCCAACTGGAGCGTGGAGGCGCCTATCCAATGTGATGGGGAGTTGTGTAGGTCAGCTGCGGGAGGCCTCCTCCGGTACGGCACCTTGTCCATCCAGGCCCAGGGCGGAGGGATAAGTGTGCTAGATGCGGCAATGAGGTCCAGCCTGTTAACGCCTGTACCATCTGGCCATGGCGGTCCCTCAGTCACGTACCAGGTGGGTACAAGTTAACGAGTCAGGGTTGACTGCCAGACTGGCCTTGAGGCTGATTGGTACCAGGTTGGTACAGGTTAGGCTGGATGGAGCTTGCTGCAAGTACCGCTCTGACATGCTGTGATGTCAGGTTAGGCTGGAGGGAGCCGCTTTGACTGGCTGTGATTTCAAACTGCGTGCCTGGCACATTTGAGGGGAACAAGCTCCTTGCGTTAGGACAGGCATGCTTATCTCCAACTTGCTGATGTAATTCCTATGGCACAAATGGCAATTGATGTGCTCTTTATGGCTGTCGTGCTCGCAAGTTTCTTGCTGAGTCTCTCCAACGGTCAGCTTTAAGCACACCATCTTCCAGCTGAATTGCTTGTCATGTCATTAGGAGCCAGATGTGATTGACATGAAAGGTGGCCCTTAAAGGCATAAAAACTTGCGCACTGGCATGGATGACGCACAAATGAGCCCACAGCATACACATTTATTCATCACAGCACAATAAAAGGTACATCTGGCTCCCTGCGGCAGGGAGTTATTCACATTAACATGTGCAGTAGGGTTGTGCCATGGAATCTTGAGGCGGGATTGATGATTCAAAGCAGCCTGGGCATGTGGTTGATACCCCGGATCAGGTGTGTGTGTGTGTGCGCGCGTGCTTTTGCTGGCTGTAACAGGACCAAAAGCGCTCACTGATCAGTAAGCACCAACTTCCTGATCAACTATCAGGTCCAGGCTCATAGATTCAATTGATCTGTTAGCATTGCAGCTGCAACATCTTGTCCGCAGGGCAATTGCGGCTGTGGAGCTCAAGGACTCAATTTTGTACTGCTCGAACAGAGAATTTTTAGGGCTCCTGTACTGGCTGGTAAGTGTCAGGGTCTACTGCAGCTCACTGGCCGGTAAGGGCCAAGGTTGCTCCCATGGTGTCTTTGCAGTTCTCTGCATCTCTAAGCCAAACTCTGGGAAAACCTTCCGGCCTCCCATTAATGAGGTACTCAATGAGCGAGGCCCATGCTCTGCCGGGTCTCTCAGACCCCAGCGATGAGTTGCTCGCTGCCCGACATGCTGGGGTTTGCCTGCCGGCATGTGTCGATCCCTGCGCTTCTTCTTGCGACATTCAATCACAGGTCATGGATACCACCCCCTTTCCCAAAATACGTGATGGGTGGGCTGCCCAAATGACTCGGTTCCAGCCGAAAACGGGTATCATTGTAAGGGCCCAAGATAGACATTCAATCCAATTCGACTACATGCACTGGGTAAGGAGGCCCAGCCTGGCTTGATTGATCTCTTGGGGATGGGGAGGAATGGTTGCATCTAGTGCCTTGACTTGTGCTTGCAGAGAGCATGAAGAGAAAGGTTGCTTCTCTTTTAATGAGACTGTGTAAAGGCATGCTTGTGTAAAGGCTGGCCCTTTGCTTGCTTTACAATGGTGTTGCAACCTGCACAGCTTTGCTGCCCAAAGCCACAGCTGAAGGGCCTCCAGGTGTCATCAACAATTCGGCTGCGCTCCACTCATTGCAGGCTGGAGGGGATGACCACAATCTGACAATAAGAACTACAAGTAATCCTTCAGATCCTCTTGGCTTTAAGCTGCCCGAGTTTGGAGGGGACCTCATGCCTCATCAGTTTTGTGCCAATGATGGCAGTGATTCAGGTATTGGATTGTTGTGCAAGTTTGTGCCAACCCTGGCAACAATGTATTTCCTTAGTGCACTGTTTTGGGGAATGCATATGCGCTTTTTTGCCACTGAGGTAGACTTACATGCCAAGGATGGCAGCAGTTTAGGTACTGCACTGTTGTGTTAGTCGGGATGTTGTTGGATGGCTAGATGTACTGCTTCTGTCATTTTGTGCATAGTACAACAAGAACAGTGGACTGAGACGTAAAACTTAAAAAGAAGCATTGCATCATCTTCCCTACTGTTGCATGTTCAAGTGCAGCAAAACTGGGAATTCCTGCTGCCTTCATTTCTTTCAGCCGCCTGTGCTCTCTAAATGCTCTACTTTTCTTACACATGCACAAGGCCACTCTGCCTTAATAACCTGTGGTATACACTGCATCATGCTAATACGCAAGGCAGCCTGTGTTGCGCATGTCTTTTGCAAGCACTGAATGTTGGATTGTGCAAGGCTTCAACAGTTTCATCATTTGATTCATCATTTCTTTATTCTTTTACATTTAGGTACTCATTTTACTGATGAGCAAACATTTGAAGCAGATCAATCAATATACCCGTCATGGTTTGTGGAGAGCTCCGCTGAACTGCATCAGCATTTGGGTGAAATTTCTCTCCTGGACCTTGCAGATCCTCGAGTTGGGGATGATGTGAGTACATTTTGGAAAAAATAGTGTGAACCAGTGCACCTGTCTCAGCAAAAGCCTGCGATCTGTCATTATGGAAATTTTAAACGCTTGCTGCACTTCTTTGTATATTATCTTCTAATATGCTGCCTCACTGCGCACCCTGGCTTGCTAAATCTCACTTGCACATTTGCACGGATGCAAGCCATGTACCACTGTTTGTGTGGTGTAGTGACTCCCACTTCATCTTTTTCTCACATCAAGTCTCTTATTTTATCAATGTCTCTCTTTGCAACATCAGAGCTCTGTCTGACTGCACTAAAGTGGCAATGAAACAAGCATCTTCACGCATGAGAATTGCTTTGATCTAAAAGTTCGAATTCTTTAGAGTTTGCATTGATCAACCGCCTAAGATGCACATGATGACCAGCTCTGATACTCCCAGAAAATTTGCTCAGTTTGGCCTTAATTGATAGAGAAAGCAATTTAATTTATACATCAGTGTCTCATTACCTTGATTGGTTTAACCTTCTTGCGATGCCTGCTCCTACGTCTGTTTGCTTGCAGATGGCTCCACCCCTTGTTCACATTTTGAGTGACGTGTCAGCTGCAGATGAAAATGGCCACACAAGAAAAGTAGTTGTTCCAACCACTGTGCTTCTGCAGGGGTGAGGAAAAGGAAATATGAAAAGAAGTCTTTTTTGTATTTGCTATCTGAACAATTCTACAAACCTTTCTGCTTGTACCTACAGCCGGGTCATCAAATCTCTTCCTCCTGAATAATTGATGACATGAAAAACAAGTGCAGTCACAGAGAGAGAGGCATTCCAGTTTCATATCATCCAATAAGAGGTTTGATCTTCTAACCAAGCTTCCCCCTGTTTCTTGTGCATTCATTGCCTGCAGACCTCTTTCCCTCCGCCAGCCTGTCTGGGACTTCCAAAATGAAGAAGGTAAGTGCACACGTTCTTGCATTCACATACAACTATACATGAACAGAAGAGGCAAGCATCAACAGGGCAAGCACCGACAGGGTTGAGGTAGCTGAACATGGCAGATCCTGGTGGCTGGCCGTGGAAATGACTTGCACTCTGCTCAGCAACTTTTGCCAGACCTACCATTCCTATGTCAGCCAGGCGTGCTTGGTAATTACAGAAGGTGCCCAGGGTGGAGGCTGGCTGGGCGGACAAGCTTCCAATCTTGAATCCCAAGATTCTATACCCCCAAGCTTGGCAGACAACCCCTTTCCCCCCTACCCCTCACACACATACACACACACACACGCACACACACACACAATGCCACCCCCAAAAGCCCAGTAGACCGGCTCCTATCAATGAACCTCTAGTCTAGACCATTCTTGAGAGCATCATGCCTGGCGAGCTATTGGCTAGGGCCCTTTACTGTTCAACTCTTTGGCTGGGACATTGATAACCAATATGAGTAACGACAAGCTGATTTTTTCTGGGAAGCAACAGTAGTCCGCAATAGACGAAGGTTAGTGATCATCTCCTGGCCCATTTTGTGTATTCTGTAAGTATGGCCTTGACAGCTAGGTGTAACAGGATATGTAAAACAGCAATGGACTCCTGGGAGCATCGACTCACTTTTGTTTTCATGGGCTTGACTCCTGCGTTTGGTATCAGGGCTTTGGTCTGCTCCCCTGTGCTGCATTGCCTCAGCCAATTGGTGGTATTAACTTCATGCACGCGCTCCAAAGGGGGGAGGGGGGGGGGGG
>LKMJ01007702.1_pt1 | contig 10146 bp, 14 predicted proteins | sample 643391 | NCBI WGS metagenome assembly LKMJ01 (sample SAMN04112250, study PRJNA286221) | soda lake metagenome | biome: soda lake; feature: Kulunda Steppe; material: water; isolation source: sample PL-Br10 brine of Picturesque Lake | place: Russia: Kulunda steppe | collected 2010-07
CTAGCTTACATAGCTGTATCCACCGAACGAGGGTAGCTGAGCTGAAGCCTAAAAGGCGCAACCAGAACTGAATCTATGAAGGCGCTTATATCAGAAGAAAGGTAGTGTCTGAAAGCTACAGGCTACAGGTTTTGATGAAGAGCGAAGTGTCAAACTAGAAGGCGCTCATAGTACAGGGAAAAACAGGCTCCTCAAGCAAGGCAAGTCTAAGGGCACACAAGAGCATGAACGGGCCAAAGACTCCTTGGATCGGATGAAACCTCTGCAAGAGGTATCGTCTGTATATCTACTAGACGTATGTTGTACAGCTTTGGATAGCGGAGGACTGTCTGGTGCTTGCTCCAGATGCATGCTTCCCCTTCACTTATGCCACTAGATAACTTATCTTGAAGGTAAGGTTTTCAAGGCTGTAACCACCGAACGAGGGCACTAGGGTTGTCCTAGGAACATAGTCTGTCTGTTTTTCTTTTTTCCAGCAGTTCACGCCCAAGGGCCCCTGGTAGGTCGGGCCTACCAGCACTTTCACATTAGGACATAAATTTGCGCTTTTTGCACCCTTACAGCTGACTGCTGTAGCTTCCACCAGTGCCGCTCATGCTGTTCGTGCTCTGTTTCAAAGTTCCAAGTTGGCCCATCATTTTGGTTTCACAGCCACTGCCTCTCCTTGTGTACAGCAACTTGAAACTAGACGCGCTATTGAAAATTTCAGTTGCTTTTAAGGTCTTGGTCTGGAGCACTCTGCCCTGAGGGGAAGGCATGTCAACCTCCAGATCCTCACCAGGTCTTCCTTTTCCCTGGCAAAGGAGACTCACGACTCCTCGGGCCAATGTGTCTCCATATCCTTTATCGATGTAGGGAGTGGTTTCGCTGCCTACATAGTTTTGTTTTTTTAGATGTTGGTGATTTAGATTCACGCTGCAGGCCTGGTAGCCTTCAGCTAAGCAGTCCTTGCTTAGCGGATACAGCTACCTAAACCTTACCGTACTTGACCTTACAGTACATATCTACAGACAATCCCCCCAAGGACAAAGGGGGCCTTCAGTACAGAGCAGTGCCAGATTCAATTTGAATTGTGTGTCGAATAACAAGTTTGGATGACGATCTCTAGAGAGGAAAAAGACTCGAGAGATGACTTGATGATGGATGGTATGGACGTATGAGAAGGACATGCACACAAAGCAACGTGACTATGGCCATCATGCTGGCCAAGACCATGCCCCTTCAAGTAGTGTGTTACACTGGCACACTTGAGAACATGAAGAATCATGAAGCGTGTGCTCCAATGAATGGATAAGGCGTGAGCCTCAATGCACGGAGTATCTGAGCCATTGCTAATTTTGCACAGCGATTCTTGCAAGTGGCCACTTGCTTCCCCTGCCTCAGAATATGTGGCAAAGGTTGAAGCTGATCATCCAAAAAAGTATGTAGGTTAACAAGGTCGTTGATGTAAGCACGCCTCCCAGCAGGAAGTTGCTCCTGCATGCGTTGCAGAGCAAGCACACAAGAACTTGCCCGTGGAGCAGCTTGATGCTGCATGACGCTCTATAAGAGTAATGCGTGCACATGGCATTGGAAGCAGCACACATGTGCAATCATACTGGCAGGTAGGACAGACACACGTTCTTACATGCATCTCACTCAAAATGCAACTGCAATGAATACCCCTGGCTTTGACAGCCGGGCACCTGTTAGATTCATCCCAAAGGACTTCCTAACCATTCTGCGTGCCCTGTTTGCATACATGCCTGACAACTTGGTGCAAGAACACAGCCCTGGCTACGCACCAGGAGTTGAAGTACTTCTCTGGGGATGTAGCCCCCTTGAGGATCATAGCTGGTGCGCACTGCACAGGGTGCAAAGGAAATGCGTAGCAGCAGCTCAGTGTCACGGTGGCCAAGAGCGCATGCAGGAACAAACTTATGAGCATAGAGCATGGAAGACAGCTGTGTAGCTTTTGTGGCTGATTTAAGTCGCTTACCAAGAACTGGGTGCCCAGCATGGGCAAGAACCCCCACCAGCCTTCAACACCCAGGATGCCCACCACGATGCCAGTAATGATGGCCACAAATGTCCGGCTGCAAGTGTGTAAAAATGACACGAAGGATGAACAGAGAAGGGATTGCATCATGCAGTCTTGCACGCAATTCCATGCTCGCATACACAACAGATCATGCTGTAGGGGAAGAGTACTCACAAGAATGACAACACGCCAATGTTATGTCTTAAGTTTCCAGCATTGATGTTGAGCACGGGCTTGCTCTCTTTTTTAGGGGCTTTCTGGACCCTGGGTGGCATGGTGTGGGCCTCTGAACGTCTTATGTGCACTAGCTACTCAGCCTAAACATGACAAGATTGGACGGGAGACTGGGCAGATGGTAATACTTTTAACGGACTTTTCGGTAAATTCTGAATTTTTAATTCTGGGCATCAAATGTAAAAATAGCATCGGCCTCACCTTAGCAGGCATGCAATTGTACTTGCATGAGCAGTAGGTGTTGCCCTGGTGCACCAGTGCACACAGTCCAAATGAATTTGAAGCACCTCAGCGAGATGAAGAGGGGGTAATGCTGTAATTGTGAAGGGAGGGGACACGGAAGGGAATGAAGGTGAAAGCTCGGTCAAAGCACTGGGCTACTTGCATGCCTCCCAGATGCATTGGCAGCAAAGACAGCTCGGAGAATTAGCAGCAAAGCAAAGTTTTTTGTGCTCTGTAAGCCTCAATTTCATCACAAATACTTCAAACCCAAGGTTTTACGAGTACCCGGCAAGATATTCAATAATCGCGTTTTTCGTCAGCAGGATCGAAAGAACTCATTATCACAGGTCTCTGGAGCTTATTGGACTATACACTTGTCAAGTGCCTGCTACCAGTATGCATATGCCCATCCTTCATTATATTTACCAGACACAGGGGCCTTTCACGAAACCCTTGTTTGCATGAATTGAGGAAGAGGTCTACATATGGTGCAAGCACCAGGCAACCCTCCACCATCAAACTAGGAAAAGGGTTGTAAGTGGGGGTCATAAGGGTTCTTGAAAGAGCCATGTGCTCCTCTTTTGTGTTTCAGTGCACACTCAAAATAGTCGATGGTTGCCACATTTGAAGCAGAAAGCCCAGTTCCTTATCATTACTGTTCTACCCTCTAGAGGTTTTAGATCTCTACTGGCCCTAGTTCATCAACCAAATAGACACCAAAGGATGAGTTTCTTTGTACATGAGTGCTGGATTGCTGTGCCCCAGGTTCAAATACCACCTTTTCTTGTCCATGCCCTTTTGTGTTTGTTTTGCAGGCCTGGTCGGCTTCAGCTAAGCTGCCATTGTTCAGCAGGTACAGCTACGTAAACAAAAAATAAAACGATTCTTTTTCCTTTTTCTTGTGGCACAAGTTGAGGGAAAGTTGTGTTCCATTCTATAAATGAAATTACTCCTCCTGGTGTTGAGTGGCACGTGTCTTTTTGGTTCGCTATGTAACCTAACCTAACCTAACCTTTTGGTTCACTGAGTAGGGTGGCTGTGAAGGATGCTAGTGAATCTCTGGATTTAGTGTGACCAAGGTCAAGTCTACATCACAGTGCTTCAGCATCACTCAAACTCTAACCCTGGCAAACCTTCAAAATCCAGTAAAAACCTTGTACCCCAGCTGTTTGTTTGGCTGTTTTTCTCCAACTTAGGGAGTTGTGCACAGCTATCAATCACTGATCAATGATTCTACCTTGCTTATATAAGTGCCCCTAAGATCTTTCTACCGACTGCTCACAGTGAGCTTCAATGCAGGGTATGCATGTTCAGCATGGGAGCTGTGTTACAGACCACAAATGAAGTCACCATTGCAACTGATGCGCAATGTAGGTGGGTTGGGTTTGATGCTTGCTGCTGAGTGCCTCCAGTGCTTGCATGTTGATCCCTATGCCACCCTGCCACACTTCAGCTTGATGAATTCCGCCCGCAATGAACAAGCTGTCTATGCCGGCAGCTGATGCCCCTGCTATGTCATGCTCGAGTGAGTCTCCAACTGCAAACAAATAGCATCGTAAGCGGCACATCACTCCATCACCATTGTGCGTACCAAGGGCCCATCAATAAGCCTCCTGGCTCGGTATGCTGTCTAAGAAACTACAGGCTCACGAGGACACAGCTCAACGGGAACCTAGGCCAAAACACAAGGTCCTAGGCTAACAGTGCTGTTTTTGGCTCCATGGCTGAGGGATAAGCACTTCTTGCCTACCTGCAAGGACTTGAGAAGGGTCAAGCGTCAGAGCGTCCTGGCATGCATTGTAAATGATCGGGTCTGGCTTCCCACACAGGCGCACTTGGCACCTTGCATTAAGGGAAGCGTACTTCTTTGCTAGTGTGCCCGGCCTGCGAGGGAGCAGGTGTGTCTGTGTCATTTATTCAATCCCCATGTCTATCTGAGAGGAACACAACACGAGCCTGGCAACAGCTTGGCGCACATTGGAATCAGGTCCTTGCCAGAGGTTGTCACCATGTCCTGCAAGTGTTTCCCAGCACGCCCTTGAGTAATAAGTAAAGTGATATCAGTCGAGTGATGTTGTCAATGTGTGCGCATGTGTATGTGCGCGTGCGTGTGCTGTGTGCGCGTGCGTGCCTTCATACGTGCGTTCGGAGGGAACTCACATGAATGGCACTTTCATTGCAGTGAAATGGGATGTATACCAAGTGCATGATCTAGACCTGCTCAGCTGGAGTTCTGTGTTAGTGGTCCTGAACCAGTGATCAACTCACCGGATTGGCAACAACCATAGGGGGTGGATGAGGCAGGCGCGCACATGCCTCCAGCATCTCAAATAGCTGCTCCAAGGATCTATCTTCTACTGCCACTCCACCATTGCTGGAAGGCACTGAGATGGCCTCAGTGCCGTGGGCCAGGATGAAGGAAGCCTGCTCTGGCTCACTAACAATCTGCGTGCATGTGAAAGCGGTACAGCGCCCGCAAATGCTTTTGATGCAATGCAGTAGAGATGAGGGCAAAACTTGACTCTGTCCGCATTTGTTTGTTCACCTCGAGGGTTAAGAACAGAAACTCCAAGATCAATCCGCGCCTTAGTCAGTCTCTTTCACCTCTAAATCTAGGCCCTCTAAATTGATGCTTCCTCTGCTGCTCCACGTTGTGTGCAAGCAACGATGTCCAAGGCCTTGCCACCAACTATCTGGCCTGCTGCCCAGTTGCCTGTGGGCGAGCTCGCCACTCGTGATGGCCCCTGCAGTTGGAAAGTGCACGCCACCTATCATGCCACCCAGCAAGCCTGCCAGCTTAGGCAATCACGCTTATTATCAAACCTACACCTAGCCACAGGAAGCCAGGGTTTCCATGGGCCTAAATTCTTAGCAGATGGTGCACTGTTTTGCGCTGACACTGCATGGTACAAAGATGTCCTTGATGCTCTTTCTGGCCAAATTGCAGGCAGGGGTGCTAATACTAGTCAGAGACGGGCTTGCTAGGCCACCTGCACAATCACATTTGTAAAACTTCACAGTGCCCTTCAAGCCCCCCTCCCTCACCTGCAAAATGGCTGCTGTCAAAGCCCATCTTTGAAAGCTTTGAGATGGTGCCTGAAGCCCTGCGTGAGCTGTTTGATATAACGAAGAGCTGCAAACCTTGGGCATGTGCTGCAGCACATGCAGCAATTGCCCCCGAGTATGGTTTTTTGCCATCGTGCAGCACACCTGCACAAAGAAATAATTCATGAATGGGGTGTACTCAAGACAAAACTCCAGGTAATGGGCCTTGGGCAAGCCCTCACCATACTGGTCCAAAAGGAGTGCTTTATAGCGGCTTCCCGGTCCAAGAACTTCACTCAATCCTTGGAGGAGCTTTGGTGCACCTGGACTGCTGTGTGCAGCTGCAGCTGTGCATGAGGTGCAAAACCTGACAGGCTGCATGGCTCTAGAAGAGAGCAGAGACTTGTTATGCAGCATATTCAAACTAATTGTGAGTGTGGCGGGTACGACGAGTTCATGGCATCACATATATATATTATGCAGTTTATCATACTAGAGGCAAATTGAAATTTAATTATAATTAGCTATGACAAGCAATGTTGACACAGCCATTCTTCACGCCAGGTTACAGGCCAAAGCAAATGTGAAGCCCAAAGACCTGAGACCTAGTGCGGTGAGACAAAAGTAGATGGGCTGCTTGCTTTCTGAGAGAATCAGTAAAATGGAAGGGCACATGCAAAAAGTGTCAATGCCACCTTGCTTCTTACAGTGCCTAGGGTACACGCTCAGACACTCACGTTCTCTCAACAACAGGAGGCAGTGACGAGAGCTTTCACTCAGACATCCCGGGATGGCAGCGGGTAAGTGCATGTGTTTCTGTATAAGATGGAGAGGATCATTAAACTGTTGTACAATCTTACTTCTGTACTGTACAGCTCATGACTCACTTGACTGTCTCGCCTAACATGTCTGCAGACTTCTGCGGACTAATGAGCTCCAGGTTTATAAAGCCCTTCCTATTGAATTGCTGTGGAAGCATTTTGGTAAATGGTTATTGCTGACGCCAGTCTCGTGTGTAATTTAGGTTGCAATGAGGAGCCTTGGTTTTGACTTGAGCAAAGACCGTGCGTCCTTTCTGGTCCAAAACAGCCAGAATTGCAAAGTGAGTGATCGGCGAGTATCCAGCAGGGCTGACAGTTTTTCATGCAAACAGAGTGGTCAAACTGTGTTCTGCCTTGATGGCTTTTTGCACAACCTATCTCACCCACAAGCGCAGGAAGGCGGAGCAGGTGGCATTCCTTTCCAGCAATTCATTCTCCTCGTCGATGCAGCCGCCACAGTAAATGCTGCTCACAAGGTCCGTTCCTGACCTGCTTCTCCAGTCACTCACAAATTGTGCAACGGAATGCTCTGCCAATCGTCCTTGAAAAGCGTTCCACTTTGATCCATTACTTCCAGGATCTTACTAACATGTTCCAGTTTTTTAAGGAAGACAAGCAGCTGTTTGCATCGTCGAGGATATCCCTCCAAGACTTGCTCAGGGTCAGAGATCAAACAGCTCCACAAGTGACAGATCAGCAGGTAGGAAGGGGACACAAACCACATTTCAAACACCAGCAGACTTGGCAGGTAAGGTTGGACCCTCTGGACGTGGGTTGATTCTCTTGCCTAATTTTTGTGCAGGTGATGGATATGTACACGGTGGCCAAAACTGATGGTATTGTCGGAATTGACATGGACGAGTTTCGCGCTGTTTTAAGTAACAAGGGCTACTTTACAGGGATCGAGGCTGAATGATGTAAATTTGCTAAGAAACAATGAGTTGATGAGTCGTAAGGTGTAAGCTGGGGGCTTGTGATCAGTCAGCCGCCTAGGTGTATTCTTATTGCCACACGTTATGTCAAGCCCTGATGTGAAATGACCTGAACAGGACGATGTACTCCTTACTGTGCTTACTGGATGTGAAGATCTTCCCTGCTCTTGCAAATAAAAACTCGGGCGGCTGATGGGTGTTGCTTTAAAGCAAGATTATGCATGCATTGTCAGGTAATGTGCTAATTGCCACCCCAGATTGTCTTGGTCAGGGTATGATACCAAGTTTGCAAGTGAAGAGCTCGTTTACCAGGACATGTTAGCTTGCTATATCTAGTCCTTGCACCTTGTCCACATGTACATACATGCATAACCCGCCCTCCTCTGGTTCCTTTCTGCCTGTGTCGACGTCTATCAATGACTGATTTTACCTGGTGTAAATCACTGCAAATTTCTCTTTTCCCTGTATCACTTACCATTTTGCTCTACAGACACACCCTTTTTCATTGCAGTGTTTTGGCGAAGCTGCCCTCATTAAACAGGTGCAGCTATGCCCCACCTTACAAGGTCAGGGTTGCAGTCGTACGGGTTGATGAGCGTTAGTTTCTTGGTTTACTAGTTGAGCCAACACTGCACTGATGGTGTTGAAAGTGGTTATTCAATTACAGTTGTTGATTAGGCCAGACATGCAGTCCATCTCTATGTGAGCACAAAACTCAATGAGCACATACACTGATAATAAGCTGCCTGCCCTTATTGTAGCAAGCTAGCAAGTCAAAGTGACAGTAGGCCTTTGTGCTTTGTGTGTGTCCCTATTTAGATGTTTGGGGTCTAGGATATTTTGAATTTGGCATCGATTCCCATGCTTGAACAAAATAGCACAAGAACCTAACCTAGAACAAGTCAAGCATGACAAGCGCACGCGCCTTAATCTTATCAGGGACTATGATGAGGATTTCATTGGTGTTTTCAGAGCAAATTAGTCTAATTTGCCCTGATGCCATTTTAGTGACTCCAAAGAAAACATGCAATACTAATTCCCAAAATCAGTAGAACCATCCCAATGACCAAGGCCTTACTTTAAGGAGTGGAAGGAGGGTGGTTTTGGGTAGGGGGCAGGGGTCTTTAGTGGCAGCCACCGCAGCTGGAGGCAGGGCCCCATCACCAGCCACAGCTTACTGGCCTAGACAGACTAGCCCCGAGAAACTCCCTTGGCAGTGTCGTACCACCTATCTCATTGAGATCAAGTACTGTGAAGACGCTCGCCCTGAGCAGCAGCTCCAAGCTGCCCATGCTCAGCATGGTCACCTTAGACGCAGCATTGCAGGAGACCATGTTCTTCATGTCAAACTCTTTGGTGGAGGGCTTGTTAGTTACATTCCTCACACTTTGGTTCCTCAGAAGAGTCTCGGCCTTGTTCACAAAGAGTCAAGAAACTTGCACTCAAGCTTCATGCTCATTCTGTGCACTATGCTCATAAGCTTGTTCAGACCAGACGTTCTCTTGAGCATTCTCCTCACCTTCAAACCAATCAGGAGAGGTCTGCTGGCTTGTCTGCCCGCAACGCTCCTGATCCTCACTGATTGCTTTCTTCTTTTTCTGGTGAAGGGGCTTTTCATCCCAAGTGGCCCCTTTTCCTTAATTGATGTGAGGAGCTTTTTGCTGCTTGCGTAGTTTTTCTTTTCTTTTCTTCTAGTCGTGATGCTCCAGAAGGGATAAGGGAAAGCTGGTAGATGATGAGTCAACTGGATAATGCTTGATTCAGCTGCTGCTCATTTGTAGGGGTCACTGAACCAGTTTGCCTTGAATAGGCAGCAGTGTCTGTAGTAGCCTGCATGTGCGCCCGTCCAGCTTACTGGAATGATTTACTAAGCAGGTCAATTTGAATTGGACTCTCAATCCCATACAGTGAAGGTACTGCTTGGTCTCCTTCGGAATGCCATTTGAAGCCTTTGCTCAGACTTAAGAACAATAATTTAAGTTTACAAGTTTGATCCGAAGCTAGAGTTGTCGTCAGTCTGGCCATAAGTTTACAAGTTAGGGTTAACCGCCAGCCTTGTCGTCAGGCTGATTAGTCTGCCAGACCAATGAACAGTGTTGCTGGTCTTTGCCAGCCAAATAAAGGTTTATAGTGTCCGAGATGAAATGGCAGAGTTCAACTCAAAGTTAATTGTGCCTTTGAGAAAGAAAATCAAATCAGAGACAGAGGATTCCATCACGAGAGTGCGTGCGACGAACAATGCTTAGGGAGATCAAGGTACAGATAGCAGGGCTGCATCAGGGAGGCACGCCCATTTTGTACATGAGTGCGTGAATCAGCTTGAAGATCCAGGTCATTAGGCTGATTGATTTCAATGATCATTTCTTGCGTTGGCATTAAGGATCTGCTCTGGTGTATCTATAACCGGATCTTGCATTTGCTTGAAATTTCAATTTAAAGTTAAAAGTTATTTTAAGTTTAAACTTTCAATTGAAGGCAAAAGCTCCATGAGGTCCGGTTTGCTGATCCTCTTCCTTCTAACCACACTATTAATCCATTTTCATAGTCATCTCTTTTGACTTGTGCATATGCTTTTGAATGGTATTCCGATTGCTATTCATGAACAATTTCTGTGGGCCTCAGGAGCTCAATAAGCTCTGGGAGTCCTCATGAGCTCTGATCAGATAGCTAGCTTCTAAATAATGCAGCATGCCTGATGCCTCTTGCTTTCAGAAAATGATTTGGTGAGGGTACAAGAAATATCTTAGGCTGGGGTCACACTGGGCCAATTCACCCCCCCAATATTCAACTTTTCGAAAATTGTCCAGGTATCTGTTTTCATGCAACAAGGTTGCAGGGCAATCAAGGAAGCTTGCTGTTTTTTCTTCGTGTC
>LKMJ01007703.1_pt1 | contig 10146 bp, 7 predicted proteins | sample 643391 | NCBI WGS metagenome assembly LKMJ01 (sample SAMN04112250, study PRJNA286221) | soda lake metagenome | biome: soda lake; feature: Kulunda Steppe; material: water; isolation source: sample PL-Br10 brine of Picturesque Lake | place: Russia: Kulunda steppe | collected 2010-07
CTGCAGATTGAGCGCACCCTGTATGCAGGAAAGAGTTTGGACGCAATCAGGCAGCTGCTCCTCCTAATTTTGATGCAGGTGATGTAGTAACTTTTTCTAAAAATCAAACCGTTCAGGTGCATTTATTTCTGCATCAAGTCAAGAATGAAAATAACTTGACCAGGCAGGCAACATGTAGTTTATGACCGAGCTTCCTTCACAAGTCTTCCCTTGATATCAGCCTCGATCATTTCGAAGCCCTTACTTGTTGCGTCCATGAAACCGAACGTTTGAGTTACCAGACTTGTTTTGAGCCATTTGGTCCACTTCCAAGTACGAGCTGAGGACATTGCCATTCCTGGCAATAACCTGAGCAGGCAAGCTCACTTGCCAGATCTACTGTGTCTTCCATTTGTCAATTTGTAAGCGTTGTACATTTTTCTCATGTCCTCGGTAATGCGTGAAAGATACATACTTCTTCGGTCTGGACAATGCTGCCTATGGATGATCAGGGCAGCCTTTTGTGACAATTAGGCCAAGGAATGCCACCATACTTTCGTCAATCATGCTTGTTGTAGATAGGCCATGTAAATGGCTGTTTGGATTCTTTTTGAGGCATGCATACTGGTCTTGATGTACTGGGTCATTTGTGACACAGGACGCCCCTGTCACGTTGTCTACAAGCCTTGCCTCCGAACAGATGCGTAACCTGGAGCAGACCATCTCAATAGGGAGGTGCGTGCTGCGCGAAGTCTCTGGGTGCAAAGTATCCTTCAACCGCAGCATGCTGACCAAAGGGTGGGAGCAAACATGTGATCAACCGCGTTTTATACTATTAAGTGCATCCTGCCTGGGCAACTAGCGATTCATCACCTTGTTATGTAGTTTATGCTTGAGCCTAAGCATATTTTATGGCCTGCCAATTCCATCTAGCGCTAAGTATGGCAAGAAGAGCCTGAATTCTTCACAGTGACTTGTGTCTATCTTGCTTTTGTGCCGTGCTCGAGCTCTCACAGTAGAGACGCAGCTGTGTTTTTTTCCTGACTGCAGACCTGCTGTCACGCCAGATTAGTGCAGCTATGGTCATGCCACGAGTCTGTTTGGTGTGCAGCTGTCTCTCAGCGTGACACTGCGATGTGAATTTCAGACAAAGGGTGGATGTGCTTTCAACCCTACGCCTGCAATTGTCTGATGCAGGGTTGGGGGTTACTTCAATCAGAACAGCCGCAGTGTAGAAGGCACAGCCACACTATCCAATCCGATGGTGCTCATGGTGATTCCCAACTTGTTGAGAGCCTTGACTTCCTCAGCTGCCACTATCCAAGGTAAGCAAGACCTTTTGTGCCTCTGTTACTGTTATTCTTCCAAAGCAGTGTCCCTCAGCACCAAATGATCGTTTTGATACTTTGGCCCTTAAAAGATGTGCTGCTCTGCTGCGACCTTGTGGTCCGTAAGGCTGTGTGTGGTCCTTCCAGCCAATGTGTCTGCCTCGTACAGCAAGCGTGGGTAGCACTTGCTTCAAGGATTGGCTGTTTGCCATCCAGGCAGCTGAACTTTACTTTGCTTTGCAGGCATATCTCGGGAGGTTGAGGCCATCAGCATTGCTGGCATAAAATGGCCGTCCAAAGTCAAGCAGCTGCAGGAAGCAAATGCAGCTGCTATTGCCGGGGTGCGTCAATGCGCTTAGCGTCAGTGAGCACAACGGAGAGGAGTGCACCTTATGATTGAGTGTGCTAAAGCAAGTGTGAATAGTATTTTACAGAGCGCAAGAAGTGTGGCATTATCCTCACTATGCGCTGTGCATGCAAAGATAGATGCCTGATGCACGCCTAAGCCTTGCCTATTAATGGGGTGGAGAAGTCCCTTAAAGCTTGCTCGCAGCTGCAAGAGTGAAGAATTTGACATGACTGACAGAGTTTGCATAATACACATCTCCAGAACCCAGGGTCGATGAAGCCAGAGCTGCATGCACATCTTGTTGGTGACTTAGCGTCTAATATCATGATAATACTTTCCAGTCGCTGCATACCTCTGAAATCTGCTGTTGGTATGCCAGGCAAAGTGTGCAATGCCTGGTCGCAAGTATGCGGATCCAAGCTATTAACAGTTGCAGATGTAAAAGCATCACAACTTTGCATCATCAAGAGCTTAGATTGCAGATTGCATGGCTCTTTGCTTGCAGAAGAGGCTGACAACAGTGCTCTCAGCAAGATCGATTGACAGCCGCCGCACACTGCGTACGCCAGAGGTGTGTTCAGGAATTTATATCAATGCTATAGATAAGCGATGATACATCAAATTAAAGGCGCTGTCAGAAAGTGACCAGATTGCGTTGTAAAAAAAATTGGCCATTGGGTTTGATCCCAACTCCCAGGCATCATTTTGCCTTGAGCATTATGCTGCGCATGACATTAGTAGGCTAAATCAAAGCGGCATTTCATGATACCTTTATAAGGTCAGATGGCCGTTCTGGGTGATCTCAAGCAATGTGTGTCACCATTGTGTGGTTGCTCCTAGACAGGTCTGCCCTTTCAGGCTGCTTCAAATACTTGCAACTTTTATCACACTTGCCGCTTTGCTTGTGCGAGAAATTGCATGACATGACCTATATTTGAATGTACATGCAGGTTGACACCGCCATGATGTCCTGGCTGAATGAGTTCAAGATGGAAAGCAAGCTTCTTCTGCAGCTGGAAGAAATTAAAAAGAGAGTGCACTTAGTCATGGGCAAGGGTGTTTTCTCAGGTAGAGGCATAATTTGCTTCTCACAGCTCAAATTGGTGGCTTTGGTTGCATTCTTAGTCTCATTCATGTTATGAACAGGGAGGTACACTTTGCTTTTAAGCTTGCACCTGGTCTTTCTGCATGACAAACACAGGTCTAAGCTTCTTGCCTGTCAAACACTTGCCTGAGCTTCCTGCCTGACAATCACAAGTTTGGTCTTCCTGCCTGACAAACACAGGTCTGAGCTTCTTGGTTGAACAGTTGCTTGATCAGATCCCGGATGCTACCTCCAGCGCAAGCACCACTGAGCTGCTCAAACAGCTACAGGTGAGTAAGGTGTTCTGTTGTCATACTTTGGAGGTTCTTGGCTGATGTTCATTTCATACTCACAGATTCTAATTTCAAGTATAATTTAAATTTCAGCTGCTCTGGCTGAAGCTATCTGTATCTCTTTGCTTTTTCTTCCTAAAGCTGCCTGTTTATTCATCACCCTCTTATTTTTGTACCGGTTGCTGCTGCTCTGCCTTTGAGTCTGTCGATAAAAGTATGGCTTGCAGCTCTAGAACGTAAACCTGCAGCTGTAGGTTTCCCATTCAATTTGAGTGGCTTATTTAAGCAAAATGCCCACAGGATCTGCGCTGATTCAGCCAGAACAGTCCAGCTTTCTCCTCACATAACGTCCATTGCAAGCCAAAATCTGTGGAATGTCCTCATGGAATGCTCTCATGAGCATACAATGATACTTGTGGATTTTGACATTTTGGTAGTGTTTTGTTACACCTTCAACTTGAGGGGCGACATTCTTAGCTCTTATTGCCTCCAGCTTCAAAACTGGAACAGGGTGTGTAGAACCCATAGCAAGTCTCTGGCAGACCATATTCATTCTATAGAGCGCTGCCTCTGTGGAGTTAAAATGCACTCACCGTGCTAAACTTTGCAAGTTCATCCTCTCATCATCACATTGTAGTGAATATCCTGCTCTTCCCATCATGTGACTATAGGTCTAGAAAACTGTTCTTGGAAATACACGAATCATTTGCTGTTGCGGCCAAAAGGGTAGAGATTAGCAATTTATATTTTGGATGTTACATCTATGACTGGCGGATTGGCATGTGCAAGCAGTAGATAAGGGATATTTGCCTCTGCTCCTGGGCAACATTCAGCCTGGCATTGCCCTTACCTTCCCCAGAATAAGATGCAAAGAAGGCAGAGCTGCGGAGGGCTGCTGCAAGAGCAGCAGAACAGGCCGAGCTGCACGCCAGAGTATGTTTTCAGATTAAGCCAGTCTCAGAGTTAGCCCTGCATGGTTGATAACTTGCTGGGCCTGGGCATGAATGGCCTACAGGCAAAAATTAGCAGAATGCAAACTTAAGGATGCAAGTGCATCCACTCTTATAATTGCAGGTACTTAAGAAGTAATTTGGTGTAGCTCTGGGTCAGTAGACTGTAGTGCATGATTTCAGCCTGCTAGTGGGAATTCAATGGGGATGACAGTTTTTCCAATGTCATTCAAAGGCAGAAATTTACCCAGAGGCACATTGAAACCCTGATACTTGCAAGTTGTACCTGTGCATCAAGATCTGACTGGTCTTCTTACACAAACACTGCAAAGCCAAATACCTTCTACATAAGAAGCGTCTAAAACATGCATGGAAGGGGGAAATATTGCGTTGAAACTGTTCAATGTGTGTAAACAGAAATGCTGCTTTGGAGTGTCAGCTTTTTTATCCCTAGCCTGCATTCACAGTGTCGTGTGCATGATGTCAGCTTACGAAGTAAAAAGGTCTCCCATTAAGTTACAAGTACTAAAAGCCATAAACTTGCACAAGAAGGCCGTAGCTAGCTTCCTGCTTGTGAGGCTTTGATGCTTTGTGGTACAGCAAACCCATCCTGCTCCAGTGCTTCTTGCAGGCAGTAATGGTGCAGCTGGTGCAGCTTCTTCAAGTTGGGTCTTTGACCATAGCACACAGCTTCCTGGGACGATGTCCTGACATTGTGTGGGTGCGTAATGCAGTTGTGGCTTGCAACACATGTAAAAGTTTGCAGTACAAGCATGTAGAATTGAGGTCATCATCTAGGGCGCTCACTGAAGCCTGAAAATTACCTCCTTTATATAGCATTTTCATTTCTATGCATCATCCTGCATGGTAAGCACATCTTACAGAGATACTTAAACAGCCATGCCTGTTTTTTCAAGCGCCTGGCAGGGCAGGCATTGCCAGCTTAGAATTGAGGAGCAAGCCTTTTATTGCCAGTGTCAATGTAATTGAGACTTCCAAGCTCAAATGTTGAGTATACCATTCAGATGCATCTGTCGTGTGCGTCTCTTGTACAGGTAGCACTAATTTGCCCTGTCTGATCGCATGTATGACTTTGCAGGGGCTCAACTGTATTGGCGTGCAAGTGACATCCATTGCTGATGTGCAGGAAGCGTTTGGGGAGGCCTCCATGCGTCAACATGGTAAGGACTGACTTGCAAAAGCTCGACAGCATCGGCTGTTCCTTTTCTCTTGCCTCCAAATCAGGACCCACCTTGATCGTTATGGCATGCCCTTGATTTGGCTGGAGAAAGCAATAATTATTCTTATTGGACGCCATTTTAATGTATCTTAGTGACATGGAGTTGCTAGTCTGCAGGGCAGCAATGCTTGATTAAAATGAGTGTAGCTCATGAACCACCTCGTGCAGGATTTAACATGCAGTCTGGGCTATGGGATCTTGATTGGAAGATTCAGCTCTTGTGCACAGCAACTGAAAAATGCAAGCAATCAGAGCTGATTTTTTTGCACAATTGTTTGCCAGTGGGTACCACATAAGAAAACCCCCTATCCTGAGACACTTACTCAGAATATGGATGGCAATGAGAAGCTTGTTGCAGGGGTTACAATTGTGACAAAGGGTCAGACATGTATGCATCTTACAGTATCATCAATGCACCAGGAGACATAGGCTTTGAGGGTTGGCAACTGGTAGCCAGCTCGGTGGAGGGACACGTGCAAGGATTTGATTTAGTTTGAGGAAGTTCGTTTTCAGGATAGAGTGATTGCAGTGCCGCAGTAAGGTGCATGGAGATTGTTTTCTTCCTTTTTTCAAAGCATGTGAGAAACACAGGTGGGGAAAAGGCATATTGACTAAAGAGTGAACTGCTGCTCCTGCCTCCCTTGTTATTGCCTTTTCTCTGACATTCACATACCCTTGCTTTGTGTATTTGCCGTGTTTAGATATTCTGCTTGCCTCTGCCCCTAAGTATGCTTGCCAATAATCCATGCAGGTGGGCAGCAGGATGAGGCTGGTGCGAGCGGTTTGATGCCTGACTGGGTGCTTGATGTTCAGTCCGTTGCAAGCGCACAGGTGAGACATCAGTGATCTCGTTGGTCTCAAAAAGGAAATTAAAGGAATGCTTAAAGGTGCATGAAGGCAGCGTACTCAGTGGCACTTAAATTGTGCATTTGATAGGGGAAAAAAGGGAGGGTTTGATTAGTGGCAAGAGCTGGGTCGTACTTTGAAAGCCGGGTACCTTGTTGTCAGGATTCACCATTCGGCACATGGACTCAGGCAACACCAACGAGGAAAGCTCAATATTGCATATCAAGATGAATTGAGGTAAGAAAGGCTGACTTTTGCAAAAGAAGTGACAAGCAGGAGTCAGGAACAAGCAATTTAAACTGGGTGATGATTTTCAGGTGCAAAATGGCAACCTGGCCGAGCGCGTCAGTGTGGAGGGAGCAATGCTGCAGTATGCTGTGGATGTGCGCTTAGATGAAGCGTTGAGCTCGCTGTGGCACCAGGTAAACCTGCTATGTAATACCACCACACAATGCTGGTGGATGGGCAATGTGTGTATGAATATACACTCTTGCGCACACACATTCGAGTCGGGGAGCATTATTTTCACACACACACGTGCGCAAATGAATATAAATACGGGTATGAACCAGACTGCTATAAATGATGTGCTTTATGTTGACGAGTGATGCCTGTCCTTGGAGGAGAACACACTGCACGATTGAATGGACGTATACTTTTAGCTTTTCTCACCTGTATACGTTGCTTCTGGATGTAAAGGAAGGCTTATCATCAGGTATGACTCTGATAACATCAAATATAGTACTTGAATGCAACATGTTTGATGCACAGGTGTCTCAACCTCCACAACCTCTGAACCCTTTCCCTAAGCTCATGCACATTGTTAGGTAAGCTGTGCCAATTGCTTGCTGCTTGTACTCAACCCCGCTGATCAGCTCAGGGTACACTTTATGGCCAGCCATGGAAAGTGCCTATTTCTAAACCTTGTGCTGCTTCCAGGCCAGCTTGTCATGTGCTCTTGTCCAGGCAGTTGTCTGAACGTGAGCCATAACGACTTGGTATACATTTGGACTTTTGTAGGTCCCATGCTGCAAAGATGGAACTGTGGCTAGATGAAGAGGGGTTTTCCCTGATGCGTCTTGCAAACGAGCTCACGCTATATGCCACTGAAGAAACATTGTCAAGCAAGTGCGTTAGAAGACCAGAAAGATGCTTTTTTGAAATTTCAATTCTGTGTGTTTTTGGCTGGACTACGCCTGTCAAAAGGCGCTACCTACTGCCAACTGCGAGGCATCACAGCAAAGCACCTGGCAGAGCAGGTGGAAGCATTGTTATTGAATGACCTCACTCTTTCTGTTAATGCACGCACTTTGTTTGCAAAATAGACCTGGGTGCATCTGCCAGTTATGCTTGTTTTTTTCCTGCATCAGCAATCGTGACTGTGATACGCAAGAACAAGGCTTACAGGGCCTTGCACTGTCTTCAAAATCGCTGCACCATTCATTGCTTAAGGTCCTAAAAAGCGTGTGTGCCATCAGATTTGGGAGCATTTTGGATGGACAATTACAAATTGGACTTGCTTCAGCCTGCTCCATTGCACCATTGCACCTTTTTTCGGACATTCACTTCTGGCCTTGTTACCAATGATCCGTCGCAGCTGGATCTATGCCGCTCATCGTGCTGATTGTGCATCCCTCAATGAGGGCACCAACCATGCCAATCTGCGTGTTGGCCACAAGGTAAATGGTGGATGTGCTCCTTGCCAACCTGCATGATGGCCAAAAGGTAAAAAGTGGATGTGCTCTTTGCGCCCGTGCCTTTCGTTTGCAGTCAATACCTTACCGTGTAAAGCTGCTATGCCATGTTCAATTGTTTTGAATTGTCTTGTGTATGTGGGCTTTGTCAGGCTTCAGACTGCTTGAAACCTGGGCTTCCTTACATCTGAATCACACAAGTCAATAGGTATTGACCGACGGTAAGGATCCAATAGCAGGCACAGAGTGAACACAATTAGCTAACAAATTATATTGTTCGGCAATTTCCTTGGCTCTATAAACAAGAGCAGTCCAGGCTATTTGATGGGTAGTTTCCAATTCTTTTGTGACGCCTGATACACATGTGAAAATGTGGCACAATTAACATGCAGGAAGAGGAGGATGGTACCAGCTTGGTTGTGTTTGGCTGCTACACCGCTGTTGCACTGGCTGATCCTCGAGTCCTCCTTGCGTTGCCTGCATTGCTCGGAGCAAAGCTCCTATCTGATAGGCATTGGCAGAAAGGGGCTTACACATGCGAGGTAAGCATGGGGTTCATCAAAGAAATCTACCTCATTAGATTGATAGATCACATGCAAATTACAGCTTGCAGGCAGACTCCTCAGTACAAAATTTGACAGGGCTGATAAATGTCTGCGCACCCATGATGTTGGCGCATGACGTCTTTGTCCAAGAAGCTCTGCCCCTAAGAAATTTACTTGGTTATTCATTCATCGTGTGTGTTGAGAATATTGAGTGTTGAGGGCATACTCATACCAATATAGATAGAGGACATGGGGGGAATTCCTATCACACATATAGTATACGCAACAGCTATGGCAGATAGCGTCCTTCATCTGAGTAATTGGGTGTCCTTTTCTGCGCCACCTATGCGCCACCTATCCCAGTTCCATGATTGACTTCTGCCAGGTGATTCCAGCCCTGTGTGGAGATGCATCCCTCACCAATGCCATGGACCTGTCGGACTTCCTAAAGCCAAGTCTGGTGCAGCAGGTTAGCAAATTGCACTTGCACTCAACTCCGTACTTTTTGCAGGCTGTAGAGGACCTCTGATTATTTATGCTGCGGCTCTCGTGGGCTTGCTTAAAATTGCACCAGCTGCATCCATTGCGCTTTTAGACAATATTTTGCTTAACTTCATGCTTATATTGCCATGTCCTGTTTTGCCTAACTCGTCTTGTCCTTGCTCTTCCACGTCCCTCACCCTTGCGCTCTTTCACAACTGACGCGCCTCTTTTCCAACACTTTGCACTAGTGATTTTTGACGCGCCTCCCCCCTAAATATTAGTGGTAGAAAGTGACAAACAGGTACAGGATATTGATTTCTAGCAATGGTGTCAAGTTCCATGCACTAGCCCTGGCAGGATTATGCTGCTGTCTCAAGCTTTGAATTTGACCTTTGCTTGGCGTGCAGGTGGATGAGACCCAAGCCAGACCAATGCATGGCAGCCCAAGCCACCCACGCTTTTTTGCTCTACAAATCGAGGAGCACCACTTAGTTGCAGGGCCTAAGAAGAAGGAAGCCGCCCAGGTGTGTGTGTGTGTGTGTGTGTGTGTGTGTGTGTGTGAGCACTTGATGAGATGTGTCATGTCAGCAGCATATTTTTAGGCGCTTTGTGTTCACCAGGGTCACTGTGTTTTTTGCGTACAACCTGGAGTGTGAATGCAAGTTTGCCTACAACACTGATCCTGTAATAGCACTTCCTTATGCTGACCATTCACAAGCATCTGCATGTCACAACAATTATTCTTCAATTCATTGAAGCACGGTATGTAGTTATCCCTTGTTAAAGGTGTATCCATGCATGAAGTGATGCTTGTAGTCCAACCATAAAACTTAGTGCATTATTGTCATGACATAGTGAGCCTACTTCAAGTGCCTCTACGATAGAAAATTGATGCAACAACAAAGAGTTGTTTTGGTTCAGTAACTATACAGTCGTTTCAAGCAATGGGATCTTTCAATACCACTTGGAAATAATGAATAATGGAATTGGATAGTTTGTTTTCTTCTGTCGCCCCCTCCCGCCCTCCTTCTCCTTGCCTTATTGTTGCATTGCCTGATTGCCTGGTTATTGCAAGCAAGTTTGTTCCGTTAACATGCTTTACTCGTGCCTCAGCTGCATTAAATAATGAAGGCGCACACAAAATTGGAAACTAATGTTCAGTTGATGGTGCCTCAATTTGTAAAAAATGTAAAAGAACTGCATAAAAATTTGAAACAAGAAGGTGAACGGCAGGTTGGAGCTCTTGTGCTAGGGCATGCATGATCATATAATGCATTGCAACTGTTGGGAGCCGGGTGGGACTGCCTGGAAGCGACAGCAAAATGATGTCAAATACAAATTGCAACCTGTGGGAC
>LKMJ01007704.1_pt1 | contig 10146 bp, 7 predicted proteins | sample 643391 | NCBI WGS metagenome assembly LKMJ01 (sample SAMN04112250, study PRJNA286221) | soda lake metagenome | biome: soda lake; feature: Kulunda Steppe; material: water; isolation source: sample PL-Br10 brine of Picturesque Lake | place: Russia: Kulunda steppe | collected 2010-07
CCCACTCTTCTTCGATGTGGTTGTCGGTTATCGTTGCACTCCCGTGATTCGAGAGCTCTATCGCTGGTTCGGAACTGGACGACTCCGACATCTCGTTCCCGGTGATGGTGGCATCCTGCGTATCTATCAAAAGGATACCGTGGCCGGGGATAGACCTCAGGTCGTTGTCCTCGACATCAGCTTCGTCGAGATCCTCGACGAGGATCCCGGAATTGGCTGTATCATCGATGTCGTTGTCTCGAATCTCCGCCTTCTCACCCTGCCAAACGTTGATTCCGTCCTGGGTGAACCCACCGCCGATGTTTTCGAGGATGTTCTCGGTAGCGACAACGTTCTCGACGTCGGCGGTGCTGATACCCTCGCCGTCGACGTTCTCGATCGTGGTGTCGGTGACAGTCAGCGTTCCAGAGAGGCTATCGGCCGTGATACCGTCGCCGCTGCCGCCGCTGATCGTAACCCCATCGATCGTCACGTCGTCTGCGGTCACCTCAAAAGCCGTCTCCTCAGGCTCGATCGTTGCCCCGCCACTATCTTCGATCGTCAACCTGTCGACATCGACTGTCACGTCCTCCTCGTAGGTTCCCGACCCGACGAGCAGCGTCTCATCGGTGTCTGCGTCGTCGATCGCGTCCTGAATTGCGCTGTCGCCATCGAACGACTCGCCGGTGTCATCGTTCAGTACTTCGTTCTCGCCTGGCTCCTCGGCCGCCACACTCCCGACGGCCCCGAAGAGCCCGACGAGCGCGAGCGCAACTGCAACCACGACCGCAACGCGAATGCCTGTCTGCCTGTCCCCCCTCGTCTCTGTTATCTCCATACTCATGCTGGCACCTCACTGACTGTCTCGAGCGCGCCACCGACCCGCCGTATGCGGCCCTGCGAGTCCCCCTCACCTCGAGTGCTGTCCAGCCGCTCCGGGAGGCGGGTGACACACTCGAGGCGGTCGCCGTCGAAACGAACGCTGTGGCTACGGTCCGAACGGGCCGGTGACGGCCGTCCAGTTCGAGCACGACCGGATCGAACGCATCGAGGACCGACTCCCAGGCGCGACGACAGGTTCTCCGTCGGCATGCTGGTGTCGTGCTGACCACGCTGCCCGCTCATCGACCCACCTCGACAGGGTCACACCACGATGGTTGCACTCCCCAACGACGACCCGATACCGTGCGTGGCGGCGCTGCCCGCCACGATAGTCGGGCGTCGGGATTGTCCCGACGTGAATCAGCAGTTACAGTTGATCGATGCTGGCATACGCTATGGAATAACTGCCGCCACAGCGACGAAGTCGGTCTCAGCGACCGTTTGATCATAAATAACTAGTCGGGCCATATTGATAAGAAGGTGATATCTGCATGTGCAAAACAGGCCTGTTTCATTGACATGAATTATAGCGGTTATACAGTGTTTTCAGCAGAAATCTGTGGAAATTTTGTTTAACTATCAATTGTAAATACAGATAATTCTACAAGTATATGTGCATATGCAGAGTATGAATTTATAATTGTTTGCTGCAATATGTAAACATGAACTGGAAACGACCACGCGAAAGGGTTCCATGCTGGCCGAACAGCTCGGCTGTTGGAGGACGAGGATGACAACTGACACCGCAACGGAGACACTCCCGAGTTTCACCGATCCAGTCGACATTCTGGTCGTCGATGACGACGCGACGTGGGCACGCGCGACCGCTCGGTTGCTCGAACACAACGTCGAGGAGTTCCACGTCGAAACGGCAACGAGTCTCGGCGAGAGTCACGAGTGTTACGCCAGCAGCGAGTTCGACTGCATCGTCTGCGATTACCAGCTCGGCGACGGCACCGGGCTCATGCTCCTCGACACCGTCCGCGAGAAGGAGCCAGACTGCCCGTTCATTCTGGTGACCGGCAGAGGCGACGAACACGTCGCAAGCGAGGCGACCCGGCGGGGAACGACCGAGTATGTCGTCAAACACGATGATGATAACGCCGAGTTGTTGACCTCCCGTGTGGCAAACGCGGTGCAGTCTGCACGGACCAAGCGCGCACTCGAACGCGAGCGCCGCAGCAAGGACGCCATCCTCGAACTGCTGCGGGCGACGACAGACGAACGAACGCTCTGCCTGAAGTTCTGTTCCCTCCTCGTCGAGACACACGACTACGACTGTGCCTGGGTCGGCACGGAGCGAGCGGGCGGCCAGCTCGTCATCGAAGCCAGCGCCGGGAGTGACGAGTTTCTCGACGAGGTCGTCCACGGAAAACAGGAGTCAGGCGATCCCACCCTGGCGGCACTCGATGCGGACGGGACAGTCGTCCGATCACGAACAGGCCAGTCCTCGACCGAGAAAAACAACTGGCAGACGCTCGCTCGCCAGCACGGCTTCGAGACGGCCGCAGGTATCCCGATTCGTCACGAGGGCGTGCGGTTTGGCGTCCTCGGAGTCTACGCAACCGAGACACCGACAATCAACGACCAGCGGCAGCATCTACTCTCGGAGTTTGCCGATTCGCTTGGCTATGCACTCCACACTGCCGAGTTCAGGCGTTCGCTCCTGTCGGATCGCCCGCTGAGCGTCGAGTTCGAACTCCCCGATCAGGCAATCCCGCTGGTGGCACTCCAGCGGGCACTTCCCGTCGATAGCCGGCTGGTCGTTCCCTCAATCGTTCTGCGCGAAGAGAATGAGACCATCTGTGTCACTCGGATTGAGGGGGCAGTCAGATCCGACATCGCCGACGCAGTCGCGGCGACCGATCGGGTGAATTTCGTCAGCGAGGAGGAAGCAGTGCGCAATCTCGGCACAGATCGACCGCTGCAGTGTGATCTCCTCGTCACCGGAGAGACACCGGAGTCAGTGGTCGCCGACCACGGAGGGAGTGTTGATGAGACGATCATCGAGGATGAACGCTGTCGGGTACGCGTCCAGCTCTCAGATCACAATGCTATCGGGTCACTCGAAGCGCGTCTCGACGCAACCTACACCGATGCGACCGTCACGTCGATCCGTCAGGACAGGCGGGCAAGCGAGTCCGAAAGCGTCGGTGATCTACTCGATTCGCTGACTGAAAAGCAGGCAAATGCCATCCGACACGCCTACTATCAGGGCTTTTTCGAGCATCCCCGCGGGGCAACAGCCACTGAAATTGCCGAGCAGTTCGGCGTGACACGACAGACGCTGACCCATCATCTCCGTGCCGCCGAACGCAAACTCTTCGATCAGGTGTTCGAACGCTGATCACGCTGGCCACTCACTGACGGAATCTCACGAAGCAGTGTTGGTGGAGGACGGAGATTGCTGATCGACATCCGTACCGGTCTCTGTCATCGTAATGACGAACCGTGCACCACCGTCCTCCCGGTTGGTCACGTCAATCTCCCAGCCGTGAGCTTCGACGATGCTCCGAACGATTGCCAGACCGATGCCCGACCCACCACCGGTACTCATTCCATAGTCGAACAGTTCGTTGCCCGCGGGGACCCCAGGACCATCGTCGGCGACGGCAAAGCCCGTCTTGTTGATTTCGACCCAGACCGTCGTCGCCTCCTCTTCGGCCTGCTCGACAGCGTGTTCGGCGACATTGCCAAAGAGATTCTCGAACAGCTGCTGGAGACGGCGCGGGTCGGCCTGAATCGTCTGCTCACCCTCAATCTCCAGTCGGAGTGAGCCGGTCTCGACGACCCCCCAGGCTTCTTTGGCGACTGTCGCAAGTTCGCACTCGGCTGTCGATTCGACGCTCGTGCTCTCGCGTGCTAATCGGGGGAGATGGTCGGTGAACTGCCGGATACGATCGTGCGTTCGTTCGAGATCTGCAAGCGACTGCTCAACCGGCTCTGGTGGGTCGTCGAGTTCGATATCCAATAGCGTGAGATGCTTGCTCGCAGTCGATAGTGGCGTCTGGAGATCGTGGGAAATGACCTGTGCGAGCCGTTCGAGGCGCTGGTTCTGCAGCTCAATCCGGCGTTGGTACTCTTTTTGATCAGTAATGTCGCGTGTGAGCGTCAACAACCCATACCGCGTGCCCTCGTCGTCGACGATCGGCGCGGTGTACCGCTGGAACCACCGGCCATCGGTCAGCTGGAGTTCCATCTCTTCTGGCTCGTAGGGTGGTTCGTGTAGTTTTTCGGTCGCTTCGACGAACGCTTCGGGATCGGCGACCGAATCCAGCACGTACTGGACAAGATCACGATCACTTCCTGACTCGGAGAGTTCCAGCGGGATGCCCCACAGTTCACAGAACCGATTGTTGTACCAGAGCACCTCTCGGTCGGTGTTCGTAACGAGAATGCCGGTGTCCGTCGACTCGTTGAGTGATTCGAACAGCGCCGTCTGGTAGCGAAGCTCTTCTTCCCGCTGTTTTTGATCGCTGATATCGGTTTCGACGACGTACACTCTCGACCAGTCTTCGGCGTGTGCATCCGGAACGATCAGCTCGAAAAGAACATGCCGGGTGTCACCGTCAAGCGTTCGGTAGCTGGTTTCCTCCCGAAACTGGCACTCGCCGTCGAGGAGTTGCTGGAGCAGGCGTCTACTTGTTGCAAGCGATTCCTCGGTCAGCCGTTCGTCACGACGATCAAGGAGTTCGCGCTTCGAAGTCGCGCCGTAAGCCTCGACAGCGTTTTCGTTCACATCGATAACCTCGGTAGCGGCGAAGAGCTGCCTGTGTTCCTCGGGATTTGCTTCGAGATACTCGCCAAGATCATCGACCTCGGCCGCGAGAGTGCGAGCCTCGTCCATCGCTGCCGAGAGATCTTCTTCCCAGAGGACGAGTGGATTACTCTCGAACAGCGACCGATACCGCTCACGACTCGTTTCGAGCTGGTCGTTTCGCTGTTCAAGCTGTTCGCGCTGTCTGTATTCGCTTGTGATATCCGAGAACTGTATCACGTATCCCTGTGTGTCAAGCGGAGAGCTGCCAAGCGACGAGACCTGGATCAGAAACCGGTGCTGCTTGCCGTCGCTATCGAGTTCGACGTGCCTGTCATCAAGCCGGTCACAGAATACTGCTACGTCGTCGTTCTGACTCTTCGTTACAGTAATATCTGTTCCGTCCAGCACAGTTCGAATGTCCTGCTCGAGAGAATGTTTTTCGAGTCCGAGCAGTCGAGCAGCCTGCTTGTTATAATCGTAAAGTTGCCCATGCCATCCAATGACCAGTAGCGGCGTCGAGAGCTGTTCGACGATCCGGGTACGGATAAGAGGCACATCGAACAGCTGGAATCGATCCACGACAACAATTCCAGCCAGCCCGGTAATCACGAACCCGAGGACAGTCGGATCGTAGCCAGTAAACGGAATAATGCCAACCTGATAGAGCAAGTTCACTGACCAGGGCACGAGAATCATTCCCAACAGGAGGAGTCGACTCGGATCCATCCTGGGACGTTCAACTGCTGTCGCCAGAACAAGCACCGATCCGACGGCGAGCAGGCCATAAATGTAGATGACCACCACCCAGTACAGCCACGGCCACGCGAGATTGATGAAGTCAAATAGTTGCCAGAGTGGTGAGAGGGTTGGGACGGTATCCATCAACAGGCTAACTGACCGGCTAAATCCGATCGCCCCCATCGATCCAACGGCCGGAATGACCGCAAGCACGACCAACCGCGGCCGGGTAAGCAACTCACCTCTGTCACTCAACACCAACCCGAGAGCCAACACACCGATAGAAACGACACCAATGCCGATCCACTGCAACCCATTCAACAGAATCCAGACACGATCGAACTCCCAGACGAACACCTGTAGAAACGACAGGAAAGCCCACCACGTGACGCCGGCCATTGCGAGGGCAAGCCAGACTGCACCTTCACGAGGACGCGCCCGAACTGATCGCCAGACAACGGCTGCAGAAACAAGTGTCGCTAAAGCGTATGTAACTGCAAACGGAACTGAGACCATTTCGAGTGCCTATATGATAGCCTGGGAGGGAGTTAACTCTTTTTCGGTGTTACAAATAGCTGGTGAGTACAGCAAAAGTCGACCTTGTCGCAGGTTCGAGATCTCGATCAGCGCTCCGGATACTCCTCAAGTGCTGCCTGCAGCCGCTCGTACTCCTCGCGGGCCGATGCAAGTTCGTCCTCGATATCGCCAGATTTGAGCCGCCGTCGCTCCTCGTCAGAGAGTTCCTGGGTAACGACCGCACTCGTCCGGAGTCGGTCGTAGTCGGTCTCGCGGGGAAGTGCAGCAACCGTTCGGAGCTGCTCGACGACGGCAGGGTCGAGCCGGTTGACCGCTGCAGTCAACTCCTGACAGCGCCAGTGGAGTTCGGTCGCTGTTGGCGGCGGCCAGTCGATTCGAAGCGGGCTGGCGTCGAGCCGGTCGATGTACGCCCGGTGGTGTTCGACGGCCTGTTTCAGCTTTTGTGGCGCGCCGACGTAGTGTTCGAGCTTCGACCGGGAGTAACCCGCGTACTCCAGTAGTTTTGGGATCGGCTCCTCACCCGGCGGATTGCTGGTGATGTACTCGGCGAGTTCGGCAGGTGGTGCCTCGAACTCGACGAGGGGGTGCCAGCGCATCCGTTCGAGAAAGGAGACCACCTCGCGTGCCGAGGATGAGCTTCGGAACTCCTCGAAGGCGGCCGTAACAGCCTCGTTGTAGGTCTCGATCGGCTCGCGGAGTCGCTCTGTTGGCGCGTCGAGATCCGCATCGACCAGACCGGCAAGCCGTTCGAGCTCGTCGATCTCGTCGTTCAGCTCTCGACAGCGGTAGGTCAGATCCCGGCGGGCCTCTCGGTAGGCTTCGAGTGCGTCGTCGCGATCGTCGAGTCGTGCGACCAGATCCGCGATCGGTTCGAGCTGCTCGTAAACGTGCTCGAAATCGCTGTCGCTAAACCATTTCTGCTGGAGATACTCGTCACACTCCTCGAAGGTTTCATACAGCAGCACACGCCCGGGAATATCGCTCATCACCTCGTCGATCCGGCTCTGGAACTCGACGATCGTCTTGATATCGCCGTCGTCGCCGGTCACCTTCTCCTGGTAGATCTCCAGCATCTCCCGAAAGCTGTGGTAGGCGTCGGCGAGTTCCTGGAGTTTCTCCTCACCGAACTCGTCGACGCGCCCCTGTGCGGATTGCAGTGTCTCCTCGCGCTCTTTGAGCTCCGTCACCAGATCGTCCGGGGCGGATTTACTCGTAGACATCGTCAGGATCGAACACTCGCTCGCCGACGATCTCGCCGTCGATCGAGCGGTAGAAACACGATTCGTAGCCAGTGTGGCAGGCACCTCCCTCCTGGTCGACGCGGTACAACAGTGCATCCCCGTCGCAGTCGACGCGGATCTCCTCGACGTCCTGGGTGTGGCCGCTCGATCCCCCTTTCTTCCAGAGCTCGTCCCGACTCCGGGAGTAGTAGTGGGCGAGCCCGGTTTCACGCGTCCGTTCGACTGCCTCGCTAGAGGCGTAGGCAAGCATCAGTATGTCGCCTGTCTCTGCGTCCTGGGCGATCACGGGCAGTAATGACTGCTCGTCAAACGCAAGCTCCGGGGCGTCCGCGCTCATGGTTGCAGGCAGGGCACTCTCCCGCATAGGTCTTGTCTTCGCTTGCCAGGCCAGGGGTGTCGAAGCGACAGCTCACCGAACGCCGAGCATCGCTCCGACAGCCTCGGCGACTGTCGCTGTCGTCTCGGCAGTCAGCGCTCCCTGTGGGCGGACAATGTTGTCATGCTTGATCGTGAAAACGTACCAGGGCGAGGCGTAGCTTTCCTCACCTGGGTCGCCGAGTTTCCAAGACGAGCGATCGAGTGGGATTGCCGGCGGTCGGTTCGTTCGAGTCAAACCCACGACAGCGTACTCCGAACCGTGGAACGGATGGTCGTCGTCGCTGAGGATGAGAAACGGCCGTTCGCTCGGTTTGTTTTTAAACGGCGCAGGATGCCAGACGACATCGCCGCGTTGGAATGAGCCGTCACTCATCGGTGCGTGCGAGGATCAACGTCTGACCCTTCCCAGCCACCGAAGTCGTCGTCTTTGTATCGCTCTTCGAAGGCTTGCATACTGTACATCGTCGTCCCCATTGCGGCGATCCGATCATCGTCAGCAGCGGACCAGTACGGTGGTTCGTGTTCGACGAGACCCTGTTCGCGCAGTCGTGAGAGCGTGGGGTTCACACTCCCTTTTGGAACAGACAGTTCCGATGCAATTTCTGCTGGCTTGAACCCGAGATCCGGATGCTCGGCCAGAAACGAGAGGATTTCGTACGCGTTCGAGCCGGGGTCGATAGCGAGTGTCTCAACAGTCTCTCGATCCCGCTTGTACTCGTCGAACTCGACTGGCATAGCTGATTGTAGCTGCTGTATGCGTTTGTATGTTTTTGTCCGTATTTGACCGGTTTCGTAGAGGGATCAGTGTTTTATTCGCCGACAGCGTACCCTCCTCCGTGTCACAGGCGTCGTATCTTCGCTACTTTCCCTACGACGAGCCATACGACCATCAGGCGGAGGCGATGGCGAAGATCTACGACGCCCTGGCGGAGCCGACAGACATTCTGTTCGAGGGCGCGACAGGCACAGGAAAAACGCTCGCCTCACTTGCCCCCGCACTGGAATACGCACAGGAGACGGACAAGACGGTCGTCATCACGACGAACGTCCACCAGCAGATGCGCCAGTTCCGCCGCGAAGCCAGCGCAATCGCTCAGTCGGAGGATATCCGGGCAGTCGTGTTCCGGGGCAAGGGATCGATGTGTCATATCGACGTTGGCTACGAGGAGTGTCAGGCGCTACGGGATACGACCCGTGATCTGGTCGAAACAGAGCAAGAACAGGCCGAGCTAGAACAGAAACAGCGAGAGCTACTCGATAGCAGTCAGGCTGGCGACGGCGGCGCAGCCGAGGCCAGGTCCAGCGTGATGGACGAACTCGAAGGGGTCGAGGAGGAACTCGCCGAGTTTCAGGAGAAGGCAACCTGCGATCACTACTACCGGAATCTGACCACAGATACGACCGATTTCTTCGCGTGGCTGTACGAGGACGTTCGGACACCCGACGAGATCTACGAGTTCGCCCACGAGCGCGGGCTCTGTGGTTACGAACTGCTCAAGGAGGGGATCGAGGATGTCGATCTGGTTGTCTGTAACTATCACCACCTGCTCGATGGGCTGATCCGCGAACAGTTTTTCCGCTGGCTTGGCCGCGATCCCGAGGACGTGATCGCCATCTTCGACGAGGCTCACAACATCGAGGACGCTGCGCGAGATCACGCCCGGCGAACGCTAACAGAAAACACGATCGAGAGCGCACTCGACGAGCTCTCGGGTGTCGAGGACGGCCGGGCCGAGCACGCGGCGAACGTCCTCGGCAGCTTTCTCGTGGCGCTCCGGGAGAGCTACGAGGAGGCCTTCGAGTTTGGCGAGCGCCAGCGCGTCGGAGAAAACTGGTACGATCTGGCGATCGACAACGAAAACAAGCGTGACGAGCTCACGCTGGCCTTTCTGCAGGCATACACCGGCCCGGGCTACGAGAGCGAGTTGGAGACGGCGGTCGAACTCGGGACAGAACTCGATCAGCGCTACGAACGGGAGTACAAAAACGGCGAAGCGAGCGTCCGCAAGGAGTGCCAGACACTGCAGGCCGCCGAGTTCGTCGAGGCCTGGCTTGGCGAGAGCGATCACTCCGGCACCTACCCTGTCGTGAGTGTCCGCCGGTCGGATCGAAGTTCGGGTGAGGGTAGCCAGCAGACAGTGGCCGACACGGAGAGCGAAGGTGAAATCTACGGCCGCGCGGAGCTTTACACCTGCATTCCGAGTCAGGTGACCCGCAGCCTGTTCGACGATCTGCACGCGAGTGTGCTGATGAGTGCGACGATTCGTCCTTTCGACGTAACCAAAGACGTCCTCGGACTGGAAGATCCCGAACAGCTGGCCTACGGCGCGCAGTTTCCCGAGGAGCGTCGGCGGACCTACGCTGTCGACGGCCCGGCGTTGTTTGCGAGCAAGCGCGACGAGGAGTCCGTCCAGTCGACGATCACCGAGACGATCGAAGATATTGTGCGGTTCACGCCGGGGAACACGCTTTGCTTTTTCCCGAGCTACGGGGAGGCACAGCGATACCACGAGCGGGTCAATGCTGGGACGGCGTATCTCGACGAGCCCGGCAGTCCAGCTAACGAACTCCGTCAGCAGTTTGCTGCTGATGGGGATGGAGTTCTGTATACATCGCTGTGGGGAACGCTCG
>LKMJ01007705.1_pt1 | contig 10145 bp, 6 predicted proteins | sample 643391 | NCBI WGS metagenome assembly LKMJ01 (sample SAMN04112250, study PRJNA286221) | soda lake metagenome | biome: soda lake; feature: Kulunda Steppe; material: water; isolation source: sample PL-Br10 brine of Picturesque Lake | place: Russia: Kulunda steppe | collected 2010-07
ACCTGTGCGGCTTGTTTGACGATATCTGGAACCTCCTCTCGGAACCAACTTCCGGTCATCCGTGTCGTTGGTCCCGAGACGCTAAGACTTCCAAGAACGTCACCATTGGCTGAGAGTATCGGTGCACCAACTGCTCTCATTCCAATTGTTCGTTCTTCATCGTTGAAAGCATACCCTCGCTCTGCAATTTCCTCAAGTTCTGATTCGAGTGTTTTTCTGTCTGTCAGTGTATACGGAGTCTGCTCATCCATTTCTAACTCATTCAGCAGTATCTCGCGTTCTGCGTCCGACAGGTGAGAGAGATACGACTTGCCAACTGCGGTGGCATGCAGCGAAACTGTCGTTCCGATATGTGAATCTGTGCGAATTGCTTGATCTGCCGACGCTTGGTATATATATACGCCGATATTCCCTTCTCTAACCATTACCTGTCCGCGTTCACCGACCGCATCGACCATCTCATCAACTTCACGCTTTGCAACGTAATAGAGGTCATGTCGTTGCCGTGCCCGGTCGCCTAGCCCCAGAAACCGGACACTCAGCCCGTACTGCCCATCGTCTGCAGTTACGTATCCCAATTCATGGAGGGTTTGCAAGTGGTTGTGTACGGTACTTTTTGAATATCCAAGCTCTGCTGCCAGCTCTGACACTCCTGTTCGGTCATCTTGTGCTAGGTGTTCAAGGATGGCGAACGATTTTCGTGTGGCCCCAATTTTTCCTTTGGTCTGTGTGTTATTCTTTCTCATATGGTATAATTAGTGCTATTATATATAATTTTGTCGCTGCTGTTCTCTATTGCCGAACAATCATTCACCCTCATTGTGTGAGGTATGACACCGTTGCACGAATCGGGTTACACTCCACTGCAGCAAGCGCCTCAAAGGCGGAATCGACCTGTGAGTCTGGTAACCCGGCGGCTAGCAACGCTTTATTTCTACGCTGGTATGTTGACTCGTCAAGTGGCTTCCTGTAATCTCCCAGTGGATACCTGCAACTGCCAGTAAGTGTTGTCCCATCGTCAAGTGTTATTGTCACGGCACCTCCCCACGAATCAGGAAATGCTGTTTCGAATCGCTCGCCCTGGCGTATTCTTACACGGTTTGCTATCGCTCTCGCCTCCTCGCTGTTGATTTTATCTGCACCAAATGAATCAAGCGTCAGTTTCCCATCAAGGATGTATCGGGCGAGCACGTACGGTGTCGAGAATTTTGCCCCGGTCAGCGTATCTGGTTCAGTGTGATTCATCGCAGTTGCATTGCTAAATGTTTCAACAGTAATTTGAGCTATCTCTCCTGGTGGTATAGGAACTGAGGTGCCCTCACCGGTTGATTCGGCACTCTCTAGCGCATCTTTTAACGCATCAAGCGGTGGATGCGTATACCGACAGGATGGGTATGGTTTGAGGTACTGTTCGGAGATTTCCCAGTGCTCCCCAAGTGTCTCAAACTCGCTCTCAAACCCATCCGCCAGTAGCTCCTCGAATGGGTCGTATACCTGTTCGATTGCTGCTTGAGAGCCCTCTAAACCGGCCATTCCCGTCAGTGCAACACTGACGCCCGCCTGCGCGGAAAAGCCAGCCGTAAAGTTTCGCGCCGGAGCACCTTCCGCGTAGGGGTCGTGCATCGAAACTACAGCGAGATTCGCAGCGATTCGAAACGTTTCCCGCAATTGCGATGGCGTCGCGCCATAACAGAGGGCCGCCGTAAGCGCAGGCCCGACGGTTGTCCACGTCGAGTGGGGATTTCGGATAAGCCACGGGACGGCATCGTTGAGTTTGTCTTTCATCGCAAAGATAGCCCGCTCTAATCGTACACAGATTTCGTATACCCGGATACAGTGCTCAACGAATGTTTCTCCATCAATGGCTTCTGCTTCAGCGACTGGAAGGCCGCCGGCAACGATGCTTGCCCCTACATGCCCCCCCGTATTGTGACCTTCTTCTATCTCCTGTGATATTGCTGCTGCCGTGTTCAGCAATGCAGCCTGAGTAGGTGCTACCCGACGGCTACTACCCAGTACTGATGCTTCACCGTTGGTACCGTCCATCTCATCTGTGACTTCAGCTATCGAGGGAATAGCTGACCCGGCGACAGCAGCCGCACAGACATCCACGACGGTTCGTTGACCATAGGTTTTGATTTCATCTGGCACTGGCTGTTGAAGGAACTCGTTGACTTGCTGTTCCCAGACTCTCGTAAACGATTCGTCCATACCTGTTCATTGCTGTCGGGCATCAAGAAATGATAGGGTCGTGACTCACCTGAGCAAAGAAGGGTGCAAGTTGCTACCGTTGAGCGAGCGTACACAGTACACGTGGGGCTTCGAGACCTCTAGCACTTTTCCACAATGATTCTGCCCGTTCAGTTCCAATCACTGGTTCGGTCAACATCCTGAACTTTGATTCAATCTCTTCCTCGGAAAATGGCTTGTGCTCTCCACCACGCGCCGTCACGACGGTATTCTCTTTCATTCCCGCTTTGGTTTCTATTTCGACTTTCGCGCCGCGCTGTTCCGGCGCACGACCGTCTATTTCGGGATCTACAACCACTGAAACTCGTTCTGCAAGCGCTTTTGTTTCCGGTGTGATTGCATCATCATCGAACGCTGATGGTCCCGTTCCATCGGAGATGAGAGCTGTCGCTATTGCAAATGGAATGGAAAATTTGGCTTGAAGTGCGTTTTCCGGTTTTGTTCCATCGAGCTGTGCTGCAGCCTCGTATGTCTTGACTGTTATCTCTTCGACTTCACCCACTGTCAGCTCATCTCGAATCGGCTCGGTTGCATCCAGAACGGCGTGAGTATATCGACAGGCGGCATGCATTTTGAAATATCCACGTTCAATTTCCCAGACTGAACCAAGGTTTTCGACAAGTTTGTCATCACTGAAATCAGGCTCGGCAGCCAGCCCGAGATGTGATTCGATACCGGAAGCAAGGCTGGTAAATCCGGATTCTGCCTGGTCGGCGGCGAGCACCGACGCCAGATTACTCATACCTGCATAGCCATTCCGTACTGTTGCACCCTGAGTCGCAGCTTCGAACCGCGTATGTTGTGCATAGTTTGCAGCGATTGCCATCGCAGTGTGCGTTTGCTCGATGTCGTACCCACGGTGGTGAGCAACTGCTGCGGCACCACCTACAGGACCCCAGACTCCATGGGGATGATATCCGGATTGAAGCGGTGTAATCGCCTGTGCGGCCCGAACAGCAGATTCATATCCGGCAACGAACGAGGTCAGAAAGTCACTCCCGTTCCCATATTCCGATTCCGCTTCAGCAAGGAGGGCTGGCAAAACGTGAATCGCTGGGTGCCCTCCAGCAAACCGGTGTCCCTCGTCCAGTTCCAGCACCGTGCCTGCAGCGCCGTTGCAGAATGCTGCGAGGTGTGGTACTGTCTCGATACCCTCTGTTCCCAGCACCGTCACCGACCCTGTTGTGCGTTCCGCGTACATCTGAACGAGTCCCCGAATGGCCGTGTCTCGGGACCCACCGATGATTGCCCCCAGTGTGTCAGTGATGACAAGGCGCCCTCTGTCTCTGACAGTATCTGGGATATCTTCGAGTTCAAGTTCCGCAACGAATGTTGCGAGTTCACGTTCAATCGTCATCGCTACTCACCTGTTCTGTCGTTGACCGGTTAAGAATTCGAGTTCGTTCCCGAAGGAGTTCGATCACTCTCGCCGGCCACGAAATCACACCTTTCGGGCTGTAAAGAACGATTGCAACGAGAACGAGGCCATAAATGATATTGTTTAAACCATGCAGGTCAACTGACTGGCGTGCGAATTCGGCGACTGGTGTGACAATAAACGACCCGATAATCGGTCCAATTACCGTTCCAATACCGCCAACAATCGCAGGAAGCAGGACCTCAACGTTGATTAGCAAGTCGAAGACGGTTTCCGGACGAATCGTCTCGAAATACATTGCCCAGAAGGCACCGGCCCAGGCGGTTAATCCAGCGCTGATCGTCACTCCAATCAATTTGTACCGATAGGTGGGTATGCCAACCGCTGCCGCCGCACGTTCTTCCTCACGGATGGCAAAGAAATACAGCCCCAGTTTGGACCGCTTGATAACAAACGAGATGATAGTAACGACGAGCAAAAATGTGAGGATAATATAATAATACGGGAGATCGCTCGTAAACTGGAACGCAGCCAGACCATGGTCATCGGCATATTCGACCGGAAGTGGTCTGATATAGCCGCTTGCGCCACCGACAGCATTGATATTGTTAAACAGGAATCGAAGTAATTCAGCAAAGGCAAGCGTTGCCAGTGCGAAGTAGTGACCTTTCAATTTATACCGGAAACTCACAGCACCGATAAACAGGCCAAAGAGTCCCGCTGTAACCGACCCAATTGCCATTCCTATCCATGGGGAGATAGCAAACTCGCTCACGGCGATTATTGTGGCATAGGCTCCAAGCCCAAAGAACGCTGCATGACCGAACGAGAATTGGCCCGTATATCCTGACATGATATTCCAGGCCTGTGCTGTCGTTGCCCAGACCAGTGTCACGATGAGCATGTTCAAACTCAGCCATGCCAGCGGCGCAATTCCGAGAAATGCTAATCCCCGAATGAATGGTAATGCAGTGAGAATAACGAATATAATGGTCAGCAACAGCGGCGTCGCATACCACTGTTTTCTGAAGGCTCCGTATCGTGCCAGTGCTGACTCCAATCGGTCACTCACTTGGACCACCTCCGAGGAGGCCCTGTGGTAAGATTAGCAACACGAGAATGAAAATACCGAATATAACGACCTGATAGAACGAACCCGGGAGGAAAAACCGGCCGAACACCTCGACGAATCCGATTACCATTCCCCCGAGTAACGCTCCCGGGAACGAGCCAAGACCGCCTAGTACCACAACCACGAAGGCGTTAATCAACCATGCGTCACCAATAAACGGGTCGAATGTCTGAAATAGCGGAATGGCAGCACCCGCCAGGCCAGCGAGGGCAGCGCCGATACCGAACGTCAGATAATCAATTCGTTGGATGTTGATTCCAACGTACTGTGCGCCATCACGGTTATCAGCAGTACCACGAATTGCGCGTCCCAACATTGTCTTTTTTAGAAATAGCCATGTTCCAACAACTGCAACCACCGCTATAATCATTGCAATGAGTTGCCCTTCCGGAATGAATGCTCCACCGACCGCAATTGAGCCGAGGTCGATATCATAGTTCTGTGGGTCTGGAGAAAAATACAGCTCTATACTACTCACAAGAATGAGTAACACACCGAAGGTGACGATGAGCTGGTTCTCCTGTGGTGCCTCCATTATCGGTTTGATTGTTATCAGATGAACAGCAACGCCCAAGCCGAACAGAACAACGACTGCTAGCGGAATGAACAAAAATGGAGAGAGGCCTGTTGCACTTGACAACGCCCATACGACATACATCGCAACGACCATGAATGCTCCATGAGCAAAATTAATGACGTCCATTACACCAAATATCATTGTTAACCCAAGCGCAACAAGGCCGTAAATTGCACCCAACAACAGGCCGAAAACAATTAACTGGAGGATAATCCCTGGGCTTGGGAGGCTAATTTGGTTGGCCGTGGCTGTCGTCCCGTCTATGAGTATCGCTATTTCACCGGTTGCTTGTCCGTTCCAGGTTTGCATTGAGAGTAAGTCCATATCGGGTCAGCTAAAGACGAGGTTCTGAGGCAGCAAATTCTTCAGGGAACACAACGACATCCTGGAGGTCCTGTACCTGGAACAATGGCCCAAGTGCATTTTCGTTTTCCCCGGTTTCGTCGAAGGTTATTTCCGGCATCGCTGAAATATGCTCTTCGACGGTTATCTCCGAGAGCGTGTTGTTGATTTCCTCGTGGTCTGTCGAACCAGCTTCTTCGACTGCTTCGATAATCACCTCTGCCGCAACATAGCTCATTGCCACGTTCGCATCGAAAGACTGGTCGAATTCATCCTCGAACGCATTGCGGATTTCATCGGCCCTCTCATCGACCGGGTTCAACGCGAAGTTCGTCATAAACGTACCCTCCGCGGTGTCACCCATCGCCTCCAGCGTCGAGGCGTCATTGTATGCCTCGTTCGCAACTCCACCCAACAACGGTGGTCTATAGTCCTGATTATCCATCGCGCTGATGAGTTCCTGAGTGCTGGCGTTGTAAGTGGTGGAAATGACAATATCAGGGTCGTTATCTCGGAAGGTAGTTACTTGAGTGTCTGCTGTCCCGCCAAAATCAATCGGTTCGCTCGCCACTACTTCGATACCTTCGTCGGGGAGGAAATCTTCAAGAGCACCAGAAACCGACTGGCCGAAGTCATCATCAATGTAGAACAGTCCTGCCGTCTCTACGTCTTCGCCTAAGTCTCGCACAACCTGTGGCATGGTATCTACGTGGTCTCGAGCCATCTGGGTTGCGTTCGGCTGTGGGCGATACACGTAGTCGCGCGGTGAATCCCCCAAGATGGCGTCGTCAACAGCGACCGAAATTACAAATGGAACTCCCGAGCCCTCGGCAGCCGTCGCAGCAGCATTTGTCACAGGCGAATTAAAACAACCAGTGAGTACGTGAGCCCCGTCATCAATCAGGTTGTTAGCGGCTTCCGATCCAAGTTCCTGTTCGCCCTCTGTGTCTTCATCAATAACCTCGACTTCCGCACCGTCTAAGGACTCGATTCCTCCATCGTCGTTCTTTCGCATCGCTGCTAAATTGATGGCATTGTTCATTCGTGTTCCTGTATCAGCGAAATCCCCAGAGAGTGGGTGTGCGGAACCTATGACAACTGTCTCATCCTCTCCGTTATCATCATCAGTTTCAGCCGAACAGCCTGCCAGCGCTACTACGCTAGCTGCGCCGCCGTATTTGATAAACGAACGTCTGCGAATTGGTGTGTCGGGACTGTCTCCCATGGAATGATATGTGTAGTCAAGCCACATATATGTTTCTGGATATCAATGATATGTTTGGGCAAAACTTGTACAAATACATGCCAGACAGCAAAAATCTCAACAATTAGTCTAAGCCAAGATAGACCTCAACTAGCTCATCCTCATCGGTCAATGATTCGGGCTTTCCTTCGAACTGGAGTCGCCCCTGAGCGAGAATATAGACATAATCGGCGATACGCATGGCATCACGGACATTCTGTTCGATGAGAACTACCTGTGCACCACTTTCGACGAGCCGTCCAGTCATCTCGAAAACGTCGTCGACGAGCGAGGGTGCAAGCCCACTCGATGGTTCATCCAGTAGATACACTTCTGCGCCTGTCATCATTGCCCGTCCAAAACTTAACATCATCTGCTGGCCGCCTGAAAGTGATGCTCCTTTCGCATCTAGCTTCGGTTCGAGTTCAGGAAACGCATCGAGTACTTCATCATACCGTTCCTCTCTGTTCTCACTTACCGTATAGCCCCCGAGCAAGAGGTTCTCTCTGACGGTGAGGTTTCCGAACACACCCCCATCTTGTGGAAGCATCGTTATTCCGCGACTGACATTATCGTGTGGACTGTTGGCGGTGATATCTTGTCCTCGATGGCGAATCTGCCCTTCCCAGACCGGAACCGTTCCAGCCAGTGTCTTTAATAAGGTGGATTTCCCGGAGCCATTTGGGCCGAAAATACAGGTAATACCGTTTCGACTTTCCACCGAGACGTCGTCAATTACGGTATGGTTTCCGTAGCCTGTGACAATATTCTCAGCAACGAGCCAGGGTTCATCAACAGCGCCGTCTAAGTCGGCTGTCACTGCGGTCGGGCCACTCGTTGTCGCTGCTGTCACGTTTTGATCACTCGATTCTTCCGGTGCATCGCTAACGGTCTGTCCGATACTCGCTTCTTCAGTCGTTGCCTCCTCCACAAGTTCGCTTATTCCTGCATCAGGGTCGATATCCCCACCAAGATATGCTTCTCTCACTCGCTCGTCTCTTGTCACTGACTCAAAGGAGCCTTCGACGACCACTTCCCCCCTATCAAAGACTGTGACCGTGTCACAGATGTCAGCAATTACGCTCATGTCGTGTTCAATAATCACGAACGTGGTTCCAACTTCCTCATTCAGCGTATTGATGTGGGCCATTAGCCTCTTTTGTAAGGCGGGATTGACGCCAGCGGTCGGTTCATCAAGTAACACACACTCAGGGTCAAGCATGAGTACACGTCCGAGTTCGAGTAATTTCTCCTGGCCACCCGAGATTCCGCCTGCATCTTGATCTGCGATGTGCGTAATTTCCAGTAACTCGAGGAGTTCATCAGCCCGCTCTCGCTTCGCCTTTGGAACCCGCAGCCCAGATAATAATCCATCTGTGAATACCGAAAGAAGGTTTTCTCGTACGGTCAGGTCCTCAAACGGCGATGCTATCTGGAACGTTCTGCCCAATCCCTCACGGGCAATCTTGTCGGGTGCCCAGCCCGTGATATCTTCGCCATTGAATTTGACAGTTCCTCCATCGGGTTTGTAAAACCCTGTCACGGTGTTGAAAAACGTCGACTTCCCTGAGCCATTTGGCCCCATGATGCCGTGGATCGTTCCCTGCTCCACTTCTAGTGAGAGGTTGTCGTTGGCAACTAGTGCTCCAAACGTTTTCCGTAACTCTTCCACTTTCAGTATGGGTTCGCTCACATTTGTGATTCGATGTAATAGAGAATAAGCGTTTTCCCTATCCACTCAAGATGTCGTCTGATGAACCGACAAATGCAGTGTTACACCCTCTTTGGATTGGTAACTGCTCATCACTGATTATTGTTGAAGTCTACTTTTGGAAACATCTGAACTGCTAGAGGTTATTCTGAGAGGGACTCCCTCGCATGGATTCCAGCTAATCGACCAAGCCCTGTCGCCGTTGTGAGACCGTTTCCTGAGAGATACCCATCCGCCCCATGTCCGCTTATCCCTACTGCACAGCCGCCGCCCGCATAGAGACCCTCAACTACTGTCTCATCGGTCCTGAGCACTTGTCCGTTTTCGTCTACGACTAATCCTCCCTGAGTGTGAAACAGTGAGCCGGTGACTTTAGTCCCGTAGAAAGGTGCTGAAAGCGTATGACGGCCATCTTTTCGACATACTTCATCCGGTTCATCGGCATCAACTGCCCAGTTGTACGACTCAACAGATGACTCGGTTTTTTCCGGATGACAACCTAATTCCGCAGCCAACTCTGTGACGGTATCTGCTTTCGTATAGGAACCCAACTCGACTGCTCTGTCAAAGTCATCGAACTCGCCTTCGAGGCGGTTGAAGATTCGCTCATCAAAGATTTCGTACGCAATCCCCCCGGGCTGGCGAATGACGTCAACTGCGAACTGTGAGTAACCCTTTGATTCATCGCCGAAGCGCTCCCCATCCTCGTTGACTAATATTCCACCATTCATAATCACAGCATACGTCGAGAGTGCTCCAGTTCCGTTGACGACGGTTGCATGACCTTGATAGGCATCCATACACTCAAGTTCACCTCCGAAAGCTGCGCCCCACCGTATACCATCTCCTGTATTGCCGTCAGAGCCATAGTAAAGCGCCTTTTCGATATCTTCTTCACAGTGTTCTTTAATCATCTCTCGATTCCCGGCGAAGCCATCCGTTGCAAGAATAATTCGCTCCGCTGCGATGGCTTCCTCTCGCACAGCCCCAGCAATCACGCCTGCAGGTTTGTTATTTTCGGCAACTAGCTTCGTGACGGGCGTATTCAATAGAATCTCCGTATTTGGCTGGGCTTCAAGCCGTTCGTGAAGCTCCTCGACCATTTTTTCTCCGTTCCGCCCCGGTGGCGCATGCATTCGATATTCGGAATGCTTTGGGTATTTGAAATCATCCACCAGATGAAGCGAAATGTCCCAGTCATCCACGAGCCAGTGAATCAACTCCGCACTGTGGGCACAGAGATGTCGCACCATACCCTCGTCAGCTTCGTACCCATTCTTTTCAAGGATATCTTCTGCCATATCGCCAGGCGTCTCTTCAATGCCAGCTTCTGCCTGCAGCCGTGTACCTGCAGCTGGAATCATCCCTGTGGAAAGCGATGTATTCCCGCCAAGACGGTCGCTTTTTTCAAGTACTGTCACTGTCAGGTCTTCATTTTCACAGGCGGCAAGTGCGGCGATGAGGCCGGTCCCGCCACCGCCAACTACGAGAATATCCGTACTGACGTCGAAC
>LKMJ01007706.1_pt1 | contig 10145 bp, 13 predicted proteins | sample 643391 | NCBI WGS metagenome assembly LKMJ01 (sample SAMN04112250, study PRJNA286221) | soda lake metagenome | biome: soda lake; feature: Kulunda Steppe; material: water; isolation source: sample PL-Br10 brine of Picturesque Lake | place: Russia: Kulunda steppe | collected 2010-07
CACACACACACACACACACACACACACACACACACACATACACACATACACACACACGCTTGCGCTCACGCACGCGTGCACACACACACACACACGCACGCATGCACGCATGCATGAATGTACACACATGCATCTCAAACACATGTGTACACATACACACGTACAAACACGTCAACACATGTTAAGCCCACAAAAAACATGAAAAATGCTTACAACCAGCCAGCTGCGTTCTACAACACCTGCACACCAGCAAGCACATGTACTGCAGTGTATGTTCCTAGTACATGAGCAAATCATCAGACGCATGTAACCACACGCACATACCTACACACAATACACACAACACTTTTCTACACCCTCCTTTCTGTTGTTCTTGCTTTCCAGGCTAAGGTGCCGGTGAGCAGACCGAAGCCAATTGTTAGCACCCTCTTTGTGGGCTTTGACAAAATAGGGGGAAAAAAACAAACTGAGTGGCTCCAAGGGGACATCGTAAGACTCTGTCAGGACTTCGCCGCAGTACACATGCCTGAAGGTGAGTGCGGTTATGCACAGAATCATTTTGTGCACAAATGACCACAAGTGCTAGCACGTCAGTGATATTTTAACGCTTGTGTTTCACCGGCAGGCATCAGGTGCTGTGCGATGCCTTTTATCAGTTCTGTCTGAGCTTGAAAGCACCCATCCCTTTCCTTTGCAGATGGATTGCTGAACGTGAAGCTTGAGCATGTGCTGAACACCCCATGTTCCAAGTGGCATGCCGATCACGTGGCGCTGCGCCTCCTGACCACGTACTGGGGTCCTGGCACACTCTACATTCCAGACAGGTGCTTTGGAAAAAGCAATACAGTGTTGTAATACGACAACTAGCATGTGTGTTGCTACACAATCACAAACTGAGGCCTGGTGGCCTCTCTCCCTGATGCCTGATGCGTCATTTGTGAAGTTGTGCAGGTTTCATGCTTTGGCATTCACAACTTGAAGCTGAAAGCTGCAGCAGCAGGAAAGACAATGCAAGCTAGCACTGCTTGATTTTCTGCATGCTGCCCTCATGCAGGTATGTCACGAGATTTGTTGAAGATGATGGCCACCCTGTTGTACAAGTGGATGGAAGGGATGAGAGTCATGCGATTGGGGCACAGCCAGGTGATCTTTTGCTGCTGAAAGGTCACTCCTGGCCTGGGAATACGGTAAGTCTGAAAAGGCCCTGTGTTTTGTTCTTGCACGTATCTTCAAATGATGTGTAAGACTGTTCAGTGCTTGCTCAAGACGTGCGTCTCCCTTGTTAAGTAATGCCACCATGACTATCCCTAATGCTCTCATATTCGTTCACTTATTGCATTTACCTTGGTTTGAATGCTTGAGCTCAAAATTTAAATTTTGTTGATTGTCTCATGCTTTCCAGGGTTTGGGGGCTGTACATAAAAGCCCGACAATGGAGTTTTGTGACTGTGGTGCAGAACACAACGCATTTGAAAGCACTAGGCTGGTATTGACCATTGACACTGCCACTGATTGGTAAATATGTTTGACTGTTGCTTAGCTACTGACTTAGAATCCGGTGCGTCAATGTCAAAGGCCCTTTAGTAAGCTAGCTAGGTTGAGGCATGTGGTAACGCAAGTATTCGGAAATAGCACTCTGCTTGGATACAAGGAAAGTATGGTATTTCCATGGTGTTTCCGTCGTATCTTATCCACAATCTAGGGGCTTGACTGGTTTTGCACTCTACAACTTTTAGACAGTCTTTTAATTCTTTTAGAGGCAACTTTCCTCCTGCAGCAGTGTCTCCCTCTCCTCTTTTATCATCTCCCTCTCCTCTTTTATCAGTGCACCCTTTTACGGAGTATGCTACCTAGAACAGCAACATTTGGTGCTAGCTTGAACAATCCTGGCGGCATGCAGTGCCTTCAATTCTTATTTTTGCACCTTGAATGCGAGTTTTTCTGCCAATGGTGCCTCATCGTGCCTCACAAAGCTTCGCTGAATGTATCTTGTGGCTGGAGAGCCAGAGACTTGAGAGAGTTTTAGACAGTAGGTATGCATATGAGGGTTCAAGTGGGCACACATTTGAAGTGATGAATAACATGAATGGTTTTCAGAACCTTACGAGTTTGGATTGATAAGCAGCCTGGTCGTTAGGCTAACTGGTTTGTAATTAGTCACTGCATGCTATAAAACACCGGTTGTCCATGGTGTCTGATACAAAATGGCATTTCAAACTTAAGGTTGTTTTAATTGTGCCGTTGGGAAAGGGAATCAAATCAAGACTTCATTATAGAATAGACACCAGGCACTCTGCCTGAGGAAACAACTCAAGGTCACTTTTGAACAGCACACCAGCTTTGCAAAGATTACTTAAACAACAATCAGGCCAGGTTCAGGTTAAGGAACGATGGGTTTAGACCTTCAGCCATATGGATTGACTGCTGGGCATGCTGGACACTGCCAGCCAGACAAAAAAATATCCATAGTCTCAGAAAGAAAAAGGAATGATTTGTATATATGCTTCAAGAGATTTTATTCAACATGCAACAAAGATCATAAATACAAGTAGGAGGTTGAAAATCACCAAAGAAAAAACATGTGGCTCTTTTCAGAACCCTTGACCTTTTTCCTCGTTTGATGGTGGAAGTTTGCCTGGTGCTTGCACCAGATGTAAACTTCTTCCGTAATTCTCGCTAACAGGGGTTACCTTGTCAGTGTAGTCTTTCCTTTTCTTTTCTTCAAGAGAAACAATTTCACATCCTCAGCTCCGATGTTGTCAAAGTAATAAGCGCCTGTGTCTCCAATGTAAATCCTACCAGTAAAATCAGCAAATTGTTCTGTGAATCTTCTTCAACAATCAGGCCAGAAACAGGTAACTTAACAGGTAACAGGTCACCGTGACAGTTTCGGGAATACTTGCTGTGGAGCAGAGGGGAAGCAATCATGATGCGTCCCATATGGATGAGCTTAGAGGCTGTCTGCACATGTACACACACACACATTTATCTAGTAGGGACGGAGACCATGCTAAGCCCTGGATTTCACAACTGTTACAGCCAAACACATGCAAATGCTTTTGAAAGAAAGTGAAAAAGATGTATAGATAGATGGATAGATAGAAAGAATGAATGAACAGATGAAAAAAATATCCTAAGGAAAGATATGGTGACATGAATTGATGGGAAGGCATGCAAGTGCCACACAATCGGGTCAGGGGGAACCACAGCTGCTCTGAAGAGCTTAAACACAATTACTACAAGTAGTACAAGGTTATTCAATCAAGGAGAATATGCACTACAAATGCAGCAAATTAGTATGCATATTAACAATATGATATTATCCTTAATGGAGTAATAAGTGCCAACTCGATTTCCATGATGGGCTTCCCCAGCGCTGGTCAAGCTTGGCCTCAACCTTGCAGTTGCAAAACTGAAGCTCACTATGAGGCACAAGCTATCCCGATGCAATAAAAAAACGTTACAGTGGTGTTCCACAGGAAATTTTGAATTAAGAAAATATATGCCAATGAAGGTCACCTCATCGGACAACTGAAGTATCTACTGATATATTAGGAGGACTTGTGTTATACACTAAATCTTCCCGGTCGTTAATCAATGAAAGTGGCAAACCTCAAGGCGAACAGCTCTAGCTCTCAAAGATCTTTGCATGCGCTGCCAGGGTTATTCCTGTATGGTGCCCTTGTAATTATAAAACAGCTCCAGTTGGATGTGTGTCTTGTGCTTTTTCAGATACAAAATCACACTGCAATAATTCATGTGCTTGTTCATGTTTTGTGTTTTAGCATACATTAGCGCATGCTTCCGCAAAGCGCTGCAGCATGCGTGTGGACTGCATATTTCATGGGTGCGCAATTGTGCATAGCTGGCTACAATCCTGTTATCAAGATGAATATGTGCCTCATAAGCGCATTTGCTGCGATCTTAAAGCACGCTTAGCTCACTCATATGCGCGCTCAGAACTAATAACATTCGCCAAGCAGCAGAATCCCTGCCAGAAAAGTGGCCCCAAGTGCGCTTAGTCGGCGCTCAACCGTGTAGTAAGCGCGCTTAACTTGGCGCTTAAGAAAGGCTCCTTAAGCGCCTCTTGAGCGCCTGCTAAGCGCGCTTAACAGCATGCACAGCGCATTTGGGGGGCCCTTTAGCGCTTTGAAAGATCATAAGCGTTCTTAGTATAACGAGCGCACTTAAGAAACAAGCGTCCTCCGAGCAGCAGAATCCCTGCTTATTAGCATTAATTATGTACTTGTTCGAGTTAAGTGCGCTTAAGAGCCTGTTTAAAAAGCCCCTCTTAAGCACCTCTTCATAAAGAATGTGAGGGAGGCTCCTAAGCGGCTCTCCATAGAGAATGTGAGGGGGGCTCCAGTCGTAGCTATAGCCTTTAGCTCATTAGCTTTGGCAACATTCGTACCTGTTTTGCTTGAATCCTTCGGAAGCTCTGGAGCGCCAATAAAGCGCCAATTAAACTTGTGGTGGCCTTGAGCAAGACACGGTGATTTGACTGTTAAAATGCAAGTTTGAAAAGCCTTGAAAATCATAATTTGACCTCAGCCCCAAATCAAAAGCAGAACCGTGAAAAGACGATACATTTTAAAAATGGTGGACCCTTTGTTCAGTGTACGCAACAACTTCTACCTGGGGGCGTACAATTTTGTTGTGCAAGAGGCCTCGGAGTTGGAGGGGCTGCCCTATGCCGCTGCCATAGAGCGGGACACGTACCTTTACAGAGCATACATTGCGCTTGGCAGTCATCAGGTGAGGAGGGATGGGGGTAAAGGGTGCAGTGCATGGGCTCATGCATCTTCAATACAATTTTCTGACTTCTCTTCTGTGTTCCAATTTGTGCACAGCTGGTCATAAGTGAAATAAATGAATCATCAGCCACGTCCCTACAAGCCATCAAGCTCCTGGCTGAATACTTGAGCGGGAAGAAGAGCAAGGTGTGCAAGAGAGACTTGCAGGGCCCAGCTCTTGCCTGCTGAAGCGAGATGTTGCGCAGGCACTCAAAGCGTCCAGCCTCTTTGTGCGCATAGATGGCAAGGATGTACATTTGCAGGTGCTGGACCTAGCCTCACAAGTCAATGCAGACAGCGCCCTGCACCTGCCTGCAAGGCGCTCCTGTCCACGCGGACCCCCCCCTTTCCCCGCTCCCTTTCCCTTCATGAGCACATACACATGCGTTCTGACACCCACACTGTCATTCACACACGGACTCCCTTGCTCACGCGCCCACGCACACGCGCGCGTGCGCGCGCGCACACACACACACACACACACACACACACACACACACACACACACACACACACACACACAAACACATGCGCGCGCGCACATGCACACACACACACCGACATGCACGCACACACACGGACACGCACGCACATTTACCACGCACATACGTACATTCAAGCACATGCATTTACCAAGCACACACAACACACGCACACAACATGTTACAAAATGGACCAAGTTTTGTTGAAGTACCTTCAGGTTGCTCAGCGCGCATCCTGGTTGTGAAGCGCAATCAACAAGGTTCATGCAAACTGTACTGTAGGATGATGTTTTTGCCTCCGTCGGGGAGTGGCTGGCAGATGTAACGTCAAACAGGAACCCCACAGTCATCCTGGTGGCAGCCTTGTTGTACACTTATGAGGAGAACTACGTGGAGGCCCTCAAAGTGTGCCGGTCAAGTCTCAGCCTGGAAATGTAGGTGTACTACGTAAACTTGCTTGAAGTTCTTACTTTGCACCTCCTCGTACGCTATCTTACTAAATTTATTTGGCCGTTCCTTCATGTGGTTTCTCCCAAGTTCATTAAGCTTCCTGTTCATTGTGCATACCTCTATGGCTATTGCAGGGCTTTGACTTACAGGTCCTGGTTTGCTTCATTCCAAGACAAGATTTTGCCTAATCATTTGTTCTTAGTGTGGCCTGTGCACACCCTTGCCATGCAAAATTTAGGGCCTGTTGAACGCAGGGACTAAATTTAACCCTGGGGAAACTCCAGAGAAACTTCTCACACCACACTTAAAAGCAAGATGTGCTTGGCTGCTCGAGGCTTCCTTAGCTTTTACAGGAGGTTTTTGCTCTTTCTGTGTGCGGCGCCTGGCACCCGCAGCGCTGCGCTCTCTGTGCTTGTATATCTGAAGATGGACCGTGTTGACAAGGCTGAGCTGGCAGTCAAGGTAACCTAGACTGTATGTCGCCTGTGTCTTGCACTGAGGTGTTGGAAATAGGTAGGAAAGCAAGAAGCAGTGAAATCAGGGTGTGTATAGGTAGGCTGCGGGAAACCCTGGCTTGTGCTTCATTTGCCCAAATGAGCTCTCATGTGGGCGACATGTCGATGCAATAGTTTGTATCAGGGCTGAATATATAGGTGATTATTGACCCACACTTGGTTTCAAGGGTAGAGTCTGCTACTCTTCCAACTTAACCCTAGCCTCCCCCTGATTCACTCTAAGATTGTCTTCAATCTTTAAGGATGATCTGTCAATGATTTAGACAAGCTCTCACTTGAGTCAACTTGAGAGGGCATTAGAGGACATTGACATGAAATGCTAGCACCGCTTTTGCCAATGGCAGACTTTTATCAATTATATGTCTTCATTGATTAAAGTTTGTAGAATAATGTATCTCAATTTCTGATTTAGCTCTCATGCGTGGGGTTCTGTGCAGGCTATGTCTCAAATGGATGACGATGCTACGTTGACTCAGCAAGCTACAGCCTGGGTGAATGTAGCACTGGTAGGTATTAGTGTCCATTCTGGCAACACTAATCTTGCAGATAGAAACGCCCTGGCTGTGAAAAATTATATTATTGACCAAATTGGGACCCTCTAGCATGATAGCTGCAGATTAGTCTCCTCTTAGATCCTGCTAGAGGCTACTTCATGAGTACCCTTGCAGTGGTCTTTGAGTGAAAGATCAATCATATTTACCTGTCTTCTAGGGCGTCGATGAGACAGGAAACTTGCTGTCTGGTGTTGCAATCTTGGGGGCTCTTTCTCTCCATAGTCACTTTCACTGTCGTCCATCAGGCCTCCACACCAGTGGCTAGTAGGAAGTCAGGATTGTAGCACACTGTTGCAATGACTTGCACAATAGTGGGTGCGCTGTATTTTGGACTTTGCTCAGGGAGGCTCGATGGTTCAAGATGCCAGCTACATTTACCAGGAGCTGGGGGAGAAGTACAATTGGACGGTATGTTGCAAGACTGGCTTGCTTGGACCTCTGCTGCTGTACTCTGGTATGTTGCTGGAATGAGGTCTTGCCATGTCTAGTTACCCATTGCTAATGGGCTTTGCTAGCCAGCATCACTTGCCTTGGCTGTATTCCAGTTGGAAGCATGCCAAAAGAAGCAAGAGTCTCAAATGTGCACGATTTTGCACATGAAAATGTGCAGGCTGCGCTGCGCAATGGACGCGCGGTGTGTTTCATGAAAATGGGGCAGTGGGAGGACGCTGAGGCGGATCTCCTGGACGCTTTCAACAAGGATGCCAAGGATGCTGACACGCTGGCCAACCTGGTGACTGTGGGCCTACACCTTTCCAAGAATGTGTCCCGCTACTCGTCGTGAGTGCTCGCTAGTGCGGCATGTTTGGAAGGCAGGAGATGACAGCTGCTTTGGAGGTACTAATCTGCCTGCACTGTTGTTATCCGCAGGTAGTCCATGACAAAAAATGTGCAAGGGCAATACCTCACATGTGTGCTAGGTATGGCACTTACAAAGATGTCAACAGCGGTTTGTTCTCTGTGCCATGCAGGCAATTAAAAGTACTTGCGCCAAACCATCCTATTGTGAAGCGCTGGGAGGCTGGCGAGGAGGCATTCGTACAAGCGGCTGCATCCATGGCCTAGAGGAAGACTTAGCAGGGCTCCACTTCAAACAAATTGTCGCATCGAGCCCCTCAACAAGAGGCTCTGTTCACCAACGAGGTATTCAAGGGCCAATTGCTGATCCTTGAGATCATCTTGATGGTCATTGCAGGCCCCACATGCTCTAGCCACACTGCATTTGTTCAATAGGCTTTCTGCTGACCTTATTTAAAGATGGCTCACGTCGTCAAGGTTTCTTTGATTGTGTTCTTTTCTGGCAATACTCCTGCTTGCATTCTTTTAATTTGGCAAACATTGGGTCAGACATCCGCCGGGCCGTAAGGCTGATTCGTTAGTGATTGATCAGCGTCAACCCTAAGTGTAAGGTTAGATTAGGTTACGTAGCTGTCAGCCGGACGAGGGCAGCTTAGCTGAAGCCCATCAGGCCTGCAACCTAAACCTCAATCTAGGTAAGGTTACAACTCGCAGTGCCCGGTAACTTGAAGTTATAAGTTGGGGTTAACTGGCAGCCTGCCGGTGGTCATTAGGCTGATTGGTTTGTTGCTGTCTTCGCGAGCGAAAGGAATTGTCCATAATATCCATAAGAGAAAGAGGAAAAACTACGCAAGCAGCAAAAAAGCTCCTCACATCAATCAAGGAAAAGGGGCCACTTGGGAAGAAAAGCCCCTTCACCAGAAAAGAAGAAAGCAGTCAATGAGGATCAGGAGGGTTGCGGGCAGACAAGCCAGCAGACCTCTCCTGATGAGTTTGAAGGTGAGGAGAATGCTTCAGAGAACGCCTGGTCTGAACAAGCTTATGAGCATAGTGCACAGAATGAGCATGGAGCTCGAGAGCAAGTTTCTTGACTCTTTGTGAATCAAGGCCGAGACTCTTCAGAGGAACCCAAGTGTGAGGAATGTCAATAACACCCCCCACACCTAAGAGAATGACATGAAGAACATAGCCTCCTGCAGTGCTGTGTTTAAGGCGACCATGCTGAGCATGGGCAGCTTGGAGCTGCTGCTCAGGGCGAGTGTCTTCTCACTGGCAGTACTTGCTCTCAATGAGATGGGTGGTACGACGCTGCTAAGGGAGGTTCTCGGGGCGAGTCTGTCTAGGCCGGTAAGCTGTGGCTGGTGATAGGGGTCTGCCTCCAGCTGCGGTAGCTAAAGAACCCTGCCCCCTACCCATAACCACCCTCCTTTCCACTCCTTTAAGTAAGGCCTTGATCATTGGGATAGTTCTGTTGAATTTGGGAATTGGTGTTGCATGTTTTCTTTGGAGTCACTAAAATGGCGTCAGGGCGAGAAGTGAGTCTGTCTCTTCGATTGTGGTTTATAGCAAAAATCTAAGCCCAAGAGGAACTCTGGATTCTGCTGTCACAGGTATTTGAAGATTTTGCATATGATGCTTGTCAGCACTGCCCACATCTGTGGATACAAGGCAGGATCCTAGAGATCCAAGTTTGCCTATTCGTTAGGTTACATAGCTGTACCTGCTGAGAAAAGGTAGCTGAGCTGACGCCCATCAGGCCTGCAACCAAATCCAACTAGAAAAACAACGAAAGTGTTGTTCTGAAAGCTAGGTTCGTCTGTTGAATGCTTCACAGCCAAGTCTCCCTCCAGGTGCGGCTGCACATGACCGGGCTGCAAACATAGCTGCATTCTGGACCAAAGCCCAACGGAAACCCATCTGGCTAACATTATTAGCAGTGCCATAATTTGCAGACGACCTTACTTGTGAGAGGTGCCCAGGCCGTGTATCCTCATAGTACTTAACGAGGTATAATTCCCTCTTGCTGACATTGAGATCGTGAGCCTATGTATACATAGGCTATATATATATATACCTATGGCTACGTAGCCATTCTTTTGTTCTCTGTGAGCACCCTAGGTGTGAAGCGGTCTGCGCCTAGCTGGGCTGTTTTATGTGAGTGTGCACATGAACCTCTGCAATTCTATTGGTTTAGAGCTGCCATTAGGTTTCACAACGGGTTGTTGTCCTCTAATAGTGCCACCATGGTTAGAGTGACTCTTAAGCAGGCCCTTCTTGCAGACCTGAAGCTGGTGCCTCGGGCTAAAACATCTTGGGCTATGGATATTATGCGCGTCTTTCAAAGATTGCAAGGCTGCGACACTTATATACAAGCCTTCTTGCAGGGGCTACCTATTTGTTACTCAGATTTCACTGCTGACCTGAGATTTAGGATGAGAAAAGTGTGGAGGGACATTGCTGACATGAACCCTCTGGAAAGCGACAACAACCTGGTGACTTATCATTCTTGGTTTGCCTGCCCCCTCTTAGATCTTCAAGCTGATTCACGCACAC
>LKMJ01007707.1_pt1 | contig 10144 bp, 2 predicted proteins | sample 643391 | NCBI WGS metagenome assembly LKMJ01 (sample SAMN04112250, study PRJNA286221) | soda lake metagenome | biome: soda lake; feature: Kulunda Steppe; material: water; isolation source: sample PL-Br10 brine of Picturesque Lake | place: Russia: Kulunda steppe | collected 2010-07
CTGTGGCGACGGTCGCAGAATGCCGAAAACGAGAAACAAACTCAATAATAGGGCCTGGACACTCGTCTTAGAGTAGTACTTTTGTCTTCTTCCCATATTGATCGTTTTACCGTATAACTCGATTACGCGAACCGCCTCGGGGTCAAGCCCCGGGGCACTGGCCTTGTTTATTTGTAGAAATATAGGAATTTTATTTACGACGCCACACAGCAAGCGATGCGACCAGCAGTGAGACGACTGCTGCCCCGAATCCGAACCCAGGGATGAAGCTCTCAGTGTCGTCAGTCTCGCTACCGGCTGGCGTAATCACCGTGATCTCGCCGGTTGAGACGTTATTAACCCGGACCTCGTACGTGTCGGGCTGGGTGAACTCGTGGTCGAAGATGGTCGCCCGCGTACCGCCCGAAGCGATAGTCAGAATGTCCTCTTCGACGATCTCGCTGTCGACGAGGAGTTCGGTCCGGAAGGTTCCATCTGCGCCACCAGTGTTGGTGATGGTCGCCTCAACCCGGACGCTGTCACCGAGGGTGACTTCTTGGACGTCGACGGTGGCGTCACTGACTTCGAACTGGGCGCGTTTGATGCCGGAGGCGAACTGTGAGAAGCCGGGCGTGTCGGCGCGGAACCGAACGTGGCTATCGGTTTCGCCAGTAACCTCCGTTGGGAGTTCGTCCCACTCCTCGCTTTCGGTGTTGAAGTAGTACATCGCGACGTTCTCAGGGTCAGCGTCGTCGGTTTCGAGGTCATCCTTGCTCATCCGGTAGTTGATCCGTCCGCCGTCGACCGCGTCGGGATCGAGATTGTTGTTGACCTGGACGTAGCCCGCCGCTTGGGTGCCGTCATCGCGCTGGAACTCCCGAGCGTCCTCGCTTGGTGGACTGCGGCTCTGACGGATCTCAACTTCGGCATCAGTGTCCTGGTTCACGTCAATTTCGACGTTCTCGACTTCGGCCTGTGAGACCGGTGGTGGGCGTTCGCCGATGTCGCTGTCGGCGACCTCGGAATCATCGGAGTCCTCTGTATCGTCCTCGGGTGCTTCCTCAGCGTCGACTTCGTCGTCTGCTGGGTCCGCTTCGTCGGCGTCCTCGATCTCGTCAGGATCCGCTTCGTCGACCGCGTCCGGATCGTCTGCTGTTTCATCCGAATCGTCCGTTTCATCAGGACCGTCGAGGCCAATATCATCAACGCCGAGCGAGATCGACAGCGTCGACCCCCCGCTTACCGAGGCACTAACCGAGGAGCTTTGGACCTCGCTTTCGGCTTCGGAGTCGTCGGCTTCTTGTTGGTCGCCACTTTCGTCGTCAGCGTCATCAGTGTCGACAGCTGGGACTTCGACAACCTCTCGGTCTGAACCGCTGTCGGTGGTGTCACCCCCGCTACCGCCGCTTGAGCCACCGCTGCCACCTGAGCTGCCACCGCTTGATCCACTGCTTCCGCCGTTGTCTTCATCAACAGTGAACGTTTGCTCGTACGTTTCGGTATTGCCGGCGTTGTCGGCAATCGTCAGTTCGGTTGTGTATGACTCGCCATCTTCGACACCGAGAGTGTGGGTCGTCTGGCTGCTTGTGATCGAGGTCGACGCATCACCGGTCAGATCGTCGCCGTTGATCGCTAACGCGACTGTGCTCACGTCGACTCCGGAGGCGTCGTCTTCGTACTCGATACTGAGGCTTACCTCGCGGGTTCCCTCCGAGAGCGTCTCGCCGTCGGTCGGGCTCGCGGCGGTAACCTCCGGTGGCTCGTCGTCGGTCGCAATCGCGCCGTACGTCGAGAAGTCGTCGACATCCGCGACCCAGTACTCGCCGCTAACCTCGGGTTCGCTTCTGTCGACGGATTCGACGGTGGTTTCGACCGGTTCCCACTCGTCGGTCTCTTCGTTGTAATGTGTGAGCTCGACCTCAGCAGGGTCGTCGACGCCGTCAACGGCCGACACGTCAGCAGGAACGTAGATCGTCGCGCCAGCAAGGGCGTCGTCAAACTCGTCGGCAAGTGCTGCGGTGAGGAAGCCGGCACCGACCTGGTCGGCGGTGGTCTCCTCGTAGGCCTCGTCGTTCTCCGACAGAGCGGCGAAGACGGAGTCGACATCGCCGTCGGTTTCGAACTCGATAAACGTCCCCGTCTGGGTGTTGTGGAGAATAGTTTGGTTGTCCGCAGTAGCAAGATCGGTCTGCACGGTCACTGATGTCGTTGCGGTGCCATCGTTGCCGGCCAGATCAGTGCCAGTGATGTTGATGTCGTACTCACCGGACTCGCTCACATCGACTGCCGTCTCCCATTGGTTCTCACCATCTGGACCGACCGCTGGGAGATTAGTCTCGTTACTGGGATCGGTGACTTCCACTGGTGGATCACTGTTGAGATCAGTATCGCTCCGGATCGAGACATTCGCCTGGTCGGCATTGATATCCTCGATTGCGGCGGTAAGCGAGGGTGGACTCCGGTCGATCACGAGTGTTTCGTCGGCAACGGTCTCGTTTTCGAGGCCGCTGTTGTCGGTAGCTTGCGCGGCGAGTTCATACGTCGCGTCGTCTGGGACATCTGCGAGGTCAATCGTCGCGTCCCACGTATCACCGCCACTGTGGCTTGCTTCGAACTCCGTCTCCCATGTGGTGTTGAGCGACTCAACGCCGAGGGAGACTGTTTCGAGTTGCGCGTCGTCGACCGCGCTGGCTTCGATTGTCACGCCGACCGGCCCGCTCGCGTACCACGTGGAGTTGTAAGTGTTTGCCTCGACGTCTTTGATCGATACGTCAGGGTTTCGACCACCGACTGAGACTGGTTTCGTGGCAGTCGCCGTCTCACCGTTTTCGGCTTCGACGGTGAGCGTTACGTCGTAGTCGTCAGCCAGTTCGAAGTCCAGATCCACGACCGCGTCGGTCGTGGCGATGTCGGCCTCCCCATCGCCGGATACATCCCAGCGGTACTCGACGATCTCGCCGTCCGACGAGACGGAATCACTTGCATCAAACGTCACGTCCTCATCAACGGTGGGTTCTGTTGGATCGTATGTGAACGAGGCGACAAGGCCATCGGATTCCTGGGGTTTGTACTGGAACGTCGGATAGCCACCTGTTGATTTCCAGACCGAAGTAAAGTCAAGGGCTTGCATGTTGGATTCAGCTGCTTCACCGACCATCTCATCGGTGTCGAGCCCCTCAGCATTGAATGTGAATTCGTCTTCGCCACCTGGCTCTTCACCGATACCGTCGGCGTGTCCGGTCGATTCTACATCCCAGTAGGAACCGGTTACAGATGCATCCACACTGGTAGTCCCAACTACCCCGCCACTTGTTTCGGTCACAGCAACGTCGCCTGCCGCGTATGTCTCGCTGACATCGCCATCATTGTCACCGATCAACCCGCCGATGCTCGAATCACCAGACACGTCGCCAGTGGCGTACGCATCACTGACAGGACCCGTATTCTGACCGATCAGTCCGCCGACCTTGTCTGTCCCGGTGACAGTGCCGATTGCGGATGACTCGGTTACCTCACCTGTTTGTGAGTATCCGATGAGTCCACCCGATTCACTCGTACCGCTCACATCACCGGACGCAAAGGAGGACTGTACGTCGATATCGTTGTACCCGATCAAGCCACCGGAATAGCCATACCAGCCATCGGACGCTACGTCACCGCTCGCCGAACTGTTCGAAATGATGCTGGTGCCATCGTCACTGTCCCACGTGTATCCAACCAGTCCACCCGCATACCCATTATCCGCAAGTATATGCCCTGAGGCACTCGAATTACGAATCACTGAGTTCTGTAAGTCGCCGACAAGGCCGCCAAGACCATAGCCGTTTGACACATCGACATCAGCCTCACCGTACTCAACTGTCGAATCACCGTAGACCGCACCAGCGACTCCACCAACACCCCAGGCCCATTCGTTAGTTGCAGCAACCGTCCCAGTCACTTCAGTGTTGGAGATGTGGGCCCCCTCGTCGACCGATCCGGCCACGCCACCAATTGCCCAGGAATCGCCTTTTACGTCGATATCTGATAGCGTGACGTTTTCGATCGTTGCACCTTCAACAATGTGGAAGAGGCCAACCTCGTCCTCATCCGGTCGGTCAATCGTCAGCCCGCTAATCTCGTGGCCCTGACCGTCAAAGCTTCCGGTGAAGAATTGATCATCTTCCCAGTAATTCTCAGCCTCATAACCAATCGGATCGAATCCGGCACCATCATTCCAGTTCTCTGTTTCCGATGCGTCGATGTCATTGACGAGTTCGTAGTGGGCGTCAGGTTCTGACTGGATATCCTGCAGACCGTCTACATCAGTGATCCGATAAGGTTCGTCTACCGTTCCACTTCCGGGGTCCAGTGGAGTGATATCCACCGATATCGTCTCATCCGCACTGATCGTGACATCCGGTTCGACATGCGAAATGAACCCATCTGCGGCCATTTCGAGCGTAAACGTACCAGTCCGAGCGTCGATCTCGTACTCGCCGTCTGCATCTGTTTCATCGGTTCCGACGAACACGTTGCCGTCCAGTAGTTTGAGGGTAGCTCCCTCGACGGGGTCACCATTCTCATCCGTTACTTGGCCGGTGAGCGTACCCCGTTCACTGACAACCACGCTGGTGGTTGTCGACGCTGTTTCACCTGTGTTATCTTCGATCTCGAGACCGACATCGTAGGTCCCCGGACTCTCGAATTCGTGATCGAGATGGGGAGACGTCGTCGTTTCATCGATCTCGCCATCGTCGGTGAGATCCCAGCGATATTCGTCAATATACTCGTTAAACGTCAGTGACTGCTCGGCGGTAAAGGTGAACTGTTCACCGGGGACTGGCTCGCGTGGATCGGCCATAAATGCGGCAACAGCATCCACCTTATCGTGATGACCGAGTGTGCGATGGAGGACTCGCGAGTCTTCGCTGGATCCGTCAACGCCGGCATCGATTGCATATACTGCACCTTCGGTGTCAATCGAGGTTCCACTGCCTACGTACAGGACGCCATCGGCAACCGTCGGTGACGAGTCAACATTGACATCGGTAGCGAACGTCCACTCGACGGTTCCATCGGTGGCATCTAGCGCGGTAACCTCGCCACCCCCCATGAAGACGGTCTCGTTCGCAACGGTCGGGGAAACGTACCGAGCACCCGAGTAGCCTGAAACGTCCTCACTCCACTTGACGGTGCCGTCATTCGCATCGACTGCATAGATCTGCCCAGAGGAACGGTCGTACTGATAGACCGTTCCGTACGCTACCGTCGGCGTATGATGGGATGACGAACGTCGGTCACCCGGGGCGAACTCCCACAGTATCTGCCCAGTGGATGCATCCACAGCGGTGATAATCCCTGCGTCGTTGTAGTACAGGGTTCCATTCGCCAGTGTCGGTGAGGATCTCAAACCGTAGTCGCTCGTACGATTCCACTGTTCTTTACCGTCCGACCGGTCGAGTGCGTACAGCGTCCCGTCCGTACTTGGGATGTACACCATACTGCTGGTGACGGCTGGAGATGCCAGGATGTCGTCATCCGTTTCGAATGTCCACACTTCCTCGCCGGATTCGGCGTCGATCGCGTACAGGTTCCCATCCTCACTACCCACGTACAGAACCCCACCGGTGACAACCGGTGAGGAATGAACGCCATCGTCGGTCTGGTAGGTCCACTCCTCTTCGCCGGACTCGGCATCGATTGCGTAGACGTATCCGTCGTAGTCCCCGATATAGACGGAACCATTGGCGACGAACGGGGACGATTCGAACCGGTTCTCCGTGGTGAATGTCCATTCCACCTCACCAGTCAAGTTGTCGATCGCATAGACGGTCTCTTCGTCACCATGGAATCCACCACTCCCGACGTAGACAGTCCCGTTGACGATCGTCGGCGACGACTCCACCATATCTTCGACCTGGAAACTCCACAGTTCATCCCCAGCGTCGGTATCTGACATGAACTTGATGACGTCTACCGTCTCGGTGCGACTGTCGTTGTCACTTTCGACGGTGATATCGAGAGTACCGAGTTCGGAGTCGCTCGTTGTGTACTCGAAATCGGCCATGATAGCGCCGTCGGGGCTCAAAATGACTGTCGAGGAGTCATGTTGGGTCTCATCGACGACCACTCTCACATCCTGTTCTGCCCCAGCAGTCCCGGTGTTTTCAATCTCGACCGTGATCGAAATCGTCTGTCCAACGTAGACATCCTCGTCGATATCGGTTATTGAGACATCAAAGTAAGCATCACTCGGATCGGACTCGGCAGCTTTTTGCGACTCGATTTGGTCCTCGGCATTGAGGCCTAATAGAATGGGATACCAGTCTTCCTCAGCGTGTTCGTGCGATGACGTTACGGCTTCCCACGCACCGGAGTCAAAGAGCAGCGAGCCACGCATCTCGCTTGTTGTCAGACCAGTAATTTCGTCGGAGGTGCCCTCATCAACCCCGATCCCATCCGTTCGGAACGATGTTTCGGTGTCCCAGTAGAGGTTTTCGATGTCTCCATCATTAAGTCCGATTATGCCGCCGACGTTTTCCTCTCCTTGAACGCTCCCGACTGAATAGGATGAATATACGCTCCCTTCATCATTCACGTTCCCTACTAACCCACCAATTTCTTTATTACCAGTTACACTTCCGAGCGCGTATGAATCTTCAACATGGTCATCCTCAACGTAACCGATCAGACCACCAACGTCATTATTGCCCGTGACGTCGCCCGTAGCGTACGTGTTACTCGCCACAGTAGTACTGGACCAGGATGCGCCGTATGCTCGGCCGATGAGACCACCGGCGTTGGTTCCACTTATTTCAACATCACCCGTTGCATAGGAGTGACTGATCTCTGTCGTCGCGCGGGTTCTTCCCACGAGTCCACCGGAGGTCGCCGATGCCTCGACATCACCAGTGGCATAGGAGCCGGTGATGTCTCCACCAGTGTCCTCGCCGACTAACCCACCGACGTTCCGTTCAGTCGAATACAGATCTCCAACTGTATGCGAATTTGAAATCGGTCCAGAATTCGAACCGATGAGTCCTCCAACGTCCCATGTTCCCTCAATATCGACGTTTGCTGAGGATTGGCTGACAGATCCGGTGTTTTTCCCGATAACCCCCCCGGCGTCACTACCACCAGAACCGACCTCTCCGGACACATGGATATCGGTTATTGTTCCGTCGCTGAGGCCGGCCAATGCACCCACATCACCGAATTCAGCATAGATATCGACATTCTCAAGTGTCACGTTGTCTACGCTCCCTTCGTTGTGAATAGCAGCGAAAAGCCCGATTTGATCGTCCTCTCGATCAATCGTCAGGCCTGAAATCGTGTGTCCATCGCCGTCGAAGGTGGCCGAGAACGCATTCTCCTGGGTCGCAATCGGCTCGAATCCGGCACCGCCATTCCAATCTTGCGTCGCCGTGGCGTCAATGTCGGTCGCAAGCTGGTAATGACGGTGGGGATATTCCCCGACGTTCTGCAAATCGTCGAGATCGGTTGCCTGATAGGGATCAGCTTCAGTTCCCGTCCCGTCCATCAGATGTTCAACGACCGGTGTTTCGATCTGTGGCTCCGGGTCGATGGCTTGCAGAATGGGGTAGCCATCGGCGTCGGCAAATTCGTTCGTCTCGTCGACTGTTTCCCACGTTCCCCCAAAGTTGAGCTGAGCCATCTCCGACTCGGCTACATCACCGACCATTTCGGGAGTCGTCCGGGGATAGGCGACAAACGTACCCCAGTTATTATCTAGCCCATCGACCTGTTCAGTCGACTCTCGATTCCAGTACGAATCGTAGACTTCCGAACCGCCAGCATCACCAGCAGTATTTCCGTTATTGTGACCGACCAACCCCCCCGCGGTAAAGTGAGCCTCGGTCTTGCCAGTTGCGTAGGAGTTCGTTACAAAAGCGTCATCTCCGTTGTCACCCACCAACGCGCCGACCTCATTTCGGCCCGAAACTGCACCTGTCGCATAGGTATTGCTGATTTCTCCATCGTTTTTGCCGACAAGTCCCCCAACCCCATACGCCCGGTTGCTTTCGATGTCGACCTTGGCGAATGATTCCGAAACCGTGCCATCGCTGGATCCGACAAGCCCACCGACGTAGTAGTGGCTATTCGACCCATCTGTTGGAACGTAGAGCTCCCCGGTCGCGTACGACATCGTTACTGAACCGTGGTTTTCACCGACAAGACCGCCGAAGTGTACACTGCCCTGACGAGCGTTGTCCTCCTCTCGAGCCTGGAAATATCCAGACGCAGATGATCCAGTAACCGTGCCCATGTTGGATCCGACGAGCCCTCCCATATATTCATCGCCGTATATCGTTACTTGTTCGAGCTGGACGTCCTCAATTTCCGCCTCCGAACCGGTCGCGCCGAACAACCCGACATACTCTTCATCAACCCGATCGATCGTCAGGTTCGAGATTGTATGCCCCTGCCCGTCGAGCGCACCCACGAACCGCGCGTCGACGTCACCGATCGGGTCGAATCCATCACCACCGTTCCAGTCGCTGGTGCCGGTGGCGTCAATATCAGTCACAAGCACGTAGTGCGCTGAGAGATCCTCTTCCATTGCCTGCAACTCATCGACATCCGTAATCTCGTATGGGTTGCCTTCGGTTCCGTCGCCATCCAGTGCCGGCTCTCCGACTACAGTTCCAGCCAGTCCACTAACTGCAACTGTTAGTATAGACAAAATAATCAATACGTGAATAGCTCGTCTCAAAAATATCGGTTGTCTGTACAGTCGCTGTCGACTAAAAGGCTTGTCGGCTTTCATGAATACTTGTCTTGCTACAATTCATAGACTTTGATAAGTCCTATCTGAGTGTAGCGTAAGTTACACGGTGAGCTTGTGGTAACCTACAACAGTACGTGTTGGTGAGTGCTAGCCATACGAGTATCCACAAAGTGAAACTAGTGTTCCGGTGTTCCACGCGGTGAAAACGGTAGCGTGGCTGGTCTCACAGAACCCCACCCTCACCGCTCCCGATACGAACAACGATTGCTTACTCTACGTTCTGATCCAAACCCCGTTCGATGCGTGTCCGGAGCTTGCGGTAGCGTTCGGTTTTCTCCAGTCGGTCCGACGAGTAGATCGACTCGAACAGCGTCTGTCTGGCGACAAGCGAGGAGATTTCGCGTCGCATCGGCGACTCATTGCCCGCGAGCTGGGTTTCGATCGCCTCGACCACGGTGTCTCGAACAATCGGCTTTCGGAGGATGTCGTCACAGGCCACCTCAAGCATGTCGAATCCCGGTCGGTCGCCAACCAGGAGGATGATCCGGCAGTCGCCCCGCCGCGTGTTGACGAACGCTTTGGTGTCGACGCCCGGCAACCCCTCATCGAGAACGATGATGTCGACGCGGTCGTCGACCGTCTCGTCGAGTGAGCTCTTGTCGTGAGCCCGCGAGACGATGTACTGATCGCCCAGCCACTGGCTGTACATCTCCGTAAGCCGTCTGTCGCCGTCGGCGACCACCACCCGAGGCGTCACCTGTTCGAGGTGGCGTTTTCCCCATTCGGAGAGCGACTCGAAAATCGGTTCCAGCTCTTGTCCGGCCTCAGTGAGATCGTACTCGACCCGCCGCGGCGACTCACTTATTTCCCGTCGGCTGACGAGCCCCGACTCCTGGAGGCGTTCGAGCGTATCCGATAGCACCTTGCCGGAAATCTCGGGAATCGCGTCGAGCAACTCGTTGAACCGCAACGACTCTTCCTCGTCGTGGAGCGCGGCGATGACGACCGGCTGCCACTTCTGTGATAGCAACCCGAGCGCGTTGAGCGCGCGCCTGTTGGTGGGCGAAGCCCCGAACGCGCGATTAGTCATAAATAGTGGTTTTCAGCCAGTTCGTATAATTTTTCGGGAGAAATACGGACCGTCGTATCGCTCCCTGTAACTGCGCCAACAGCTACTCCGGCTACAAGTGTCCGCAGCACATCTTGGCGTCCGTATCGAATCGGCATACAGTCACAAATTGAACTATTTAAATAACGTTTAGCTGATCGAAATCTTAGTACCGGGATTACCTCACGGTAAGTTGACTTGCATCCGTCTTTAGTTAAGACTCACACCTCGGTTGTGTAGCAGTAGTGAGCGTTTCTTGCAGGATTGGTCGTTGCTGGTGTATCTTTTGAGCGTCTTCGATCAACCGCTCAAGCAGTGGCTCTGGC
>LKMJ01007708.1_pt1 | contig 10144 bp, 7 predicted proteins | sample 643391 | NCBI WGS metagenome assembly LKMJ01 (sample SAMN04112250, study PRJNA286221) | soda lake metagenome | biome: soda lake; feature: Kulunda Steppe; material: water; isolation source: sample PL-Br10 brine of Picturesque Lake | place: Russia: Kulunda steppe | collected 2010-07
AGCAGGTGCTGCTGGTGGCGCAGAAGAGCGCCGAGGTCGACGAGCCGGCGGCCGACGACCTCCACGAAATCGGCACCCTGGGCAACATCCTGCAGCTGCTGCGCCTGCCCGACGGCACCATCAAGGTGCTGGTGGAAGGGGCCCAGCGCGCCCGCGTGATGGATGTTTCCACCACCGGGGATGCCGAGCAGGAAGAAGACTACTTCGTCTCCGACATCCGCCTGATCGACGAAGAATACGACACCGGGGACAAGGAGCTGGAGGTCCTCGGGCGTTCGGCGCTGAACCAGTTCGAGCAGTACATCAAGCTGAACAAGAAGGTGCCGCCGGAGATCCTGACCTCGCTGGCCGGGATCGACGACACCTCGCGTCTGGCGGACACCATCGCCGCGCACATGTCGCTCAAGCTCGAAGAGAAGCAGCAGGTCCTCGAGATCGCCAACGTGCGCGAGCGCCTGGAGCATCTGGTCGCGCGCATCGAAGGCGAGATGGACGTGCTGCAGATCGAGAAGAAGATCCGCGGACGCGTGAAGCAGCAGATGGAGAAATCCCAGCGCGAGTACTACCTGAATGAGCAGATGAAGGCCATTCAGAAGGAGCTGGGCGATCTCGAGGACGCTCCCAACGAGCAGGAAGACCTGGCGGAGAAGATCGAGAACGCCGGGATGCCGGAGGAAGCGAAGAAAAAGGCGACCGCCGAGCTCAACAAGCTCAAGATGATGTCGCCGATGTCGGCCGAGGCCACGGTCGTGCGCAGCTACATCGACTGGCTGGTCAGCGTGCCGTGGAAGAAGAAGACGCGCGTGTCCAAGGACCTAAAGCGGGCCGAGAAGATCCTCAACGAGGATCACTACGGCCTGGAAGAGGTCAAGCAGCGTATCCTCGAGTACCTCGCCGTGCAGTCGCGCGTGCGCAAGCTGAAGGGCCCGATCCTGTGCCTGGTGGGGCCTCCGGGCGTCGGCAAGACCTCGCTGGGGCAGTCCATTGCGCGGGCCACCAACCGCAAGTTCATGCGCATGGCGCTGGGCGGCGTGCGTGACGAGGCCGAGATCCGCGGGCATCGGCGCACCTATATCGGCTCGCTGCCGGGCAAGATCATCCAGAACCTGTCCAAGGTCGGGGTGCGCAATCCGCTGTTCCTGCTCGACGAGATCGACAAGATGGCGATGGATTTCCGTGGTGACCCGGCCTCGGCGATGCTGGAGGTGCTGGATCCGGAACAGAATCACACTTTCAGCGATCACTACCTGGAAGTGGACTACGACCTCTCCGACGTGATGTTCGTGGCCACCGCGAACAGCATGCACATCCCCGGGCCGCTGCTGGACCGCATGGAGGTGATCCGGCTGTCCGGCTATACCGAGGACGAAAAGGTCAACATCGCGCATACCTACCTGATCCCCAAGCAGATCAAGACCAACGGTCTGAAGAAGGGCGAGATCAACATCTCCGATGCGGCGGTCCGCGACATCGTCCGCTACTACACCCGCGAGGCGGGCGTGCGTTCGCTGGAGCGCGAGATCGCCAAGATCTGCCGCAAGGTGGTGAAGCAACGCACCCTGGCGCGCGGCAAGGATGCCGACCGGATGACTTCGGTCACGCCCAAGACTCTCGACAAGTACCTGGGCGTGCGGCGTTATCGCTTCGGTCAGGCTGACGAGGCCGACCGTGTCGGCCAGGTTACGGGGCTGGCATGGACCGAGGTGGGCGGCGAGCTGCTCACCATCGAGGCCTCGGTGGTGCCGGGCAAGGGCAAGACCCAGCAGACCGGCAAGCTCGGCGACGTGATGCAGGAATCCATCCACGCTGCGCTGACGGTGGTGCGTTCGCGTGCCGAGGCCCTCGGGCTGGCCGACGACTTCCACGAGAAGAAGGACCTGCATATCCACGTCCCGGAGGGCGCGACGCCGAAGGACGGCCCGTCGGCCGGCATCGGCATGTGCACCGCGATCGTCTCCGCGCTGACCGGGATTCCGGTGCGTGCCGATGTGGCCATGACCGGCGAGATCACCCTGCGCGGTCAGGTGCTCCCGATCGGCGGCCTCAAGGAGAAGCTGCTGGCAGCCCATCGGGGCGGGATCCGTACCGTATTGATCCCGGAAGAGAACGAGAAGGATCTCGTGGATATCCCGAAGAATATCAAGCAGAAACTCGACATCCGCCCGGTGCGCTGGATCGACGAGGTGCTGGAGGTGGCCCTCGCCGAACTGCCCGAGGCGCGGGCCGGCGGCTCCGCCGAGGGCCAGGAGGCCCCGGCGGAAGAGGTCGTCAGCAAGAAGAAGAAACCGGCCGGCGGTCGCGGACGCGTCCGTCATCACTGATCGCAGGATGCGGGCGCTGCTGGCGCCCGCTGCGATTGACACCTTTTCGGGCGCCTTGCTATAACCCTGATCGCATTCTCCGGATCCGGCTGTCGAGCGTCTCCCCCGTTTTGTTTCGCGGCCCGTGGCGATTTCGGCCCGAATTGTTGTAAGCTTGGCGCCTGCCGGTTGCACGCCCGAGTCACCAAAAAGATAAGGAATCGTTTCATGAATAAATCCGAATTGATCGACGCGATCGCCGCGGAAGCCGATGTCCCCAAGGCTCAGGCCGGCAAGGTCGTGGACGCCATGGTGAGCGTAATCGGGGATTCCCTCGCGAAGGGTGATCAGGTATCCTTGGTTGGCTTTGGCACGTTCCTGGTTCGTGAACGTGAAGCGCGCACCGGTCGCAATCCGCGCACGGGCGAGACCATCCAGATCGCCGCGTCGAAGACGCCCGGCTTCAAGGCTGGCAAAGCGCTCAAGGATCGGGTAAACTAAAGAGCTTTACCGGGTGCTTAGCTCAGTTGGTAGAGCGTCGCCCTTACAAGGCGAATGTCGGCGGTTCGAACCCGTCAGCACCCACCAGACGCAGCGAATGGAATGCAGAGGCTGCGGAGCAAGAATACGGAGCGGTAGTTCAGTTGGTTAGAATACCGGCCTGTCACGCCGGGGGTCGCGGGTTCGAGTCCCGTCCGCTCCGCCATATTTCGAAAGGCGCCCTCCGGGGCGCCTTTTTTGTTTCCGGCCTCGTTTTGAACTTTTGCTTTTTCGGAGCCGCACCTGTGCACCGCAACGGACAGACGGCGGGAGACGCTCCTGCTAACATGTCTAGTCGTTTCCATTGAATCCGAACGGACGAAACCAGGATGCTGCAAGCAATTCGAGACCGGGCGACCGGCTGGCTCGCCTACGCCATCATTGGCCTGATCGCCGTGCCCTTTGCCCTGTGGGGTGTAGGCGAATACTTCGGCGGGGCGGCGGATATCGTCGCGGCCGAGGTTAATGGTGTCGACATCGATACGCGCTCGGTGCACGAGGAAGCGCGTGCGCAGCGCGACGAGATCCGCCGGATGTTCGGTGGCGAGGTGCCCGAGGAATTCGATGATGCCGGCATCCGCCTGCAGGCCCTGGAAACGCTGATCCGCGAGACCCTGCTGCGCCAGGCCGCCGAGGACCTCGGTTTTACGGCGGCCAGCGAGTCGGTGCGGCAGGAGATCCGCGCGATGCCGGTGTTCCAGGAGGGCGGCCAGTTCAGTCCGGAGCGTTATTCCCAGCTGCTGTCCGCGCAGCGCATCAGCCCTGCCGATTTCGAAGATGACATCAGCCGTTCACTGGTGCTGGCTCAGCTGCAGGGCGGGGTGCGCGATTCCGGCCGCTTCGACAATGCCCTGGTCGACGATTTTGCTGCGCTGCGCAATCAGGTGCGCACCGTCAGCTGGCGGGTGTTTGCCGCGGATGATTTTGATCGCCCGGATGTGGTCGACGACGCCGCGATCGAGGAATATTACGAGGCGAATCCGGACGAGTTCACCACCGAGGAACGCCTGCGGGTGGAGTACCTGCAACTCGATCCGGAATCGCTGGAACAAGCGGTGGAGCTGACGGAAGAGGACATCGAGGAACACTACCGCGCCAATCGCTCGCGCTACGAAGAACCCGAGCTGCGTGACGTGCGCGTGATCCGTCTGGACGACGAGGGTGACGCCGAGTCCCGCATCAAGGAGCTGCGCGAGCGCATCCAGGACGGCGAAGATTTCGCCGATCTGGCCGAGGAATATTCCGAGGACAGCCTGAGTGCCGGCCGCGGCGGACGCATGGGCGAACTGGCCCGCGGGGACCTGGACTCCTCCACCCTGGAGACGGTGATCTTCAGCCTGCCCGAGGGGCGCGTGAGCGAGCCGGTGCGCGCGGACGGTCGCTGGTACATCATCGAGGTGACCTCGGTGGAAGATGCGCGGGCGCAGCCGCTGGAAGACGTCCGTGATGATGTGGAGGCGGATCTGCGTGACCGCACTGCGGAGCAGCTCCAGATCGATGCGCTGGACGACCTGCTGTCGCTGACGGTCGAGGTGCCCGACAGCCTCGAGCCGGCGGCTGACGCCACCGGTCTCGAGATCCGTACGAGTGACTGGTTTACCCGGGACCGGGGCGAAGGGATCGCCGAAGCGCGCGCAGTGCGTGAGGCCGCGTTCTCCGAAAGCGTACGCGAGGGCGGGGAAAACAGCGATGCGCTGGATATGGACGACGGTTCCACGGTGGTGCTGCGGATCGCCGAACGTGAGGAGGCGGAGCTGCGTCCGCTGGAGGACGTGGAAGAAGATATCCGCGCACGCCTGCAGCGCGAAGCCGCGGCCGAGGCGGCCGCGGAGGCCGGTGATGAACTGATTGCCCGTCTGCGCGAGGCCGAGTCGTGGGACGACGCGATCGAGGACGGCGACGAGTGGGTACGCAGCCGCGACCTGACCCGCGAGGCGCGTGACGACGATATCCCGTCTGGACTGGTGGCCCCGGTGTTCCGCCTCGCGGCGCCGGATGGCGACACGCCGGTGATTGCCGGGGTCCGTCTGGGCGACGGGGACTTTGCGGTGACCGTACTGGAGCGGGTCGAGGCCGGCGGGGCGCAGGAGGACCCGGCCCTGCGCGAGCAGGCGCGCCAGCAGCTGCAGACCGCCTATGGCAGTGCCGAGCTGCGGGCCTACCTCGAGTGGCTGGAGTCGCAGGCGGATATCCGCCGCTACCCGGAAAATCTCGAGTAGCTCAGCCGCAGGCCCCCGGGTCCCGTGGCCCGGGGGCGAACGCGCGATAAAAAGGCCCGGCCATCACTGGCCGGGCCTTTTCCTGGGTGCCTTCGCTCGGGCGGGTCTATTTGTCCAGGCCGATCTCGTGCTGACCCAGGCCCACGGTGTTGTAGCCGGAATCGACGTACATGACCTCGCCGGTGATGCCGGAGGCGAGATCCGAGCAGAGGAATGCGCCGGCATTGCCGACCTGTTCGATGGTGACATTGCGCCGCAGGGGGGCGTTGTTCTCGACGTGGTCGAGGATACGCTTGAAGTCGCCGATTCCGGAGGCGGCCAGCGTGCGGATCGGGCCGGCGGAGACCGCGTTGACCCGGGTTCCTTCGGGGCCCAGGGTGTAGGCGAGGTAGCGCACGTTGGCTTCCAGACTCGCCTTGGCCAGGCCCATCACGTTGTAGTTGGGCATGGAGCGCTGCGCGCCGAGGTAGCTGAGCGTGAGGATGGACGCGTCGCGGTCCTTCATCATTGCGCGGCCGGCCTTGGCGAAGGCGGCCAGCGAGTAGGAGCTGATGTCGTGCGCGGTGCGGAAGCCGTCGCGGGTCATGTTGTCGAGGAAGTCGCCGTCGAGTTCCTCCTTGGGCGCGAAGGCGACCGAGTGCACCAGGATGTCCAGCCCGTCCCAGTAGTCGTCGAGGTGTTCGAAGACCTGTTCGATCTCTTCGTCGTTTTCGACGTTGCAGGGGATCAGGATGTCCGAGTCGAAGTCGGCGACCAGTTTTTCCACGCGGTCGCGCAACCGTTCGTTCTGGTAGGTGAAGGCCAGCTCCGCGCCTTCGCGGCGCATCGCTTCGGCAATGCCGTAGGCGATGGAGCGGTTGCTGGCGACCCCGACGATCAGGGCGCGCTTGCCGGTGAGAAAGCCCATGAAACTCTCCTTGATGACGTAGTGCGGTCAGGGAAACACCGGGATCGGCATCTCCCGAATCGGCATGTCCCGGGGGCGTAGCCCCGCGTTCCCGCGATCATACCGATGTGTCCGGGGACGGGCTACTCGCCCCGGCCGGTCTCAGCCGCCGGCGCGCGCGACGGTGGCGTCGGCATCGTCGTCGACGTGCAGGACCAGCGTCTCGCCGGCGCGGATGCCGTCGCCGTTCAGGCCGTTCCAGCGGCGGACGTCGTCCACGGACACCTCGAAGCGTCGGGCGATGCCCGACAGCGAGTCGCCCGGCCGCACCTCGTACTCGATGCTGCCGTCGGAGGCTGCGCCGTGCGCCACGCGCAGGGTTTCGCCCGGCTGCAGGGTATCGTCCCGCCCGAGGTCGTTGGCCTGACGCAGTTCGCGGATGCTCATGCCGGTGGACTGGCTGATGGTCCAGAGGCTGTCGCCGGGACGGATCTCGTATTCGTCGAAGTCCTCTTCCGCGACGGCCGGCGCCGACTGTCCGGGTGTGTCGTCCTCGCCCACCGGAAGGCGCAGGGTCTGCCCGGCGCGGATGGTGTCACCGTTGAGGTCGTTCATCTCGCGAACCACCGCGACGTCCGTGCCCGCATCGCGCGCAATGCCGCCGAGGTTGTCGCCGGTCTCGACGGTGTATTCACGAAAGCGCAGCAGAGGTTCGTCGCCATGGTCGGCGAGCGCCGTCTCGATATCCCCGGCGGCGTCGCGCGGGACGAACAGGTGGCGCGCATGCTCGGGGTGGGTCGCATGTCGGTGATAGCCGGGATTGAGACGTTCAAGTTCGTCCACGGTCAGGCCGGCCATCTCGGCGACCAGCGACAGGTCGGCCTGACGGCCCGGATCGATGATCTCCAGGGCCGGCTCGTTGGCGACCGGGGTCAGGGTGACGTCGTGTTCCCCGGGGTCGCGGAACAGTTCCCGCAGGGCCAGCAGGCGCGGGACATAGGCATGGGGCTCGGCCGGGAGATCGAGACTCCAGTAGTCGGTGTCCTCGCCGCGGGCCTCGTTGGCGTCCATCGCCCGTTTTACGTTGCCCTGTCCCCAGTTGTAGGCCGCCAGGGCCAGGTACCAGTCATCGAACATCGAATGCAGGTATTCGAGGTAATCGAGAGCGGCCAGGGTTGACTGGTAAACATCGCGGCGACCGTCGTACCAGTCGTCCTGATGCAGGTCGAAATGATCGCCGGTGGCGGGGATGAACTGCCAGATCCCGGCGGCGCGTCCGCTGGAGGTCGCCTCGGCGGCGTAGCCACTCTCCACGATGGGGAGCAGCAGGAGTTCCGCGGGCATGTCGCGGGCCTCCAGCTCGGACAGAATGAAGTAGGCGAAGGGTTCCGCGCGGCGCGTGGCCATCTCGATGATGCGGGGCTGATCGCGGTAGTGATCGATGTAGCGATCGACCCGTTCGTTGCGCAGTTCGTCGTCGAAGCTGAAGCCCCGGCGCGTGCGCTCCCACAGGTCGTCGGTCTCCTCGGCCCGATCCTCGGCCTTTTCGGCCTGTCGCGCGACGGCGTCCTCCACGTCTTCCGGAGTACGCGTCTCGACCTGCGGCGTGTGGTTACTGGCCCCGGATTCGTCGGACTCCAGTGACCGGTCCCGGTCGTGTAGGCTACAACCGGAGAACAGGGCCAGAGATACGGCCAGGGCCAGGGGGCGGACGGGGACGACAGGGTAGCGTAATTTCATGGGCATGAAGCATAAACCAGCGAACCCGGAGTACCAAATGCGGATGCGGGAATGTCTGGGCGAGTGGTATGCCCAGCCGCAGGGGCGGCGAGTGCGCGAGCGTCTGCTGGACCGCATGCGCCGCCACGCAACGGGCAGTCCGCTGGATGTTGCCGTGGAGCTGGCGCCGGCCCCGCTGATGGATCCCGACACTCATGATCAGGCCCGGGTCCTGCGCGTGGCCCCTCCGCACCCGGACATCCGCATCGACCCCGAATCCTGGGCCCTCGAAACCGCCGGCGCCCGTGTGGTGGTACTCGGCCATCCCTGCAGCTGGAGTGCGCAGCCCCAGGTGGTGGTCAACGAGGCCGCGCGGGTGCTGGAGCCCGAGGGGCATCTGTTCATGCTGGAGGCGAACCGGCTGCATGGTGACCCGGAGGCGGGCCTGTGGCCCTCGCCAGTGCCCGAGGGTCTGCGCGCGGTACGTTATCGCGGGATGCTGGGCGAGGCCGGTCTGGAGGTGCTGGAACAGTGGAACCTCAGCCTGCTGCCGCCGGGGCTGTCAGTCACATGGCAGCGCCGGCTGGCGCGCCTGGATCCGTGGACACTGCGGGGCGTACCGCCACTGGCGGGGGTGATCCTGACCATCGCGCACAAACGGGTGGAGGAGCCGCTGCGCCCGGCGCGCGGCATGCAGTTCGCCCGTCCGAACCCGGCTCCCGGTGTCGCCGTTTCCCGCGTATCATGCGTCGGCGAACGCGGCGAGGGGAGCGCGCATGAGTGACGACGACCGGGTGTACATCTACACCGACGGGGCCTGCCGTGGCAATCCGGGGCCGGGTGGCTGGGGCGCGGTGCTGCGGTACCGGGGCCACGAGCGCGAGCTCTACGGTGGCGAGGACGAGACCACCAACAACCGCATGGAGCTGACGGCGGCCATCCGGGCCCTGCAGACGCTGCAGCGGCCCTGCCGGGTGGAGCTGGTGACCGATTCGAAGTACGTGAAACAGGGCGTGACCGAATGGCTGCCCGGCTGGAAGCGGCGCAACTGGCGTTCGGCCTCCGGGCAGCCGGTGAAGAACCGGGACCTGTGGGAGGCCCTGGATGCCGAGGCCGGCCGTCATTCCATCGAGTGGTACTGGGTGCGCGGACACAGCGGCCACCCGGAGAACGAACGGGCCGACCAGCTGGCGAACGCCGGTATCGACGAGCTGCTGGACGGCACCACCGGTTAAGGAAATACTGATCCGTGTTTCCTTAAGGAGACCGCAACATGCGACAGATCGTGCTGGATACCGAGACCACCGGCCTGGAACCGGCGGACGGTCACCGGATCATCGAGATCGGCTGCCTGGAGCTGGATAACCGCCGGCCTACCGGCCGGGTCTGGCATCACTATATCCAGCCGGATCGCGAGATCGACGCCGGCGCGGTCGCGGTGCACGGGATCAATAACGAATTTCTGGCGGACAAGCCGCGTTTTGCCGACCTGGCAGCAGAATTCGTCGAGTTCGTGCGCGGCGCCGAGCTGGTGATCCACAACGCACCGTTCGATGTCGGCTTTCTCGATCATGAACTGCGGCTGCTGGGGGGGCAGGCGCCGGCGGAGTCGGTGACCGAGATCTGCGAGGTGCTGGATTCGCTGGTGCTGGCGCGGCGCATGCATCCGGGCAGCCGCAATTCGCTGGACGCGCTGTGCAAGCGTTACGGGGTGGATGCCTCGGACCGGACGCTGCACGGCGCACTGCTGGATGCCGAGCTGCTGGCCGACGTCTATCTGGCGATGACCGGCGGGCAGGTGAGCCTGACCCTGGACAGCGATTCCGGCCACGACACCGGCGCGGAGGCCCCGGCGCGCGCGCGGCGTTCCGGCCAGCCGTTGCCGGTGATCGAACCCGATGCCGACGAGGCCGCGGCCCATGCCGAACTGCTGGCTGTGCTGGACGAGGCGGCCGGGGGTGCCTGCCGCTGGCGCGCGGCCGGCGGGTGAGGCGGCGTCAGCCGTTTTTTATTCAGCCGTTCTTGTTCAACGATTTTTCATGATGCGCGCCCGCTCGCGCTGCCAGTCCTGTTCCTTCTTGTCGGCGCGCTTGTCGTAGGCCTTCTTGCCCTTGGCCAGGCCGATCTCCAGTTTGGCCCGGCCGCGCTTCCAGTACAGGGCCAGTGGCACCAGGGTGAACCCGCGGCGCTCCACCGCGCCGATCAGTCGGTTGATCTCGGAGCGGTGCAGCAGCAGCTTGCGGTTGCGGCTCGGGTCGGGATTGATGTGCGTGGAGGCCGTGGGCAGGGGCGTGAAATGGGCGCCGAACAGGTACGCCTCGCCGTTGCGCAGCAGGACGTAGGCCTCGCTGATCTGCGCGCGGCCGGCCCGCAGTGACTTGACCTCCCAGCCCTTGAGGGCCAGTCCGGCCTCCAGCCGGTCCTCGATCTGGTAGTCGTGGCGGGCGCGTCGGTTGAGCGCGATGGTGCTGGAACCGTCC
>LKMJ01007709.1_pt1 | contig 10143 bp, 7 predicted proteins | sample 643391 | NCBI WGS metagenome assembly LKMJ01 (sample SAMN04112250, study PRJNA286221) | soda lake metagenome | biome: soda lake; feature: Kulunda Steppe; material: water; isolation source: sample PL-Br10 brine of Picturesque Lake | place: Russia: Kulunda steppe | collected 2010-07
AGAGAGAGAGAGAGAGAGAGAGAGAGAGAGAGAGAGAGAGAGAGAGAGATAGATTGCATGTGAGAGGGAATGATAGGATTAAAAGTAAGTACAATGACCCGAGGAAGCCAGCTGGTTTATTCATTCCATAGGGGCTGAAATGGATGTTGTTGTGAGCTCTGTATTTACAAAAGTGAGATAACCTCAGGTTCTAAAGCCCAATGACTCTTGATTGTATCCGCTTCATAAGCTCAGCAATGCTGAGCTGTTATTATTATCGCTTAGTTTCATTGGTATGTCAGCAGGTCTAATTAGAGGTGCAGATAAGGATAAGCTATGCCACTCCTATGTCCTTGAATACATGACAAAAGACAGGCATATTGAGGTCCACCACATATGTTTGGGAGGACTAAGCTCAAGTCACTTCAATGTGGCCTCTTTTGTCTCGCTCTGCACTTCTGCACTCTTGCAGCATTGACAGTGAAGCACACAATACCTATGCCTTTACAGAGCAAGAAACTGTGGTTGCTTTGCCACAACTCTATCAGGAACTTCACGCATCTTCTTTCCTTATTTGGCAGATCCCAGCTTTCAGATGCTTGACTTAAAGTCAGGCACCCCATCCTGTGTGTAAAATGGGTGATATACTGCCTCTGTCCCCAAATCAAGTATGAGTATGCATAGTCATGGGCAAACTGGTGGGTAACCAGGATGAGACAGGTTGCTGGGGAGCGGCAAGGTAGGACTGCCCTATTGCAAAATGCATGCTTGCGGCCGGCTTAGTGTACCGTAAAGATAGAAGGCAAATTCAAACATAATATTTTGGTGTTTTTGAATTCCCTGGGGAGCCCTTGAGGTGCAGCCTGACTATATCCCAGTGTCGTGGCTTCAAGCATAGGTGCCCTATGCTGCTGCTGAGCAACAGGTATGCCCTGTGAGGATATTTGGTAATCATTATGAAGGTCTGCAGGGGCTTTTTTACATGCTTGTGGACCAGGCACAAAGTCCGCATATAGTCCTGCTAGGTCATCTCTGCGCACATCTCCTGGACTAGCTGGCAGCAGATAAGTACAGCTTACCCTGACAGGTCGTGATCCTGCCAGGGAGGGGCTTGGCAGCGTCCAGTGGGGCTTCAATGAGCTGCACAGACTTCCACTTCGGAAATTGTGCTGCAGGATCAATCCTATGCAAGTGACTTAAGTATGAAACTAGGAAACAATCATACAGAAGAAATGATGGAAAGGAGGCGGCCATAGGGAACAGTGAGTTCAAGTTTTTGGATGCAGGCAATTGTACAAATTCCGCTTCCATTACGTTTTAGTTCAGATCATTTCATGCTGCTTTACCGCCTGCAACCTGGGCTGCCTGCCTTGTCTTGGAAGATACACGACGTATGGCAAATTGGAGCGTGCTCCCTCCTGAAAGATTTGTTCATTGGGGGGTAATAGGTAGCAACTCTACTCTGAAAAATGACCCCTAAATGCGAGAAAAATTGACGTTGAACACACACAATGTTTGTACCATAAGTGCACTTGTCAGGACAAATGGACAAATGACACAACCCTGGTTTTCAAGCAGCATTCCAGTCAAGCAAAAATAATGGATCCTGTCAGATTAAATCCTTTGCTTGCCATTCCTCGTAAACTTTGTAAACGACTCTGCTGTGTGCTGCCAAATGTCCTTGTCTGCACCTGAAGATCTGGTGGTCCACCTAGACACCATCCGATAAAGTCTGGCACTGAGCAGTGGGTCTAGACTCATGTGCCACGCAAAAGTATGTTTGACGAGTCACAGCGATGGGACGGGTGCAGGTTGTCAAGCACGGTGGGCACTTCAGCCATGTGATGCGCAACGTTGCAAGCCCATTGGAGTGGCTCCAGGGCGCCTGGGGCAAGGCTTTGACTGTTACAGGTGATGGCTGTGCTGGGATTCTGCTTCTGCTTAGTTGGTTCTTGGTAGAAGTGACGTAAAGGCGTGGCATCAGTTATCTTTTGGAGCCTTGAATTTACCCAAATGCTGTGAGGATCCCTATGGATACACTCTAGCACTGAGAATGAGACATGGGCATAATCTAAGCTCCTCAATTGCCAAAGTGCGCCAGTAATATCTGGCTTAGATGGTTACCGCTTCTGGACACAGCCCACTCTTTTATAATCATTGCATACAGGTCGCCTGGGTGCACACTCATTGGTAATGGTAAAACCAAGGGCTGATCTGGGGCTGCAGCAAACAAGCAGGTCAGTAAAGTGGCTTTGCTGGAAATAAAGAAGTGTAGGAAAATAATGACTTGTCTGTGAAGGAAAAGGCATGGAAGAATACAATGTGTTGGCCTTTTGTAGCCAGATTCCCTTCAGCACCCAGTCAACTATCTTCTTTGCCTTGCTTCACTGCTGAATTGGGGAGAATTTCTGGTTCCTGGTCGGACTGTCTTTCCCTCTGCAGGCTAATGTCAGAGAAGAAGTTGAAACCAATTGTAAACACATTCTTACCTTTAGAGCAGATTTCGGAGGCCCACAGTATGGTCGAGAAGAGTGCTGGTAAGCGATGCATCATCCCATTACATCAACTCTTGTGTTAGGCCTCAGACCGAAGCAAAAGTAAGTAGGGCTCACGCATCACGCTGCTTAGGTACAGTGTACTAAATACGCAGTGCTCGCTCTTCAAAGCAGCTTTCTGGTTCCAAGTTCCTGCAGGAAAGGGCAAAGTCGTGGTGAAGATGGTTGAGAGTTTGGAGCAGCTACTAGAAGGCGTGCCAAATTATTCTTAATAGTTCTTTGCCTGTTATGTGCATATCTGTGCCAAGTCCGGAAAGAAGATTGACTGTGAAAACAAAGTATGTACTACATGTAGTACAGGCTACCGATAGACACAAATAGAACCTGAACCCAGGAAAGTTAGTAGTCAAATCGGAAAATATGTTGTGTATAAATAATGCCAGTTTAGGGGCTTGGTATCCGTACGTGTATGGATGAGTGTTTGGCATGCATATGGATCAGATGGTTGTAAGGCTCTCAAAGTAAATGAATGATAAACTTTACTAAGAAGAATTCCTACTTGAAAACAAGGAGATTGTACAGAGTCTAAATTAGCCTATGAACACAGGCAAACCCAACATAGATGCAACTCCAAACATAAGTTACGATGGGTTTAGACCTTCAGCCAGATGGGTTGACTGCTGGGCTTGCTGGACACTGCCAGCCCGACAAAAAATATCCATAGTCTCAGAAAGAAAAAGGAATGATTTGTATGTCTGCTTCAAGAGAAACAATTTCAGATCCTCAGCTCCAATGTTTTCAAAATAAAAAGCGTCTATGTCTCCAATGTAAGTCCTGCCAGCAAAATCAGCAAATTGTTCTTTGAATCTCCTAATCTCCGAATCTCCAAAAAAGGACATGCTTTTCGTCCTGGACATCATGCAAGTCACATTTGTCATAGATCCTATTGTGGCTTTGCCAACAACCGGTTTCAACTCTTAGGGTATGAGCTCTCAAACGAAAACGAGCAATGTTCCGAAGCACATGCCTACTTAGTTCCAGCTCCAGGTACCCACTAGGTAGGCCTTGCCTACTAGTAGGCAACACATGGGAAGGGCCCCGTACATTGCTTGGTCTGAGAGGCAAGGCCATCCATACATGATAAGTAGCCAGTTTTTGAGCGTGTGTCCTAGGATCTGCACCATCCAGCCCCCTCCATACCGCACGCAAGCGCTCACGCAAGTCCACCACAAATCTTGTAGGGAAACTCCAAACATAAGCAGGTAGATTTTGCCTAACGTTGACATTGGTATTTATTAAGGAAATTAGCCACAGGCTTTCGCAGTGGCATTCATGTTTGTATGCATCTGTACATACACACAAGAGGGTTACAAGAGGGTTACAAGTACACACACATACACACACATGAACAGCGCTAACCCTTCATGCATTCTTCACTTGGAAGCAAAAGAAAGGCAATGGTGGTGTTCATTACAGAGATTCCTTATGGAAAATTTGCATCTTAAATGATTGCTGTCCTTTTTCTAAATCGTCTTTTTATAAGGCTGAGAAACATCACACAGGTGATGGGAAAACTTTATACAGCCTTACCTGTTGATCAGGTCACTTCAGCCAAATTTGAAAGACCTGCAACATCTACGAGTGGTCTAGGTTAAAATCAATTAGGTTGAAACAGACCGAGACAAGAAAGTGAGTATCACAGCAGGAAGGGACAGTTTAAGTCAAGTGACATGTTGAAGAACTTAAACTTACACTCTGAAAAGATGCTGATGTGAGGCCTAGCAGTAGATCATTATTAAATGATTGGCTGTCCTTTTAATTTTGATATGTTTCAATAAGCTACAATTGAGAATCCGATGTGCTCAAAAGTTGTTGAGACAATTTCTGTTTAGGTAATCAGTGTGGCTTGTCAGATGAGGACTAATTCAGCTTGCTAAAGGACAGAGATTCCCCAGAGTCCCCTGAGAACCCCATTTGGATCATAACCTTGCAATTCCTGCAAAACATGCTTGGGCGCCCAGGGCCCAAGTAGGGGCTAACCTTATGCTCTTGCTGGCCATACCTTTTTCATTCCGAGGGAAGACGAAGAGTCGCAGGCATCATTTTAAAATCTTAATTGATTTTCGTGGAATTCAATTTAAAATGGTAAGCATGCGCCTGCATCGTCTACGCCTGCATGTGCCTAACGCGCAGGTACACGCGTGCATATCACCACGCTGACACACACACACACACACATACACACACACAAACACACACACACACAAAACACACACACAAACACACCCCACAAACACACACAAGCGCACACGCATATGGACGCGCACACACATGCATGCACGTGCACAAGTGCTAGCACCTGAACACACTCCCATCCGTGTGTCACTTACAAACATAGAAACTCCTTGCGCACGCACACAGCGTTTGTACTCATTGGCCATACCTGGGCTGTCTCCAAAGTTCTCCTGCGCGCATTAACTTGATCCATGCAGTAACATGAGCCAAGTGCACGTGCAATACTACGGTGATGCCAAGCTCTTGACACACAAGCATCTTCATGGAATGTGTGCCTGATTTTGGGGGCAAGGTCATGTAGTCCAGGCTAGAACGTTTGTGGCTAGCAGGTCACAAGCTGAATGGAAACATATCCAACCTATCATCGCGCAACTGCAGGGAACAACTTGAGCATAATGAAGAAGGACTGGACAGAGCTCTGCATGGCCAAGGGGACACATGAAGTGCTCAAAGCTGCTACAGCAATTCTGTGCTATTGCTATCTTCATTTTGGTGGCCAACATAGTCTTTAATTCCGTTTCAAGGAGCGGAAGCACTGCTCCAAAGACCAGCAGCAGTCCTGAAGCAGCTAAAGGCAAGGTTCCTAGGCAGCGAATGGCTAGAAACCTGCGGATTGAGCTTCAGACTAATTCCCAGAGCAAATCGGTGAGTCAATGTTATCAAAGCTCTCCAAGATTCCTGAACTTTGCAGTGCTTACCTTCGGATGCACAAGGAAGAGGCTAACTGGGCAGTGCCTTGCCTTCAACTTATTCACGTAGGCTGCTTTGAGCAATGGGGTGAGTTTACCATGGGTTGGATTTGGGACAGCAGGCCTGGGCCTGGGCACGCAACAAGCGGTCCAGTCAGCTGTGGACGCGGGATTTCGACACATTGATACTGCCCAGGTTTGTGCTGTTCTTTGGGGGGATATTGAACAAGGAGTTCTACGTCTATATGGCAAAGTTTGGGTAATAGGATGTTGCATAGCTGTACCTGCTGAACAATGGCAGCCTAGCTGTAGCCTTCGAGGAGTCTGCAAAGACAGCAGAACTTGACCTTTTCTAGGCAAATTGGAGTAGACAGGCTTACACAGTGAGTATGTTTAATAGTCTGCTTGCCTCTGTTGAGGCTCATCCATCATTATCTTTCTCCCAAGTGAAAGAAGGCACTCAGCAGACTGTGCACTTGATACTTGGACCTGGGGCTTATGAAGTTAAACCAAGGGTTGACCTGTTATATTACTCTCAAGGGTGCGGCCTTAGAGGACTGTCTGCATTTAGGGGTAGCTGCAGTGCACTTAAGGGTTGCGGCTGCGGCTGCGGCTGCTGCTGCTGCTGCTGCTGCTGCTGCTGCTGATGATGATGATGATGATGATGATAATGATGATGATGGGGTTGGGGCTGGGGCTGGGGTTGGGGTTGGGGCCAGGGCTGGCGCTGGGAGATCCCTCCATGGTCAGGCAGGTAGGTGGCCATGAAGTGGCTGCTCTACTTGTAGATAACATCATGCTGCCTTCTTCAGCACATGATCATAGTCAGGGGCAGTGCTCTGTCAAATTGCAAGCATCATTCTACAAAGGACGTTTCGTTTATCCACTGAAGCCCTTCTCCTGCCTGACCCTTTGTAGCTGCACACAGGCTCATTCCTGCTTGGCAATAATGCCTGGCTTTTTGCATCACCTATCTGTATTATTGCATCGTCTGTCTGTGCAGGCTCGCGAATGGTACCGTGAGGACCTCGTTGGAAATGCCCTTAATGCCTCCTCATTGACACGAGAAAGCGTTTTCCTGACAACCAAGATCCACCCGCGCCACTTTGGCTCAACAGTCACACTTGACGTTTTTGCAAATTCACTGGTATGCTGCACTTGCAACTATGGTCAAGGTTTCAAGGCTGTATCTGCCGAACGAGGGCAGCTCAGCTGGTCGAAAGCCTCCATTGAGATCGAATCCTGAACCCGACAGGTTGCAAGGGTGGATAGTCGGCTTTCCATCGCAGTTGCCCCGCCGCCTGCTCGAGTATCCGGAGCGTAAATTCCACTTATGTGTTGTGCTCGCAGCTATGCAGTGTAGTACTCAGCATGCTTGGAGCCTGTGCACTGCAATAACATTGCTGCTTGAACTTGCCTCTTGCGCTTGTGTGATTGCAGGCAGACTTGCGCACATCCTATGTGGACCTCATACTCCTCCACTATCCTTACTGTTGGGGTAGCTTGTGTGGGGGTATGAAGGCGAGTAGACCACAGGGATAGAAGGATAGAAGCAAGACGCAGGAGCTGTTTGTTTTTTGCTTGCAAGCGCCTTGGTTCATGCCGCAGCCAACTATACTTGTGTGTGCATGTGCGTGAGCGCGCCAGAGACACTCACGGCTCAAGCATTGCGGCTAAAAAATGCTGTTGTTGCTACTCTACTGGCTTAGCCCTGGTGCTTTGGTTGCCTTGAGCAGGCTTGCAGTTAAACTGTGCTTTCTGCTTGCAGCCAGAAGGGAATTGGCGCGATGCGTGGGGAGCCCTGGAGCAACTGTACGCAGCAGGGAGAGCAAAAGCAATTGGTGAGGAGCGGCATCTAATTCCAGAAGTGCTCTACTGGTGGCTCAAAATAGCTTGCGCAAGTTGCGCAGCGCAGCACGCGCTCCCCGTCGCTCTTTTATGTAAGATCATTTCTGTGTAAAATTGACTGTCACTCTGCGTGAGAACCTCCAAGGACTGCTTTTCACAGATGAATGACTGCTGTCACCATACACGATCCTGAGCTGGCTCTTCAAACAAAGCACGGCATACTGTTGACCACCCTCCACCTGCCCCATGGTCACAGGGGTCAGCAACTTCAATCTCCATGAAATGCACCAGCTCTTAAGCTTGGCAAAAGTCAAGCCACACGTCCTTCAGATCCACATCGATCCCTTGTCACAAAACAAAGAACTTGTGTCTTTTTGCAAATCCAACGAAATCCAGGTGTGTTGGTTGCCAGGGTTCAAAACCAGCTGGCAGGGCTGAAGCAGCTTGTAGATGAGGCCTCTTCCATGCACATGTTTTGGCTGGTTGTGGCCCCGTTCATCCATCATGAGCACATGTGTTGTCTGCATGCCAATAATCTGACCTTCATCCCATTGCTCTTTCATTGCCGATGCTGATCTTTAAACATCAGGTTGAAGCATACAGTGCTCTTGGCACTCAATGGGGAAGAGTCGGGCAGGATCAACATAACCCGGTGCTGAGCCAGCCCTTGCTCCGAGTAAGTGGGGATTGCGGCAGATAATAACTGCTTTTTTCCTCTTTCTTGTGCTTGCTATGCATTCCTTACTGATGTCTTTGGGTCCAGAAAGACTGCTATGCAAATGCGCTGGCTAGAGGTTGCTCATTCAATCACAGGGTATTGTGGCCGTTTCTGGGGCACTGGGTTTTACATGTGTTTGTATCCATGCAAAGAAAGTTGCAAGCTTATTGCAAAATGGGGCAGGTAGGACAAACCAGGGCACCAGTATCCCAACAAGGCATTGGTGCAAAACATTTGCCTGATGTAACTGGTACTGAGTAACAGCAGCAGCGCCCCGGGCCCGGCATGACCATTTGTTTGTTTGCTTTTTTCTGCATACGATGCTGCAGGAAATAGGACTGGGTCTGAACCGCTCAGTTGCGCAGGTCGTGCTGCAATGGCTCCTCCAACAAAGCATAGTTGTGCTCCCTAGGTGAGGGTCCCCTGCTGACTAGCTGCAGCAAGCCGGGCAGTCTTGACACACAGGCACCAGGGTAGAAAAATAAGAGTGTTCATTCATGCTAAAAGCCATGGTCATCAGCGATGGATGTGACAAGGACCAGGGCAGATCGATTTTCCTGAAGCGCGTTGTCAGGATTCATACAACTAAAATTCCAGAATGTGACTTCAGTCCCACCAGAATGTGACTTCAATACCAGCAGAGGCTCTTTGATTCAGCCTGCTTGCAAGCCTTTGGCCTGGCGGCAAACACAAACCTAGGATGCTTCGCTTTTTTTGTGCAGGTCATCGAATCCAGAACATCAGCGTGAGGCCCTCTCTGTGATCTCAGACAAAGAAAAGTTTGAGCTGAGTATGGAGCAGATGGAAAGCATTTCCAAGCTGGACGGGACCAAGCCTGAGTAGCTTATGTTAGTTAAGTAACGATTCTATTGACAAAGAGGAGGTAAATTTTACGAGGAATTGAATACTATCATGCATTCGACTGAATCGTAAAATTCGATCTGCAGCTCAACATGCTCAAGCTATTGCAGGCGTCAGGGCCCGGCTTCTGGTCCCGGGGAGCCAAACCTGACCACTTTCTTTGTGTAGGATCACCTGTAATAAGCATGCAAAGGAAAGCAGGTAGCCAGACACGCAGGACCCCCTTGATCAGGCCAATGGATGGAGCGCGGGGGCCTTCAGCTCCGAAGAGCTTCTGGTCGTCTAAGCCAGCCTGGTGGGTAGGTGGTGGGTTGGCCATGGGCGTGGAGGTTTTAAATGTACAGGGTGCGGCTGACACGTGGTAAAGAACAAGGCACTGTCAACATCAGGAATGAGCCAGAAGGTCTCATTTCTGGCCTTGCTGTCTACACAGGTGCCAGCCTTGGACTATACTCACAACAGGTGATGAGCGAACAAGCAGCTTCCGGGTCGTCACACACTGTGGCGAGAAGTTTCAAAGCAGATGTTTCACTGAGCATGTGTAAAATGGCAAAATGGACCCTTCAGGAACAGTGGCAATAGCAGCGATCAACCGTGTGAGTGACGGCTCTGTCTTGTGGACCACACTCGTGGCCATCCCCGTGGTTGTGTGGTGGCTCCTCTTCCTTGTCTTGGTGAGTGCGCAAGTTTACCGTTCATGATCATTGGCTTTAGGCAAACAACTTGGTTGGTGTGGGCAAGTTCTTAGCTCCCAAAACCTGCACATACCCTGAACCCTTAAAGTCCAATCCTTCCACTCTGTAAGCATTCGCACAGATTCGCATGTTGGGCGCACCCGTGGGGTACCATTTCCCATGTATGTGTTCCATTGATGTCTGTGAAATAATAGACCAACGCTAGGTTGGTGACTGCAGGTCCCAAGCGCTTACGCCCGGGATCCCAGCGCATTCTCAACCGTCGATGCTGGAGACAGGGAGAGTGATGGTCCATTGGTATGAGGATGCATCTGAAGCCGCCAAGAGCTTTGCCTTGGTGATCATTTGCCAGACTTGCCCATTGTGCTGCAGGCTTTCGCTGTACGATCTAGCAATTGTATGTCCCTTACAATTTGTGTCACCAGTTGCAGCAGTACATTTTCATTCTTTTTGTATTTTTGGGATTTTCGTGGCTTTTTGGTGTTCCATGGGCAAGTTGTGCATGCTAGCTCGTCATGCAGTATAGTAGCACCACCATAGTATCATGACTAGTATGTGTATGG
>LKMJ01007710.1_pt1 | contig 10143 bp, 9 predicted proteins | sample 643391 | NCBI WGS metagenome assembly LKMJ01 (sample SAMN04112250, study PRJNA286221) | soda lake metagenome | biome: soda lake; feature: Kulunda Steppe; material: water; isolation source: sample PL-Br10 brine of Picturesque Lake | place: Russia: Kulunda steppe | collected 2010-07
GGGTGTCGGAGGGGGTCAGCAGGTCCATGCGCACGTCGTCGCGGGGGAGGTACTGCCGCGGCGGGTAGCCGCGTTCGCGCAGTTCGATGGCGCGGGTGGTGTCGGCAAGCTCGGTGCCGTCGATGACAACCCGCACCCGGCGGGCGTGCGGGTGCAGGGTGATGCGGGGCTCGGAGGCATCGTCTTTCAAGCACCTAGCCCCATTAGAGCTACCGCAGCGAGCACAACGCCGAGCAGTAAGACAGTTTCCGCTACCATCAGCACTACCGGCTTCCACCCCACCACCGCAAGCTTCTGAAAGGATGTCTTGATACCCAGGGCGGCAATAGCGGTGACCAGGCACCAGCGGGAAAGCGTCGTCATTGCATCGTTGGCAGCTTCAGGAATCATCCCCATGCTGTTCACTATAACCAGCGCGACAAAACCCACCAAGAATCCCGGCAACAACGGCATTCGGGCTGATTCTCCCGCTTCGCTTCTCGACTTGCGGAATAGCCACATGAACACCATGACGACAGGGACCAGCATGGCAACCCGCACCAGCTTGACAAGGGTGGAAACATCACCCGTCTCGTCCGAGATCATATAGCCAGCGCCGACCACCTGGGCAACATCGTGGATAGTACCACCAAGAAAGATGCCCGCCTGCGTATCCGTCAAGGCGAGCACGCCGGCAATCAACGGGTAGCTCACCATTGCCATGGTCGAAAGTGTAGTTACCCCCACTACAGTCAATATTGTATTGCGCTCGTTCTTTTCGTTTCTTGGCATGACGGCCGACAAAGCCAAGGCTGCCGAGGCCCCACAAATTGCTACAGCACCGCCGGTCAACAAGCCAAGTTCTCGCGTCAGCCCCAGCGCCCTTGCAAAAATGGCTCCCAGGATAATGACCGTTGCCACCGAGCCCACCACCATCAATACCGGCCCTAGCCCCAGGGCCCCTACCTGTTCAAACGTCATTCGGGCTCCTAGCAACGCTACGCCCAGCCGAAGAACGGTGCGAGAGGCAAAATCGATGCCCTCTCGGCAGCGCCCCTCCTCGCTAAGGAAGTGCAGGGACATGCCGAACAACAGCGCGTAAAGCAGGGTGGGGCCACCATAATGGTCGGCAATAAAGGTCGTCGCAAGGGCAATGGTAACGCATACAAGAAGACCACGACCAATGGAATGATAGCGTCCAAACGAGCCGCGAAAATATGTTCGCATGCTGGTAATCGGAGCAGCAAAGCCTCGTGGTTTCATCTAAAATTCCCCGGTCGCATCCCGTCATTCGCATGAGCATCTCCATGGCTCGCGCGTCGCCGAACCACGAGAACATCAGCTAAAAAGTAAAATTTTTCAAGAGGCCGATCATCGCCTCGCACTATCGATGAAAGAGCGTCAGCTGCCTGCAGCGGCTGCAACAACGTCATCGGCCAGCACTTGCAGGGTATCGACCACAGGAGTTGACATCTCCAGGCCATCGGCAATAACGGAAAGCTCGGTGCATGCCAGCACCAAGACATCCGCCTGCTGTTCTCCGAGGTCGGTCGCAGCGCGAGAAAAGGCCCCGAGGGTATCGGGGTGACGACCCTGCCCCCGCTTTACGGCACGTATCACCTCCAGCACAGCACCTTCATCGCGTGGATATAACAGCGACAGCCCGCGTTCGTTGGCAAAACCTTCATAGAGACCAATCTTGCGAAGGGCGGGGGAGCACAGCATGCCGACGCGAGCCCCGGGCCAGCGATACACGATAGTATCCAGCGCCCTTTCGACGATGTGCCAGACCGGAATGCTCACTGCATCCTGAGCGTCCTCCCAATAATAGTGGGCTGTGTTGCACGGCATGACCAGGAAGTGCGCACCGGCTCTTTCCAGGCGGCGCGCCATCTCTGCGATCGCCGGCCCTGGATTCTCACCATCCCCATCAATCAAGGCCTTGATGCGCGATGGTACCTTGGGGTTATTGTCCACCAGCATATGCACATGGTCTATGTCGTCCTGTGCTGGCGTGGCATCGATGACCCGCTGCATGAAGGCCACTGTGGCATCAGGCCCCATGCCTCCCAGAACGCCAACAGTGACATGCTCACTTTCCGACCCAACGACCTTGTATTCGTCACTTTTACTCACAACAATACTCCCAAAACCGTCAATACCCAAACTTGCCAGGCAACCACAGTGTCAACTCTGGAATGAAGGCAAGAACAAGTGCAATTACCACCATGGACCCAACGAGTGGCAGCGCCCTGACCGATATCCTCTCTATCGAGACATTGGCAATACTGGAGCTAATAAACATGTTCTCGCCGAGAGGAGGTGTCGAGAAGCCAATACCAAGACTGACCACCAGCACAATACCAAAATGTATGGGATCAACACCAAGCTCCACCATCACAGGAAGAAGCACTGGAGTCACTATCATGATCACAGCCAGAATCTCGATAAACATTCCCACCATCAGCAAAAACAAGATAACGAGTATCCAGACCAGCCAGAGGCTTGTAGTGATATCCAGAATCCCTTGAGCGATCATCGCCGGGATATGATTCTCCACCAGAACGCGACCAAACGCTGTCGCCGTGAACATGATGATCAACACTCGACCTGTCAGCCATGTGGCGCTCTCGAACGACTTCCCAATACCGATCAAGGAAGACTCCCTGTGTATGAAGACACCGACAAAAAGCGCATAGAAAATTGAAACAACCGCTGCCTCAGTAGGGGTAAACATCCCCGAATAAATGCCACCAAGAATAACGACAGGCGCCATCAACGACCAGATCCCTTCTCTCAGCACCTTGAAGACGCGCCGCCAGTCGTAAGGCGTGCCTTCGGTCTGATAGCCATTCCGCTTGGCCACGACATAATTAGCTATCATCAGACCCGCACCGAGGATGATTCCCGGAATCGCACCGGCCAGAAAAAGAGCGGAAATAGACTGGCTAGCTGTTACCCCATAGATAATCAACGGCATACTGGGGGGAATGACGACACCCAACCCACCAGCCGTAGCGGTGATCGCTGCCGGATAGCTCCTGCCATACCCTTTTTCTATCATTGCAGGGATAACCAACATACCTACCGCAGCGGTAGTTGCCGGGCCAGAGCCGGATATGGCACCGAAAAACATGCATGCAATGACAACAGCAGCACCCAAACCGCCGGCAGCAGGACCGGCAAGTTCTTCAGCTATCCGAATCAGTCGCCGAGCAATACCAGAATCACCCATCAGCGCGCCGGCAAGAATAAATGCCGGAAGCGCCATGAGTGGAAAGGAGTTCAAGGCAGAAAAACCCAACTCCACCATCGAGCTGATATCCCTCCCGTCCATCACATAGACAGACATGGCCGAGATGCCTAGGGCGACTACGATAGGAGCACCAAGAAACAGCAGCCCACCAAAAACCGAAAACAGAATAAGAGCCGTCATAACATCACTCCTTTCCTTTTTTCAAAGACGGACTGCCAGCAGCTTCGTCTTCAATTATTTTATCGACTTGCTCTTGATCAGCATCACCAAGCTCTACCCCTTTGACCAGCTTGAGGTATTGAACCTGCAAGACACGAGCAGCCATCAACACGAAAGCAACAGGAAAGACCATATAAACATATGCTAGTGACCACCCCATGGCCGGCGTTCTATAGGGAAACTCAATCAGCAACTCTATAAGAGAGATGCTTTTCCAGGCTAACGTCAAGCAAAACCCCACCCAGATCAAATCAACAAAAAGGAGCACCCCATTGGCAATCCGCTTTGGCAAGAGATTGATATGAATTTGCAGCCGATTATGAGCCCCCAAGTGGGCAGCATGTGCGGCACCCAGGAAGACGAACCAGACAAAGGCATAGCGGGACAGCTCCTCGATCCATGCCATGCCAATTCCAAGCGTTGCCCGCATAACAACCTGGACAAATATGAGAATGACAAAAAGACCGAGCAAGAACCGGCAGAAATAATCTTCAATATTGTTTATATACTTCCACATGGGCACCACCCTATCAATCAAGGAGTGTGCATTTAAGGCCGGGGATCACCCCGGCCAACATGATTTATCGGCCCAAGATGGACTGAAATTCCTCGAATGCTTCCTGCCCACCGATGTCATCATAAAACTTGGGCCAGACCTCTTCCTGAGCTATCCGAATCCACTCTTCCTCATCCTCAAGAGCCATAACCTCGACTCCTTCGGCCTCCATGGCTTCCCGCGCCTCAACGGCTCCGGTCAGCTGGAACTGGAGGGCATATAGTTGAGCGTCTATTCCAGCCCGGCTAATGATCGCCCTCTCCTCGTCTGACAGTGCATCATAAGTACGCACCCCCATCACCAGAGGCTGCAAGGAGTATTGGTGATGGACTTCGGTCAAATAATCCTGCACCTCGTGAAACTTCATCGTATAGTTAACGATATAGGGGTTATCCTGGCCATCTACCACTCCCTGCTGGAGTGCCGTGAACACCTCCGGCCAGGACATGCTGATCGGATTGGCACCCCACGCCTCATAGGTAGCCAGCATGACCTCATTCTGTGGCACCCGAACCTGAAGCCCTTGCAGATCTTCAAGGTTCTTCACCGGCCGATCCGAATTGGTCAGAAAACGGAAGTTCGAATACAGCCAACTGACAATCTCGACACCAGCCTCTTCTCTGGCTATTTCATTCCAGCGATCGGCCAGGGGGCCGGTCGTCGCCTTGACGGCATCCGCATGGCTCTGCAGTGAATAAGGCATGGTCAGGGCACCAAGCCTTGGAGCATACGGAGTCAGATTGCCAACGCCGATAAACGCCATATCGAGTGATCCAACGCGGGTATCCTGAATCATGCCGGTTTCCGGACCCAGCTGGCCGCCTGGGTAAAGATCGACCGTCATCTCCCCATCGGAATACTGTTCGACCAGTTCCGCAAAGCGCTGTGCCAACGCGCCTTGGTCAGAGTCCATGGGATCACCCATACCTACCTGAAAAGTTCTCGCCTGAGCAGCATGAGTACTAAGAGCAGCCAGAATGGCAGTTGCTAAAAGTGTCTTCTTTAACATTATTGTCACTCCTTTCAATTTAAGATTATTTATTTCGGGTATTGTCAAACAGCCTCTTCCATGGCACTGTCCATCAGCTGGACAATGTCGTCGCACTCCTGTTCGGTAAAAGTCAGCGGAAGCCGCAGGTCACAAAGCTGTGCCAGAATACGATCCGCATTGGGCAATGGCCTTGTAGCTGGAAGGTATCGCCAGCTATCGTAGCGGCTGGTGTAGTCTTCCGGCTGCGGCTTTCCATACCACTTGAGAGGGATACCCCGGGCCTCGCAGCCGGTAATAAAACGGGCGATTTGATCTTGCTCCAGTGACGGCAGCCGAAACTGGATAGAGCTGCCCACGAAGTCTTCGTCGACGTTACGGGGAATGGTATCAACGAGGGGGTGGGCATCAAGCCCTGCTTCAATACGCCGATAGAGTGCATTCCACCTCGCCTGACGCGACTCCAGCTCGGCCAACTGAGGGCGTAGCACGGCCGCCCGCAGGTTATCCATACGGCCGCTCATGTTGGGTGCGACGAACCTTGTCTCCTGGAAGCTATCCGCTCCCGGAGCCGCCAGATGACGGTCATAAAGCATGTAGGATCCGGACATGATGACAGCCCGTCGCATGATCTCCGGATCGCCGGTGGCCAGCAGGCCACCCTCACCGGAATTGATATGCTTGTAGGTCTGGGTGCTGAAGCACCCCACCTTGCCAAAGGTGCCACTCGGCCTGCCCGCGTAGCTGGCGCCCATGGTATGGGCACAGTCTTCGATCAAGGTGATCCCGTGTGCATCGCACACTGCAGCGATGGCATCCATATCGCCGATGTGGCCACGCATATGCGAGAGCATGAAGAACTTCGCACCGGTTTCCTCAGCGGCCGCTGCCAGGTCATCGGGGTCCACCGTCGTGTCATCGAGAATATCGACCAGCACCGCTTCTCCTCCTGCCGCGTGAATGCTGCCGGGGACCGGTGACAGGGTAAAGGCATTGCATAGCACCGGATCTCCCGGGGCCAGGCCGCAGGCCCGAAGTGCCAGTTGCAGCGCGTAACCGCCTGATGCGCAGGCAAGCGCATAGGAAACGCCCAGGCTCCCGGCAAACTCCTGTTCCAGAAGTGCGACTTCCCCCTGCTCGCCCTCGACCAGGTTGTAGCGATGCAACCGCCCGGTGCGCATCACCGCCACCGCCGCCTCGATCGACGCCTCGGAAAGTGGCTCTTGCTGGGTGAAAGATTTCGAGAAGCGACGCATGTGATAGACCTCAGTGACGCTGCTGTTGATAGACGGGGAATTCCCATTTCTCATCGGGGAAGTACTTGGTCAAACGCCAGTCGCAGGCTCGTGCGTGACCCTCCATGCCCTCCGTGCGAGAAATTCGCGAACCCACGGCACTGAATGTCCGGTTGGCTTCTTCACTGAGCTGCTGAGTGGTCAACACCTTCATGAACTTGTGCACGTTCAGGCCGCCGCTGTAACGGCCAGCGCGCTTGGTAGGCAGGATATGGTTGGTGCCAGAGCACTTGTCGCCATGGGTGACGGTGCTGCCCTCGCCCAGGAACAAGGAGCCATAGTTGCTCAGTTTCTCCTTCCACCATTCAAGATCCTCACAGATCACCTGGAGATGCTCGCAAGCATACCGATCACTGACCTCGACAATTTCCTCGCGGGTATCACCCACAATCACTTCGCCGTAATCGCGCCAGGCAGCATGAACCACCTCGGCATTTGGCATATCATCGGCGACCTTCGGCATCAACTCGATGACCTTGTGCGCCAGAGGTTCGCTGGTGGTAAAAAGCCACACAGGCGAGTTGGTGCCATGCTCGGCCTGTGAGGCCAGGTCAACGGCGATGGTCATGGGATCAGCACTATCGTCTGCGATGATGGCCGATTCGGTTGGCCCAGCGAAGACATCGATACCCACCTGGCCGAACAGCAGCCTTTTAGCCTCGGCCACATAGGCATTCCCCGGCCCAACCAGAATGTCGGCTTCACGACCACCGAACAGGCCAAATGCCATGCTGGCCATGGCGTGTACGCCGCCCATCTCGAGGATAGTGTCAGCCCCAGCCACATCCAGTGCATATGCAACCGCAGGATTGATGCTGTCACCTCGTGGCGGCGAACAGGCCACCACATGGGGAACTCCCGCGGCCTTGGCGGTGGCAACACTCATCAACGCTGAGGCAACATGTGCGTAGCGCCCCCCCGGGATGTAGCATCCCGCGCAACCCACGGGTATCACCCGCTGCCCCAGCACGACCCCTGGCTCGGTTTCGATCTCGAAGGGAAGGAGGCTGTCGCGTTGCGCCTCGGCGAAGCGCTTTACCTGGCGGTGAGCGAAATCGATGTCGTCCTTGATGGACTGGGGTACCGAGGCAATCAGTTGCTGGCGTTTCTCATCGCTCAGCACAAAGCATCCCTTCCAGCCATCAAATTTTTCAGCATATTCACGAACCGCCGCTTCGCCGCGCACGCGAATATCATCGAGCATGTCTCGCACCGCCGTGGTAACTCGCTGGTCTTCGGCGGCAACCGTTGCGGCAGCCTGCGCTGACTTGAGATGTCGAATTGTCATTGTGTTCTCCACAATACTGCTGATGTCTGAGCCCGACAGTGCTGGGGCACTCAAGCGCTTTGCCCACCTGAAGCTGTCAATCCATGTAATCAGGGAAATGGAAAGCCTCGGGATAGCCGAACAGGGCGACGCTGCCGCCGGTGTGCAGGAAGACAACGTTTTCGCCTTCCTTGAAATGCCCCTTGCGGATCAGGTCGATCAAGCCGGCCATGCCCTTTCCGGAATAGACCGGGTCGAGCAGGATGCCTTCGTGACGCGCCAGCAGGGTAACGGCCTCCACCATGCTTTCGGTGGGAATCCCATAGCCTTCACCGACATAGTCACAGTTGGCCACGACGTCTTCCCTGGCGACCACGCCGGACAGCCCCAGCTTGGTCTCGGTCTTCTGAGCGAGCGCGAACACATTGGCTTCCTGCTTTTCTCGGGGCGCACGCACGCCGATGCCAAGCAGCGGAATGCCCGCATTGCACGCAGCAAGCCCGACGACCAGCCCCGCCTGGGTGCCTGCGCTGCCGGTGGCATGCACAAGGTGATCGACCTGAAGCCCCATGTCGTTTGCCTGTGCCAGCAGCTCGAGCGCGGCATTGACGTAACCCAGGGCACCGACCTCGTTGGAGCCACCACCAGGGATGATGTAAGGCTTCTTGCCGTCTTCCTTGAGCTGAGCGGCAAGAACCTCCATCTCGGCCGCCATGTCAGCACCGCCTGGACGCTTGCTGACCGTTGCGCCATGCAGCTGATCGAGAAATACGTTGCCGTTGTAGTTGTAGGCAGGATCGTCACTGCCGGTACGGTCCTCGAGGAGGATGTGGCACTCGAGCCCCAGCTTGCAGGCCGCGGCAACGGTCTGCCGCGCATGGTTCGACTGTGTCGCCCCCTGGGTAACGACCGTGTCGGCCCCTTTCTCCAGCGCATCGGCCATCAGAAATTCCAGCTTGCGGGTCTTGTTGCCGCCAGTGGAAAGGCCAGTGCAGTCATCGCGCTTGATCCAGAGACGCGGCCCACCCAGCAGGCGGCTCAGGTTATCCATCGGCTCGAGCGGTGTCGGAAGGTGTCCAAGGCGGATGCGAGGAAAACGGGAAAGATGCATGCGGGCCTCCAGGCGATTAGTTTTTTGCATGAGCGTGCTCTCTATGATTCGGCAGGCATGGGATGTCGGGGTAACCGACCACCTCCCAATGCCGCTGGTCTGCTCCAAAAACATAACGCCTGGCACTGAGCCCCGACTAATGCCAAGATACTGTCATGTGATTAAATTTTTGCATATGCAGTGCTTTTTACAGAAAAACAATCATTGGAAGGTTTTTTTAATGAAAATTGAGTGGATTGAAGACTTTCTTGCTTTGATTGAGGCAGGCACCTTTTCTCAAGCTGCACAACGGCGTCACGTCACTCAGCCTGCATTCTCACGCCGTATCAGACAGCTGGAAGACTGGCTGGGTGTGGAATTGATCGACCGTCACTCGCCACGCCTGACACTCCTGCCTCATGCAAAAGCCTATGAGCCATCGCTTCGAGACTGGCTGGCGCATCTGTATGCCCTGAGAGGTCGCATACGTGCAGATGCCGCGCACGGACCTCGCGGAATACTCACCACCCAGCACACCCTGACGGTCAGCTACCTGCCTCGACTGCTGCGATACTTTCGCCAGCATGCCCCACACGCCAGGTTACAGGTGAGATCATCGGATCGAAGCGACTGCATTAGAGACTTCCAACGGGGGGACGCAGATCTTCTGCTCTGCAGCGAACTCGACGGCACACCCATGCTGGTAGAGCGCGCTGAGATACAGCGGATACAGCTGGGGTCTGAGCAACTCGTCCCCGTCTGCGCAGCAGATCGCTTTGGCAAGCCGGTATTCGACCTCGACAGCCATGACCCGCTACCCGTCATCGGGTATGAGCCCACCAGCTTCCTGGGGAGCGTGCTGTCCTCGCCTTACTGGCTGGACCTGCAGCGTCATTACGATATCGAGCTGGTGTGTGAGACAGCCTTCACGATCGGCATACGTGAGCTAACGCTCGCCGGCCTTGGCATCGGCTGGCTGCCCCATGGCCTGATCGAGCCGCACCTTGAAACAGGCAAGCTGGTATCGCTTGCCGAGCGATTCGGAGGGCCGATGTTGGTGGTAGCCTGCTATCGCCAACCTGACGTAGGGGCGGCGTCAGTGAACACGCTGTGGGAGTTGTTACATGACCGGCCGCCGATGGTATGACCGGTACCGGGGGCACAAGGTGCGGGTCGGGCCCCCGCAGTGATCCGAGTGGGTAAGTGCACTGGATCAACGGCCGTCATCGGGCGGTATCACCATAAAACACCACCCTCCCCTCGATTGCCTCCATCCCTGCCATCGGCCGCTCGTAGCTCCACGCCACATCCTTTTGCTCGCCAAACGAGAAGTAGGTCGCATCGCCCTTGAAGGGGCAGTGGGTCAGGGTGTCGGAGGGGGTCAGCAGGTCCATGCGCACGTCGTCGCGGGGGAGGTACTGCCGCGGCGGGTAGCCGCGTTCGCGCAGTTCGATGGCGCGGGTGGTGTCGGCAAGCTCGGTGCCGTCGATGAC
>LKMJ01007711.1_pt1 | contig 10141 bp, 8 predicted proteins | sample 643391 | NCBI WGS metagenome assembly LKMJ01 (sample SAMN04112250, study PRJNA286221) | soda lake metagenome | biome: soda lake; feature: Kulunda Steppe; material: water; isolation source: sample PL-Br10 brine of Picturesque Lake | place: Russia: Kulunda steppe | collected 2010-07
AAGGAGTTACAGCCGACGTCGTGTTCGGCCAGTTCGTCGGCCAGCGAGAGCGTGATAAACGACATTCCGAGTTTGGACCAGGTGTAGGGTGCGCTGCCGGGCTTGCGGTCGATTTTCACCGGCGGGGCGTTCGTCAGAATCCACGCGTTCTCGACGTCTTTGAGGTGATCGATGAAGGCGCGGGAGGTGAGGTAGGTTCCCCGGACGTTCACGTCGGTCATGAGATCGAACTTGTTCGGCGGGAGATCCTCGACGGCGTACAACTGAATTGCGCTCGCGTTGTTGATGACGATGTTCACTTCGCCAAAGTGGTCGATCGCCTCCTGGGCGGCCGCCTCGACGGCGTCCTCGTCGCGGACGTCGACCTGAATTGGCAGTGCCTCGACGCCGCGTTCTTCGGCCTCGCGGGCGGTCTGTTCGATAGTGCCTTCGAGGTCTTTGTCCTCGCCGTAGTCGTCCTCCTCGCTCGTCTTGCCGGTTGAGACGATGTTACAGCCCTGCTCGGCCAGGTCAAGTGCGATCTGTTTCCCGATTCCGCGTGTCGTCCCCGTAATAAATGCCGTGCTGCCCGTCAGGTCGGGCGTTTCGAGACTCATGCCTCCTGCTTCGACGGCCACCACCATAAGACTGGGCAGTTGGTAGTGAGCTGGGTGTCGACCAGCTCTGATCACCAGTATGGTCACAGTCGCCAGTACAATCACATACTTGCCGTCTGTTTTAATTGGGTATACAATCGTAAATGCTTATGTACACAAGCGTATTACGTTGTGAATATGCAACCTAGACGCCTCCCGAACAGACAATCGACGAGATTCGGTTCGAGATCCTCGACAGCGAACTAGAGTCCGGTGGCGTCTCAAACGGGAAGGAATCGATGGAATCGGCTAGAGAAAGACTTTGTCATCGATTAGGTAATGCCCACGTGTCTGAAAAGTTTAATAAAGTAACTGGATAACAGAACTACGTTCGAAGAAGTAATTGATAACAGAGCTACTATGTTAGTGAATACACGGAACTACAACAGTGAGACTACTGGTAGCAAGTAGAAACGCCATAACAAAATTAACACTGTTATTCAAAAAACCGCAGTTTTGATATACCGGGACAGAAACATTCTGTGTATGGATGCTGAACAAGTAAAATCAGCAGTGACACTCTCAGTTCGTAATATCGGGGGAATCGACCAGACGAAGGTTACGTTCGAACCGGGAGTGACCGTGCTCGCCGGCCGAAACGCGACGAACCGAACGTCACTTCTGCAGGGGGTTATGGCAGCGTTAGGCAGCGACGACGTGTCGATCAAGGCTGACGCTGAGAAAGCGCACGCCGAGATGGAACTCGATAACGACACCTGCGCCCGACAACTCGAACGCCAGAACGGGGCAGTCCATTTGACTGGTGAACCCTACCTCGAGGATTCGACGCTTGCAGACCTGTTCGCGTTTCTTCTGGAGTCCAACGACGCTCGGCAGGCCGTTATCACGGAGGCCAATCTTCGAGAGATCATCATGCGACCGGTCGATATCGACGAGATCCAAGCCGAAATCGACCGGCTACTCGAACAACGACGACAGGTGTCAGCAGAGCTCGACGACCTTACAGACCTCAAACAACAGCTACCTGCGCTCGAAGAACAGCGAACCCAGCTCCGGAAACAAATCGAGGAAACACAGGCCGAACTCGAAGAGATAGAGGCGGACATCGAGGCACGGGATGGTGATGTCGAAGATGGTCAGGCGGAACAGGCAGCGGTCGAAGAAAAGCTCGAAGAGCTACGTGAAACCCGGTCGGAGCTCGACGACGTCCGATACGACCTGGAAACCGAACAGGAGAGTCTCGAATCGCTCAGGGCTGAAAAGCGTAACCTGAACGAGGAGTTCGAACAGTTACCTGAAACGTCGGCTGACCACCTCGATGACCTCGAAACTCGCATCAGCCGCCTTCGAACACAGAAACAGGAGCGTGAGACCGAGTTGAACGAAATCCAGAGTGTGATCGGCTTCAACCAGGAGCGTCTGGAAGACGGTACTGGAACGTTCTCCGAAGCGTTCGGTGACGACACTGACGACGAGTCGGTGACCGACAAACTGCTACCCGAGGAGACAGTTACCTGCTGGACCTGTGGCAGCGATGTCGACACCGAGCAGATAGAGACGACCGTCGAGAAGTTACAGGAACTCAGCCAGGAGCTGGTTGGCGAAATCAAGGACCTGGAAGACGAACTCGACGAGTTAACAACACGACACCGTGAACTGCAGGAACAACAACGCCGTCGAGAAGAACTCACCAGTCGACGACAGAAGCTCGAAACCGAGATCGAGGAGTCCGAACGACGTATCGAGGAGTTATCCGACCGCCGCGACGCGCTTCGCGACGAGATCGAAGCCATCGAGACGGAGGTAGAAGCGCTCGAAAATGATGCTTACGAGGAAATCCTTGGCCTTCACAAGGAGGCCAATCAGCTGGAATACGACCTCGGACAACTCGAGAACGAACTCGAGCGGGTCGAAGAGAACATCGCGTCTATCGAGGACGCTCTCTCTTCGGAAGACGACTTGAAAGCCGAGCGTGAGGGCCTCAACGACCAGATCGAGGAGTTGCGAACGCGCATCGAGCGCATCGAGAATCAGGCGATTGACGAGTTTAACTCTCACATGGAGACTGTTCTCGACTTGCTCGAGTACCAGAACCTGGCCCGTATCTGGCTGGAACGCAGAGAGCAGGAGGTACGAGAGGGTCGACAGAAGGTAACGAAAAGTGTGTTCGACCTCCACATTATCCGTCAGACGGAGTCCGGGACGACCTACGAAGATACGATCGACAATCTGAGCGAGAGCGAACGGGCAGTGACGGGTCTGATCTTTGCGCTATCGGGGTACCTTGTTCACGAAGTGTACGAGACCGTCCCGTTCATGTTGCTGGATTCAGTGGAGGCTCTCGATACTCCCCGCGTGGCGACGCTGGTCGACTATCTGAGCGAGTTCAGCGAGTATCTCGTCGTCGCGTTACTGCCCGAGTACGACGCTGCCCTGAACGAAGACTATCCACGGATTACGGACATATAGACGAGACAACCACCTGCTGTTTTTTCCAGACCGAACCTCCCGTCAGAGTCCAATCGGCTGAACACTCGCCAGCTACGATGTATCGGAGGCGTTGATACCCACGACAGCATTCAGTGGTAGTTATGAAACAAAGTTCGGTGTTTCACGAACGACGGGAATCGACCAAAACCAGCTACGCAGTCACTTGGTTGTCAGAGACTACACCCCACTTGTCAGGAACAATCGTGTGACCATCGAAACTACCGGCCTCAGGATACGCAGTTGTAACCAGAATGTCGCTCGTCTCCTCCAGATACGTCGCTACATTCCGGAGGTGTTCGGCGGCGAGTTGGCTAATTCCATCAATCAAAATAAACTGAACGATGGAATCCACGTCGAACGCGTGATACCCTGCCAGTGTTACTACCAGGCCAATTAACTCGACTTCACCTTCAATAAGCGAATCGACAGAGGTCTGTTGTCCTTGGGTATCGACATCTCTCGCTACCTCCAGATCGATGCTCTGGACGTCGCCACGTTCGCCGGTTTTCAGGACGAGTCGAGCGCTGGAAAATCTGGGCTGGAACTCGGCGAAAATGTCTTGGATAACCGAGTTGAATTACCTTTTCAAGTTCTCTTGTGTACTTTTCTCCGGTTTCGGAGGTCGTTCAATCCACGTTGTTTGACTGAACGTCAACGACCTCTCGAAAGGGGATGACAGTCAGGAGTAGAACGCGTTGATACCGATGACAGTGGCGACGTGCTGGACCTTCTCGGGCATCGTCTGGTGCAGTCTCTCATCCTTGAGTCGCGTCGACGGGGCCGAGACGCTCACACCGCCCAGCAAATTGTCCTCGTTGTCCGTGATCGGAGCCGCGACGCAGCGAATCCCTTCGGCACGCTCCTCCCCGTCGAATGCGACGCCGCGTTCGCGGATTTCGTCGAGCTCTTGGAGGAGCGTCTCCTCGCTTGTAACAGTGTTCGGTGTTTCAGCCGGGAGCCCGTGGCGGTCGATGACCTGTTCGAAACGTTCCTCGTCCATCTTCGAGAGAATCGATTTACCGACCGCCGAGGTATGGAGGTACTGTCGCGTCCCGACGTGTGTGTCGAGGTTGACGGCCTTGTCTCCCTTGGCGATGTAGATGTAGATACCACGCCCATGCTCCTCGATCATCAGGTTCGCGATTTCACCGGTTTCATTGGCGAGATCGTCGATCTCAGATTTCGCTTCCTCGAGGAGTTTCGTCTGCTGTCTCGTGTACTCACCCAGCTCCAGAAATCGAAGTCCAAGCCGGTACTTTCCGTTCTCTTTCACTACGTACTCGTGTTCTTGTAAGGTGCTCAGGTGGTTGTGGACTGTCCCTTTGGACATTTCTAGCGTGTTGGCCACCTCCGTAATGCCAGCCCTGTCCCGCCGCTTCAACTCCTCCAGAATCCGTAATGTCTTGTCGGTTGCCCCGACCGGGTTTTTTGCTTTTTTTCGCTGTGCCATATATTCACGATTGTCGTAGAGAACCATAAATGTTGTTCACCTATGCTAAACAAATTTCCCATTGAAATTTCTCCTGATACAAATATCACTCGCTCAGACCTGATTTAAACTCGCGAGTTTAGGATAGACGGACTCTAATCCCTATCTATCTCACTTTTAGAATTATAAAATAGTGGTCTGGGTTGTTTTATAATGTTAAACAGTATATTATACTAGATCCGACACTTGGTCTACCTGGCCACAGGGGTTGCAAGCGGGAGTCTGTCATCCAGAGCAGTTTCCATACTGCATCAAGAAACGCTATTTCTACCGTTGTGAGTGATTTAGATCCAATCGAACAAAACCATCAGCTAAATGGAACGACTATATAGGGCCAACTATCGCATTCCCGCAGCCACGGGACAAACTTGGGGTTCTTCAATGAGTGGTTTCAGGGGTAGGCAATATTCTACGGATTTCACCTGACTTGTAGAGCGTATCCTTGACGTCTGTGGAGGGGCTGCCGCAGCGATTTTCGAAAAGACCAGATTAAGTGGTTTGTTATCCCTTCCCACATTAGCGTTCACATATACTAAACACCTTTTGGGGGAGGAGAGCGATAGAATCGCGCTCTCAATCCAGGATCGTCCTAATTAGGTTCTGAGGGTCCCGATAATGCTCGTTCAGTATTGATTTTTAGCGTTCATTCCCTCTAAACAAATCCCCAAACCGTTTTTTATAGCTAAACGCACGCTGGAATATGCTGCTCAGTATCATCCCCGCCGAATCTGGGAGACGACGGGACTCAGTTTACGTCTCAGTTGACATTGCCACATCATCAGGCGTCGGGTGTTTGGCTATCATTGTCAAGCCAATACATTCATTATCTCCGCCTCGTTCGTTTACAGTTGCAATGTCGATAGAGCAAATTAGTACTGACGACGCATACGCAAGTAGCGCCCCTCTTTCGCAAGCAGTCAAACACGACGGCCGTGTGTACGTATCTGGTGCAGTCCCGATTGATCCAGAAACCGAAGATCTTGTCGAAGGTGGAGTCGGACCACAAACGAGAATGGTCATGGAAAACATCGAAGCAATCCTTGAGGAAGCTGGCTCGTCCATGGATCAAGTCCTCCGCACACGCATCTTCCTCACGGACATGGACGCCTTCGGTGAGATGAACGAAGTATACGAGGAGTTCCTCAGCGAACCCTATCCTGCTCGTACCGCTGTCAAAGGCGAGATGGCGAGCCCCGAAATTCTCGTCGAGATCGATGTTACCGCTGTCGCAGAATAGATAGATAGCGGCAACTACAGCGTTCTCGAAACCTGGGGCACTCCAAAAGCCTCTACGAGTTATTCTTCGCGGTCCGTCCAGAAGTCGAAGGAACGACCAGGAGCGAACACATCAAGTCCAACGGCCAGTTCGTCACTCTCGTTTGCAACACGGTGTGGTTCCCAGGAGTCCAACCAGACGGAGTCGAACTGTTCGAGGACTGCCGATTCGCCGTCTTCGTTGTACAGCGTCAACTCACCTTCCAGACAGATACACACCTGTTCGTTTTCGTGGTCGTGCATCGGGGATGAATGTCCTGGTGGTTTTTCGAACCACTCAAAACTGAACTGGTCACTTCCAGCCATCGACACGCGTCGCCAACCGTCTTCAGGTTCGTACGTCTCAGCTTCGTCGAAGTTGATAGGTTTCACGACTCTCCGTCTGCCGGCTACACTCTTAATTTTTGTGGTCCCCGGCATCTCAAACACCCTTCGACATCGTCTGCGGTCACAGTCGTATCATACACATTTACGTATCTGCCCCGTTTTCATCTCTGTATGAGTGAGAAAGCAGACAGTGCATTAGCTAACCACTTCGACATGTCTGGCGAACAGGAGGAACGTGCCGCCCAACTACACGACAACTCACAGATTATCGACGGCCTTGTCGCGGGTACGTATTACCTCGATGACTCCGACTACCGTGATCGCCTTCCAGAGTCCGGAATAGCCGCAGGAAATCTCACTGTCGGCGGTCCCGACTTCGATTTCGAGTCGACCATCGAGAGTGTTGTGGGCATTCGTGATCGGATCGCCGAGAACGAGGACAACTATCTGCTCGTCGAATCTGTTGACGATATCGATACTGCTGACGAGTCCGGCAGGACAGGCATCATCCTTGGCTTCCAGGGCGCAAACTGGGTGGGTGACGATCTTTCCCGGATCGCTGCTGTCGATGAGTTGGACGTGAAAGTTATCGACCTCACGTACAACCGGGGGAACACGCTCGGTGACGGTTGCTGTGAGCATCGAGATGCTGGGCTCACGATGCTCGGTCGGGAGGCTGTCGAACTGTGTAATGAGCGTGGTATCGTGTTGGATGTCGCTCACGCCCACGACACAACGACGATGGAGATAGTTGAACACTCCGACGACCCTGTTATTGCCTCACACATTGGCTGTCGCGATCTGGCCAATTCGATAGCCCGAGCGAAAACGGACGAACAGTTGCGAGCTATCGCGGACAACGGCGGCGTCAACTGCATCACGCCGTTCCCGCCAGTCATCAAGCGTGATCCCGAGACGCACGAAGTTCAGCGATCTACTGTCAACGATGTCCTCGACCATATCGACCACGCTGTCGACGTCGGTGGTGTCGAGAGTGTCGCATTCGGTGGCGATATGAGCGACAGGACCCTCGACCAGGGCTCTATCTCCCAGGGGTCGAACCTGAACGTCTGGCGCAAAACCCACCCAGAAGTCTACGGGGACGGTCCAACTGACCGGATGGATCCTTATCCTGATGGCTTCTCGCGCTACACAGAGCTTCCCAACCTCAGTCGGGGATTGGTTGACCGTGGCTACGACGACGAGGAGATACGCATGATACTGGGTGGAAACCTTCGTCGCGTCTTCGAAACTGTCTGGGAGTAGCAGTCCTCTCGGATTATCGTTATCTTGTGGGCCACTCCCAAAGTGTTAATGTGTCTCGGTGTGGTTCTACAAATATGACCGTGCGAGATGAGAGTTCCCTCAAGCAGCGGCTACCGTTTCCAGGTGAACCCCGGTACCGACCGCGCCTGGGGTTTCGTCGGCTGACAATCTGCTTTTCGGTTCTCGGATTCGCTTTGCTGGCACTTTCAGTGCCAAACCTGTCGGCGACCCTCTCCGATGAACTCACCAGTAGCCCCTCTTTTCTCGCAGCATTGCAACTTGATGTCGAGATTGTTTCGGGATTGGCGATTGCAGGTGGATACGTCGGGAATGCGCTCCGGACAGTCGAAGACGAACGACAGAGTGTCGCTGCCGAAGAGGAAGCGTTTACGGAGCTCGCTTCGGGAATACAATCGCTTTCGACAGCGAAACAGACTGCAAGCGGGGGTGGTATTGCGCGGTTAGCTAACGCAGGTACATCGGCTCGTCAGCTGGAAAAAATCCGTGAACAGTACCGCGACTCGGTGATGTCGGTGCCCGATTACGACAGTCAGTACGGGGAATCCTTCGAAGAACACTTTGCCGCAGAGTTCGGGCACGAAGTCGCATCTGTCGTTCTCGATTGCCAGCAGCTCAATAAACCAGTCAAGCAACTTCTCGTCCAACAAGCACGTGAATCCGCACGAGACCGCCAGCAGCTCCTCGACGGCCTCGAACTGGAGGAACGTTCGCTCCACGAATCGAAGGCACATCTCGAACCGATCGATTCGTTTCTCGTCGACGTGAAACCGAACACACTTCGGGCGGCGACCGTTTCGGAGCTCGTCGACACTGACGACGAAATCAGGAAGTGGCGAGCGGAGGTAGAATCACTGCTTCGCACGCGCCAGTGTGAGATTCAAACGATCAATCGTCGCGTTGGTAGCGCGACAGAAACGCTTCTTCAGGATTATCTCTACCAGCAACAAGATGCCACGTTTCCAGTCTTGCAATCAGGTCTCGAGTACATTAGAGAGCTCGAACAACGACGTTCGACACTAATCCGGACCCTGTATCAACGGTAGGGACAGCTCTTCCTATCCTGTCTCCACGAATGGGACTGCGGTGTTGCAGCTAACTGTTCCTTCCGCAGTCAGCGTTGTGACACAGGATTCTCTGATACGATGTCAGGTGCCAGTAATTATTTAACGACAGCAACCCCTGTAACGAGTAATGTCCATGGAAACGGCCAGCTCCGAGGAAACAGAAACGCAATCTCAAGGCGTCTCTCTCATCGACTGTGACGTCCATCCGTACCACGTCGAAGAAGCACTGCTTGAGTATCTTCCCGAGCGGTATCGTGACCAGATGGGATTCACCCTCCCGATGGGGCAGTGGGCGAACCCACACGACGGCTTCAGGGGAGACGCCGTGCCAGAGGATGGCGGGATTCCGGGTTCTGATCCGAAACTCCTGTATGAAGACGTTATCGAGGAAAACGAAACCGACTACGCGATCCTCAACGCAGCGGGTGTCCTCATTATGGGGACACTGCCGAAAGCTGATTACGCGCACGAACTTTCGCGGGCGTTCAACCAGTGGCTGGTCGACGACTGGCTCGAGTACGACAATCGGTTCATCGGCGCGATCACCGTCGCACCACAGCGGCCGCAGAAAGCAGTCGAGCAGATTCACAAATACGCCGATCATCCCCAGATGCGACAGGTCATCATGGGTAGTTCGACCGAGGCACCGCTCGGGCGGGAGTTCTACTGGCCGATCTACGAGGCCGCCGTCGAACACGACCTTCCCGTGGCGATCCACCCCGGTTCTGAAGGGCGCGGTATTTCGAACACGGCTTCTGGAGCAGGGAGTCAGAGCACGTTCTTCGAGTACCACGTCACGCTGGCTTGCAACTACGTCAGTCAGCTGGTCAGCCTCGTCGGGAACGGCACGTTTGCGGAGTTCCCCGACCTCGACTTTGCGTTCCTCGAAGGCGGATTTACCTGGGTCGGACCGGTCATGTGGCGGATGGATCACTACTGGGAACACCTCCAGCCCGAAGTGCCGTATCTCGAACGGCCGCCAAGCGAGTACGTCCGCGAGAACTGTTATTTCGGAACTCAGCCCATTCCCGAACCCGACGACTGGGAGCACCTCCGCCAAAAGTTCGAGATGATGCACGCCGAGGAGACACTGCTGTACTGCTCCGACTACCCCCACTGGGACAACGATGACCTCGAATATGGCCTCCCCTCCATAGATGAACCCCTGCGCAGTCGCATCCTCTACAAGAACGCCCAGGAACTCTACGACCTCCCTGACGATCCGAGCGACCTCCAGTAACGTCTCCCTGTATTGTCCTCGACTAACCTCTGACTCGGATTTCCCGTTTCACCCTGCATTAGCTATTTATAGCCTGTACCCAATCACCCATTGAATGCAATCCGTTACCATCGACGACTATGAACAGATCACGAAGGTTTTCGATCCGGTTATCTCACCGACGGGAAAAATCGCCGTCGTCGCCCGGAAGCCCGACGGTGACCGGAGCTACGACACCAGTATTCTCGTCGGAACGGAGAACGACGAGTTTCGTCCGTTCCTCGCCGAGGACTGGAACGTGGGTCAGCCGCGGTGGAGTCCGTCCGGTGACCGTCTCGCATTTGTGAGCTCGCGGGGGTCCGACCGATCACAGCTGTGGGTAGCGCCGGTCGAC
>LKMJ01007712.1_pt1 | contig 10141 bp, 9 predicted proteins | sample 643391 | NCBI WGS metagenome assembly LKMJ01 (sample SAMN04112250, study PRJNA286221) | soda lake metagenome | biome: soda lake; feature: Kulunda Steppe; material: water; isolation source: sample PL-Br10 brine of Picturesque Lake | place: Russia: Kulunda steppe | collected 2010-07
CAGGCGACGACAACGCTACCGAGACCGTTTCGCTCGTCTGGGAGACGACGGACGACGACGCGGGTGAAACGATCGACCTCACGGCGACTACCAGAGACGACGCCGTGTCGACGGACGTCACCCTCGAAGAGCCAACAGTTGCGTTCAACGTCACGATCGCCGAGACGAACACCCCGATCGAGGAGGGCCAAGACCTTCTCGTGAACGTGACCGTCGAAAACGTCGGTGAAGAGACCGGTGAAACCGACGTCGAATTCCAGTTCGACAGTGAGACGCAGGAGACGACGACGATCGATCTCGACGAGAGCGAACAGCAGCCACTCTCATTCAGTCTCGACACGACCGACGTTGAGTCTGGTGAGTACGACGTGACGGTCACGGCAGGCGACGACAACGCTACCGAGACCGTGACGATCGAAGAGCCAACAGCGGCAACGTTCGCAGCCGAGTTCGAAGCCGTTCCCGAGGTAGTCACTGCGGGCGACCTCGTCACCGCGAACGTGACTATCGAGAATCAGGGTGATGCCGCCGGCGACGACACAGTCGCCCTCAGCGTTGCGAACGACACGGTCGACACCGCTGAGATCGAGTCGCTCGAACCGAACGCAACCGAGACGGTCACGCTCGAGTGGGTGACCAGCGAGGATGATGCCGGTGAGACGATCGACCTCACAGCAACTACCAGCGACGACGCCGTGTCGACGGACGTCACCTTCGAAGAGCCAACCGCTGCGTTCAACGTCACGATCGCCGAGACGAACAGTCCGATCGAAGAGGGCAAAGACCTTCTCGTAAACACGACCGTCGAAAACGTCGACGAAGCAGCCGGCACGGAGACAGTTAGTCTGGCCATCGGCGATCAGGAGGTCGCGAACGAGACGGTCGATCTCGACGCTGGTGCGGAGACGACGATCGACTTCGCATGGACTGCGGACGATATCGGCGAGTTCAATGCGACGGTCGAAACACCGACCGCCACTGCGACGGAGCCAGTCACCATCGAGGAGCCCCCACGCTTGCCGGTGACGATCGACGAGACGACGGCTCCAGTCGAGATCGGTGACGAGCTCGTGGTCAACGCGACCGTCGACAACGTCGCCAACGAGAGCACGGAAACAACAGTCGAAGCCGACCTGGATGGTGAGGTCTCCGCGAACGAGACGATCGAGCTCGATGCCGGGTCGAACGCGACGGTCTCAGTTGCGCTCGAAACGGGTGACCTCGACGCCGGCAACGCCACGCTTACACTCTCGACGGCCGACGACACCGTCGAGACGGTCGTCGAACTCGAAGCAGAGAGCGATGATGACGGCGGCGGTGGCGGTGGACTCCCAGCACCACCGAGCGATCCGCCAGATGACGACCCGGCGATCGTCGACGTCAAATCGATCGATGTTCCCGACGCCGTCGACGCCGGTGATTCGTTCACGGTCGAGGTAACCGTCGAGAACGTCGGTGAGTCCACCAGTACGGAGCCGGTCACGATCACCGCTGACAACGAGACGGTCGACACCGAGTCGGCGACCCTGGTGGCCAGTGAGTCGAGGACCGTTTCCACGACGATCGAGGTGGACGACGACGCTGCCGGCACGATCGCTGTCGGGGCTGAAACGGGCGACGATGCGGCGACAGAGATGGTTACCGTCGACGCAGTCGAATCGTCAGTCACGCTCGACGACGTCGACTTCCCTGCTGACGCTGAGAGCGGCGCAAGCGTGACGGCGGTCGTCACCGTCGAAAACGATGGCGATATCGCGATAACGGAGACGATCGAGTACGAGATCGACGGCGAGCTCGTCGGAACGGAGACCGTGTCGCTCGACCCCGGCGAGGAAGAGACCTACTATCTCGACGGGACGGTGCCCGAAGACAGCAGTGGGCCATCGGTCGAGCAACAGCTGACTATCGCCGACGAGAGTGACAGCGGAACGCTGGCACTGATTGATTCGTCCGACGGGACCCCCGGCTTCGGTGTCCTCGTCGGTGCGATCGCTCTCGCGGTCGTGGTGATCCGGCTGCGACGATAGACTGTCGCCCAGCGGTCCCGACGATCGGCTGTCCGGTAATCGATCGGCCAGGAGATTGGACCGGACGATCGGAAAATGGGTCTCTGTACCCTACTGAGACACACACTCGCTTATTTTGTCGCTGGCCGGTGTAGCGGTCCCAGTGTTCGATTACAGAGCCGGAGTCGCGTTCATACGGCAACTCCTCGACGTTGCCAGACGCCAGCAACTAACGCTGCTTGCGGCCGGTGTCGCCTTCTACGGGTTCATTTCGCTGGTCCCGTTGACGCTGCTGGTCGTTGCACTCGCTACCTCGATCGGCGGTGACACACTCGCGACGCGGGTGACTCTCGCCGCCAGTGACGTCCTTACCCCCTCCGCACAGGAGTTGGTCGCGGAGACGCTCGTCGACGACACCGGGCGGACGGGGGCGACGGTCGTCGGCGCGTTCGGACTGCTCTGGGGGTCGAGTCGGGTGTTACAGGGGCTCGATCGGGCGTTTTCGCTGGTGTACGGCACTGAAGACTCCAAATCCGTCCTCGATACCATCTGGGATGCAACGGTCGTCTTTCTGGTGATCATACTCGGACTGTCGCTCGTCGGGGCACTCGAGATCGGTATCCGACTTCTTCCGGTCGGCTTCGGGTTCGTCGGCCCGGTGTTCGTCCTGCTTGGATTGACGGCGACGTTCCTGCCGCTGTACGTCGTGTTTCCCAGCGACGACGTCGGGTTGCGCGAGGCCCTTCCGGGAACGATCGTCGCCGCGATCGGCTGGTACGCCCTGAGCCGGACGTTCTCGTTGTACGCCGACCTGGCGACCGGCTACGCCGTCTACGGCGCACTCGGGGCGGTCTTTCTCGTCCTCGTCTGGCTCTACGCGGGGGCGATCGTGGTCATGTTCGGCGCGGTCCTCAACGCGGTTCTTGCCAGTAGTGACATGGATCGGCAGCTACAAAGTCCCCGCGCCCGACAGTTTTCGACAGAAGCGATGACCGACGACGCCACGGGGACCGACGAGGCCAACGGCGAGGAGCGCAGTGGCGGAGAGCCAGCGGGCCACCGATCGCAGGCGACCGCTCGCACGCGCGACCGATCGGACGACCCCGAAGCGCTCCGCGAGGAGATCGAACGGCTCCGAGATCGTATCGACGCGTTCGAACAGGACGTTGAGGGACGCACCGTTAACAGGGCGTCTCTCGAGAGCGAACTCAAACGCTACGTCCGTCGGCGGGCACGCCGAGGACACGCCCACGGCTGGGGACCGTACATCGTCTTGCTGTACGGGACGGCCCTGGCGATCGCTGCCTTCTACTTTTTGAGTGGTATCTGGGCAATCCTCGCGATGCTCGTCGTCTGGACGTCGGTACTCGGTGTCTACGTCTTGATGGTGCTGGTCGGTGCCGGGATCTCCCTGCTGGGCGTGCCCGGCCGACTCCGCGATCGGGTCGGCGACTGGCGCTCCTGAGTGGGCTGTCCGCTCGCTCGTGCCACCGCCCGACGATCCACTGTACCGATCGATCGGCCCGCAGAAGATGTTACTAAGAGTATGTATCGAAGCATATAAAATACAGACTAGTGAAGGCTGTACTGATGTGGTTCGAATCCGCCCAGGTCGAACTCGTCAGGGATACGTTCCCCGAGTGGATGGCCCTCGTCTTCGCCCTGCTCTCCCACCTCGGCAGCGTCTGGTTCGTCGCCCCGGCCGTCGCCCTCGCGTTCTGGTTCGGCGATCGCCACCGGTTTACCGCCTGGCTCGGGATCGTCATGGGCGGCTACGCGGTCATGCTCGGCCTCAAAGGCATTTTTTCGACACCCAGACCGGGAGTCGAGCCGGCGATCGCGCCCGAAGCGTTGCCGACCGTCGTCGAACTCGCGTACGCTCCAGCCGTCGACGTCTCCACAACAAGTTTCCCCAGCGGACACGCGGTCGCGGCGACAGTGATCTGGACGATGATCGCCCTTGAGTTCGACTGGGGGACACGACGCCAGCGGCTCCTCGGCGGGGCAACCATGATCGGCCTCGTTTCGTTCGCTCGCGTCGGCGTTACCGTCCACTACCCGATCGACGTGATCGTCGGTGTTCTCGCGGGAGCGATCTACCTGAGCGTGATCCTGACCGTCCGTCGCCGATTGCAACAGCACGATCCACACCAGGCGACGAGCGCGGTCTTCGTGATCGCAGCCGCAATTTCGCTGGTCGCGTTCCTGACCAGCGGTCGCCCAGACACGATGGCGCTGTTTGGCGGCTGTCTCGGCGCCCTGCTGGCCTGGCAGTACGCGACACCCAGCCGACAGCCGTGGCCGCTCTCGGTTCGTGGATTCGGCCGCGGACTCGTCGGACTGGCGATCGTTACCGGGGCCGCGACTGTACTGCTGGTCGTCGAGAGCACGCTCGTCTGGCTGTGCGTCGGTCTCACGGCCGGGCTGACCGTGGTCGGACTGCCCGCGCTGCTCGCCGCGACGACGGCGTCGCTCGATCGCGTCGGCGTGACGAGCTGATCGGACTATACGAGGTTCGCTTCGGTCGCCTCGCGAATCTCCGTGACCGTCGCGTCGGTCTTGAACGTCGTTCCGCCGTAGTGTGCCCGCGAGGCCGGATACCCCGCGTCCCGCAGATCACCGAGGAAGTCGTCCATCGCATTGGCTGGCACCCCCCAGTTGCGACAGAGCTTGTGCTGGTCGTAGTGGGTTGGCGTGTCGAGTTCGGCCGCGAGAGTATCACAGAGGTCACGCGCTTTTCGGGCCGTCCCGAACGTCTCCGGGATCGCCTCCCGAACCCGCTCGAGGAACGCCCGATCGTGGACGCTCCCGAGCCAGACCGGACCTGCCGTGAGCACCCGATTTCCATCGCAGGCCGGACAGCGCTCGATCGGATCGGCGAGCAGTCCCCGATCGTGTTCGCGGTAGAGACAGTCCTCACAGTGAGCGATGTAGCCAAGCTGGTCGATCGCGGCGTCTGCGCTCGTCGCCGAGTGATCGAGTTCGAGGTAGGTCCGGACGTAGTGGCTCGTCGCGTGGGTCAGCAGGGGTGTGACGCCGACGTCGAAGCGGGCACCGCTGCGGGCGAGTGCCGAGAGCAGGATTCGGACCCCCATTTCGGGGTGGTACTCCGTATTGCGCGGCACGGCGGAGTACGAGCGGACGCCGCTGTTGAAGTGAGCCCCACACAGCGGTGCGGTGTCGGTTGCCGTCACACAGAGCAGATCGCGACAGCTTGCAAACGCGGCGTCGGCAAACGGCATCGGCGTCCCGTAGGGATCGAGATCGATCACGTCGAAGCGCTGTTCGTGCATGAGCGCGTTCACGTTCCGGCGTTCGACCGTTGTCTCCCCACAGTCGTTGCGCGCGAGGTTCTCTCTGGCGAGCTCGGCCGCCTCGTCGTCGATATCACAGCAGGTCACGTCCCAGCCGTCCGTGGCCGCGCGCACGCCGCGAATTCCGCTTGCGGTCATCGCATCGAGATACGACTCGGCACGTGGCTCCCGATCGCGGAACGCTCGCAGCGTGGCGATCGTCAGATCCCGGTTCAGTTCTTGGCGTGGATTATAAAAGACCGTCTCCTCGATCCCCTGGGTCTGTTCGCCTGGGACCTCGAGTTCGACGCCGCCCTCGGTGACGCGCATACCCGTTCTCGGCGGTGGAGATCGAAAAACGGCGTGGTCTTCGACGGAAAGCGGTGTCACGATCACGTGAACGACCGAACTCTCGATACCTGCTGCGAGCGTCGGTTCTGTCATCTCGACAACGGCAGGCAGGTCGACTGGGCCGACAGACCGTTCGCTCAACCGATACCCCAAGTGTCACAAAAGCATAAATATTATTATTGTGTACCTATCTGCAGTATTGGTATGACATTGAGAAACAATTTCATCATCAATGTCCCGCTGAACAGTCTCGTTTTCTACATTATTGGGCGAAAACTCCGCGGGCACCGGACAGGTCTTCGACTCGGACTTATTGGGGGGGTCTTGTCTGCGTTCGTGGTATGGTACATCGACACCCACTATGACACCTGACGAACCAAATCTCAATCGTCAGAAAGAGAATTTAAACGTGCGGTGATGGCGGTAACTACGGACACTAATTAGTATCAGATGGTCATCCCACCGTATTCGACGCCGCGTGTGTTGTTCGCCGCGTCGGAGAACCGGACGGCATCGCTGTCGATCGCGTAGAGGTTGGTTGTCGTCGCCACGTCGGCCCGGTTCCAGTTGACCGCTCGCGCCTCGACAACGTTGGCCGAATCCAGCAGGTACGCGACGAACGACGGCACACGGTCCAGATGCGGGCGGGCCGTAATCTGGATGTGTTTCATGCACGAAAACGGCCAATGGAGCGTCTCAAACCCCTGACTATACCCCACAGAACCGATTCCGTGCTTCCACCACACACTCGATATCACGGATCGCCAGGCTGCGGTCGGCGACCGACAACTCGCCGACGATTTCGAGACGGCTGCCACGACTCTCCTGGATACACTTACCGATCGCAGTCTCCAGCAGGCAACCGACTTCGTTCGACGTGGCGATCAGACGCTGGAAAATGAAGGTGGTCGCCAGCCGGAAACGGCCTCCCTGCGGGCGACCGGAGAATACGCCGCCGCCACAGTGTGGGCGCGATCGGTCCCCGGCGCGATCGAGTGGGTCGTCGACGAGCTTCGGTAACCGATTACCACCCAGGCAGACAACCAAACCGACTTTACAGTTCGGCACACAGAACCGATCGTGCCCGAGGTGACACCCGTCGATCGCTGGCAGGCTGCCCTGGAGGAAGCGGGCGAACTCACGCCCGAGATCGTCGCCCAGATCACGCACGTTCACGGCGACCGCGGAGCCAAAGCGATCGAAGCCGTCAGCGAAAATCGGGTGAAAGCGTACCGGGATTTCACGATCGTCGTCGGCTACGACGACGAGTACATCGTCGAGGACGGCGGCTGTACCTGCAAGGACAGTGAGTACAACCTCGACGCGGAGGACCCGACCCAGCTCTGCTGGCACGCGATCGCCGTCGCGGTCGCCCGCCGGATTGGCCACGTCGACTACCACGATATGTGGTACTCTGACGTTCGGGAACTGCTGTGATGGTTGTACGAAGCCAGTACATCGCCTCGACTGACGAGTACGCGAAGCCGTCTGCTTCTCTGGGAAGTCGATCGGTCCAACCGACGAATACCGGATTGCCGCTGTATCAGCCGAAAAAACGCTTCACGGTTCTCAGTACGAGTATTTTGTACCCCTCGTTGCCGCTGTATAGAGCGAGATACACCCCTCGTTGCTGCTGTATCGGTGTGTCTCTGTGATATCGAGAGGGATCCCTATTATTCCGATTTCCGGGGTCGTTACCCGCTACTCGTCGGCGCAGATCTCGATGAAGTTCCGCAGGATCTGCAGTCCGGTCTCGCCGCTCTTTTCGGGGTGGAACTGCGTTCCGAAGACCGTTCCCTCGTCGTTGGCGACGATCGACGGGAAGTCGATCTCGTAGTCGGTGGTCGCGACGATCGCATCGTCGTCGTCGGGCAGCGCGTAGTAGGAGTGGACAAAGTAGGCGTACTCACCGTCGACACCGGCGACGAGAGGGTGATCACGCTCGACGGAGAGTTCGTTCCAGCCCATGTGGGGGACCTTCTGGCCTTCCGCAAACCGGACGTTCGTTCCGGGCACGAGGTCGAGGCCCTGAACGGCGGAATCGCCGTCGGTTTCGCCTTCTTCGCTGGTCGTCAACAGCATCTGCATCCCGAGACAGATACCGAAGAGTGGCGTGCCGGCATCGGCGACCGCGAGCAGATCCTCGCGGAGCGGATCGGCGTTCTCGACACCTTCACGGAACGCCCCGACGCCAGGGAGGACGACTCCATCGGCGTCGTGGAAGGCATCAGGGTCGTCGGTAATCTCGACGTCGGCACCCGCACGCTCTAACCCACGGGTGACGCTTCGCAGATTTCCGAGTCCGTAATCGACGATCACCACAGAGGCAAGCGACTGATCGGACGAGACAGTGTTCATACGTCTTCTCTCTGCGGGATGGTCAAGTGTATTCCTGTTCGAGCAACCGATCGATCCATGGCCTCCTGCTCGTCCGATCGTTCGGCCCCTGACTGATCAGAACCCGTCGAGTCGGGTCTGTCCGCTCCCGTTCGCACTGCCGTCGACACCCGCAAGCACCGCCGCTCGCTCGAGTGCGTTCGCGAACGTCTCCTCCTGGCTGCGATCGTACAGCGTCGCCGCCGGATGGACACAGATCAGCACCCGCCGCGGTGTCCCCTCGATCCGCACGTCGGCGACGTCGCCCGCTTCGTTCGTGACCGCGACCGATCGATCGAGCAGGTGTTCGCTCGGCACCTTCCCCAGTGTGACGATCACCTCGGGGTCGAGCAGGTCGATCTCCCGGTGGAGATACTCGCGGCAATTTTCGAGCTCGGATTTCGTCGGATCACGGTTTTCGGGTGGCCGACACCGGACGCAGTTCGTGATGCGGACGGTCTCCCGATCGAGCCCGACGGCCCGGAGCCCGTCGTCGAGGACGGAGCCGCTGCGGCCGACGAACGGTTCGCCCCGTTCGTCCTCGGTGGCTCCGGGCCCCTCACCGACGAACAGCACGTCGGCGTCGTCGGGTCCGGTGCCGTTGACGATCTGGCTGCGACAGTCGACGAGATCCGGACACCGGGTACACGCCGTGACACGAAGCTCCTCCATCGTTCCCATACGTGAGCATCTGCCGGGGGACGCCTACCTCTTTCGGGTTTTGGGTTACAGAGACAGCATCGATCTCTCACACGAGCACTGCTCGACGATCGCCACACTCTCATACTGATTAGCGTCATCAATTACCGCCGATCGTCACAGCCATTGTGTATAAACCGCCGTCGGATACGCCTGCCCACCGATTTCGTACGTTCCCGATCCCGTTCGTTCGAAGCCGTGTTTTTCGTAGAACTGGCCGGCGATCGGGTTCTCGGCGAGCATTTCGAGTCGGACCGCGGTGGTCGACTCGGGCAGCAGTTCGAGGCCGGCCTCGAGCAGCGCTGTACCGATTCCGCGTCCCCACCACTCCGGTTCGACGTAGATGGCTTTCAGGCCGGCTTCGTCTGCGCCGACGAACGGTTTCGTGTCTGACGCTCCCCACCGCATGTCCACGAATCCACGGACAGTGTCGCTGTCGTCGACGGCGACCAGCATACCCGCAGGGTCTATTTCCTCGTGCCACTGTCGCACGGTCGTCTCGGTCGGCTCGACAGGTTGGCGATCGAGCACCTCGGCCGGAAGTATCTCGTCGTAGGCTGCGTTCCACGCCAGGGACTGTACCCTGATCAGCCCCTCGACGTCACGCTCGCCGTCGATATGACGGATCTCCATACAGTGCGTACCGGCTGGTCCGATAAAAATCCACGACAGTACTGACTGGCGTGACGAACGCCACGAGGATTACTCGCGCCGATCGCCGACGTAGGCGTCTCCCGCCCGAGCAGCCAGTCGAGCAACCCGAAGTGGTTCGGGTCGGCCACCGGTCGGCGTGAACGCTCGGACGATCTCCTGGGCCTCCTCGACCTCACAGCCAACACATCTCACGTAGACCGTCTCGTCGTTGACCGATACCGTGTGCCGGTCGGGCAGCGATCGGTACGTCGACAGTCGTGTCTCGAGTGGCGCGCCCGAAAACTCGCTTTCGAGTGCGGCTTCGAGTCCCGCACTCGCCTCGAAGGTGACCGCGAGCACCGGCCGATCGGCGACGTCGTGAACCCGCGAGAGATCGACCAGATTGTACCACGCCGGTGCGATCGCCCCCAGCAGAACGTACCGAACGTCCGGTCGTGCGAGGTCGTCGACGAGCGAGCACACTGCAGCGGTCGCGTCCGTCCCACCGACGGTACAGGCCGCATAGCCCATCCCATCGACGACCCGGTCGCGCCGAACGATCGCTCCGGCGACCGTACTCCGGTCGTGGTCACTCCGGCCGAACGACTCGGCGATACCCAGCGCCCGAACCCCGGATTTCATTCGATCTCAGTCGTCGTCTTTAATTTCTTTGAGTCGATCGAGGAGCTCGTCGCTCGTCGCACCGTTCTCGAATTCGATCGTTCCATCGTGACTGTGCTCGGAGGATTGTACCGCATCGTCGTCGTCAAAATCAGCGTCGAC
>LKMJ01007714.1_pt1 | contig 10140 bp, 6 predicted proteins | sample 643391 | NCBI WGS metagenome assembly LKMJ01 (sample SAMN04112250, study PRJNA286221) | soda lake metagenome | biome: soda lake; feature: Kulunda Steppe; material: water; isolation source: sample PL-Br10 brine of Picturesque Lake | place: Russia: Kulunda steppe | collected 2010-07
GCGTAGCCAACCGCGATCACGAACGTCGAGAGGACGGCGACGACGATGGTCAGCCAGCGCAGGAAGTCGACGGCTTCAGCGAGAAGCCAGAACGAGATCCCACTCATAAGCAGTCGTACGACCAGTTCCCCAACAGCCACGGTCGAAAGGAACGCGACGACGATCGAGAGGCCGACAAGCGTTCGGCGAAACGAGGCACCGAATACTGCGTGATTGAGCCCTCGATACAGTCGTCTCGGAACTTCCGGAGTGGTCCCGGATCTGCCTGTTTCCGTCACGGTGAGATCACCGTCACCCGGCCGTCGTGGTCCGGATCCTGGTCATTACCGAACTCCAGCTCTGCCGAAGCGACGGACCAGCCTCGGACGCCGTAGAGCTGCTCGATGAATGTTCGGGTGCTCTCGTAGGACTCGATCGTGTGTCTCGGGAATCCCGGGGAATCCTCGTGGGCCTGCATCGAAACGGTGTTTCCGAACTGCCAGCATCGGACGTGATGTCTGCCGACGTTGCCAAAGAGAGTCTCGGCGGCGGTCGCGTGCTGAACCTCGAACCGGTCCTCGTAGTAGTTCCAGGCATATCTGGTATACTCCTCGGGCGAGCGGTACCAGCCAATGTCGTCGAGCACCGACATGACGTCCTCTATGTCCGAATCGGTTCCGTCCAGCGTAAAGACGACGTTGATCGGGGCTGTCGCCCGGAACCCCGAGCGTTCGTGTTTGTAGTGCCAGACGGCGAACGCTGTCGTTTCTTCTTCGATCGGTGTTGCACCGTCGCTGGCAAGTTCCGGGAGCGTTTCGGGGTGTGGGAAATCGTTGTTGGGAGCCTGAACACGCGGTGTTCGAGAGGGCAGTGCTGCAAGGCCGACGACGGTTCCGGTACCGTACAGGCCTGCTTTTTTCAGGAGGCGGCGGCGGTTGGTGGGCATTGTATCAGTCGCTCGTTCGAACCCCGTTAATGTTTATAAGCAAACAGAATGCAGATAAAACTAATGGTGGTGAGCCCGTCGAGTTTCCGCTCGCACGCCAGATAACAAGGTTTATTCTTCGGTTCGGACTGGTCGTTGACAATGAGTCTCGACACCGATCGGTTCAATCTCGGCGATTCGGGGTCGGTCGAGGAGCTTCTCCAGCAGTGGTATCACGTCCCGGCGTTGGGAGTGTTGATGCTGTTCATGTTCCTGGTCCGCGTACAACCGTACGGGAACTTCGTCCGCGACGAGCAGGTCTATTTCAGCGGTAACGACGCGTACTACCACTTCCGGGAGACGATGTACGTCGTCGAAAACTATCCGATGACGATGCCGTTTGACCCGTGGACACGGTTCCCGTTCGGGACGAGCGCGGATCAGTTCGGGACGCTGTTTGACCAGTTGATCGCTACTGCGATCCTGATCGTCGGTCTCGGAAGTCCGACCGAGCGTCAGGCGGGCATCGTCTTCGTGCTTGCACCTGCTGTCTTCGGCGTCCTCTGTGCGCTGCCGACGTATTTCATCGCCAAACGCCTTTCAGGACGTCTCGGTGGGGTATTTGCTGTTCTTATCCTCGCGTTACTCCCCGGCATGTTCCTCACGCGGAGCACCGTGGGCTTTACCGATCATCACGTCGCGGAAGTCCTGTTTCAGGCGACGACTGTCCTCGCGATGATGATCGCGTTGACGGTCGCCGAGCGAGAGAAACCGGTCTACGAGCAGTTCCTGGATCGGGACTGGAACGGGCTCGATACCACACTCAAATGGAGTGGTCTGGCCGGGGTCTCTCTGGCGGTGTATCTCTGGACCTGGCCCCCTGCGGTTATCTTGATCGGTATTCTTGGAGCGTTTTTCGCGATTGCACTGTGTGTCGAGTACGTGCAGGGTCGTAGCCCCGAACACCTCGCGGTCGTCGGCGCGGTGAGTCTCACTGTGGGTGCTGTTCTCTCCCTCCCGGCGGTCGACGAGTTCGCGATCACGAGCCCGTCGACCATGTCGTTGCTGCAGCCACTCGTTGCACTGTCTGTTGGGGCAGGCTGTGTCTTCATGGCGTGGCTCGCCCGGCAGTGGGAGACACGCGATATCAGTACGACGGGCTACCCCATCACGGTGGGAGGGCTGGTCGTTCTCGCGGTCGCAGTGGTCGCTATCGCACTGCCGGGGCTGTTCGACACCGTCTGGAGCCAGGTCCAGAGCCAGCTGCTGCTCGGTCAGTCCGAGACCGCGATGACGATCAGCGAGGCCCAGCCGACCGCGGAACAGCCCGGTGGTGCGAGTACGTATCTGATCAACAACTACGCTTTCACCTATATTTTCGCCGTCATCGCACTCGTCTGGATGGTCTGGCGACTGCTGGATGCGAGTCGATTCCGCGCGGAGGTTCTCCTCGTCGTGGTCTGGACGATCTTCCTGACACTGATGGCGTTGACTCAGATCCGCTATCACTACTACCTCGCCGTCGCCGTCGCCGTCCTGAACGGCTGGATTCTGGTGCAGGCGTTCAGACTCCTTGAAATGCCGTCGATCGATCAGCTCTCCGATGTCGAAACCTACCAGGTTATTGCGATCGTTACCGTCGTACTCGTAATCGTCTTTCCGCTTGCCACGGGCGTACTCGGGCTCTCGGCAGTGGGGCAGGCGAATCAACAACATCCCGGCGCGGTCGAGTACTGGGACGATACGTTCGACTGGATGGAGGGCGACACGCCCGAGCCGGGGACCTTCGGAGACGCCGACGAGGCGATGGAGTACTACGGCTCCTACGAACGCACCGACGACTTCGAGTACCCGGACGGTGCGTACGGCGTGATGTCGTGGTGGGACTACGGCCACTGGATCACTGTCGAGGGCGAGCGGATACCGACCGCGAACCCGTTCCAGCAGGGGACTGATACCGCCAGTGGCTTCTTCCAGGCACAGTCCGAGGAGCGTGCGGACCTGCTGGTCGAGTCGCTGCCCGCCTCCGAGCGTCACGACGGGACGATCGCCGAGATGGACGACGATGAACTCAGCGATATTCGGGACGACCGAACCGACCAGGAAACTGGCGAGGAGGTCCGGTACGTTACGATCGACGACCAGATGGCGGGTAGCAAGTTCGGTGCGATCACCCAGTGGGCATCGGTACCCGACGTGGACGGCGGAAGCGTACAGGCCGCCAGCGACGAGTATTACGACTCGATGCTCGGGTCGCTGTACTACGACGACGCACAGGGGATGGAGGGCTACCGACTCGTCCACGAAAGCGAGTCGTTCTCGGTTGTCGGTGAAGTCCCCGACGATGAGGATGGAACTGTGTGGGCTGAGATTCCGGTGGTAACGAACAGCTGGGAACAGGTACCTGACGTCGAAGAACAGCTCACACAGCTCGGTCTCGATGTCGGAGAGAACACACACGTCGTCTCCTCGGTCAAAACATACGAGCGCGTGGAGGGGGCAACGATCACCGGAGAGGCAGAACCTGACGAGACGGTCGTCGTGGCAGTGCCACTGGAGGCGAACAGTGACCGCCCATTTACCTACGTTCAGTCCGCCGAGACTGACGAGGACGGCTCGTTCGAGGTCACCGTCCCCTATGCGACGGACAATCAGTTCGACACGGAGGATGGATACACCGACACCGCGGTGACGGCGACCGACGAGTACACCGTGCTCGCGGGTGAGGACGTCTCCGCCGAGGCGGTTGCCGAGGCGCCGATCGACGGTGGACAGATCGATCTGTCGGCGTTCGACGAGGACGTTCGCACGACCGGCAGCACTGACGTGCCCGAACCCGCAATCTACGACGGCGACGAGCGCCCGGTCGAGTTCGAGCAGAGCTGAACACCACGACGCCAACCGTTTTTACGCCACCCCCTCTTGCTAGGAGTAGATGCGCGAGTGGCTATCTATCTACTTCAAGGGAGTTGCGATGGGTGTTGCGGATATGGTGCCAGGTGTCTCGGGCGGGACAATCGCGTTAATTACAGGGATTTACGAACGGCTCGTCACCGCGATTACGACGCTCGACCCACGGCTGGTTACCCACGCGGTCCGCCCTCACGACCCAGCAGCGCGCGAATCGCTCGCCGACGGAATCGACCGGATGGATCTCGGCTTTCTGCTGGCGCTCGGCGCGGGAATCGGAACCGCCGTCCTCACCGTCTCGCGAGTCGTGGGGACGGTCGCCGAGACATATCCCGCGGCGACGGCAGCGTTTTTCTTCGGCCTGATCGGCGCTTCAGCGGTCGTCCTTGCCGATCAGATCCGCCTCCCTCGCCGTCGATCCATCCCGATCATGACCGCGGGTATCTTGATCGCTGGCGGCGTGACTCTCGTCACTGCTGGCTCAGTCTCTCATGCGCTTCCGGTCGTCTTCGTCGCCGGCGCGATCGCCGTCAGCGCGATGGTGTTGCCCGGTGTGTCTGGAGCCTTTTTTCTGCTCGTGCTCGGCCAATACTACTTCATGCTTGACGCGCTCAACGCGTTCGTCGACGCGCTGGTTGGCGTGCTTTCGGGGGGCAGTATCGCGGAAGTGCTTGCGACAGGGACGGTTGTCGTCACCTTCCTGACCGGCGCAGTCGTCGGCCTACTTACCGTTGCCCACCTCGTCAAGCGCGCCCTTGAACGCCATCGGGCCGAAACGCTTGCCTTTCTCGTTGCACTCATGGTCGGCGGGCTGTTGCTTCCGGCCCAGCAGGTCACAGCAAACGTTTCTGTAACCGTCACGACAGAGTCGCTCACAGCAAACGTTCTCGAACCACTCTTGCCGATACTCTTCGCTATGGTTCTCGGTGCGGCAGCAGTGATCGCACTGGATAGATTTACTGATGATCTGAACTACGTGGAGGGCACATCTGACAAACCGGATGTTATCGGTGAACCGACTGCTGACGGAGAGTAATAGCTACCGCTTGGTTTCGAGTCGCTGGAACACGAGTGTTGGAAATCGTGGGACGACAGTGGTTGGACGCCGTCCGTCGGAACTGCTCCTGTTGATGACGGTCCGTTCGAGAATTCCCGTCTCGGCCAGTTCGTAGACGAACCGCTGGACGGTGTTCGGCGAGAGATCCGTCCGGCGGCCGATCTCCGCAGAAACTTCGCTGATCGTCGCCGCTTCCGGTCCGACCGAAAGCAGTTCGAGCAGTACGTTCCGGCGGTTATCCGGCAGTGCGAGCACGCGTCCGATCTGGATGCAGTCTTCCGGCACTGCCCCCATACCGACGGCAACGTCCTCGGACGTGATATGTTCGTGCTCACTCTCCTGAGCGTGAATCGCAGCACCAAATAGCGCGGCGAGGGCGTCGTGTGCATCCCCGTCTGCCCAGCTTGCGACCTCGCGGGCGACTTCGTGAGAGACCGTACCACTCGCCAGCCCGTAGGAAGCCCGTTCGGCGAGGAGGTCGACGAGTGCGTGTGTCTGGTAGCGTGGGACCTCAACGACCTGTCCCGACCAGTCGCCGACTCCGCCGTTACGAATGGCAAGTAGGCACACTGATGACTCGACCGGTTCGAGAAGGTCGGTTGCATCGTCGATCGATATCCCCCCGTCCTCAATGTGGTCGACCGCGATGACGACCGGCCGGGTGCCCTGTATCGTCGCCTCGAGGCGCTTTGCGAGTTCGTCGGTTCCGATTCCGCGCCGGGGAACTGGTTCCGACGAAACCGTGTCAAGGATTGCATGATAGAACTGAAACGCACTGTCGATCTGTCTGGTGTTCACATATGCGAACTGGGCAGTCGGGACAGCAGAGCCGGACCGGGTCGTCGTTCCGATCGATCCGCTCGTTTCGGTGAAGCTATCGTTCAGATGTGAAAACAGTGAGGTGACAATTGCCGATTTACCCGCACCACCTGGACCACATACTGCGATGTTCTCAGGGAGCGCCCCCTCGAAGACGGGTCCGAGTGCGTCCAGCAATCGCTCCAGTATTGCTCCACGACCGATCGGCTCCGGGAGGTGTACGGCTGGATTCAGCGCACTCTCCTGGGTAATAACCGATTGGGCCGCGTTAGTCTGCTGGCGACGAGCGATCCGTTCGCTCAGGTCCATCCACTGTCACCTAACTGTAGGGTGTTCATTACTCTTCCGAGACCAGCGCGGCTTCGAGCACCTCCAGGGGATGTTTGATCTCGTATCCCGTGCCGTGTTCCATCTGCATCGCACAGGTCGGACACTCGGTCATCCCGACATCGCCTTCGGCGTGTTCCATGTGCTCGAACATCTCCTCGCCGATCTCCATCGACACATCGTAGTGTTCCGTTTTCCAGCCGTAGGTGCCGGAGATACCTGAGCAGGAGTCACCAACGTCTTCGGCCATCACGCCGTCGATGTTTTCGATCAGTTCGAGTGCTTGCCCGTCGAGACCTTGATTTCGTGAGTGACACGGTGCGTGGTATGCCAGATCGGGGAAGTCGACTTCTGCTCCCTCGAGTTCGGCTTCGAGATCCTCGTAAATTCGCAGGTACTCCAGCGCGTCGTAGGTGTGATTCGAGACGTCTTCGATCCCGTCGATGTCGAAGAGCTCCGGGTACTCCTGTCGGAGCGCCAGCGAACAGGAGGTACAGGAGGCGATAATGTCCGCTCCGTCCTCGATCGCTGCTGTCAGGTTCTCCACGTTCGTCTCCGCGTGCCGTCGTGCATCGCTCAACATCCCGTTCGCGAACATCGGCGTCCCCGAGCACTTCTGTTCGGGAACCATGATCTCGTAGCCCAGCTCCTCGTACACGTGCACCAGTGCTTTCGCGACTTCCGGGGTATTGTAGTTAGAGTAACAGCCATGGAAGTACGCGACGCGCTTGTCGGGGTTTTGCACCTGTGCACCGCCGCGTTGTTTCCACCACTGACGGAAGGTCGTGGTCGCGAATTCGGGGAAATCCCGTTCGCTCGGGATTCCAAGCCCCTTTTCCATGACCCACCGGACCGGACCGAAGTTCATCACGAAGGTCGCCGTTCGGGGGAAGAGACTCGCAAGATAGGCGGAGGTCCGGTAGTTCGACAGGATCCGGTTCCTGATATACTCCACCGAGAGCTTGCTCATCTGGTTGTCGACGTACTGGCTCCGGGCAGTGTTGTGCATCTGACTCAACGGGACCTCGGATGGACAGGACGTATCACACCGGAGACAGTTCGAACAGTCCGTGATCGAGTCGTCGATATCGTAATCGTCCTTTCGTTTGAGCCGCCACTGTTCGGGACCCTGGAACTTGGGGCCGGGGAAATCGTCGTCGACTTCCGCGACCGGACAGTTCGTATCGCAGGTCGAGCACTTGTAACAGTCGTCGGAGCCGGGACGGAGATCCATACCGTCCGTCTCCGCGAACACATCTACCGGTTCGAAATCACTGGGTTGCTGGGAATCACTCATTGGAACTCACCTCGTCGTCAGGATCGCACACGTCATTCATACTCGATCACCTGCCAGTTCACCTGCCGCGTATCCGGTTGCCAGCGAGACGCCGGAGCCTGATTTCTCGCTTGGGAAGTCATAGCCCCCGAGGACACTGCCCGCCGCCCGAAGGTTCTCGAATTCGGGTACGTTGTCTGCATCGAGCGGCCGGAGTTCGGTATCGACCGGGACGCCGAAACGGGCGAACTCGTGATCGTCGAACGCACCGTCCTCGAACCAGTCGTATCGATCGGCTGGATGTGGGACGTGACAGTCAAAGACGGGTTCGTACACACCCTCCCGATCCGAGTCGATGCCTTTCCCGACCAGGCCACCCGTCGCGAGGATATACTGCTGGGCCTTGTACGGTACCTCCCGACCGGTATGGTCGCCGACGACACGATCGATCTCGCCGTTGGCCTGTTCGACGTCGACGATCGGGTTGCCAGTCGAGACGCGAACGCCGATCTCGTGAAGGTACTCGTACAGCCGGTCTTCGAGTCGGAGTCCGGGAAGGCTCGGTGGTCCCATCGGTACCTCGAAGACTGACGCACCGAGTTTGTCTGCCAGCTCGGCACGAACCTCGGCCGCGTTATCGTCGCCAAGTACCGCGGGAAATCCGACCCGATCGTGGCCGTCGATGTGTTCTTTCACACGCTCTGCGAGGGCGGTCCGAACTGGCATCGTCGTGCCGTCGACAGCGACCTCGTCGTCGCGATCGAGTAGATGGGCAAAGCGAGTCACCTTGGCGTCGTCACGAAGGTTGCCGGGGAACTCGATGGTGGCGCCGTCGGTCTCGTACGGGACGCCCGTCGCCGCGAGATGGTCGGCGGCGACCGGGGCGTCGAACTCGATCATCGAGTCGAATCCGACAAACAGCGTATCACCGTGCGCGCTTGCGATCCCGGGCGCTGCACTGTCGGGATACCGTGCGGTCGGCTTGATCGCTCCGCCGTGGGTCGGGACGAGCGCGTTCTTGTCGGTATGACTGCCAGCGTACATCTCCCCAGTGGCGTCGTCGAACATATCCATGGCTGCTCTGACGGCGTCGAGTCCGGCCCGCTCGTAGGGGTGGCCCTCGGGTAACTCCTCGATCGCCTCGAACGGATCGACGACCGGTCCATCGCCGTTCGGTGTGTAGCCGAGCAGGTCGATCAGTCCGCTGGCCTGTCGCATCGTGGACTGCTTGTGCGAGACCAGCCGGACCCGTGCACCCTGTTCGTGTGCGCCGACCGCGGCGGCAATGCCGGCGAGTCCGCCGCCGATCACGAGCACGTCGTCTTCAATTGCCATCGTGTCCTCCGTCAGTCGCAACGGCGTCAGCTCCGCGCTCTGTACGTTCGACGCTGTCGAATTCACCGCCATCGAACGCCGCGAAATCGACGTCCTGACCGAGCCGCGCTGGATCTGCATCGGCGTTGAGCGTCGTCGCGTGCAGCGCGTAGTTCAGCATCGCCTGCGAGAGCTGTTCACCCCAGAGTGCGTGACGCTCGCCTTTCCAGCGCTCCTGGAACAGTTCGTCGTACGCCTCTCGGGCGATCGCTTCCTCGTACTCGGGGTGTAACAGGTCAGCCATCGCACGCGAACAGAAGCCGCCCTGACAGTTCCCCATCGATGCCCGTGTTCGGAGCCGAACCGCATTGAGATCCGTGCCCGACTGATCGATCGCATCCTCGAGTTCCGCACGGGTGACTCCTTCACACTGGCAGACGACGGGGTTCGGCCCGTCCACATCGAGTACCTCCTCGGCACGACTGCCAAGCCGCTGTTTGCTCCGCCGGGCGATCGGCGACCGGAGACCGAACCGGTCCATCGCATCGTCGAGTACCTCCGTATTCTCGCTGCCGGGAAGCGGAACCTCAGCGGTTCGGCATTCGGCATCGATCCCGAGCCGCTCACACACGTGGTCCGAGAGCTGCTCTGCCATCATCCGGTAGGTAGTAAACTTCCCGCCGACGATCGTCGTCATTCCCGTGAGATCGTCGCGATCCTCGTGGTCGAGCAGGAAGAACTGTCGCGTGATATCGGTTGCGTCTTCGGTCCCCGTGTCCGGCGGCTCGTACAGCGGACGGACGCCCCAGAACGAACGGAGCGTTCGCGACTCATCCAAAATCGGAACGAGCTCTTTGAGCTCTTCGATCATCAGGTCGACCTCCCACTGTTCTTCGGCGTAGTCCTCGGGATCTTCCACCTCTTCATCCGTCGTGCCGAGGATAGCGGCCGTCTCGTGTGGGACGATAATATCCGCGTCACCTTTCGGCTTACAGCGGTTGATGACCGTATCCACCTGCCGTGCATTCATTACGGTCATTACCCCTTTGGAGGGCCGTACCTCGATATCGACGCCTGCCATGTCGCCGATCCGACCAGTCCACGCTCCGGCGGCGTTGACGACGTGGTCCGCGTAGATCTTCTCCTTCTGTCCTTCTTTTCCGTGCACGCGCTTGCCCGGACCACTCTCGTGGGTCACCTCGACACCGACGACTTCCCCATCTTCGAGGAGTACATCGGTGACCGGTGCGTGTGTCTCGATACGCCCCCCGTGATTTTCGGTACTGACCGCGTTGGCGACACACAGCCGGAACGGATCGATCGCACCGTCGGGCACCTTGATCGCGCGCTCGATGTCTTCGGCCAGATACGGCTCGACTTCTCTGGCCTCTTCGGGCGAAAGTACTTCCGCAGGGATATCACACTCACGACAGCCCTCCAGCTTCTTCTGGAAGTACTCGTCCGAGTCCTGTGGACGCTGGACGAATAGACCGCCCGTCATTTCGACGCAGTGGCTTGCGATGTCCCGAAGGA
>LKMJ01007716.1_pt1 | contig 10140 bp, 10 predicted proteins | sample 643391 | NCBI WGS metagenome assembly LKMJ01 (sample SAMN04112250, study PRJNA286221) | soda lake metagenome | biome: soda lake; feature: Kulunda Steppe; material: water; isolation source: sample PL-Br10 brine of Picturesque Lake | place: Russia: Kulunda steppe | collected 2010-07
GAAATAAGCTCTAAACGTACCACTAAACGTTGTTTTACGTTGTTCTTAGAATAGACTCCACTCTAACGAACCATTATTATACAACTTTACTTTACTTATTATACAAGTAAACTTGTATAAATCAGGTAATTTGGCTTGTTTTGAGTCGTCGGTAACAGATTCCCACTAACAACACTGTTAGTGAGAATCCGTACTCGGTTATAACAAGTAAGACGTTAAAAACCTATGGTTAAAATCAGTCTATTGTTTTAATTAATTCTTCAGAACCATCTTCTAAAATTCCAATAACTCTATACGAACCATCTTCAACTTTTGGATATTCTTCAGAATTTCCAATATTACTATTCATACGATGTGAAATTGCATCGGGGTCTATAATACGGAATTCTTCAACGTGTTCATTTTCATCTACACTAATAATTATCGTATCGTCTGTTTCTTCTGTTGACACTTGTGTTGTAGATGTAATATCCGGTTCATCTTCATCAGATTCCTCATCTTGATTATTCGGTTCATCTATTTCATTGTCTTCATCATCACTTTCATCTTGTGAACGTTCTGATGTAATTATATCTGTAGTACCATCTTCTGATACACCTTCAAATATATAATCACCATCATCTAATTCTATTTGCTCGGTTTCATTTTCGTCTGTTGTATTATTTTCTATAATTTCAATGGTTTCCATATTACTACGATTAATTATATTTATTCTATCGTAATCATGTCGTTCATCGATTGTAACTCTTAATGTATTATTTCTATGTTCTCTTATGTCTACAAGATAATCCGGGGTATGATGTCTATCAGATAATTCTCGCAATTTTTGATTGAATTCATTATTCTGTAGGTTATATTCTATTATAACTTTTGTTGAATCTAAACTAACATCTATATTGATTTCTTGATAATTACCACCATCAAATATTCGGTTAAATCCAGAAGCTGCAACCAATGTATTAAATTCTTGTTCATACTTTAGAATAGAGTTGTTTTTATACAATTTTACATTTTCAGGTTTAGACGTATTTGATAAATCACTAATTAATTCTTTTTCTTTATCATTTATATCCTCTGCATTCTCTAATGTTGTTATAATATCATCATATAATATTTTTGTATCTTTAAATTCAAAAACAATATTTTCATCGTTGTATCCAATCGAATTTGTAATATCAATATGTTCATCAGAGTCTATTAGTGTATTAATATATGATTCACTATTTGACATAGCAATAGTATTATCACTTAATAGCGTAACATAATCTAGATTGAATTTTTCATTTTCTAAATATAATGTATTTCCATCGTATGTCTTCGTTACATTTGTTTGATTATTTAGTTTATTTTGAATTTCATTTTGAGGTAAATCTACTTTACTTACAAATCCTATTTGAATATTATCTGGATTTTTTATATGAGTTATATTTGAATCTGATTCATATGAACCGAATATAATTGTTTGTGATATATTTTGAAAAGGCGTATCAGGTGATAATTCTGAATTTAAAATAGATGCATAATTGGAGTTATGAATATGTTGATTTGACATTTTCTGTTTGGTTTGGTTATCGATGAAACTTAACTTATCTAATTTAACAAAAAAGTCTATATTATCCGAATGGAATTCATCGTCCGTTATATTATTTTGGTTATCAGAAGTAGATGAATCAGATGAATCTATCATTACGGTAGCTATAGATATAGTGAAAATTAGACATGAAAGTATGAAAAATAGAATAATAATATATTTAATATTATTTTGTAACATACTTGTAATATCATTCATGTTTATATATTAATATATGTATTTCAACATTATATAATTACGTGCGATATACTAAATGATATAAAATAAGTTTATGTCTATTCAAAACCGTAGATTATGTGGGCTGGTATGCAACAGCCTGCAGCCTCTAACGCGTTAATTTTTTATTTAATCCTTAGATAGCGTATCATCTTCATTTAGCGTAGCATTATCTGAAGGTTGGTCATCAATACCTAACTTTGCTCTTATTGCGTTGATATTAGAGAAGTCTCCATATGGACCAGAAACATCAAATTCCATATATTTCATATTTTCTTCTATTTCATCAGAAATTTTCATTGTGAGTTTAGTAAAGTAGATTTGATTCTGTGTATTAGACCATGGACTATATACATCCCAGAATACTTCTCCGGTCCCATCCGTTTCAATATGAGATATATCTTCTTGTTTATCTTTGATAGCCTCTAATAGTTCCTGTGGGGAGTCATATCCACTTTTATCTTGATACGCATCTATTTCATCTTCTAATTCATCAAGTCTTTCTTGGAGTGAATTTGGACCATACGTAGCATAGATTCTCCACACTATTTGAAACATAGACATTACATTATTTCTATGTATTCTAGGGTCGGATTTTTCACCATCTGATTCTAATACTAAAATATTATCTTCAACTAAATATCGTGCTATTTTTTGAATAACGTCTTTAGAAACTTGCGTATGTTTACTATCTGCAATCTCAGATAATCTTCTACCATCTGGCTGTAATAAAGCACTTAATGCGCGTTCATATTCATCTGTATTTTCAATATAATTTTTGAATCGGTATTCATCATCCATGTACTAATGTATGGATTCAAACCATTAGTATATTTCCCCGTTAATTTTTGACGGTTTTCATTTGTCCTCGATAAATATCTACTAATGCATCGGCAATTTTGTCCATATCTGTTCGGATATAAGAATTGCCAAAGATTTTTTGCATACACTTATCATCTAGATACTGTCCGACACCAACACCAATTACGCGTTTACCTTCATTAATCGCAGCATTAAATTGTTCTTCTGATTCATTCATAGCTTCATTATTTATATCATCGCTGAATAGATTCTCATCAATATCAACATTTGCGACACCATCTGTAATCACAATAATAACATCTTCACTGTTTGGCGTGATATCTGATAGTGCTCGTCCGTCACGAATACCACTAGATGTAGGCGTATATCCGTGTGCTTTGAATGAATCAAGGTGTTCATTTTCGAATTTTTCTGTTGGTGCTGTAATTAAATTAGTTTCAACATCTAGGTTCCGGCTATTCGTTGTTTTTGTTGAGTAATTAGTAGCAGTAAAGCGGTCACCAATTTGCTCACAAGCGTCTGCTAGAGCCATGAGCGCAAGTTTAATCTCTAGTTCATCCATACTGCCAGAACTATCTACAACGACTGTGATACAACGGTCACCAACTTCTGACTGGTCCATTTCAAGATATAATCGTTCTTCTGTAGGGTCACCAGAACGACGACGGATAACGCCGCGCATATTGATTCTCTGCCCGTATTCGGCTGCTTTTGGTGCTTCACGGGTTTTGATTTTTCTGAATGCTTCTCGAATTTCATCTGCAAATCGTTCTTCATATTTCTCTTGAACTTTTTCCGAAGAAACATAGTTATTAATTTCTTCAATTCGATTATCACGTTCTTCTTTTCTCAGACCAATTTCTGTAGATGGCTCTGCACGTTTTTCTTGAAGATTACTGTAATGCTGTTCAATAAGGTTAGATGAATTATCGCCCTCGTAACCTTCCCAATCATCCATATCTCGTTCAGCACTACTATTATCCATTTCATCTTTCATATTTTCAATATCTCGTTCACCCCCATCTTCTGACTCATCATTTTCTCCTGAACCACCTTGTTCACCTTCTTGTTCTTCTCCATCTTCCGACTCTTCATTTTCTCCTGAACCGCCTTGTTCACCTTCTTGTTCTTCTCCATCTTCCGACTCTTCATTTTCGTTATTTTCATTTTCTCCACTACCGTCATTTTCATCAGATTCAAAGTCTGAAACGGTAAGGTTGGATTCTGGTTGGCCGCCGAACGGAAGATTGTTTTTGATTTTATCGATAAGTCCCATAGTTGTAATCACCGTGTCTGTATATACAAATGATTGTATGTGTATTAAAGGCTTTGATGTGGATTGGTTAATATTATATATTGTACGCTTAAAATAGTCTGTATTTAATTACTGTTCAATCCATTCATGACCACATTTTGGACAATGACATTCTTTAATCTCTTCCGTATCATTGTAATTACTTTTTGGTTCAAGAATCTCGATACCTGCTGAAACTTCATCAATAAGGTATCCTTTACCTAGAATTTCTTCTTTAGGGACATTCCCATTTGGTTTAACACGGAATCCGCAAAGTCCATCTTCTGAATCATCTTGAATGAATTCACATGAACCCACCCAACCTTCATCTTTGTCAAATGGCGCAAGAACACGCGCTGCTTCCATTCCATCGACTTCTACGAGGGTATCATTATAATTCTCGAAACCACATTCAGGGCAGTCTGAATCTTGTTCGTTGTTTTCTTGATTAGATGGAACCGATTGAGTTTTAACATTTTGTTGGTTTGATTCGGGTAGGTCTTCTCCGTTAATATTTGGCATATTTTCCGGCAAGTCCATATCTTCAGGTACCTCTGCTTCACCAATTTCATCTTCAATGAGGCTCATAATTAGATGACCAATTTCAGCTCTTTCTTTTGGAAGATATGTTGACTCAGTTTTGTCGAGTAGAATCCGAACTTTTGCGCAATAATTTCGGAAATCTTCATCTTCAACTTTGTCAAAGTCTTTGGGCGTCCCATTACCACGCGTAATTTGGAATACAGCCCATACATATTTTCTTGCACCGTTGTAACTGTTAATAGGGTCTTGGCTTTTAATCCAATATTCATTAGATTTTTCAAAAACCGGTTTGAGACCTCTGTCACGATTGGTGCGTCGATTATCAATGTACGTATCTTCAACAGCATTCATAACCAAACCAGCCATTCTTGGGCGACCGGGGTATTTGTCTGCGAAATCTTTGATACTATTCAAATCAGATACAACTTGATGTTCATGTTCGTGACTTTGTGTATCTACAAGGAGCATGAATTCTTGTTTTTCAGAAATTTTATCTTCAATACCTAGCATTTCGGCATGCTTTGGATTGATATATACAGTTTCATCATTCGGCGCGTACCCGAATTTTGAATTATCATTAGTAAATTCCACCTCTCGGAATTTATTATCTTCTGCAAGGGCAATCGAAAGGTCACGTAGGATGCTTTTTAGGGCTGAATCTCCGTTCATGGCTTCTCTACCATAATGTATTGTTTACACTCTATTAAACGCTTTGATGTAGATTGGTTAAAGTACGATAAAATTTCGTACTTTAATATTTAATATTATCATATAAATAATGTATAATATATTATTGATTTTTACATCATGATTGTTAGATTTATGTTATATTCTAAAATGAACGAAGATTTATAAACTAGACTTATTCAAAAGAGCGAAAACAACGAACCGTTTATTTAATTATTCACCCGGATTAATTTCACTCACCCCACTTTCACATTCTGGGCAGATAAGGTATTCTACAGCTAGGTTATCTGCCTCAGATTCAACTGCGCTCCATGAACATCCAAGGTCATCTTCATCTTCACAGACGTATCGCGTTTCACTAATCTTACTTCCGGTGCTGCCGGACTCATTTTCATTTTCACCTTCCACGTTATTTTGGAAGAAATCAACACCCTGCATGTTTTTGTTAATAATAGTATTAACTTTTTGAATTTCATCCTCGTTGTGGTCGAAAATAGCACGGGACACCGAACTTGCTCCGGCTTTAATAACAGGGTCGCTTTGTCCGGCCAGATTGTTCGTGAACGCCTTTTTCGCCCACACAATTAGTGAACCCGTTGGAACACCGTAGGATAGATTAGCATCCCCGTTAGCGGCAGTAGCACGAACTTCATTGGCTGTTCGAACCATTTCTGACGCTAGGTCTTCCGAAATGGGGGAATTTTCCACGATAAGTTCGGTTTCTTTTTCGGGATATTCGACGCCTAGGAAATCAACGTAATAAGTATCTCCTAGTCGTCGTTTCTCGGCAAAGTCGAGCGGTTCAACATGGTGGCCCGACCCTTTATTCATCGTGCTAACGATGATAATATTGGACGCTTCCCCCGTAATTTCAATACCACCTGCTTCATCCATTGAAATTTTTACGCGACCATCTAGAGCATCGTATAGCTCGTCTTTAGCACTTGTAGGTGCTCGATTAATTTCGTCTAGGGATAGAATCACCGTCTCTTCATTACTAGCTTCGACAGCTTTTGTAACCTTCCCCTTAATGAACTTTGTTCCTTTATCTCCGATATGAGGGTGACCAATTAGGTCTTTTGCGTACTTAGCGTGAGACATTGTAACCTCAAAGTAAGGTGTGCTTGGGAATTCTCCACCCTCATACACCTTGTAAATGTCTCGGTAAGCGTTTGCACGGGAGTGTGGGTATAGGTCCGTTTTGTCTCCCGAACCGTCAATTAGACTACGCGCTTGAAGTTCTGATTGAATATCCGTAACAGATTCAAGCTCATTCATATAGTCATATTCCGATTCACCGTCTTCTGCTTCAATTTCAGGCTCTTCAAATTCGGCGTCACACTGATTACAGCGGTATTCAGGAGTTTTGCTACTCCGTGAATAGAAACTCTGATAACCACACTCAGGGCAGACTTCTTTACCCTCTTCTTGTTCTTCTGAATCGCCGTTTGTAACGATATGATGGAACACAGCGAGTTTGTCCATGTCCATCTTCCAAACATCAAGCCCGTGCGTATTGATAAGATTATCCGCGATTTTCACATCAATAGCAAGACTCCGTGCGAGCGTCGTCTTACCACAACCGGATGGTCCACAGAGACGAGCCTTGGTTCGAATATCAAAGTCTTCTACAACACTCATCTGTGCACTAGCGAAAATTTCATCGTACTCCTCGCCTGTCTGTTGGTAAAGTGTCTCTTCGGTCGAATCGAGCCGGTCGTTATCATATGATTCGGTCACTTCAACTGTCATACCTTCATCGTTGTTTTCGCTCATGTTTCGTCTCGATTATACAAAGAAGGGTACTAGTAATAAAACTAACGATGTGTATTGGTTAATAGAGCCATATCATACTACAGTACAATATAACGTGCGCACAACCCGTGTTCTATGAAAATTTATAATTAAAAAAATCTGATAATTAAATTTGTTATACAATACAACAAGAAAAGTTAAACGGTGATATTAGGGTGTATAGTTTTCGTAATCGTATTCTCCTTTAATATTTTGAGAAAACCACGTACCAAATGGTCGGCCATAATCTTCTGTGAAATATGCGCGGTTCCACATTTCATCATATACCGATTTTGGAACACCGAAATATCGATATCGTTTATTAGCTCCATTTTTGCTACGCATGATTACATGCAATTCATCAGGTTCATCTTCACGCGAACGCCAATAAAACCGGTCTATGAATTTACAAAATGCTTTCGCAAATTCACCTTCTGAAAAACTATCACCATCATTTTGTCGGAGAATAACCCATTCTTTTGGTGGGTCGTTTCGCTTGTCTTCTAGAGCATCCGTCATGGTTTGACTCATATCGAATACACGGCTTTTATTGTATTAAATCCATCGAAATCATTTTGTTAGATACTATTTGTATTTTAAACAATTTGAAAATTAAATTTTTTATAGACTCTTATATAATAACCAAACTACATCATAAGCTTTATATTGGTATACACGGTATCTATGTGTATGTCCGTAGAACGAAAACGGCTAGAGTCCTACCTTGAAGAGTACGAAGATGAATCTGCAGAAGGAATGGGACTCAAGATTGAGAATTACGAAGGTGGAAATAATATGCCAGATGAATCTGAATATTACGAGACTCGTCTGGATTGGCTGGAAGCCGATAAAGAAGTTAATCATAGTGTCTGGCGTACGCTTGCGCAAGGAGAATATGAAGGATATGAACTTCAAGATGGAGAAGAATTAGTATTCCTTAAATTCCCACAATGGATTCTTGACTTTGAAGATAATGAAGATTGGAATCGAACATTCGGTACTGTGTATGGTTATCATACCGGGTGGGCGATTCTCGATGTTGAGAGTTGTGAAGGAAAGAAGGCATGGGCTTTTAATAAATTCTTTATTGATGGCCGATGGAAAAACCCGGTAAACGAATACTCCAAACTATGGGGTCCACGGTCTTGTATGACTTTGTACCGGCGAGAAGGTGAACCGGATGAAATGGATAAGGTACAAGTACGTAAACGTGAAGCTTTGCCAGATGAAGTAGATGCATTGGATGCAGAAGAAGATGATTACGATTGGAGATACGCTCTTGGCGCAGCATATAGACGAATCAAAGACCTTGAAGATGAACCACTTCAAGAAGCTATGCGCAAGGCTGAAGAGCTTCCTGACAAGCTCTATAAACGCGTTGAGATTGGTGTTGATGAATACATGCGCCAACAAGCGGCTGAAGGTAATAATGTTACAGATGAAGAACTTGCACTAATTGTTGACACACTTACAACGGCATTAGAACCGGGGGCTTCCATTAAAAACAAAAAGAACTGATTGAATTATATTTTGTATAGTACGGAATCGAAAGTATTAATGTTATCTTATACTTAGTATAGTGTATGATAGATGAATTACCATCTGTAAAAAGTGAATTTGTTCCTATATTTGATAAATATGGAACAACTCAACCACCAGAAATTTCACGGGTTCAACCAATTAAAAATACAACACAAAGTGCTGTTGCCGGTGAAGAAGGTTCTGTTAGTCAAACAAAAGTAGGTCATATTGCATATTCTCCATATTTCAATTGCCTCGTGTATGTTATTAAAAAAGATAAACGTAACATAATTCGTAAAGTACAGGGGCGAGGATTTGCGATTAGTAAATCTATAATTGAAGAACTTCGAAACAAGAATGTGAAATATGTATTTGGGGGTATACGTGAAAAGAATAATCTACTAATCTTTCCGTTAGATGAATTTACAGGTGAATTTCATATTCAAGGGTGGGATGAACAATTATATGCAAGAGTAGAAAATGATGTATTATATGAAATATCTAACGGGTTATCTAAGGTATTATCAGATAATCCGTCTGTAGCAGATAATGCAATAACTATGTCTGAAGCGTTAGATAAAATTCAAAATAACGAAAGTAAAAATTAAATTGCTTCTTCGATTGCGTCTTCAAGTGTTTCTTTTTGCGTTACTCCTGTAAATCGGTCATGTATTGTTTTTTCACCGTCATCATCTTCAGATACAATAATGATAGTAGGAAGTGAACGAACTTGATATTCTGTAGCAACATCTTGACTTTCATCAATATCAATTTTTACAACTTCTACAGAATCAACATCATCTTTTATTTCATCTACAATCGGACTTTGCGTATTACACGGGCCACACCATTCTGCTGAAAAGTACAGTAGTTTAACCATATATTGTTATTGTATTGTACGCCATATATATTTTTCCCTAGAGTTAATTCCAAAGTTTTAATACTCCACTAAATATACACTATAATATGAATACAGGCACACTTGTTACTATTGAAGGAATCGACGGTTCAGGAAAATCAACACTTCTATCTACATTGGAAGATACATATTCTAATGCATTATTCACGTCGGAACCTCAAGAAGACCAGTGGCTCGGACAAGTTCTTAGAAAAGCATTATCTGATGAAGATATGTCAGATATGTCTTTATTTTTCTTGTTTTTATCTGAACATTCACAACATATTGAAGATTATGTAAATCCGGCTTTAGAAGAAGATAAACTCGTTATTTCTGATAGATTTGTAGATTCTAGATATGCTTATCAATCATATGCTCTAGACGAACATATTGATGGAGATACATTGGAATGGATTCAGAGTATTCAAGAAAATGGATGGAGTACTATTCCTGATAAAACTATTATTCTTGATATTAGTGTAGAAACCAGTTTAGAACGGATTGCCGACAACGGAAAAGAAGTGTTTGAAAAACGTGACAGATTAGAAGCTGCAAGAGATATTTATCTTACGCTAGCAGAAAATAATCCTGATAGATATACAGTTGTGGATGCTGAACAATCCCCTGAAAAAGTAGCTCATGATTGTATTGAAATCATTGATTCTGAAAAATAATATGATTCAAAATTACATAAATAAATATTTGTATGCGCAATATTATTTAATAGGTTATTTTTCAGGAATTTTAGATAGATTTTCATATCCAGTTTCAAAC
>LKMJ01007718.1_pt1 | contig 10139 bp, 9 predicted proteins | sample 643391 | NCBI WGS metagenome assembly LKMJ01 (sample SAMN04112250, study PRJNA286221) | soda lake metagenome | biome: soda lake; feature: Kulunda Steppe; material: water; isolation source: sample PL-Br10 brine of Picturesque Lake | place: Russia: Kulunda steppe | collected 2010-07
GGGTGCACATTTCCCTCACACACTCGTTCTAGCTGAAGGCTGGGATTGCCCCAAGTTGGCAGGTCCCGGCACCAAGGGCCTGCTGCTGCGGTGGGGAGGACAGGGGGGGTGGGGGGGCCCAGGGCTACGAGGGCTGCAGCCATCCGGGCAAGAGGCCCTCTCAGCGGGGTGAGCGTTTGGTGATGGAGGGTAAGAGAGGTGTCAGTAGTCGTTCACAGTTTGTTTCTTGCTTTGTTAGTCCATAACAACAGCGTAATACCTGCTTTGCCTCGTGAAAGTATGGAATGGTGCATAGCAAGACTTAGACGTCATGCCTTATCGGTGCAGGCTTGATGCCTTGTTTGAGCAGACTTGGTGTTGTGCCCAAATTGATGTCACCATGGTACACCATTGATGCACTATGACCATGCAAACATAATGTGCAATTTAGTTTGCAAATACATCATTGGGTATTGCAATACCACCATTCGAACTTTGAACATACCTGGACTCACTTAGAAACGGTGGCAATCAGAAGCTTGTGATTTTATCAAACTCCAAACTGGTTCACACGATCACACTGGTACCGAACCGGCCAGCTCTGGTGCACACACATGGCCAGGCCTGGCATTGCATATGAACGGTTTCTTGCCTCGGGTAGATAAGAACAAGAGCACATACCCAGGCGTAACGAACAAAATCTCCACAGTTCCAACTGCAAAGGAAGCAGGCAAGGGGAGGTTGGTCTTTTTATGACGAGTAATCTTTACTTGAATATTGTTGATTGCATGAAAATTTATTTAGGTCTTAAAGAGAGAGGGCTGATACGCCATAAATGAACAGGAAAGGTTGGAGCACAACCCTGAGTGGACCGTTGTGCGGCATTCCTTAGCGTGAAGATGGTATGAGGCAGTCATCCAAGGAGGTAACATGCTAAATGAAAACAGGGAGGGTGCATGATGAACGAGACGCATGGCATCAAGTCGCAGTGGGCCTGCAGGCTGGCCTGTCAACTCATCAAGGGCCATCACGGAGAAATCACTGAGGTCAGTGACATAAGCTTCCATGTTTCTGCTCCTGCTTCTGTTCACGCTCACGCTCTTGCCCTATCCCACAACCAGCCAAGACCAGCGTTCCTCCTCTAATGCTCAAGCTCGTCGTACCAAAAACCAACCCAAATTTATTTGCAGAGGGTATGCCGCCAGCTCGTGGGCCGGGGGCTGCAGCCTCTGCCGGAAATTATCAGGGGCTGTGAGCTCCCTGGCTCCCAGGTGAAGCAGGCGCTGCTGCTTCTCATTCAGCACAACTTCATATCCGCTTACACACACAAGGACGACGAGAATGCGAGGAACGCCAAGCCACCTGTCGTGCTCTACGAGGCCAACGTGGATACCGTCCTGCAGATTTTGAGGTGTGTGTGCATGCAAAGGTGTTGTCAAGGAAGGGGCAGGTGCCAGGCAGTCTGCTTGATCAATTATGAATTGATGAGGATGGTTTCGGAGCTAGCAGTTTGGCAAGAACCGTGGCTGCTGCTCCATCATGTGTGTGCAAGGGGAATAAATGAAGCTCAAGCCTTGCACCACGCTGCAGGCGGCCTCGCATCCTGCTCTACCTGCGAGAGGAACAGGGGGCACGTGCTGAGCAGGTTGGGGAGCTAATGCTGGAGCATGGGCGAATTACGTGAGTCTGGCATGAAGAACTTCTGAAGCATTTATTGTGCATGTGCATGTGCATGTGAGAATGCAAGCATGTTGATAGCATGCTGCATGATGTAACGTAAACACTCTCACCCAACAGAGTGTCTTGAAATGCTTACGCGCACAGATGCCTCCATCAAATGCATGTATCGGATTGGAATTTTTTAGGCACTCCCTTTCTCTTCAAAATTGTGGTCAGAGTTTGAAACAAGTGCATGCAGCACACGTCCAGCCTTCTCACCCTCCTGGATTGCAGGTATGAGCAGCTAGCGCGTGCCATGACGGGGCGCATGGACTGCTCTGAGCAAGAAGCTCGGCATGCTGCAAGGGATGTTCTGATGGCTTTGATCAATGTGAGTTCCTGCCTCGTGCATGCAGCAGCTCTCATGAGCCCAAAGCACCAGCCTTCTTCACTCCCAGCTTCTTGTCACCATGTCCCCTCTGCTGGCCTGTCGATCGTTGTCACCATGTCACCATGTCACCATGTCACCATGTCCCCTCTGCTGGCCTGTCGATCGTTGCATTGAGTACCGAGCGTGCTTTTGCTGCACATTGTTCAGGCAACAAGCCAATCACCTGGATGTTTAAGTCAGCTTATGGCTCACGTCCCTGTCCACATCCCTTCTTGGCGACCGCAGTTTCGTTGTGTGGAGCGTGCGCCCCCTTGCAGCCTCCCTCCGCCCTCTGTGCCCACTCACCCCAATGCCACTCGGAGGAGAGGAAAGACTGGCGCAGGTACATGTGTTCAAATCTTTGCATCGTATCACAAACTTTTGCGTTGGTGGATCATGTGCAGCACGCATATGCGTGCACATGTACGCATGACACTCTGTCTAATGCTGGTGCGTGCCATCCTTTTTCCTCATGACTCGTAAGCCAAGTATGGCTGGTGAATGGCACCTCGGCATTGAGGAAGGCAAAATATCATGAATGACCAGTATTCCTGGTTGGACCAAAAAAGTATTAGCCAGGCATGAGGTATGGAATCATTATAAATACTCTTGGTTTAGAGTAATCGTGCCATCTTACAGCACAGGCCTGCCGCCCAAGTTAAGCTTGTATCGTCTGAAAATTTTCCTTGTTTGCCTTTTTTGTTGTAGCATTGTTGAAGCATTGACTATGCAGACAGACCATGCTTTACAGACACTGCAGACACTGCATTTGGTGACAAGACGTCACTTGCATGGATTCGTGTGGAGGCTGCAGGTGACATCTCTCTGACTGCGTATGGTGACTGCAAGTGACGTCCCTCTCACTGCATGTAGAGGCTGCAAGTGGCATCTCTCTCACTGCATGTGGAGGCTGCAAGTGGCATCTCTCTCACTGCATGTGGAGGCTGCATGTGGCATCTCTCTCACTGCATGTGGCATCTCTCTCCCTGCATGTGGCATCTCTCTCCCTGCATGTGGCATCTCTCTCACTGCATGTGGCATCTCTCTCACTGCATGTGGCATCTCTCTCACTGCAAGTGGCATCTCTCTCACTGCAAGTGGCATCTCTCTCACTTTATGTGGAGGCTGCAAGTGGCATCTCTCTCACTGCATGTGGAGGCTGCAAGGACAGCATGTATCATTTCTCATCAGATGCTTGACAACTTGTTATGCCTTATCAGATTTTGAGCACTAAGCCGCTCATCCTGCATGCATCGGTGCACTTTAGGATCTTCAGAGGCAGCTGCAGAGGAGGCAGCTGCTTTAAAGAGCTTGGAAGACTTAAAATACAGCCACCTGCGCTTCAAGGTGACCTTTGGGACCTGCTTGCTGGTGGAGCCTCCTTCCTAATGATGTGCTTGTCTTTTGTAAATGTTTCCTTTAATATCCCTATGTGCTCATGTTTGTCAAGTTGGATCATGGCAGAGGACTGGCTGCACGCAGACAACTCAGCTATAGTGGGCCAGCCTCGTAGAGAAGGCCTCCAGCCTCCCTTCTCTGCCTTGTATTCCATTTGCTGTGCCCTTCTTGAGTTCTTCCCCGCATTTTGCTTGCTGTACACCTTTTTGCTCGCCAGTTGCACGCTACACTTCTTCAACCACTGTGCCCCTCTAGAGCTCTTGCACCACTGCACCCCTCTAGAGCTCCAGCACCACTGCGACCCTCAAGAGCTCTTGCACCACTGCGCTCCTCTAGAGCTCCAGCACCACTGCGCCCCTCTAGAGCTCCATCTTGGGTTTTTCTTGCATTACCTGGTAATTTGTGAAGGCATCCCTGGCGGCGAATGGGTGTCTATTTCGCCTCCTTGCTGTCCATCGGCTCGTGTACAGGCTGTTGCCCCTAGTATCGTTGTCAACAATTAACAACTCTTGCGCAAGCTGGAACAGAACCCTCCGTGGCACGGGGAAATGGCTGTAAGCCTGTGTAGTAAGCATGCGGAAGGCTTGATGTGGGCCGAGATGCTTGATGTGGGCTTGACGTAGGCCAAGCTGCTTGATATGTATTGTCAGATGGTGGCGAAAGAGGACTCAGCTTATTCAATATTGCGTGGCGCATACATGCAGATCCCCCATGCCCTAGCTGTGGGTGCCTTTGGTGATGCACCGCCAGGTAGGTGTACTCACGTGGGTTGCATGTAAATGTGTGTGTGCTGGGTATGTGAATGTGTGTGTGCAGGGTATGTGAATGTGTGTGTGCAGGGTATGAGAATGTGTGTGTAGGGTATGTATATGTGTGTGTTGGGTATGTGAATGTGTGTGCTCATGTGGGTTGTATGTAAATGTGTCGGGTTGCTGAATACTGTACAATCATATATAACCGTATATATATACCTGCGGTATATACCATAGGTATACGGGAGGGGGCAAGTTACGTAACCCGTACACCCAAACCGTATACATGGTTTGCTCTGTATATATACAGTTATAAACTGTACACCGTGTTTATAACGTCGAAATGAGTGGTTCTTTGGACATCCGCACCTTTCCGGATTGATTCTTCGTCATTTTCAAGTTGTTTGACGGTTAACTGGCGACTTAATAAAAGCATGAATGTGAAGTCAGTGTGCATGGGACAGAGGGGGAGGGGAGCAGAGGGAGTCAGGGACTGCAGCAGCTGCAGCAGCAGCAGCAGCAGCAGCAGGCTTGACAGATTCTGCACATGAGCAGCAGGCTGAAGAGGAGGCAGAAAAGCAAGAAGCAGAGCGGAAAGCCCATGCAATTTAGCGCCAGTTGGATGCAGCGCGGGTTGGCGGCAAACAGCGTGCACCCTACTGGAAGACCTTGGTGCCTGTGCTCGAGCCAGAGGTTGGCAGGTTGAAGTGCATGGTGAAGTGCATCAAAGTTGATGATGGTATTTGTGGCAAGCTTTTGAGCTCCAAGAATATTGCTAAGTCGGCAAAAGATCACTACACTAGGAATGGCTGCAAAGGTGTTCGGACAGAGCAGGGTCAAGCAGTGCTGCAGCCAGGGCCGAGCACCACGTTTGAGGGCGGGCATATAATAGTCTGTGATGCAGACTCTCGCTTTGCCTTTTGGCTGATCCACATGCACCCCTTCTTCCCCCTCATGGCAGCAGCAGCTGGGCGGCTGATCAGCGCTCATGACCAGCTGCTCTACTGAAGGCAACTGATCGTTCTTTGGCAACATTTTCAGCAAGACCAAGAGTTAGGCCTTGGAGAAGACCAAGAAGCTGTCTTATATCCGGAGCAGCAGCGATAGCGGGGGCACAGGGGCAGATAAGGAGGTTGCTCTGTCCCTTGCACGCAGTGATTGAGGATGAGGAAGAGGCAGAGGAGTGAAGGGTTGAGAAAGAGAGGTTGTCAGTGATGTGCTGGAAGTAGAATGGGACTTTTGACCTTACAACAACTGTTTGTACATGGCCGCTTAGCCCATTAGGGTATGCAACCATGAGTTGATGCTGCACCTGGTTCTTTTCAAACTTTGAACGGCCGCTACTTTCTGTGGCCTCTTTTATCGAAAAATGATTGTGCGCTCCCTGCTCTTTGAGAGCTGCGCTATGACCCCCCTGGGGGTCTGATTGGGGGTGATGAGATTTCTGGTACATACGGTTTCTACGGTATACGGGTATACATGTGGTATATATGCGGTATGTAAGTTATAAAAAAACTTCCATGTACGGTTTCCGGCAACCCTATAAATGTGTGTGTGTGAAGGCTATGTAAATGTGTGTGTGTACTCATGTGGGTTGCATGTAAATGTGTGTGTACTCATGTAGATTGCATGTAAATGTGTGTGTTTGCGTGTACATGTGTGCAAATGATGACATACACGTCATCATCACAAGTGTATTGATGTATGGTTTTGTGTGCATGTGTGTACACGTATGCTATTTCCATTTATGCACGTGTACGTTAATGTATATCCATGCATATGTATGTACATGTGCAATGCTGAACAAGCCTGCTCATTTGTATGCACCTGTGTGCCCAATCAGAGGTGTTGACAACTTCCTTGGTTTGCCCACTTATGTGCACACTTGTGTTGCTAGCAAGAAGTCTTTTCAACATGAAGACCCCCCATTAAGGCTCCAGTTTTCTGGGAGTCATCTTAATTTATGAACTATGTCCAATGACATGTAGATACGCTGCATAAAGAAGGCCAAGCAGTGCATGCCTGCTGCGCGTCTCAATGCTGCAAGGTTGCTGTCATCATTCAGAGATTTGGTGCTTGCTATTCAATCTATCTAATTGCTTCCTTGCTTTCCCCTGCTGTCTTTAGCCAATCTTCAATACGCTTGCCCGTCTTGAACATGATCTCAAACCTTGATGTGATTGCTCACCATGCTTCAATATAACAAACTTGGCTATTTCACTTTTAGGCGCAGCATAGGTACATGACAGACAACCTTTACAATAAAGATTGTCCAGTGAAAATTTCACTCGATCTTGTCTTGAGCAGGGGAGGACCTGGTTGAGAAGCAGGAGCAGGGAAATGATGATGAAGCTCACAATCCTGTCCCTTCTGAGCTTATGGACACAGGTATAGCAGTTCTCGACTAGGGTAACGCCGCAGATTTTGAAGACCTGCTCAGGCATGAAAGCCGGGCTGTTGTGGTTCAGAACCCAAAATTGCAAGACATGTTTTTTTGTTGATTATGTTTTTGATGGCCTCATTTGTTTTTCCTATTGGGTCTCTCACAAAGTAGCTTGCTCTAACCGACAGCGCGACTTGACCTGCTCTCACACATCCTTTCCCCTTCCAAACCCCACCCCACTCACGCACAAGCTTACACACTGCACTATGTTTGCCAATGAGCAGATGGAGGAGCCGAGATTCAGAAGGAAGATGCAGAGCCGGCCGCAGGAAAGCGAGGCAGGGGCAGGTGGGTTGGTATGACCAGCAGAGGGATAGGAAAGGTCACAGTGAAAATTATTCAAGTGGAGGTGTGCGGGTAAACTTGCTGGATCGCGAAATGTGCAAGGGCCAAGCACAAAAAATAATTTGCATACTTGTGTAAGTATGCACATGCTACTGGTCGTCCTCACCACTGGGTCACCCCTTTCTTAGGCAAACGTGGCCAAATAGGCCTTTCAAGGCATAACTTTGCATCCACCGCACCGTTTCCTGACCTGAGCACACCATTGGATAGCTTATGTTTTTCTGGTTCTGATGGGGGTCTTGGGGAAATTGGTGCGGTAAGTGGAAGGCAATTTCAAAAAAATGGTATGTAAGGTTGGATGAGTGCGCGCTGTATCCCACACACAGCCCCAAACTCCGAGCTTGAGATGACTACAGATGTGTAAAATTGGCCCGCACATCCTGTGTGGATTTGGGCGTGGGAAGCTCTCCCGTTGAGCTGTGCACTCAAACGAGGCAGATGTAATACAACGTTTTGGCCCGCCGCTTCCCACCCACACCCTCGATCGGCTCCATTTTAAGTTTCGTAGATTTGATTTAATTGCCCGCAACCCTCAGACTTGGTCTAGCTTGAAAGCATGCATGTGTTGCGGAGTTATCGCATTTCCTGTGTTTGGACCCTTATCCGGTCACGACAGGGTCACCCACGGAACACACCTTCCCGACCACCTCCCTCTAATCCAACTTCGCAGCATCAAATCATTTTGCAAGAGCAGCTTAAGTCCTGGAAAGCGGCAGGATTGGAGCAAGTTTGGGGATGCACCATTTGTCTGCCAAAAGGGTGCAAAATGGTGCCAGAATGGCCCAAGGCGCACACGCCGCGGCCCCACCTCGCATTTTCTCACACAGCCTGACTTTTTATGACATATGTACATGTTGTCCATGGTTGGGTCTGGAAATGGGGCCAGCAACTGGGCGGAAATGCTAATTGGCCATGTTTGGGGGGGTCCAGTGGTGGGGACGACCTACTTTTGTTTATTTGGTTGCTTTTTTAGCTCCTGTGTACCTGAGAGCGGACTCGGATGTGCATGAATGCATGCCCACAAACATGCAAGCACACAAAAGAATGAATACCCAAACAAAAGAATGCATACTCACACTCAAAGAACTCATCATGTCCATTCGCTCATTCATTTTATCAGCCATGCATCCATTTATCTACCCACCCACCTTTCCATCCATCCATCCATCCATCCATCCATCGATTTTTAATCTAATTGTGCATGAGTGACTGTTGTACATCTCTAGTGAACGCGGGAGTGTCATAATGCCTTTGTCATAATGCATGCTTAGGCGCGCCCTCTTGTGCTGCTCAGGTCGGAAGACACCCCCGGCAGTCCTCAGCCTCCTGCTAAGAAGGCGCGGGTCATGGCTGGCAGCAAGCCGACAGCACCTGCTGACCCAAAGCAGCGCATCCTTGCAGGAACAAAAAGTGAGGCATGCACCTGTCAATGCTTGTGATGGGACGTGTGTGGCACTCAGTATGTGCACAGCTGTTCACTCACCCACATTGTTTGCTTGTGAGCACTTAGCCAATGTGTCCACTTGCATGCAAAGGAGCTTGTGTGTTTGTTGCATTGCGCGCGTTGAGCAATCCTTGTTGCGTGAATAAATGCGCATTGTTGTCCAAATAAGTATGCGGTTGTGGACTGGGTTTTGTATGTGTGTGAATGCACAAGAAGGCCGAGATCCACTTGATACTTACTAATTTATGACCACAAGGCATGACAAATGCTGGGCCTGTGCAGAGGCGGAGGCAGCTGGGGACAGTGCCGCGGGCCTGAGCGCGCGGAGGGAGAGGGCGGAGCGGGAGGCACTGGCGATCAGCTCGTCCCAGGACAGCGGGCAGGTGCGGGCGTGTGCAATCGGGGAGCTGGTCCAGAGTGGGGCCAGGGTGGGCCAGGGTAATCAAGGGTGAGGCCACTTTGAGCCAGTTTGTGTTCAAGGGCGGTCAAGGGTCGGTCAAGGGTCGGTCAAGGGCGGTCAAGGGTCGGTCAAGGGTCGGTCAAGGGCGGTCAAGGGCGGTCAAGGGAGGTCCAGGATGAGCCAGGTAGTCCAGGCTGGGCTGAGCAACTCGGAGGCAGGCAGATACCTTTGAGCTGGACAAAGCCCGCAGGGTGCTACTGCCTGTTTGCCGGTGTTGTCCATCCACTTTACTGCAACCTCTACCAGACAGCCTGGACAATCACTTGGCAACATTGTGACACTGGCAAAAGTCTTGGGCTCATGCATTCAAAGCTACAATTGGAAGCTGCTCATGTGTTCTGTGCAGGACGTGCTTTGGCGACTGAACTACGAAGAACTCAACCGGCGGTTCAGGTGGGGCTGATGGAGTAGAGCTTTTGCTGGCATCAGCATGCGGCACAGGGATAGGTAGTACGCGTATATCAAATCACGTGCATATTCGAATCTATCAAAACATTCGCCGTACTGTAGACTAATCCGCCAATACACAAGACCCTCCCAAGAAAGGGCCTGCACCTGTTCTCCTCTGTCCAGCGACAAGTGTCTACTGCTCATGTGTAGGGTTGCTGAATACCACATAATTATATATAACCGTATATTTATACCTACGGTATATACTGTAGGTATACGGGAGGGGGCAAGTTGTATAACCTATACACCCAAACCGTTTATACGGTTTCCTCCGTATATATACGGTCATAAACTGTATATATACGGGTATTTACAACGTTGAAATGAGTGGTTTTTTAGACAGAGCGCACCATTCCCGTATTATTCTCTGTCGTTGCTTGACGGATATTTGGTGGCTTGATAAAAGCATGAATGAAGAAGCCAGTGTGGATGGGACGGAGGGGGAGGGGAGCAGAGTGGAGACAGGAACTGCAGCAACAGCAGGTGCAGCAGCAGCAGCCTTAGCAGCAGAAGCAGCAGCAAGCTTGACATCTGAACATGAGCAGCAGGCTGAAGAGGAGACGGAAAAGCAAGCAGCAGAGCGTGAAGCCCATGCAATTAAGCACCAGTTGGATGCAGCGCGCATTGGCGGCAAGCAGCGTGCACCCTACTGGAAGACCTTGGTGCCTGTGCTTGTGCCAGTGGTTGGCAGGTTGAAGTGCATGGTGAAGTGCATCAAAGTTGGTGATGGTATTTGTGGCAAGCTTTTGAGCTCCAAGAATATAGCGAAGTCAGCAAAA
>LKMJ01007719.1_pt1 | contig 10139 bp, 12 predicted proteins | sample 643391 | NCBI WGS metagenome assembly LKMJ01 (sample SAMN04112250, study PRJNA286221) | soda lake metagenome | biome: soda lake; feature: Kulunda Steppe; material: water; isolation source: sample PL-Br10 brine of Picturesque Lake | place: Russia: Kulunda steppe | collected 2010-07
ATCTTGGTTTATTTTTGCTCTAGGTTGTTGGCACAGGGCCATGAAGGGAGAATTCAGAGGAAAGGGAGGGGGAAAATGCGGCAATTAGCTTTTTACAATGCACAAACTTCAGGTCATTGTAACTAAGCACAAGTTCTCATTATGATAAAATTTTACCAGTTTTACATTTATTTCACATTTTCCAACCATGATAAATTGGTATAATTTTTAAGTGTCTCCATGTTCTTTATTTTCAAGCAAACATGACTAAAACAGCTGATAGAATCCACATTGCAGGCAATCTTTATCAAAAAAAGGCTGCATACTAGCCCTTGCAGACTGGGTGCAGGCTGTCCCCACCACTGGGCCCCCCCTAACTCTTCCATGAAGGTGAAACAAGCGCTCCAGTAACTTAACTTGCTCAAATCACGCATATGTACGCAAATATACTTTGTTTATCCAAAAAAAAGCGATCGGATAGTGATTTAGAGGTCAATTGGTGGCGCTTCCTGGTGTGATTCTGCACAGAAGGCATGCCTGTATTCAATTTGGCGATGAAACTGCTTAGCCCACCCACATACTTGCCCATTTTCTTCAAGAACACTTCTTAGATACTTACCCTGGACTTTGATACCATTTTGCGTGCTTGCGTGCAAACACTGGGATTAGCAGGGTCCATTCTGGGTCTTTTTAGTACTCCTCAGAGCATGCACCAGCATCCACACATACAGCTCAAATTTGCGGCCACCATAAATTCCCAAATTTGCCAGAGTAATGGGCACAGCATCAATTAAACATCTATCAAACATTTTTGGGTTTAGTGGGGCTGGCAATATCCACCAATCTACCTTGCACCTTTAAACGGAGATTTATCGCCATCTCAAAATCTGGATCCCCTTGTCCTTTTTTAAATCAGGGGTGATGGGACAGAGAAACGCGGTCGTTCTGCGTTCTGTCAAAAAAACGGCCCAGGTGGTCTGACGGGTGTCGGGTCCACCTGCTTGCCTTTCGGGCTTGTGGTTGAATCTATCAGCACCTACTGAGCTGACTGGAATTTGTTTTTGACGGTACAAACAAGCGCAGCCCAGTCAAAAAGCCACCAAAGCGGTGGAGTTTGAGACATGCTGTTGCGAGCTTGTTGGCCACTTTTGCCTAGGTAAGGGGTGAACCAGTGGTGGGGACGGCCTGCACCATTCTACCCCAAACTTGTTGGCCCATCTTGCAAATGAACAGAATTCTATTGATAAAGAGCCCTGCTTACTTTCTGAAAGTGGATCTGACACATTTAATAGCACAGGTAACCTACCATGGGTGCCTGGTCAGAGCATCGCTCACAAGGTACAGCCAGCGTACTACATCCGACACAACAGCGGATGTTTTTGGCCCAAGAACAAGAAGGTCTCGTTTCAGCTTTGGCCCGCAGCCTGCAGCAAACCCAATAAGGATTGTATCTGTCCATCTTTGTGCAGGCTGAGCACACATTAACAGGTAATTTCGAGCCACCAGCTTTACTTACCGTTTGCATACGCCTTATTCCAAAGACTGTCAAACTTGAGCACCAAGTCCTCCAACAGGGGCGTACTTTTTGATAGGCACAGATGGGCGAGTCCAAACTGGAGCGCATACTGGTGGAAGGTCTGACTTTCCCCTCCAGCGCTGCAAGGATGGGATTTTTGATCGTACGTCATGATGCTCTTGTAGCAAGCTTGTCCAAGCAGCGCATGGCCTTTCTGAGCATCCACAGCAAAATCTTGACCGGAGGCTTCCTTGTCAGTCAACCTGAATTTGGTTTTGAAAGCAAGCATGAACATTAATTATTGTGGATGTATGAAGCTGCAAGTGCAAACATGCAAATAAGTAAGTAAACAGCTGCCATGCAGCAGAAAAGGCTGGAAAAAGCTGCTGGGTAGAGGTGACTTCTAGCTTTTTTTGTGAGGACTGTAAATATCTTCTACATTGAAATTTGGACGCTATGCAAGATCCCAGATAGCATGAATTTTTCCTGCAAACATGGCCATCTGATCAGCCGTTGGCCTGGTGCAAATGTACAAAGGACCTCCATAGCCAGCAACCACACACCAGTCCAGTACAGTCTTGTGAAATGGGTAAATACATGGCTCTCCATCTTTTCCTGGCCGCCGCGGGAATAAGCTACCCAGCAGGTGCAACAATAAATTGACCTGGAACGCAAATATAGATTCCAGATGTTGTAATACTGGCATGTCAGTCCAATGTCAGGCATTTCTTCAATTTCTGCACTCAGTACAGCTAACCCATCAATCATCTCTCACCTCTCTCATCTCATCGACTTCCAGAGCTGCTGCCAGCTGTGTAGGAGTCAAGGGATTCAAGGCCACAGCCAGCATGGGCAACATCTGCACGTAGATTCATAAACAAGTATTGCACTGCCTACGTAGTTTCCTTTTCATTTTATTTCATAAACAAGGAGTTGACTTGCTGGAACCAAGCTATTACAAAAACAGCTCCACCCCTTAACATTCAACTCAATGCATGCCAAGTACAAAAGTAAGAATGATATATACCAGCATCTCTCATGCCTCTTGAGGTTATTATTTCCCATGCTAAGTTAGCATATTATAAAATGAAGTTGAAATGTGGAGCAGGTGATTTACAGGCAACAATTACCTTGTACCGCAGCAGGTCAAAGAGATCTGGTCTCTCAGCTGCAAGGGCACCCTGGACATTTCCTAATATGAGCTTGAACATGCCTTCACGTCCCTCAGGAAGTGTTGCATCAATCTCGGAAAGATTCCAGCGAGGCTTCCTACTCAGCTCCTCAATAGCGAATTTGGAATAAATGAAGTGGCCCTGCAGGAATGCAACACATGCTATGAACCAGGGTTGGGGAATGCATCACTTGGCGGTGTGAATGCGCATATAGTATGGTGAATTTGTGTTACACGCGAATTATTGATCATGCACGGGGTCAAAAAAGAAGGTGGAGGGAGAGACAGCCAGGAGGGGGTCCCATGATCCCCATCCCCCTAACCACCCCCTATCCACCTCCTTGCCTGTTTAAATAAATCACATTTACAATGGGAAGTGGCAAGATTAAGGAGTGGTTCTATGTAGATGTGATTGAGTAAAAAGCAAACAACTGATCAAGTTCATAAAGTGCGTAGTGGGAGGAAATGCAACGCATTGTGGTTTTACAAATCACGAATTTTAATTGTTTTAGCAATGCGCGTATTGTTGATATAATTCAAATATCTCAGCCCTGCTGTAAATTCACTAGTACTGTTGTGTATCTACAGAGATTGAGCATCTTGAAAACAAGACAATCACGTTTTACCACAGTACTAACCCCGCTTGCTCTCGTTCTCCAGTTCAAGGTCAAGACCTTTTCAGCATGTCGTATATTCCACACCCCTATCAAGATCAAAGAAGCCACTTTGGAAGCTGAAAATTTCCCACACTTTATGGATTTAAGTGCAAATCACGAAAGGGATGGTAGTTGGCGGTCCTTTCTGTCATATTTACCAGAGCTGCGTTGTTTACTTGTCAATTAAAATATATTGTATACCACACCAACTGAGCATTTTCGCGTATAAATAAACAATAAATAATTAATTAACCAGAGGGCAGACGCGAAAATCAAAATTCTTGAAAATAATTATAGAGGCACCTCGTGAAATTCTATTGCGTTCAAAAGTAAAATGGGGACGACTTGGTAGCAGGGGAGGGCACGGCAGCACGGGAAGGAGGAGCAGGGGCGTGAATAAGCAAATGGGCGCACTCAGAATGGCAGGAGCACCCCATCGTGGTCCATGGCCGCAGGCCTTTTGATGGGCATGAACACAGTTAGGACCCCATGTCCACGGAGAAAACCTCAGGGGAGATGGTGGAGGAGCAGGAGCAGGAGTGCGAAGGGGAAAACATGAAAGAGGACCACTGCAGTCAGCTGAGATGCAGCAGCAACTTGCCTGACAGGCTCTCTTTATTGAATCTCTTGATGCTGTTCAGTGCTGCTCTTGACTGTGAAGTAAAGCTTTGAAACAGTAAAACTTCGCCAAGATTGATATGTTCCAGGACCCCTCGCGAACACAAATGTTCGCAAATAAAATTAATAATTATTACAAATTATGTTTTCGGTCTTGCAAAATTCCAGCGTAGTGAAAACAAGTGGTTAGTACGGTATAAGTTGCAAAACCGTCCATTACCCTACCAAGCCACACAAGGGCAAGCAATTAATAGATTAAGTGTCAAGTTACACACTGGCTTATGTGTCAATAGAGACGACAAATATTACCTGGCTCTTCCTGAGTACCATCTCAGTTGCAGCCTGCAGATCTCCAATCGCCACAAACTGGCGCTGCTCCAAACGAGTTCTCAACAGTATCTGCATGTCCTCCATGTTCTGCCTGTCCTCTGGCTGAATCCAGGTAGGTGACCAAGCAGAAAAGGATGCCTCTGTCTCTGGACGGCTAGTCATCACCACTTTCACATACTCAGGGAGTTTCACAAAGCTGTGGATAATAGGAACAAATGGCAGGCATTCAATAGTCAGCTTTAGTATTTTGTGAGAGGTTGCCGCTCCAGCAACTACCAGCTTCCCAAAAACGTCAAAATTGCTGTGGACATCATACCTTCCTGACTTTCTCTTAGCTGCAAGTGCAAATCAAGGCTCAAAATAGAGCACGGTAGGCAAGTGTATGAAACCTCTCTGAACCAAAGGCATTTTATTCTAACACAACGCCAGTATTAAAAACCATGTCATGCGCCTAGGGCGCAACTTACTCTTTAGCAATCAAAGAGGCCACTGGTGCCCAGTTCCTGTACCCATCTGCTGCTTCGTCCAATGCATCCAACAACAGAATGACCTTGATACCTTCGCTAGCCATCATATTCTCTATGGAGTTAAGAGGCTCTTGGAGGTATCTGCAATAAAGGGTCAACTTCTACAAAGTTTAGCTTCTCCATAAGTCGCTCAAGGAAAAAGAAGAAAAAAGGACAGACTGACCAGACAGGGTGTGGAGGAGCCAGAATGGACTCTGTTGGCATTGATCTCAGTGTCCAGGGAGCATGCTCAGTGGACGCACAAGCTTACTACAACCAGATGTGCCACTATGAGTGAGCATCTCTCTAAAGATTATGGTCTGGTGTTAAGGCAACCAAGTCAAGACCAAAAAGATCCACAGCACCTGTGGCCTAAATTGGTTTCCTGAAATGGAAAAGAACTTTGCATGCAGCAAGTTGAATGCAACAAGTATGCACAAACATATCAGATGGATTGCAAGCAAATAGGATAGGCTTGCCTTTGGTATGTCTCGGCCAGCGTCAGGTCAGCTGCATTTCCAAACTCTTTTACAACTGGCACCAATGTGGCGGCCATCTGTGGCAGCTGCTCAGCAAGCTGTTGCGCAAGGCACATGATCATGGCCTTTCCTTGGGCACGGGCTTCACCCACTCTAAAAAAGTGACGGGCCTGTGCACATACATGCAAGGGCAAGGAAAATATTTCCAAGCAAGAATAAGGGAGAGCAACTTATTGCTTGGATTAATTGTACCTTGATTGTAGGATACACTATGTTAAAACACCAACAGAATTGCAAAATTAGATGAAAGAGGTGTGCTACTCCATTTACCCAAAGGTGCATGCATGGCAAAAATGGCTCAACGCATACATACCAATATGAGCTTGTTGTCCCTGTGGCTGAGGACTTTCAGTTTATTTTGGAGCACCGCAGAGAAAACACTCTTGCCCATGCCTGAAAATGGTATACAATTTGCAATGTAAGAAAGCAAAGGAGCAGTGAACAGAACAAAACTCTTGCAATCTCCTGTCACAAGTGAAGCTTATCCTCGAATGCACATTATGAATCAACATGACTCCATTTTTGGCAACATACCTGCGCCTGCCAACAGTAAGAACATGCGGCTATTTGGAGAAATGTTGGCAGCTGAGGTCTGACCAGTCGTAGCTTGGTCTATCCAATTGCCGACATGTTCATACATCCACAGCCGTGTGCCCTCCACATAATCGCCCAGCAAAGACGCAACTTTGTATGATGCAATAATAGATTGGACCTGCAAATCAATATAAAGGCGGAAGGTGTCTTGATACACTTCATGAAAAAGTATATGGGTGAAGCTCCATGCGTTGCAAACCTGCATGTTTTATGCTCCATAAACTGGTCATTCTCACACATGGACCCCCCCAGACAGTGCCATTAAGCTTTTCACACAGGCAGGGGGTCCCCCTGTGTGCCATGAGCATGCAAAACATGTTGATACGTCCTGAATTTTGCTGAAAAATTGGCATCTGGAGGTGTTGCGTGCGGCACAGAGGCTGTTTTGCACCCATTTTGGCAGGAAAAAGTGAAATCTCAAAGTTTACTCAAAAGACCAGCGCTCCAGGACTGAAGCTTCTTTTACATCGCTGATTTATTCTGTGATGTCAAATTTTGCGCGGGGAGCTCAGGGGGTGCCGGGGGGGGGGCACTACTTGCACTTTGCAAGCCCTGATGGAAGGCTTTGCATTGCTTGCCTCACACTAAAGCAAACCTCCCGATTTCTAACCCCAAAGTTGCGGATAAAATATACTAAGACGGCAAAAATTGAGCGGGGCCACACAGTGGCCTGGCTGGATTTTGGTGGAATCTTGTGTAATGAACGCTGGGGTGCTTTCCCAACTGCGCCGTCCCGTTGCATCCGTGACCCCCAGCACAGACCAGGGTTGCGGATAAGTGACTGATGATTTATGGATTTTACGGGGCGGATTGGTAATCTGTGTGAAGAATAGCACCTTTCTTGGACTTAACATTTCCAAAAAAATTGATTCCTGGCCACACTCTAAACCCCAGGCTTGCTGCTTGCAATTGCCTCAAAGAGCAAAAAATCAGCTACCCAACACACTTTTGAAAGTGAAATACGTACATATACTCCGCATATACTTTGTATACCGTATAAATTGTATATAGCCAAACCGTGTATACCGTATAAACCGTGTATATCCTAACCCTAAAATCCCCCATCCCTCCAATCAGACCCCTAAGGGTACCAATGTGCAGCTCTTGAAAAGCTCAAAGCGCGCGACCAATTAACTTTTTAAGATATGCAATACTCAGCAAGTTAAGTGAAAACAGGAAATACCATATAGGTACGCGTACACAAGCAGCTTGCATTTGAGCGGGCAAGTCACAACAATTCACAAGCCAACATGAAGCCAACTTGACTAAACAATGAAAAAGTTACAAACTTGCCTAATGCTCTCATTCTGACCTAGATACAGCCCAATGTCTCCCTGCCATCAATTGCCTCCTTCTTGCACATCAACACATCAGCACATCGGCCTGCTGCCCTTGTGCTGCTGGTGTCAAGCCTGCTGCTGCTGCTGCTGCTGCTGCTGCTGGTGCTGTCGGTGCTGCTGGTGCTGCCAGTGAGGCCCCCTCCATATTTGAATCGCTTACTTCACTCATCGTGCATCAATATTGTAAAAAGCAGACACAAAAGGACCGCAGAACTAGGCACTTGATGGTAACGCGAAGAGCCTTTTTTGGTGACCGTATTTATACAGATATATGGTATCTGCGTTGTAAATACTGTTTTTGTTTATATATGGTACGGGGGTACAGGTTACAAAACTCGCTCCCTCCCACATACCTACGGTATATACCGCACTTATAAATACACACTTATGTGTAACCCTACGGTTTGGGGCCAACCTAGGCCAAAACAGGCCCAATGGCACTATTTGCCTAGGAAAGGGGGGGTACGTGTGTGAGGACGACCAAAGTTGTGAATACAGCTTTGTGAAGGACAACATTAAGCTGTTTTAAAAATTCCAAAAAAATCCACCAAAATTCAGCCAGGCCACCATTTGATCCCGCTCAAATTTTGCCGTTTTAGTATAGTTTATACGCAACCCTGGGTGGAGAAAGCAGGAGGTTTGCTTCAGTCTGACGCAAACAATGCAAAGCCTTCCATCAGGGCTTGCAAAGTGCAAAAAGTGCCACCACCACGGCAACCCCCCTGAGCTCCCTGTGCAAAATTTGACATCAAAGAATCAATCAGTGATGTAAAAGAAGCTGAAGTCCTGGAGCGTTGTTCATTTGAGTCAACTTTGAGGTTTCACTTTTTCCTGCCAAAATGGGCGCAAAACAGCCTCTGAGCCACACATAACAACCCCAGATGCCAACATTTCAGCAAATTTCAATGCTTGGGACGTGCAAACATATTCTGCATGCTCAGGGCACACTGGGAGGTATGCAAATAGCATGAAAAGTGAGCCTGTTTGGGGTGAGCTGTTTGGGGGGACAACCTACTTTTAATATCGTAAAAAGACAAAAGTCCCATATTGTGTGCAAAAGCCCCTACAACCCAGTTATCACGCATACATACAGCTCAGATTGCCGCCACCATCACCGATGTAAATTTGCAGTCGAAGGGAAATTACTGAAAAGTTTCTAAAAATGCTAAACAGGAAGATCTGAATCGTAAAACATTTGAGTTGGAATTCAAACCAAAGCACTTGAAGCCCCAATGACATGAGAGGGCATGTGCTGTGGCAAAGGCGCTCTCAATGGCAAGTGCCTCATGAGGCCCAGGCATTTGTGAGACTATATTTACTTGGAATTCTCCGCAATCACTGCACCAAGCCAAGATTTAAAGTTTGCTTGTGTAGCCATAATCAAGCACAGCCCAGCAGTAAAAAATCAGCCAAAATGCTGGTGTGTTGTTAATTACTCTGCCTAGGAAAAGCTTGAGAGCAAGTGCTAATAATTTCTAGGTAGCTTAGATCAAAAGCAAGCATCATTCTCACCCTCTTGCATCTTCATAGTGCTCATGCATGCTCCCACTCTTACAATACCATGTTCCTTACCTGTAGTGCACCAGTAACAATGATTAGATCCTGCGGCACTATTCCATCATTTGGCAGCTTCTTGAAAGATTCTTGATCAAAGTTGAAGAAAATGGCATCCAACAGCTTGGGCCAACTGTCTACTTGCTCTCCCTTCATCTTGATGGAGGCAAATTCCATGCTCATCATGTGCAAGCTCAAGAGCTCTGTCTCTGTAATTGCATTGTCTCCATCAGCGTCCATCATTGGGATGACAACTGCGCCTAAGAAGGTGAACTCGGGGTCTTCACTAAGCCTCTTCAACGTGGGCCTGAGTCCAATCTCTGCAATGCAAGCATGCTTTGGTACTGATGTTCCATAGCATGGATGTTTGGATTGCTATCAAGCGGGTAAGGGTATCTACAGGTGTCAAATGCTGACACAAGCACAACCAATGAGCATATGTTAGCTTAATACAAAATGAAAATAATGTGTGCTCAGATAGCTCACACACTCAATCTAGGGAGTTGGCATACTCACATTTTTCTGTCAGTTTAGACACCCAATATCCTAACTTCAACACAAAAAATGAATTTTGGAATTGGGTGTATTACTTTCTCAAGAAGCTTGTTTACTATCAATTTCCTCCTCTACCCACGCTGCCCTCGCTTTTTCCACTTCCACCTTTGCCACCCTCCCCACCCGCGCTGCTTTTCCCGCCCTTGTCGTCCCTCCCTGAGACACATCCATACGAGCTAAATTGTTGCTGCTGATGCTGCTGTTGTTCTGCTGCTTTCTATATATACTGTGCATTAAATGTTTATGAATATATTCATAATTTATTCTGACAGATGTTTGATAATTCCTGAAAACAAAGGAAAGCTGATGCCCAGTGATCTGAGTGAATATATCTCTTGAATACGCACTTGGAAAAAGTCTCATGCAGCATCCTAAAAATCAGCCAAAGTTCAATGAAGCTGAAATCATGAGCAAGCACCATACACTAGTGCAATTTTCACTTCAGATGGACTCACCCTCAAGCTCTGCTTCATAGTCATCTAAGTGCTCCTTGCTGCGGCGCGAGATGTGTACAAAGAAGGATGATGTGCTAGACTATCAATCACTATATGAGCACTCGGAAATTAAGCAAATGCGAAAGCAAATGTCATAATAAACAACTTTACTCACTTGCCAGTCTTTTTGAACCATTCCACGAGCTTTTGCAAGCAATAACTTCTTGGCATCTGTTTCGCCTTGCGCCGAGGCTTGTATTCTTCCCACCAGCTGACTAAAAATCCAGCCATATTGGGCGGTGGCAGGGCATTAAGAGCATTTTGCTGCACAATTAAGACCTCGACAC
>LKMJ01007720.1_pt1 | contig 10139 bp, 14 predicted proteins | sample 643391 | NCBI WGS metagenome assembly LKMJ01 (sample SAMN04112250, study PRJNA286221) | soda lake metagenome | biome: soda lake; feature: Kulunda Steppe; material: water; isolation source: sample PL-Br10 brine of Picturesque Lake | place: Russia: Kulunda steppe | collected 2010-07
AAGCTTCATTCCGTCTTCTGCCGGTAAGTTGTCAAGCCATTTATCTGAAAACTTAACCTCTTCTCCATTTTCGTCCTTAATTTCAACAATAACCCTTTTAGTAGTACTTCTACGAGCTTTTTTCATTTCTTGTCCTTTAACAGACTTCATTTGCCCTCTACCGTCAATATCTACTGCCTCCATTAAGGCATATTGAATATCCTCAACATCTCCGTAAGTCAAATCTTCTTTCTCCTTAATTTTAACGTCGTAGTTTGTTAGGTTTAATGTTTTCATATTACTCGTAAGATTCAGTTTTGTTAATAAGTTTAGCTGTTACCATTTCGCCGTCGTCTTCGTTGTAAGCGGCTCTGATAGTTACGTCTTGAGTGATAACTTCATCTTGAGAAGAATCTCTATCCCAGTCTTCAACAAATACTTTTGTTAAGTCAATTTCTAATGTTGGGTATTTTGGGTCTTCATCCTCTTCGTCTACTAAATCCTGATCACCAACAATAGTAATCCTCATATACTTCGGCTCATCGCTTTCGTATAAGTCTTGGAAAGTTGTGTCGGTGTAATCAAGGTTAAGATCTACACTAATTGACAACGCCCCTTGAAATACATCACTTGGCTCGTAGTTTCCATCACTACAATAGTTCGGTTCTGCACCTGTTTCTATATCTATGTCTAGTGATTTTACACAGTATCCGTTAGAATTAGAAAGTCCGGCTTTACTTGATGCTAATTTAACTTCTAAATCTCTAGCAATGAAATCGTATTCTTTATCGTAACTAAATTCACTGCTATCGTCTTCTGCTACAGTTCCAACTAAACTAAAGTCAGATGAGATAATATCATCTTGGTCTACTGAAAGTGAGAGGCTGTCAACTACACAGTTAGATACTTTTAACTGTTTGACATCTCCATCTTTAACGAAAGTTGTGAGCGTTTGTCTTTTTATGTCCTCATCAACTTCAAAATCGTGTTCATAAACTCCTAATCCTTCACTAGCACCGTCTTCAAACTCCGTAGTGGTTACATCTCCAAAAATGTTACTGAATAAATAGCCAACGGTGTCAACATGTAAGTTCATACTTACATCCCCTTCGAAAAGGGAGCTAACTTTGCGTAATTTTTGAATATCAGCTACAGTTGCAACTACTGAAAGATCTTCAGTCTTTTCTACTTGTTTATAGAAGTCAGCTTCAATCTTTTTAGCTGATTTATCGATAGAATCCTCTGCTACTCCTCTTTCGTCCTCGGTTGAGAATCCTATCTCTTGAAATTTTCCTATGTGTTCTGCCATAATTTTATATTTAACTTGTAATTAATCGACTTTGTTTTGAAACTTTACTAATAAATCCATATCTACAAACCCAACTTCGCCGTCATCTTTTATTTCTTTTCCCCACAGCCCGACATCGGTTCTAAGCCAAACTCTATGTCCATCTACCCTCGTACCCATATCCCAGCTGTTATCGATCGCTTCTATCACCTTATCGGCTGTATTTGGAAGCGTGAAGGTAAAAAGGGTTTTGTTGTCAATTTGTTCTGCGTTTACCATCAATACGGCTCTAAATTTTAACTGTTTCATATTCGCACTATTGGAGGCAAATTCATTGTTGTAATCGTTCGGATAGAATGCTACTGCTGGATATGAATCAGGATAGTTATCTTTTTCTAATGGGTGCGGGTAAACTGTAAGCATCAAATCATCTCCGCCGGGAATCTCACTTATCACGATGTTTTCAAATATTTCTTTAAGTTGTTCTATTATTGATACGTACATTATTTTGCTAAGTCTTGAACTATGTCGTCCAAGAAATTGCTAGTTATATTGTTAATTTCTTGTTGTTCTTTTTCTACCGCGTAATCCATCCAAGGTCTTGCTTCCATTTTATATGTTCCTTCGTGTACTAATCTACCGTAAGCGTCAGCCTTTGAATCCGGCAACCAAACTCTCGCCTCAGTAGGACTTGCCGAATATCTGTGTGCGTCTCTTAGTGAGCCCGTCTTTACCGGTGCACCTCCTCCCATTCCACCAATCTCCCAAGGATTTCTCATTATTCGTTGCTGTAATCGGTTTTTAATCCTATTCATCATCGTTCCTGATCGCCTTGCTACTGTGTCCGGACTTCTTCTTATCGCTTTTCTTAATGCTCTTATATCTCTTTCTCTGAATTCTACTTTCATCGGTTTAAGATTACCTCTAAGTGATTATTATCTATTCTTGGGTGATTTAATTCCTTGAATCCGTTTACATTGTATTCTTCACCATTTCTTTTTAATTTATCGCCCTCTGTTATATCTTCATCGGTGCTACACCTAAACATATAAGGCTTACTGAATGATAAGTTCATATCTTCCGCCTTTTCTCTGTCTATCTGTTGTAAATCTCCTGTAACAGTTCCAACTTTTTCTTCATTAGTACCTACAACGTTGCCATTCTCGTCCAAAATCTCTTTTTGGCGGTAAACGTCAAATGTGTCATTGTACCAATCTTGAATCATAAGTGTATGTCTGTATAATTATCTAATATAGCCTTGATTTGGTTAATCTCTTGCTCTTTTTCTCCTTGTCCGTAACTAATTGAGTAATCTCCTATCGATTCACTGTTTTTACCTGTTATTTGTCCCGATTTACCCGTTCCAGCGAACATTACAGCTAGTCTTGTGGTCGCTTCGATAATATCTTCGGGTGGTAGTTCTGAATATCCGAAAGTTGCTGTCAAGGCGTGGTTTTGTGTACCTCTTGTAAACCAATTATTTTTAAGTAATATCTTTCTTATTGGTTCTTTACCATTTCTTGGTATTGTTACATAATCTTCGGCACTAATAATCTTTGTTGTTTCTCCAAATCTATCTAATCCTATTTCTAATTGTCCTATTGAGAGGCAATCGTCTACAAATAATGACCTTTTTCCATATCCGCTGTAATATATTGTTCCGTTTGAAGAAATGAATTGTCTGTTGGTGTATTTTTCTACCCATTTTGTAGCTGATGTAATTGCTCTTATTGCTTCGTCTGCTTCTATATCTAAATAAGACTGAACTCTATCTACTGTAGTGTATCCGTTTATCTCTATTATTTCCTCACCTTCCTCACATACATAAGCTGTGATATTTGAATCTAATTGTAATTGTAGAGGCCCTGTAGGTGGTTGTCTTATACTGCATTTAAAAGAATAAGTTCCGCATTCTAAATCTCCAACTGTAGCGGTATAAGTATCGTCTTCGGTTATTGTCTTTTGCTCTACTTCTTCCCACTCACCGAGTAGAGACTCTCTATAAAAAAACGTTAATCTGGTATCTGTATCAATACCTGAAGTTGTTACCAGCATCTCTACATCTCCGTTTATTAATTCTACTTCTAAATCTAATGAAATCATTTTGTATGTATATTAGTCATTTGTGTATTTTTAACTTCATAGACAAGTTCCCACTCCGAAGACTTATCCAGATCAGGCTGTTTTTCGTTAAATTGTAAATATTTACCTTTTTTTTTGTTAAAATATACGTATTTCATAAGCCTAAGGGTTGAGGGAGAATTTAATCCCCCTCAATGACTCAAGCTTAAGACGTAGCTCCAGTCTTCAATCTTACGATAGTGTCTTCAAGTACGTGGACATAACCAACTCTTTCAATAAATCTGATAGCTTGTCTGTCAGATTGGAATAGTCTTACATCACTGTTTCCCGAATCTTTAACGTAGCCGCTCATTGCGGAGTCAACTCTGATACCACCCTTGTAACCAAGAACAGCACCTCTGTCAAAGTCTCCGAATAAGAGGAAAGATTCTTCATCATCAACATCATCTTTTTCAGGCATTCCTTCAGCCACTACAACAGGTTTACCCCAGATAGTGTCAGGACCTTCGTCAGCGATGTGTTGGTAGATATATCTGTCATCGTTGTCTTTCAGAGTTCTTACGTGATTAAACACGGAAAAGCTCATTACATACACACCGGCATCTCTTGAAGTACTTGGAAGTTCCTCTTGCATAAAGAGAAGGTCGTCAGCATCCATGTCTGTAACGGAATCTTCTCCGGTTTCCATTTGATACTCTTCAACAGAGTCAACGTAGAGAAGTCCGTCTACAGGTACGCCTGATTCATTAGAATCACCCGCCAAGAATACTTCATCCTCTTCTTTAGCGAAGAGTTCACCTACTCTCTCCATAAGGAAGTTTTCGATGTTAATTTCAGAATCCTCAAGCAATTCGTTGGACATAATAGCCAAAGCAGCCAATTTCTCCAACTCAAGAACGTTTTCAGTTACGGAGAAGGTAGAAGCGTCAATATCTTCTCCTTCATCTACCCAAGCAACACTAATGTCGGCGTCGAGCTCGTTAGCTCTATACTTGTTTTTAGTGAGTTGGTGGTTTCTGAAAAGTTCTCTTGCTACACCATATTCCTCAATTACGTTTAGAATTTCAAACGAAATTTCAGTATCTACGATTTCGTCAGGCTCGGAAGTAGTAAGGTTTTTCTTGCTAACATTAGGAAAGTCTTTATTAACTTTCTTGTTTCCGTTTGCTACTTCTTTAAGAGCCTTTCTGATTCGAAGCATTTTAGCTTCGTTTTCGTCTTCGGCGTCAGGGTGATATGCACCCAACTTCTTTTCTCTTTTTTCTCTTTCTTTTTCGAGCATTTTTTCAACATCAGCGGCAATCTCTGCTCTTACGTCTTCTTTAAGTTCTGATGTTTTAGCCTCGAAAATTTCTTCTAATTGTGTTTTAATCTCTTCCATAATTTTCAATATAATCGTTTTTTCTAATGGAGGTCCGATAGGCTCGGAGTTGTCGACCTTTTACCTATTTATCCTCGCTTAGTAAATCTTGCTTAAATTCTCTTAATTGCTTGTGAATGTTCTTCTTTTTAATATCTACATTATCTTCGTGTGTTCCGGAAACTTCTTTGTGAATCTCGTTTAAGGCTTTGATTACTTCATCTTCGTTTTCTTCTTTATCCTCATCCTTATCTTCCTCTTCCTCTACTGATTTTTCTTCATTTTTGTCTTCGTGTTCGTCCTTGTCTTCTTTGTCTTTATCCTCTTTGTCATCATCATAGGAGTCAGCCGGATTCTTTAATTCACTGTTATCGATCGCACCAGCTTTTTCTAATACTTCTACTAAACACTCGATAGATTCATATTCTTTATCGATTGCTTCCATTAAAAGATTAATGTTTTCTTGCGAAAGTGTTCTTCCTTCTTTCTTTTTAAAGGAGTTTTGTTCGTTCTCATCTTCTTCGATCAGGTCTTCTTCCTCTAACTCTTTATCAAGCTCATCAACCTCAATTCCTTTTTGTTTAGCAAGTGCTTGTGCGTTAGCGGGGACACTTACGGCTGATAATTCTAAAAGTTCGTTTGCTATACCGTCTTCTACTTTCATTTCGTTAAATCCGACGCTAACGGCGTTTAAAAACCCTCCTGTGTAAAGGTCATAGATTATCTTTGCCTTTGGGTTTTCCTCTACGGCAAATTCTACTACTCCCTCTAAAGAGTTCTCGTTTTGTGTGATATCAACAACCTTACCTATTGTTTCAGCGGCATCGTGGTATTGATGTGAATTTAAGAATACAGGGTTTTTTACGAAGTTTTCAGTCTCCCAATTTTGGGCTACTGATTCTCCGTGTCTATCAACGTCATCGGTTGACATAACAAAGTCAATCCTGTAATTCTCCTCGTCTATGTCTTTTGTCTTAAATGGTAGTTTGGTTTTTCTCATAATATTATTATTTATATTCTACATCGACAATTTATTGAATGTTCAGGAGGTCCATCTCCTGGAATGTGTATGTTTGTACCGTCTGCTAATTCAAAATCACGATCAATCGGAATCTCTGTTCCGTCCATAGCAGCGTGTTCTGGTCTAGTGACGTCATCTAAAACGGCAACCCATATCTTACTCTCTATTCCTGCCTGTCTCATTGCTTCGTAATCAGCTTTAGTTGCGGCGGTGTGTGATTCGGTTCTTGCTATAACTTTCCCTCGTCCGTCTTTTACTTCATCGTACTTTTCCTCTAGGCGTCTACCCATATCGTTGTAATCAAGACCTTCCTCGGTTGCTTTTTCAAGTTCCCTTTGGATTTGTGAGAAAGTTGTTTCTGTAATGCTGTCTGATACATCCGCTGACCGTTCTGATATAAATTCCTCAACTCTTGATGTTACTTCGAAGTCAACTCCAAATCTTGCGGCGGTGTCTTTTCCTTCTTCTATTGCTATAGATCGGATAACAGGTGCTATTGCTGTTTTTAAAAGTTTTTTTTCTTCTTCTTTATTAAAAATTACATCACCTAAACCTTTTTTGTCCGTAGGCATTCTCTCTAAGAGTCTGTCTCGCTGTTCGTTTAAGTATCTTCGTAGATGCCATTCAACTCGTCTCTCTTGTTCGCTTAATCTGGCGTCCTTCATTCGGAAGTAGTATCGCCTTGCTCTTGGGTGTTTTAGTAGTCTGTTACTCCTCATCTTGTTCTGGAACTTGTTCTTCTACTGCTTCTAATGGTAATTTATTAAAGCCGACCATTAAATCATCTCCGCCGGGATATTCCTCAAGTCCTAGCTCTTCTCTTCTTTCGTTAATAGTCATTGAATCAGTTTGGAATCCTGTTTGTATTCTTTCCATTTTTTGTTTGTGGTCTTCAGGTATAAAGTCTTCGTAAACAACATTGTCTCCAAGTGCTTCTGACAGTCCCTCTGCCATTTTGTCGGCTAACGGTTTTATTGTTTCCTTTAAGAATGTAATTCTTGCTTCCTCGGCATTTGAAAACTTAACCTCATCAAAACTTGATAGGATTGTTTTCGGTACTCCCGTTGCTGTGGATACTTCCTCTAAAATAGAGTTCTTTGACTTTATATAATCCAACTCTTTCGGTGATCGGGATAAATCTTGTACTTTAGTTTTTGCGTTGGTAAATAGTGCTGTAGTTCCGTCTTTTGATTCTCTTGCTCGTCTTTTCTTGGCTTTGTATCTTTCTTCCATCTTATTAATTTGATCTCCGCTCAAAGTTCCTTCCATACCCTCTAAGCTGATAATAGAATCCAATCTACCACCACTTCTTGCTATCTTTGCTTGGTATCTTCTTAATTCGATTTCTGCTCTTAGTGCGTCTTGAGTTGCCTTCGTTACTAATGTTTTTGGCTTGGTTGGGTCTTGTTGTGATGGGTTGTGCTTCCATACTATTTCCTCGGGCTGGTAAATTGTCGCTGATTTGTTTTCAGTTCCCTTTTTCTGGTATGATATTACTTGAAAACCGTCTAATTCAGGTTTTATTGTGGTTGGGTGTATTGGGATTAATCCTTTTACTTGATCGTTATCAATCAGTCTTAATTCTTCGTCCTTGTATATAAACCATTCTCCTTGTATATCCCAATAAACCTGTAGAAGTTTGATTAAATCCCTACCACTAAGTAGATTACATGGGTTATTCAATACTTCTTGCTTTTCCTCAATAATCTCTCCGTCCTCGTCTACAACCTTAAAGTCAATACTTGAAATAACTTCTGCTCTTTTTTCGATCGCTCTTTGTAAATAAAGTGAGTGCTTATAAAAAGTCTCCGGATTCTTTATGGTTTGTGTATCAGGCTCTCCCCGATGTATTTCGAATATATTAAAAGGGGAGTCATCTACTCCACTCCATAATGATTTTGCTTTTTTTATAATTCCCATAGAAAAAGTCCTAAATTACTTCCCCCTCGTGAGGGTTTCGTTTAGGACTCGTAAGTCTAAATTATTATTTAATTAAGTCGTGCTACAACCTTGGTTGTTAATTCTATATTATATTGACAATGTGGACACCTTATCTGTGCCTTTACATATCCCCTAACCTCTTTTGCAACTATTCCGCCGCAATTTGGGCAATTTACTAATTTCTCTACCTCCTGACTACTGCTCATTGTAATAGTATAACATATTTTTAATTAAATTTCAACTTTTATACTAAGACTATTTCTGGGGTAGTATCACATACTGCTAACATAAGAGCATCTGCGAAGTCTGGGGATTTGCTAGGGTCGTTTATCTTTATTTTTCTAGAAGAAGTGAACTCGTACTTAATTTTATTAAGCTCGTTAACTAATTGTCCTTTATCTATTATATCAATCCTTCCTTCCTCAAATAATCCTCTAAGGTTGAAATAATTCTCTGCCTTTCTGTCTCTAAATCTATTTTTATTAGTCTCTGGAGTCTTATTTATTTTTATGCCGTTTACATTATATCCCATTTCCTCCAACCTATCTACCACTCCTCCACCTACGCCTATTTCATCTACTTTTATCTGGTCTTTCTTATTTCCTACTATGTTGGTTATTCTTCCTACGGTCTGCATTGTGTCTTTATGTTTCCATTCCCATAGGTCTATAACTTTGTATTGATTATCTTCTTCTATTACCTTAATTACTACTGTTTTGTCATTACCTTTCCTGGCTACATCCACTCCGTAATAAGTATTTCCTCTAAGGTCTAAATCTCTTGATAGTGCCTTTTCTATCCAATCCCACTTTATAAGTGTGTCTTCTGTGTCTTCCGGGAAATCTGATTTATATAACACAGTAAACTCTTGCGGGGTTAGTGTTTGTCGTGCCTCTTCTATAAACTCCTCTGTCGCTCTTCCTTCTCTTATTGCTTGTTTATAATCTATCCTAATTTTTTTGAAATTTCTAGAAGTCCAGTGATCAAAAAATTGGTTGTCTTTATGCCACGGATTTGATAGTTCTACTAATTTAGAATCTGGCGATTCTCCAAGCATTCTAAATATTCTCTTCCGGTATACTTCCTCATCTATTAAGCAACTTTCGTCCATAATGTTTAAGTCTCCACCGTGTCCCATTGCCCTTTCTGCTTTTCCTTGTGCTGATAGTGTTTGTAGTGAGCAACCGTTTTTAAAAGTTATTCTCTTTTTAGATACCTCTTTCTTAAGCCTATCTGTCCCGGAAGTTCTTTCGTCTACTAAATACTGTAATTGAGGACTGCTAACTATTAGCTCTGCTATTTCGTTTCTTAATAATTTAGCCTGTTCCCTTCTCGGTGCCAATAGATATACCTTTTTATTTTCATTTAAGTATATATAAATGCCTGTCCCTACAGCACAGCTAAATGTCTTTCCATAACGGGTCATTGCCGATATACATACTCTCTTATGTTCTGGGTATATTATTGAGTTTACTATTTCTTTTTGCCCTTCTGTTAAATCTACATCGAACAACCATTTTGCTACAATATCACTCCTCTTGTTCTTTAGTGCTGTCTTTAGTGCTTGATCTAATTTCTTCATCAAAGAACTCTTTTAAAAATTTATTTCTTTCCTCTAACTCGTTTGTTTCTATTTTCCCTTCTATCTTGTTAGTCTGTATTGGCTTTCCGTCTACTCTGTCTATAATGTCTTTTAAAAGCGTTCTATCTTTACCTTCTATAATTTCCTCAAAATAAGAAGACACTATCTTATCTAAGTATGTTCTCTTTTCTTCATTGGTTGCCTCGGGGTATTCCTCCTCTAATTTACGCTTTATAGCCGATACAACGCTCACAGAGCCTTTTGGTCGTCCATTAGGGTTAGCAGTATGTCCTGGCAATAATCTTCCCTTATCGTCCCGCTTGGGCTTGTTGGATCTTGTTTTTTCTTGTTCCTTGCTCATATTATATAATTATACCATATTTTGAGCTATTTTTCCATCTTTTCCAACCAGCTCTCGTCAGCAAAAACACAATTTTTAGTTCCTACCTTTGGTTTAAACTCCATTCTGTTTCTGTATTTGTAATCCATATCTTCGTCCCATTCCCATCTTCCTTGTTTGTCGTGTTGTATTACATAACTTCCTACTAAGGTGTCATGTCCTACAACTTCTCCTATTCCCTTTCTGTTTTTATATTTTACCTTGTCTCCTTTTTTATATTTCATGTTTTTTAGATTTTTCTTTATATTTACCTCTCCCCTATCGCCTATTTACCTGTTTTAAGATTTTTTTGAACTTAGAGTAGGGGGTCTATTAGGGGAGTAGGGGAGTTATAATACTTTTCTAACCTCTACAAATTTTTATTTTAATTTTCATAATTTATAAAGTGATTGATAGTCTTTTAGTATCTTGTCTCGGTTTTTCTTGTTAGGTTTCAATATCTTGATTACCTCGTTCTCAAAAAAGTAAAGTTTAGCTCTCTTGGTC
>LKMJ01007721.1_pt1 | contig 10137 bp, 16 predicted proteins | sample 643391 | NCBI WGS metagenome assembly LKMJ01 (sample SAMN04112250, study PRJNA286221) | soda lake metagenome | biome: soda lake; feature: Kulunda Steppe; material: water; isolation source: sample PL-Br10 brine of Picturesque Lake | place: Russia: Kulunda steppe | collected 2010-07
AAAGACCTTGAATTCGTAGTTCCTGAGTCTAGCATCGAGATAACAGAAGCAACAGCAACTGTTGAAGTATGTTATGATGGAAGCTGTGAAGAGTAAATTATTGTAGTTTATTTTTCATTTTAATTTTTATTTATTTTTTTGTTTACGCTTATAAAATATATTTGTATTTATTTAATTAATATAACCTTATATGTGATTATATGGTTTAATATATTAATTAGTAAATAGTAAGATATTTAAACGTAGTTCTATATGTTACGTATATGATGAAATTACAGTACATTAACCAGGCAGAATTAATTAACATAATTGAAAGGGTATTGGCCGTTTCATACTCTAATTATTGGGTTCATTATGATGAAGGACCAACGGAGGCTGATATTGCAATTACGCACGGTGATAAGATTACGGAAATAGAGGTTAGAATCCAGAATAATCATATTAGTGGATTAAGAGAGGAAGATATAGCTGAGATAAAGGAATGTTTTGATGGTGATATGACCGTAGATAAACGAGCAGAAAATGTATATCTATTTAATTTATAATTTTTTAAATAGTTAGTTTTATATTATCTGCGTTTATATATTTATTTGTGAATTATGGTGAAGATATAAATGCAGATGATTCTATACAGGAATCTGGTAATAAAATAGTAAACGCTAGATTATCTGGAGATGTGGTTGTTCTACATGCTACGTGTTCAGCAGAATTTTATGGTTCGGCTGAAAGTAAAGTGTCTATGAATAAAAGGATAATAATGATGAAACCAGACAATTCTTTATTAATTCATTCTTCTGAAGGTATAAAACCGATTAATTGGCAGAAGTCAACGTCAGATATTCGTATTTCTATAGACAACAATATTTTGGAAATAAAGTCTATAAAAAAAGATAAAGAATTAATAATAAAATGTTTTAAGATTCATAAATCTATTCATTATACGCCACCTTCAGAGGATACAAAAAAGCTTACGGGGACAGAAGATGATATGCATAAAGCAATTATTCAGAATCCAGAGATAATCGAAGACGGTTTAAATTCGCTTGAACATGAAAAAGAGATATCTTCTGGTATTATTGATATTTATGGGGTGGATACAAATGAAAATAAAGTTATTATTGAAGTGAAAAGAAAAAAAGCCCAATTAAAACACGTAGACCAGTTACAGAGGTATGAGCGTACAATAAAAAAGCAATATACTCAAGTAAGAGGCATTCTAGTTGCGCCAAGTATTAGTAACTCTGCTCAGTCAGCATTGAAAGAAAGAGACCTAGAGTTTGTTCAGTTAAAGCCACAAGACGTTATTTAATGTTAAGTTTAATCAGTTGAAGAGAATCCGACAATATTTCCTGCATGGTTTTTTCCGATTGATACGGAATCATTGGTGCAAATTTCATAAATGTGACCTTCATTTTCTCCAATTACACACCCTACAGATTGCTTGCCTTTCACAACAGTATTGTGAGAACGGATTTTAGCCGAAACACTATCTTCTCGCGCATTCCAACCAATTGCACCACCGACGATATGTGAGCCGAGTACATTTGCGTCTTTAATATCGCAGTTAATAATATCTCCAGCTTTATTACAGGCCACAAGAGCCGACACATTATGCTGGCCGTGGACTGAGAAATCTTGAATAATAACATCTTTTACAAGTCCTTTGTAACCGATTACACCAAATAAACCAGTATTATCTGTTTTTGGTCTATTGATGTATAAGTTTTCAATCTTATATCCCTCTCCTGAAAAAGTCCCTGTGAATCTGTTCTGGTCTGAACCAATAGGTTTGAAACCTTTGCCGTTATTCCAATGTTTGGTTTCGGATGCGTCTACGTTACAACCTAAGATGAAATGAGACTCAAGATTATTTTCGATTTGTTGAAGTTGCCGAGATGTTTTAATGATATAGGGGTTTTCTTTCGAACCTTGCCCGCCAATAGGTGGATTTTCATTATTACACTCTGATTTATCCATATTAGTGAATAATGCTCTCCTTTAATAAGTATTTCTATTTCCGTATTCTATGTTTTATTTATCAGTTAATATTTTAAACGCAGGTTAATTGCTAATTAGTTCGTAATTTAACATATTAATCGGTTCTTAATATGGACATATGTATGTATTTTACTATGTTTTTATAGTAATATTTCAATTATGAAAAATTAATGAATGCATTTTTATATTTTGATGCTCTTAAATTAAACATGGACCGAGATAATATTGACAAAGAAAATATTGAGTTGTGGGAAGATGAGGATGGTTGGTGGATAATAAGTCATAAAGAAATAAATGTCACGACACAAGGTAAAACCCGATTACATGCGTTATTGATGTTGGCTGATGCCATAGCTGCTGTGAAAGATTCTGATGAAGATTTAATGGCGTTAAGTGAAGATGTATTTATACCTGATGAAGAAATGTTAGAATTTATAGATAAACTTAAAGATGAAAATATAGACGATTAATTGATTTTTACTCCTGAAGAAGGATAGGATGTTATTTTAGATTCTGTTCTTAATTTATCTGGTTCTGTTGTTGAATTCGATTGGCAAAATATATCCCACTCATATCCGTCAGAAACGGTTATTATAGAGCCATGAATAGCCGTCCAATATGTTTCTATATCTCTTTCAGAAAGTCTATCTAACGTAGGCTCATGCGGGTGATTCCATTCACTATCATATGGCGAAGATATAATGGCATATTCGGGATTAACTATGTCTAAAAACTCTTCTGTGCTTGAGTTCTTATCACCATGGTGTGCAGTTCGATATATATCTGAGCTAAGTTCATCCCTATATTTATTTTTAATTCTTTTTTCGGCTTCTTTCTCAATATCACTCGGTAAAAGAATACGGTTATTTTTATGAGTTATATGTATAGCAACAGAATTATTATTCATTCGTTCGTTTTTATCAAAATCTTTTTTTGGGTTTAGTATATTTATTTTTATATCTTCATCTATATCTAATGTTTTATATTCATGAATAAGAGATATTTTTTCTGTATGTTTTTTTAACGCGTCCTTATTTTCTTTATATGTAATCGTTTCATGACTTATTCCTGTTTCAAGTATTTCTCCAATATCATTCATATTTCTCATATATTCTTTAACAATCTTTTTTGTACCCCCTATGTGGTCCCAATGAGGGTGCGTTAGTATAAGATAATCAATTTTTTTAATAGAATATGCTTGAAGATAACTGTATACTATGTGCCCATTGTCAAGAGAATGTCCTGTATCAATTAGGACTGTTTTATCACTTGGCGTAATAATAAGGGTTGCGTCAGCTTGCCCGACGTTTATATGGTGTATTTGTAAATCTTTATTACCATATGGTTCGATGTGTTCCAAACTTTTAAAATTCTGTTTATATTTATTCCATGGTGGGTCATAATAATGCTCAGATTCCTCATCATTTCCGTTATCTCTATTTATGATGGATTTAATTAGGTTATAGGATAAACCTATCGCACCTATAGAAAATCCACCAAAGAACGTTCTTCTTTTCATATACTATTATAGTATTATTAGATAATAATTTTTTTGTAATAATTGAGATAGATTTTTAATTGTGGTGTACTTTTATTGTATTATATGATTAAGGATTTTATTAGGAGTCTACTTGGAACGGCAGCAGAACATGGAGCTAAAAAACCGTCTGACCCAGAAGATTTGATTGCATTAAGTCGAACGTCTTTAGCTTTAGAAACAGAGTTAGGATTAAAACCTCTTCATGAAGGTGCATTATCTTTTTCTAATGTTGATTCTGCATCATTTGATAACGCTTTAAAAGAAGTTGAGGAAGTTATTGAGCATGATGATTCTGTTGATAAAACAGATGTTTCCGTAGAACAGACAAAAGGTACGACGTGGATTAGGATTAAAGATAGAAATATTGAATCCCTAATTGTTAATTTACAATATGGGGCAAGTGCAATGGATTCTGTAGATTATGATTCTCGACTTCTTGCTGCTGTATTACCTCTTGAAATACCGTCTGAACAGAGGATTGCTTATATAATATATTCGTTTAGACGTGGAAAATTTTATCCATTTGTTCCGTTAGAATCAAAAGAAAGAGATACAAATTTAGAGTTAAAAATTGCTCAGATTATTGAGAATGAAATTGAGCTTGAACCTGATAGAGGTTACTGGTATCCATTATGGCCCGAAGAGATTGATTTGTACCCTTGGGAAACTAAATAAAACCATAACGAAACAATTATATATCTATAGCTATAAAATTTAATTATGATGACCGTAGTTCCAGATAATTATCGTTCACGCTAGTTTTGAAATATACTAGCGTGAGTGATTACAAATGAGCGTTACTAATAGAGATAACCCGTATGTTGAAGCAAGAGCAAAGAAAAGTAAGGAAAACATTACGAGAGAAGATTGCTACTGGGATGGTGATGAAGAAAACACGTTGTATGATGGTTACGTGATGTTAAGAGATGCAGGATATAGTAAGGAAGAACTCAAACCGTTGGGAGAACTTATTGAAAGAACAACCATCTATGAGATAGAAAATATGGAAGCAATATTCGAGATGATGATTAACGGAGAAATCTAGAATAGGTTGTTTCCAGAAATATTCATTTCCACAGGTGATGAAATAGTATAGGGTAAATCAGGATAAGAACTATTTTCATCAATATATTTTAGTGATTCGCAAACGGTTGATATGGGTGTGGGACTCATTTTATCGAAGTTAACGATTTCTGTAATTTTATCAAAATCATTTATAGGAACTTCAATTAATTCTTGCGTTTCTTCATTATTATCGATAGTATCTTTAAATACATCATATGCTACAGGAGAATTGATAAGAAGAATATATCCAATAGAAAAGTCACCATCTCTTAAATTCCATCCTGCTGATACAGGGTGTGATGTAACATGTTTTTCAAAGAATATCTCACCTTGTGAACTATTAGAGAATAGTTCTGTGATAAATTTCTTCTGCAAGGTTGTTTTAAATGTGTCATTTATTGCGTTTTCATATGTCATTTTTCCATTTGGAATTATTGAGATTCTATTTTTATTCATAGATACATTTTCTGAACGTTTACAGAGTAATAGTTTCCATTTTTCTCCTGTGTTCATGACAATTACACCACCACTTGTTAACGCTCTTGGCCGTGGTGGAATTTTTAAATCACGGATTGAGCTTATTATCTCATTCCTAATTGGGAAATCTTCTTTTCTCAATGTATCTAATTCTTTACTTGAAGCTTGTATTGCTTCATTCCATAAAAGTTGCGTAGCTAATGTATATGAATAATAATTTGATTCGCCAATATGAAATGTATTGTCCTTATATATAACATCTGTTATTGTATCATTCCAACTATCTGTTAAATTTAGTTCTTCAATATTATCTTCTGAATATTCACTAAATATACTATCATGCACTTTAATATTATCTATGCCCATATTTTCTTCAAGCCCCAGTAACGTTCGCGTAGAATACGTATCTTTATTTTCTTTTTCAAAATTATATTCCATTATGCTAATATCTGTAAAATCATGGTAGTATTTCCACAGTGCATTATATGCTTTACTATCATCTTCTGACTTATCATAATCTGATTGCGTATTTGCTATCCCTTTCAAATAATCTATTGTTGGGATTTTTCGTTCATACATATATTATAATGTATAACTTTTTGGTTATATCTATTTCGCCTATATAACCAAAATATATAATCGTATTAGTGATTCTACTACACTACATTTTATCTATTTATCTTTCATATGGGTTTTTGCTTTCTTTAATTTGATTATAAGATGTTTATGTTTATCATATGTTCTTTTTATATATGACTCATGAGTGTAAAAAGGCAAATCGTTAATTATTTTATCAAAGTCTAACTTTTCTTTAGATATATTTGATTCATCAGATATTCGTTTTATTACTTCTTTTTGTTTTTCCGTAATAGATGACCACGACTGTGTTTTCGTTTTATTTGAACTAGAATCTATCTCTCTTGAACGAGCCTTTATTATGTATTCAAATTCATCTCGAACTGTTCTTGAATAATCTGTGGAACAACCTATAAGCTCTGAAATATTTTCATTACTTAAGTCTGGATTTTGAACTACACACTCTATGATTAATTTCTTTTTATTAGTCAATTTCAAATTATCATATATCGTTTTATTATCTTGAATATCAACTTGTGGGGGCATTGTGAATATAACCACCACACTTAGCGTATTAAAGCTTTTTATTCGTCTAAATCAAGGGAAATACCCTTCTTCAAGAAGCGAACAGAGTATATTAAAATAGGTTATTTACTTTAATATTATTAATAAAATATATAACATGCTAGAATTAATATAAACTATGAATTATAAACATTCTCTTGGAAATTTTAATAATAAAGAGATTAAAAAAGTCTTTAATACCGATGAAAGAGTTTGTATAGACTGTAATGAGAATATAGAGGACACGCCTTCTTTTGCATTTGATGCTGCTCCAGGTCCAACGAGGGCATATCTCACATGCCCAAACTGTAAAACAGAATACACGGTTAAAAAAGAGAAATTAACAGAACTTTATATTGATATATTTGAATATCAATAATAAAATTTAGTAAAATATGCGTGAATTTAAAATTAATCGTATTTTTTAGCTAAGTCACTTATTTTACCATCATGGTGATGAAGTTGTGGTTCACCGTCAACCATTTTCCAGTAACTCTTTTTATATAATTCATCTTTATTTTCTACTAATGTTATATTTTTAGGTCTATTATCCCATTTTATAGTATTATAATGATGTACGTACTTCCCTTCTGTTTCTTCAACACCATACTTTGCAACGGCAAGTAGTTCTCCAACGCTAACAGGTCTTGTTTCTTCTGAAGTTAGTATGTATGTTTGTCCTGTATGTTCGCTTGTTTCAAGATAAATTCCCGTATTTTTGTCAGACATACTTTATTATTAATTTAACTAATATAAAATCTTTTCACAGTCGGGTTAGTTATATGCGTTTAACAATACGGTTAGTAATAATCCTATTGAGAATATAATAATTGGCATTATACTTGCAATAAAACCACCAATAGATAAAGCAACAAAAAATAAACTAATAGCCGTAATTGATTGTATTTGATTTGGTAATATGTGGTTTATAACATATGGTCTCAAGATAACCGTACATATTGATATTAATGCTGATGTCATTATTGCGATAAAAACATATAATAATGTATGAAATTCCAAGATTATATTCAAATCAGGATTATCTATGTTAATGCTAAGAAGAACGGTTACAATGATTACAAACCCAGGTTTTATAAATATATAATTCTTAGTTTTAGGGTATATATTATATGCTAAAACAATTAATGCAATCATAGAGCCAAATTGGAGTTTATTCGTGTCTATAAATGGTTCAATTGTTGGAGCAAGGATAACCTGTAATAAAGCTATACAGAATACAATTAAACTCATGATAATTATTATTTTTATTGATGTAACTTTAGAACGTTCAAATTCACTTAGTATGACGCCGATGGTTGCTCCACCCCCAAGTACAAACCCCCCTACAATCAAGCTATCTGTGAGAGTGTTAAGCCCACCACTAAGTACAATGCTTATAAAAACGCCATCAAATAATGGCATTAGCATTAGTAATCCTAAATACTTATACTCTACAGGTATTTCTGAAAAAAATTTCATAATATAGTTTCTTGTATTTTTAGATTGGTCTGAAAGATATAAATATACTACGATACTACATAATGAGTATAAGTATTAATACAAATAGAATTATTAATGGTAAATATCTAAGTAAAGTATATATTATTTTCCACCCTACATATAAAATAGGTATAGAAATTATAGAAATAATTGCAAAAACCATCATATATTTTTTATTATTTGTTGATTGTTCATTTTTATTTGAACTTGATATTTGTTGGTATTCATCTGGATTTTCAATTACCAATTCCCAGTTATTATTTTTATCAATAGGATATTTGGAATCTTTATCTATATTTTTAATTAAAACCATTTCGTCCTCTAATAAATCAAAACTGTGTTTATTATAGTCAAATTTTTCACATAATCTTGGGAATAAATCTTCTGAATCCCATATATATGGTTTTTCAAAAACCCATTTGCTTTCATTTTCTGGTGTATCGATTATCAGATTTATTTTATTGTTTTCTTCCCGAATATTTTTGACTGGACATAATATTGCATCATCTATCTGTCTGTATTGGAGATAATCTTCTGTCACATTATTCTTTGTTTTAGAATATGTCGTCATTATATAGTATATAATATATTTTCACACATAAAGATTCTTTCAAAAAAGTACGATAGTATATAAATGTTCGCTTGTCCACGTTCTGGCGGCCCTGTAGTTTTATTTAATAGCCTATATCTCGTATTGTTATGTGTGATGTCAGACTGCCCAAAAAACCAAACAGGACATGAATTGGAATATAAACAATTATTCGGGACTATAGATGACCCCACCCGCGTTAAACAACGGGCAAATTGTATACACTGTCAAGAAAGAATGTGGGTTGTGTATGAACGGTCTCATGTTGAATCCTGTGGAAATGATGAACGGGGGTGGCCATTAATGACAGACATTTAATAATAATTACCAATCAATTTCTGCAAGGGTTTCTTTATAATCCTGTTCAGAAATAAATACAATTATATTTTCTATATGGAATTCAAGTCCATTTACAATATCTCCTGTGATATTTTCTCTATCTGCAAATGAACCTAAATATGATATATCATCTACTTCCACAAGCGTAGGTCTATTATTATCTATTTTAACCATTATAATCAAGTAACCGTCTTTTTCCTGTAATTTTTTAATAAATATACTTTTGTTATCACTATAATAACCTTCTATATTATCTTTTTTAACATTTAGGTTATTTATGGGTGTAGTTTTCTTGTTATACATGTTATATTATGATAAGCGCATTCTATTTAAATAGTTAACGAAATTATTTTTTAGCTATAATTCTAAATCTATTGTCATTCGTATGTTTAATTGAATATTCGCTAAATCCTGCATCAATCAAAAGAAGTTCTAATTGGTTCTTTGGTATTAGAGCTAATTCAAAAGAGGTTTCAAAGACAATATTTTTTGTATCTGTATTTATAATTCTGTTATTGAATTTAACGGTTTCTAATGGCCCTTCATAATCACTCTGCCAAAATTCTAATTTATAATTTACGCCATCTATGTGTTTCGTTCTTTCTTTTATTTTTCCATATTCACAGATTTTCTCAAGAGATGAGTCAATAGTGTCTAGTGCAAATATACCATCATCATTTAAATGAGAATATATGTTTTTCATCGCTTCTCTTTGTTGGTTCAAATCTGATAGATGAGTTATAGCTGTAAATGGAAAATATATTAAATCATACTTGTTATTTAAATCTGTTTCTGTAATATCACCTTGGTGTACGGTTGGATTTAAACCTTGGTTATCTGCTTTTTCTTCTAATTCTTCTAACATTTTTTCAGAGATATCTAATCCATCAATATCGTGTCCTTTCTTTATTAATGGGAGATATAATCTACCTGTTCCACAAGCAACTTCCAACGATTTATTAATGTTTTCTTTTTCTAACAGACCTTCATAAAAACTAATTTCAGGAAGTTCTTCTATTCGTTCACTATAAATCACGTCATACCATTTTGCCCAAGAATCAAAGTCATTCATGTTTGAATATAATCAGCACTAACTAATAAGTTTTTGTCATTCGAAAAGCAGACGTTTGTCGTCTCAGATGACAATAATCAGCACTAACTAATAAGTTTTTGTCAGGATTACAACAAAAGTGAAGAAAAACGTATTCTATACTACGGAATTACGCTTCAATCTTATTTCTTGTAACTTCAGCCACAACATCTGTAACTGGTTTATTTTCGAATTCTTCTGTTAATGCCAATCTAAGTCTTGGACGACCAACATCAATAGGAACTTTTTCAGTTCTAATTTGACCTCTATCCTCCATTTTTGTTTTTGTTCGGGAGAATGTTGCCTTGCTAGCTAACCCACAGTCTTCTCCCCACTTGCTAATATCATAGAGAAGAATGTTATTCTTCGCGGCCACGACAAGGGCTGCTAATACTTCAT
>LKMJ01007722.1_pt1 | contig 10137 bp, 17 predicted proteins | sample 643391 | NCBI WGS metagenome assembly LKMJ01 (sample SAMN04112250, study PRJNA286221) | soda lake metagenome | biome: soda lake; feature: Kulunda Steppe; material: water; isolation source: sample PL-Br10 brine of Picturesque Lake | place: Russia: Kulunda steppe | collected 2010-07
GCCGCCGCTTCCACATCACGCTGGAGCTGCCCTGGTCCGCCGACCGCGCCATCCAGCAGTTTGGCCGCTCCCACCGCTCCAACCAGAGCTCTGCCCCTGTGTACTGCCTCATGGTGTCCAACTGCGGTGGGGAGTACAGGTGCGCGTGCATGTTTGCTGCAGGGCGTGTGTGCTCTGGGAAAGCGCACACTCTGGCACAGGCATCCTGTCAGTGTTGGGAATGTCGTTCCATCGTGTATGCTGCATGGCCTGCATCCTCGGTGCACACCCTCTTCAGCCGTCACATGCCTTTTGTCCCCTGCCCTGGCATCCCCACTCTCTCCAGGTTTGCGGGTGCCGTGGCCAAGCGCCTGGCCTCCCTGGGGGCGCTGCTGCAGGGCGACCAGCGCGCCATGGGCGCAGCCGCCAACCTCAAGTCCTATGACATTGACACCCCAGAGGCTGGTGATGCACTGAAGCGCGTGTATGAGGACATCTGCAACAAAGCAGCCCCCATGCCAGGGGTGGAGGTAAGGCTGAGTCGTGGCATGAATGTGTAACAACAAGTATGTGCATTGTGTGTGTTTGCATGCGGGCATGCATGCATGTATGTGCCTGCGCATAGTTAGCTGTAAGTGCATGCACGTAAACAGAGACTGGAGGTGGCCTTTCACACACAGTAATGTCAGCATCCTGTAGGGCAAGAATGGATAGCTGCTCACTAATACTTTGCAGATTGTGTAGATACGATGGATGGATATGCTGAGCATGAGGGCTGCCTATCCATGCTGCCCTGCTGCCCAAGCACCACAGCCCCACAATTCCCTGCATCATGTGCAGCCCTGCCCGCCGGGAAGGATTGTTCACGGCACGCTGCCTCTTTTTGTGCGGGACGGCGCAGGTTGGCAACCTGCCCGACGACTTCTTCACCTCTGCCGAGATTGCTGCTGCGGGCGGCCTGGTGGAGAACATCCCCTTGCAACGCCGGCGCGACGAGTTCTTCCGGGCCATGCAGCGCGCCCTCTGCAGCGTGGACCTCATCAGCCAAATGTGGGCTGCGCGCGCACTCACTGCTGTTGCATGAGTGTGTGGCCCTGTGTGGCTTCTGGGCACAAGGGGAGCTTCACAGTCAGATGGGGGGCCTGGTCCTCTCCCGCACCACCCTGCGCCTTGGAACCCTGAACCCTTAATTCCACACCCTGCGCACTACACCCTTTCCCCTAGACACCCTGGACATTGGGGACCTGCAGTGGGTTTGGTGGCGCTGCTGGTGCGACCCCAAAGCAAGGGTATAGGGCGGAAAGGGTGTCGTGGACACTGCAGAGCCCCTGACCTCAAAAGGGGGAGGCCTGCAGTGCTGAGGCTGGAGGGGAAGGCCTGCAGTGCTGAGGCTGGAGGGGGAGGCCTGCAGTGCTGAGGCTGGAGGGGGAGGCCTGCAGTGCTGAGGCGCAGTGAGGGAGGCCTGCAGTGCTGAGGCGCAGTGAGGGAGGCCTGCAGTGCTGAGGCGCAGTGAGGGAGTGTGCAGTGCTGAGGCGCAGTGAGGGAGGCCTGCAGTGCTGAGGCGCAGTGAGGGAGGCCTGCAGTGCTGAGGCGCAGTGAGGGAGTGTGCAGGTCCCCTCTAGAGAGCGCGTGCTCAGCACATCTTGGCTTAAATGCTATGCCACAGCCGCTCCCGGGCTTGACACAGTGCATGGTAAATCATGTCTTTTGTCGGGAAGGCTTACCTCTGCATGTGGCGCTCGTCGGGTCTGGGCACTGTTTTTGTTGCTTCCCTCTCGGCAAATGACCGTGGCTGGTGTGGCTCGCGCCCGCAGGACCTTCATCCCTGGCATGTACGAAATGGACCCGAAGATCTGCAGAGATGTGAGCGCCAGCACACGCGGCTGTTTGTAAGGGCCTGACGCAATGACTTAGCATCCGTAGATCCACTTGTGGCTGGGCAATGATGCAATGACGCAATGACTGAGCATCCATAGATCCACCTGTGGCTGGGCAATGATGCAATAACGCAATGACTGAGCATCCATAGATCCACCTGTGGCTGGGCAGTTCTGAAGAGCTGTACCAATCCATGGGCCGTACCGATCCAAGGCCATGTTGCATGAAAAAAGATCGCTGGTCCAGGGCGGTCGACCAGTACTTGCTTTAATACATGCTCATAGTCCTGGTGCTTGCAACGTTCAATGCTTTAATACATGCTCAAAGTCCTGTGGTGCTAGCAACGTTCAATACGCACCCATCGGGCATCGGGCTGTCCTCAGTAGATGGCATGGTGATAAAGCATAAAAGATTGAATCAGTTGAAACGAGACCTTTACAGTGGGTGGAGCCTTCACCCAAACCAATGGGTCTGAAGCACTGCTCAAGCCAGTGCCTGCCCTTCATGACTTATGCACTTAGGCATAAATCAAGGCTGGCATTGGCCTCTGTATTGGTGTTTAATTCTACTGCTTGAAGACCCCCACGTCCAACTCCACACACACACACGCACACACACCCACGCACGCACGCACGCACATACACACACACACTGCAGGGCTCACATCCAACTGCTCACACAGGCGATGCAGCACCTATATTTAATTTCACTCACATCCCACTTTGCAAAATCAATGGTGCAATGGCCTTGTCATATGCTCCTGCAGGTGCCAAGGTTCCTGAACCGCATGCTGGGGCTGACCATCCAGGAGCAGCAGCTGCTGTTCGAGGTGAGAGCTGATACCCAGCCTGGCAGCCATCAAAGCAAGGCATGGCCGCCCATGCAATCAAAGCTTGTGGCAATTTCCTTTTGATGGCTTGTTTTGCTTTCTCGACTCGTCTTGGAGAGTGTGCAGATGCGCCTGTTGTGCAACAAGCGTCTTGTCGTGCTTCCGGCTATGCCACATTGAGAGGAGGGTCGCCAAAGGGAGACTTGCTTGCTGTGGCATGCTTTGCAGTGGAAGACTTCCTCTGCCTTCAGAACGCAGGTCCCTCCGCGGCAAGCTTGTGGTAAAAATGTGCACAGTGCAGCCCTCCGCCACCGCTGCAGGGCTGTTGTGTCTAGCCTGAAAGCGCTCACCAGAGGGTGCAGGCCTTCTGCTGTCTGCCAGGTGCTGATGCACTCGAAAGCCTATGTGTGCGCATGAGGCACGCAAGGTCACGTGGATCGCATGCTCTGAATTTTGACACCCTGCGCATGCCGCTGTCTGTTTTGGACGTGCAGTACTTCTCCGCAACCCTGGCAGCCGTGATCCGCAAGGCCAAGAGCGAGGGCGCGTACCAGGCAAGTTGGCAAACAAGACACTTCAAGCAGTGGGGGGGGAGGGCTGCCTTGATCCTGCATGTCCCTGGAAGGTCACAGCAAACCAAGCTCTCAGGCAAAAGGGGTGCTCCTTGCTGAGCGTGATAAGTACTTCTAGCTGCGTTGCTTTTTGCTGAGCATGTAATTTATCTCAAGAGAGGACAGGCCTCAGGCGGCATGGAGGGAAAGGCTCCTGGCAGCATGGGGAGCATGGGGGGGAAGGGGCACGAGGGCCTTTGGCAGCATCTTAGAGGGCATGGGGGGGCACGCAAGGGCCTCTGGCACCATCATGGAGGGCATGGGAGGAAGGCGCGAGGGCCTCTGGCAGCATCACGGGGGGCATGGGGGAAGGCGCAAGGGCCTCTGGCAGCATCATGGGGGGCATGGAGGGAGGTGCAAGGTTCGGAGGGAGCCTCCAGCTCGAGCCTCATATGCCTGCATTTGTCCCCTGCCATGGGATTGGTCCTGCAGGCCTGCGCTTCAATGGGGAGGTGCCCGGTGCGCGGGGTGGTTTTGGATGCATGCTGTGCGCGTGCACAAGGGGGGCTTAACGGCGCCATGAATGTGTGCGTGCGTGGGTGCTGTGCAGGTGTGCAAGGGGGGCATATGACCATACTGTGAGTGCGTGCATGAATGCATGTGTTGTGCATGCGTACGCAGGAGGGCATGACCGTGCTGCGCAACGTCCCCGTGTACATGGACAAGCAGCTTGAGATCCACAGGGACTTGACCACAGGTGAGAGGTGTGACCACAGGTGAGAGGTGTGACCACAGGTGAGAGGTGTGACCACAGGGACTTGACCACAGGTGAGAGGTGTGAGGTGAGGGCACCGGGCACATATGTGTGGTGGGCACTTGTGTGGTGGACACTTGTGTGGTGGGCACTTGTGTGGTGGGCACGCCTGCCTACAGTGGGCAAATGGGTGGGGGTGGGCCTCTGCACAGCAGGGGCTGGCCTGCTGCAAGGCAGGTGCGCGCGTGGTTTGTGAAGTCAACCAGCACTCACAGTCTGATGGGCAGGAGGATCTAATGCTTTGATGTGCCCGTGCATCTGTGCGGGGGCAGGCGCCCCCTCTCCACGCCCTTCTGCGCCCCAGGCTGCCTTGGGCTGCATGCTGCTACTTTACGGCCACAGGGACATTTGTAACCACACCGTCTTTGTGCCCAGTTGCGGCTGGTCCAGGCAGTGACAGCTGAGCGTGTGGTGCACTGAAGGGAGGGGAAAAAGCTGCAGCACAGCGGCTGCGTGCAGGGAGCAGCAGCGCCGCGGCTGTTTGCAGGTAGTAGTATGGCCCCACATGTTTCCCAGGCCCAGGTGTGAAGAGATCCTTGGGAAGGCAGCTACCACCCCCGCGCTTCAGCACGGTCCTCAAGTTGGAGGAGCGCTCTTGCTTAAAGGCGCATGAGCTTGGGATATGTGGTGCGGCATGCTGGGGCCTCCAACAATGGGGCCCTGCACCCACAACTGCCTCCCGCATCGGCCCTGCCCTGCGTGTGCCTGCAGACGCGTCCACGCACTACGTGAAGCTGCGCGTGGACGACGGCCTGACGTGGGAGGCGGCCAAGGCGCGGCGTGACGCTGCACAGGCGGATTTGACCTTACGGCATGCGCCCCCTCACCGCCTGAAAAAGGTGCGCATGTGTGTGCGGGTGTGCAGGTGCGTGTGTACGGTGCGCCCGTGATGCGCCTGTGTGCGTATATGTGTGTGCCTGCACAATCTTGATTGAGGGGTTTGCGCCCTGGCCATGAGGAGCCGATGAGTGGAGCCCTAACGCCATCAAAAGCATACACTGCTTCTTGAAAAGCTGCGTCCTGCACAGATTTGATGTTTAAGGGGCGCGGCTGTGCATGGAGTGCTGCGCAGGTACGAGAATCAGAGGGCCCCTAGATTGGCCTGCAGAACGTCAACAGCTGCTTATTATGACCCCCAAAAGCACAGTGACAGACCATGCCTGCCTGAGGATGAGGGCTGCACCGATGGTCGGCAGCCCGACCCAGAACATGAAGTAGGTGCTGATGCTGCTGCCCACGCTGCTGCTGCCGCTGCTGCAGAATGGTTTCTGGGTGGGGAGGAACGACTGGAAGGCTTGGCACATGCCCCACATCCTGCTGTGCACGGAGGTGGCGCAGGCATTCAGCGATGCGCGGCAAATCAAGTACAGAGTCCAGCGCCCATACCAGAACGCCAGGTGCGTGCTTGCGTGCAGGTATGGGGTTGCAGGTGTCCCACAAAAGTTGTGTGTTCTAGGCACCACCTAGGTGCACAATGATACATAAGGGCCAATATTTAGCTGTGGTAGGGCAGACCCTTCAAACAGGCTTTCACGTCCCTCTTGCCACCCCACCTTCTGCCCTGCCTGCCCTGGTGGTGCATGCCTGCAGTGTCATCTGGCCAGAGCCCGAGCTGGAGCAAAAGTACAGGCCTCTGAGGGACGAGCAGGTGGGCTCCACGCTGCAGTTGGGGCACTGGGGTTGTTCCTGCGCACGCCAGAGGCAGGCACCAGCACCAGCATAAGCCTGTCCCTGGGAGCCAACTGCCACGCCCTCCACAAATAGCACAGTGGCGATGTGCACACATATTCTCGGGTGGCTCTAGGATAGGTCGCATTACTGTTGCTTCCGCCCGTTTGCTCATGGGGCATTCTATCTAAGTGAATGCAGACAAGGCCGTCTGCCTGACAAGCTTATCACCACAGGCCAAGCTCGAGGCCTCCTGTGCTCTTGTTGCTCATAAACCACACACGCACACACACACATACATGCATACACACACATACGCCGCAACGCACACACACACAAGACATGCTTTCGCGCGCGCACTTGCTTGCTTACTCATGTGCACCCACCGCACACATGCTCATGTGTGCACACACACGCGTACACACACACAATGTACACACATGCACGCCCATACGCACCCACCCACCCACACCCACACACCCACCCACACACGTACCCACACACACACACGCACATACACACACGCGCACCCATAGGCACACACACATGCACCCATGCGCACCCAAGCACAAACACGCATACGCACCTGCACTGCTGCGCATGCATGCAGGAGGCGGAGCGGCTGTGGAAGAAGTGGTTTGACTCTTTGAAGGACGGCTGCCTGCACGGCCCCAACTGCCAGGCCAAGCAGCGTGGGCAGGCCTGCTACCTCGGCAGTCGCGTCTACTTCAAGCACATGGTGCATGGTGGGTTGGCAGACCAGGCTGGCTCCCACTCAAGCGCGTGCAGAGGTCAGAGGGAGCACATGGTGCATTTCCACTCAAGCGCGTGCAGAGGTCAGAGGGAGCGTATGGTGCATTTCCACTCAAGCGCGTGCAGAGGTCAGAGGGAGCATATGGTGCATGGTGGATGGGCGGGCAGGTGGGCCACTGCCCACACGCTTGGCAGGCCAAGGGCTCAACGGCTGCAGGCCATGCGGCGCTGCGCTTGCTGGAGCATATGCATGCCCCTGCTCGGGCGAGGAGCCTGCAGGGCTGTGATGCCGCCTCACCCGCGGCCAATGGGGGGCTGGTTGACACGGCTGGTGCTTTCTAGTACCCTTGGTGCTGTCTAGTACCCTTAATGCTGTCTAGTACCCTTGGTGCTGTCTAGTACCCTTGGTGCTGCCTAGCGCCATTGGTGTGCTGTCTAGCGCCATTGGTGTGCTGTCTAGCACCATTGGTGTGCTGTCTAGCACCATTGGTGCTGTCTAGTACCCTTGGTGCTGTCTAGCACCATTGGTGTGCTGTCTAGCACCATTGGTAGAAGGTGGACCGCCGATTGCCCTGCATCAGGAATGCTGTGTCACATACGTGGGCTACGTCATGTGCGTCACATGTGTGCAGTGCCAGCTATACTCGACAGACCAGTGGACGCATCACGCTCCCCACTGCACTGTACAGCTCAGCCCACCGCGCCGCCGCTGCCTCTCTTCTGTGTGTGTGCAGGCGCCCTGCTGCCGGTGCTGCACCAGCTGTTCAAGGTGCACGAGACCAGCCGCTTTGGGCGCACCCTGCAGGGCAAGAAGAACCCTCCCCGTGCGCTGCGCTGCAACGTCATCACGCCCTCAGAGGGGCAGCAGCCGCAGCCGGCACAGCAGCTGCAGGCGCCGCAGGTGTGCATGCCGGCTTGTGTATGCGCTGTGTGGTGTCGGGTGCCTCAGCATGTGCTGACCTGTGTTGCCCTGTGCTTGCTTTCAGCTGCCCAGCGAGCCAGCGCTCCCCACTTTTGCTCTTGATGCCATCCACATAGCATACCAAGGGCAAGGAGAAGGGAGTCTTTTGGTGATGCATCAGCGTGCACGCGGTGGGATCGTTATGTACTCCCTTTGTTCCAGCCCTGCTGCGCGTGCCCTTGACAAGATCAGCTGCTTCAATGTGTTTTCAGCGCAAGTTTGGGAGGTCCCGGCCCGCGCATCAACAGCATGCACGTGCTTAAAACATGTAAAGATGCGGGCCCTACACGTCGGCAATGCAAGTCACCCGCTGCCCGGCTGCTTGATCGGAGTTATCCTGGTCACAGATCCTGCCAAGATGTGGGCATCTCCTGCACACTCAAGGCGGCGTGCCAGGGCTTTCCAGATGCGGGCAGGAGGGAAGGGGGCAAGGGGCTGCAGCCAGCTGTCAGTATTTGTGTGTATACTGAGGTGCAGCCAGGGCACCAGCCATTCATCGACCCAGCTTGTGAATGCCAGACGCACCATTCTCAAATGTGATGCACAGCGCCAGTCCCAGGCTGGTGAAAGCTCCCAGGTCCCAACTCACACGTGCACAAGGCTACGGCAGGCGGCTGTGTGCTGTGCCTTCCATGAACAAGCGAGCACACCCCTTCTGGTCCTGGCACCAGCAAGCTTCCTCCGTGCTGGGTGGTTGGCGGCTGCAGGATGCTGTAGACCTGGCGCGTGACAAGGAGGACGATGGGGTCACTGCTGTGGGTGCGCAGGCCAGCAGGCAGCGCAGCAGGGCAGGCAGTAGCGGCGATGGCAGCAGCGGTGATGGCAGCGAGGCTGCTACTGCAAGCCTTCAAAGGCCGCCCGCACGCTTAATGGTAAGTGCGCCCAGGGGCTGATGGTGGCGTCAGGGGTGAGGGCTGGTTGAAGGCATAAGGGTAAGTTGGGTTGAGGCACCCAAGGGCTGATGGCGCGAGAACGGGCTAGTGGGGCGTGTGGTGTGCATAGCCTCCGCAGGGTGCTGCAGGCTGATGTCTGTGTATAGCAGGCTGCTGTGCGGGTGTGAGGGATGCGCCTAGCAGAGTGCCTGCGCCTGCATGCTCATGCAGGTACGCAACCCACATGCCCACATGCCCACACACCCCGCACATGCCCACACCCTGCACGTGCCTGTGTCGTGCGGCTGCTGCAGATGTGGTGTGCTGTAGAGCGTGCTGTCTGATGAGCGTGCTACTGATGTCACAAATTGGCCAAACCCTGGTCATCATGGACTGGCCATGGATGGGCGCCAAGCGCAAGACTGCTGCTGCACTTGTGCACAGCAAGAGGCCGTCGCTGCGTGCTCGCCCTGCGAGTGATGCAAGCACAGCCTGCCTACCTGGTTTTCACTGCCATATGTGTACGTTTATTTGCATTTGGTACATTTGTGTGTGAACATCATGGATCATCATGTTCTTCCTCGTTGCTGTCAATGGACAATCATTACGTTGCCCAGAACAAGGACCTGAGTCTTACTTAGCCTTTGGACTCCAGGGTATACCAGCTTCTATACCTCATGTTTGGGCGCATTCGGCTTTGCTGCGCAGGTGGGCTTTGAGATGCTGGATCAAGACGTGGACTTGCTGCTCACGAGCTTGGAAGTGCAGGAGTGAATAAAAAAGGCTAGAAAGATCCACAGGCAAGGAGGCCTGCCCAGTTCCTGGGATATGGGACGTGGGCTGTTTTTGCTGTTTGACATGTGACAATTCGACCCTCAGTGCAACTATTGCACACGCAAGTGTGGAGCAGGACCAAGTATGTGTTGGCTTGGAAGTGGGCAAGCGTGGTATTGAAAATGTACAGCCTGAGGGGTAAGGTCCAACTTGACATATGTGTACGTGAGGGAGAACTAGTGCCATGCAAGTGAGAATTTGCCTTCAGAGGTGTGGCCATGCGCAGTCCTACCTGGCTACTGCTGTTAACTTGTTTTGCCAGACATGCCATCCAAATCTTTTGCTGCGTCCAAGTATCTCACCAAAGTGGTTGCTATTTTAGCATGCAAATTCTGTAGCATGTAGATATTTTCAAGCCTGTGTGTACAACATTTTGTTAAGCAGCAGTGTGATGAGCCTGACAGCGCGCAGTACCCATAGCCGCCATGGGGCATGGTGACTGAGGAAGATTGAGCCAGCTACCTTGTGCTTGTAATATGGTAATTGAATAAGACAATTGATGTTTATTACGTATGACATTGGCTGAGAGCAATTCAACCTCCATTCTGATGCAACTAGATGAATCATCAATGCCGGCATGCTTGGAGCTAAGTGTGCAGCATGGGAAAATGATTATGTGCTACAGTACGGAGACTACTAGAAGTTCCTGGTTCCTTTACTTTATCTGTCCAGCCATCATGATCTGGTTCTAAGGCCTGAGCTTCATAATGCACGCTGTGACAAAATCATTCAACTTTAAGTTGACCACCGACGCGCCCACATTCAATTTGAGTAGCTTACCAACTATTCAACTGCTCGCTTGTAAGCTGCAGTTTAAAACTGAATTAATCTGGATGATCGGTGATTTTATAAAGGTCCAAGTGTAAAGCCCCTGTCACGATGAATTGTAGTCAGCGATGAATCGTAGTCAGAGTGCTTGAGTTAGTTGGTGGGGGTTATGTTTGAGGTGTTTTCCTAGTTTAGCTCTCTTTTAAATCCCCCTTGCGTCCCTGGATTTA
>LKMJ01007725.1_pt1 | contig 10134 bp, 8 predicted proteins | sample 643391 | NCBI WGS metagenome assembly LKMJ01 (sample SAMN04112250, study PRJNA286221) | soda lake metagenome | biome: soda lake; feature: Kulunda Steppe; material: water; isolation source: sample PL-Br10 brine of Picturesque Lake | place: Russia: Kulunda steppe | collected 2010-07
GTTTCACGAACTTGCTCACCTACAAGGCGAAATCCGAAGGTATCGCCGTGGTTGTAGTGAGCGAACGAGATACGTCGAAGACGTGTTCGTGTTGTGGACAGAAGCGAGACGCTAACCGTGTAGAGCGTGGTTTGTACGTCTGTCAAGGGTGTGGAGCCGTGATGAACGCCGACTCGAATGGTGCAGAGAACATTCGGCGTCAGTTAGACCAAGCAGAAAAGGTAACTCTGAGTCCTCGCTCATCCGAGGATAGGAGTAGCGGGCGTGTGGCACGTCCAGTAGTCAACCTGTTCCGTCGTGGAGAACACGACCCGAACTGTGGACAGGGGAAGTTCGCTGAACAAGCGAGCAGCTGCAAACCATAAATATCCCAACTCCGGTCGGGAAGCCTCGCCGTTCACGGTGAGGAGGATGTCACTTATATCCTAGTGCGCTAAGTCGCTGTTCGATCTCTTCGTCGACATTTTCATCATCGCTGCCTTTCGACTCTTGGATGGGGGATTTGCCTTTCTCAGCTCGGACCCGATCTTTAACATGTGAATCGAGTTTAGATCGAAGTAAGGAATCACTTGCTGTATCATGAGTGATCTCGCCAGTTTCAACATTTCTTTCACAGAAGGATACTTCGTTACGTGTGCGAATAGCATAACGACGTATATCGCTATTCTCGTCCTCACCACGTGCTTGCAAAAATACAGACCTATCCTTAGATTGAGGATTGAACAACGAGAAATCCGAGTCACTACCGAGAGTGCCTTTGATCGACGTAGAGATATCAAGGGTACTGACTGGTGTCTTGACTGTCTGACTTGGACCATCCGGTAGCCCAACTAATAATGGTACGTGAGTGATTTCTTTGTGCAGGTACCTCGGATGTTCATAATAATCGTGTTCACCAAACGCATCCCCGTGGTCCGCCGAGAAGATTATGATGGACTCTGATAGTAGATCTCTATCTTGAAGTTCGTCTAGGAAAACCCCAATCTGTTCGTCATTATATCGGATTTCTGCATCATATAAATCAATTAATAACTGACGCTCATCCTGCGTAATTGAATCGGGATTGCTGATCGCCCGTTGGTATAATGATTGAGCTTTCTTAGCACTCAATTTCCGATCTGTATACAGCGTTGCATACTTACTTGGTGGTTCGTATGGCCCGTGAGTGTCCATGTAATGGTTCCAAAGGAAGAATGGTTGATCCGACGAGATTGTATCAAGCCACTCCAGTGATCGGTTATTGATTTCATCGGCACGCGCATAGTGTCGGTTTCGGAGCTTGTCAAAAGCCCGTTGAGCAAGCGCGATTAGTTTATGTTGACCCAAGTGGAGATCATCGTCGAAGGTATCAAACCCCTGGTCGAATCCGTAGGCTCTAGAAACGAACGGATTTGAATGGAATCCTGCAGTCGCATATCCCGAATCAGATAGATTTGATGCGATAGTTTCGCTTACAAGTTTATAGTCCGAACCAATGGCAATGTCGGGATATTTTCCAGTCAACAACGCGGGTATCGCTTCACGAGTGTGAGAACTCGCGCTATATGCATTCTCATATTGAAGACTGTCCTCAGCGAATTTATCGAGTACTGGTGAGGTATCGCGATGATACCCGTAACAACTCAAATGATCCGCACGCAAAGCATCGGCGGTCAATAGAATGATGTTCGGGAAGTTCTCACTCATCGGCTGAGCCGAGAATGCGTAGCAGTATAGGCTTTACGCGCCTTAACGCCCGTGTTTGTGTTAGTTTTCTTTTGTCAATTACTCGTGATTTCTGAACATATGAGATTATAAGAGATTACAATCTTACGAGTGTAAACGGAGCCATTCTGACATAACATCAGATAAGAGACTATTCCGAACAGATTTTCGAGTTGGATGAATGTGAACAAAAATACACACTTCGTACGTGAAATATTAGATGGTAGTATAATTGGCACACATCTATGTTATCCTGAATAATTCTACATATAAATTCTGATGACAGTCATATCATGTTATATTGAATTGAAATGAATGTATATATGCGTGAGCCTTAGTTAATAAAGTAAGAATTTGATTGACTACTTGATTAAAATAATCACCAGTAGACTACCGAAAGTACATAGTAGTTGAGTCACACTTTGATATTTGATGCGCATAGCTTTCGTGTCAAATGTAGTGTACCCTTACGTCACCGGTGGGGCAGAAAAACGTATTTACGAAATTGGATCACGACTCGCCGAGCGAGGTCACGAAGTGACAGTTTATGGTCGTCACTATTGGGACGGTCCGGCGGAGATCATGGAAGACGGAATGACACTCCGTGCTGTTGCACCAGCTGCTGAATTGTACAAAGATGACCGAAGATCGATAACAGAAGCGATCGACTTTGCCGCTAGAGCTCTTCCACCCCTACGAAGGCGTCTGAAGAATGGCGAACACGATGTTGTCGTTGCGAGCGTTTTTCCATATTTTCCGGTTGTCTCAGCGAGATTGGCAACATTCGGAACCGATACACCACTCGTGACGACCTGGCACGAAGTTTGGGGAGACTACTGGGAAGAATACCTCGGCTCGCTCGCTATGTTTGGGAAGTTAAGCGAATGGATTACAGCATGGACTCCACAAAACCCCATAGCAATATCCAATATCACAGCCGACCGACTCGCTGATATCGGTCCGGATCGTGAGAAAATTGAGGTAGTACCAAACGGCATTGATATCGAGCAGATACGAACTGCACCACTACCAGACAATGGATATGATATTCTCTTCGCAGGGCGACTCATTGAGCACAAAAACGTCAATCTCCTTCTTGAGGCTGTTGATCATATCAGTTCGGATTATGACGTGACCTTGGGTATCATAGGTGAAGGCCCAGAAAAAGAATCCTTAGAATCACAACATGAGTCAATGGGCAATCCTGACTGCGTAGAGTTCCTGGGGTTCCTCGACAATTATGAGAACGTGGTGGGGCACATGCGTGCAAGCGATGTATTTGTATCGCCGAGCACACGGGAAGGTTTTGGGCTCACATTCGCCGAGGCGATGGCCGCAGATTGTTCAGTTGTTGCTGCTGATCATCCAGATTCGGCTGCAGACGAGGTGATTGGCAATGCTGGATTCCTCACCAAACCAACAGTTGGAGCTATTGTCGAGATTCTTGAGCGAATCCTCGATGGGGAAAGGCCCGCAATCGAACCGCTAGAACAGGCTCAACAGTTCGACTGGGACATAGTTGCAGCTAAGGCAGAAGCAATCTATAGGAATGCTGCATCTAATGAACAGGATCAAATGTAGATCCCATAATCACTGAATAAATCGGGGGAGTTGATTAGTCATTCTTCACTACTGCTCTTAATATATTTATGTTAATACTATACTAGTAGTTACTTTATATTGTATAATGGATTGATATTCTCCTAGGCTAAACTTTATATGTTATTTGTAGAACAATAGTAACGTCAACAAATAAGTTAAAAAGTATTATGAATAAAACAGTAAGTGCCCCCAGCAAACCGAAATCAATCCGCCAGAAGCGTGTCCTAGAATTCGCTGAGAAAAATCCTAATGCGTCACTTGCAAAGATCGCGGAAAATGTAGCTACCGTCACAACGGATGACGTAGATCGAATTCTGACCCAATTCGGAGATCCCGCTACAGATAATGGAGGGGAAGCTAGTAGCCCCCCATTAGCAAAATCAGAATCGGGAACGGACAGCGATTTGAATGTGGTTTCAGATGAGACCAGTGATAAGAAAATGTCGAGTAATAATCCCCCCATTGCAGCTTCAATGAACCCAGATACGAACCCAGAGTCTAACAACGGTATCAACCAAACAAAAGAGGAGTCGTCAGATAGTAATAGTGAGTCTATTTCTGGGATTTCTGGAAACAAAGAAGATCTATCGGAAGAAGAAAAGCCCCCAGAGCCTGAGGACTTGACGCAAAAAGAGCGCGAAACGCTTCGAGCAGTCTACTACGAGCCAACTGCAGCTCAAAAAGAAGTGGCCGATATGCTCGGAGTCTCACGAGCAACCGTATCAAATCGTGTTAATTCCATCCCAGGATTCAACTGGCAAGATAGAGAGTCATTCGTAGAAGAAATATTTGATGAGGAGCGATTAGTGGATGGATCAGTAAATTCAAGCGGAAATAGAGGATTTAGTAATGAGAATACAAATATTGGTAAACATGAGTCAGCGACTGCTTCTGTTAATCCACCAGGAAACTTGAATGAAAGTGTAAACGCAAAATCAGGGAAGAGTAATGAAAAGCATTCATTTATAAGTAACCAATTGAGCGAGAGCAGTGCACAGAGCGAAGTGGATTTGATTAACGATATTCAAATTTTATCAAATAAGATTGAAGAAATGTCTCGACGTTTAGAGACAGTCGAAGATCAGATGAAAAATGCCGATACGACAGGCGAAAGTTCATTATTAGACGATTCGGAACTCTTTCATAAAATCGTTTATGCTTGTATTAATTCAGAGCGTGTCTCCGAGGATGAGGAACTAAAAATACTAGAATTGTTTATCGAATAGTTTTGGTCCGGAACCATTGATAATCAGTTAATATATACCTGTCATAATTTCGCCAGTTTCATCTCTCATCTCAGTTTGACACCTGCTTCAATATTACCGTCTCTCTATCAATCGTCTCGATAATAATAGGTTCGTCGCAACTTTGAACAGCAGCACATGCTAACGTTGACACCACTGGATGATCAATGTCAGTGAGTGGCCCGAAAGCAGGATCATCTACCGAGATGCGAAGATCCGAGTTCTCTGACTCCTGGCTGATAGCTACCTTATCAGCTACCTCTAAATGCTCAACAATACCCTCGGCTACCGCTTCAACTGTTGTAACGAAGTCCTGTGGTTTGTCGGTGATTCGTATTTTTTCAATTTCGTGTACAAGGGACAAACCAGACGGTGTAAATGTGAGATATTTTGACCCTTTGTGATCGGTTGGGAAGGCATGAGCTAAATCGTCTGGGACTGTGGAGTCACGATTAGGAGGAATAACACCACGAACCCGGTTGCCGAAAGAGACATACATCGCTACAGCCTCTAAACCAAGGTCGGTACGGATATCAGTGAGTGTCATTGATGCTGATTGGTATATTCCTTCACATAATTCAATAGGAACCGTTTTTGCAGGTCTGAGATGCCAAGTCATAACTGATCCTATCACGCCGATTGTCCCGGTGGCAAACAACACAGAGCGAACGTCAGGGAAAACAATTCCCCCAATAACAGCTACTAACCCGACAGCTGCAAGCGATAGCGCAGTTTTCTGGTACGATGTTTTTTGTGTATGTCCACGATCTGATCTCAGTCGTCTGTTTTCAGTCTGTAGCACATCGACAAGGGCTTCGAGTTCAGCAACCTGTTTTTTTACATTTGGAGATATAGACTCGCTCCCTAGTTCAATTGATAAATCATTTTTTTCTCTTAGATTAACAAAATCGAATTCAGATTCTGTATTTTCGTTATCACTATAGTGGCCTTCTATTTCGTCTACAGACACCACATCATCAGGGTCAGTTTCACTCAAGCTGTTATCCTCCAATCTTCGAAACGAGATGTTATATTCTCTATATGATGATTATCAAACCAATCACAACAGCGGTTCGATTTGATAATTATCGGGCGTGCAATTCGCTTTATATTGAACGACGACCCAGGTTCGATAATATTGAATCTAAGCCAGCACAGATGTGGGAGCGTCATCAGTAATCCAACGAGTACGTATCTAATTTAATGTTCTGGTGAGCGAATTAGTTACTTAGCTTGTCCAAGTATTGAACAGTCCTGTTCGACGGCTTCCTCCCCGATGTCAAGTCTCAGGTCATTCGTCTTGACTATCCTGCTAAAATCCATCTGAGATAAACGTTTGTAGACAACAATGTAAACACAGAAACGTATAACAACACACACCAATATTTGAAAACCGTGAATCGTTCCTGGATTCGAAGGCTGGTAATCCTCGGCTGTGTACTTGTTGTCATTTCGACAGCTGGAGCGACAGCTGTGAACGCGAATGTTGGGGGAGCCGTCGGGGGCGAAGCCACGTCAATACCTCCTATCATGAATCTTGGAGAGTCCGATGAACAACAGCAAAACTCATCGGATACACTGCACGAAGATCCTAACTCAATCCGAGTAAGTGGAAACGCATCGGCACTTGAGCCTCGCCTTGCTGAAAGTCTTATTGATCGTCTTACGCGTAGTATTGAAAACATTGGCGACAGAGAGTATGAGGACTCTCAGCAGCTATTGGCAGATGAGTACGACGATACAGTCAATCTGTATATGGAAGTTTATCGATCGATGGAAGGAGATGCTGAAAATAGGCAACAGCGTGAAGACTTGTTCACTGAGACAGCCAACCTACAAAAGCAATATGCCAACATACTTGGCGAGTATGAACAAACTCACGAAGCATATGAGAGAGCCCGGGCTGATGATGATGAAAATAGTGCACAACGTCGGGCACGCGATCTAAATAACCTCACAAGAGAACTCCGACAAACCGAACAATCGCTTATAGAAGAATATGATACGTTAGATGGTTTGACCAACGATTCCCTTGGACCGACCATGATGACAATTACCCAAACTACTGATGAAACCGCAGACCAGACAGATCAGATTGTTCAAGAATCGTATTCATCTACGAGTATGACCGCGACAGCGGCAAATCAAGGATCTTTTGCCAATCCCATCACTATTACTGGTGAGCTGACAGCAGATGACAACACTCCACCGATAGGTAACGCGTCTTTCTTAGTAAACGATCAAGTTTATCATGGGAAAGTCTCATCGGATGGCTCGTTCATGATAGAATACCGTCCAGTCACAGTTACACAGGGTTCGGCGATTTTAGATTTAGCATACGTACCGGATGAGACCGCCCTGTATCTTCCTTCGGAGACCACGGTTGAGACAAATATTGTACAGGAATCACCTACGATGACGGTAGAGAATGCAACAGAGGTAGCAGGAGCTGGAGAGACAATTGAAGCCTCAGGCCAGGTTTCTGTGGACGACGAACCTGTACCAAACACTACTGTCACAATTCGACTTGCCAGTCAGCATTTAGGGGAAACCCAAACCGAAGATGATGGTACTTACCGATTCGAGACCACGATGCCGACTAATATTTCGACAGGAGCACAAACACTCTCCATCGAGACTGGTGAGCCTAATACGGCACTTGCGCCAACAAGTGAGTCGACGACTCTCGACGTCGCAGAGGTCGAACCTGCTTTAACACTCTCTGCAACTCGAGAAGAAGGAATCGTGAACGTCTCCGGAAGGTTGGCCAGCCAACAAAGTAGCTTTGGTCAACAAGATATTGTGATTTCACTTAATGGAGAGCAAAGAGAAATCGTTCAAACCAATGCTGATGGTTCGTATGAATCGTCTATTGAGCTACCGCAGTCTATCGATGAAACCGATAGCGTCACAGTCCAGGTGGCATTCGATGGAAGCGAGAATCTACAATCAACAAGCGTAGGTACCATTCTAAATCCACCAGGACTAGCACTCCCAGACGGTCTACTAACCTGGGTGATAGCAGTTACTATCGGAATTACAGCCATCACTGGAGGCAGCTATGGTTTCTATCGATTCCGAAGTACTGAATCAATCAATCATTCGTTAGCTGAGTTTACTCACCCTGGCTCGATGGATCCCGCAGCCACGCCGTCGGAAGTCAAAAGTATTCCTGAGGAAAACGAGAACGACGAAAAAGAGTCAGAAGGAACAATAGGGAGTGAAGATCAACCATGAGTGGCAAAGAAGAGAGAACGAACGAAAGCTCCGGGGGTGAGGAAACGAAATCTATGTCTGAGGATGATTTGTTAAGATCAGACGACGGTATTCTAAGATCTGCGAGAAATCTACTCGGTGAAACGCCGAATGATCTTATTGCAGCTCTATTTTTAACGTCTATTACTGGGATCGTAGTAGCTCTCTCAGTGATCCAATCAACGCCATTTTACAGTTTAGTAGTAGCACCCTTTGTACTGTTTGTACCAGGATATGTGATTGTTGCCGCACTGTACCCAAAGGCATCTGTTAAGGATACAGTTGAGACTAATAATGATGACGAGGCGGTGGAGGTCGTTCAGACAGGTCTCTCTAGCATCGAAAGGGCCGCATTATCCTTGGGCGTGAGCATCGCCGTGGCAGCTATTGTCAGAATGTTGTTATGGACAGCCACAATAGAAGCCCATACAACAACGATGCTACCTCCGATCATCGGAGTGACGATTGTTGCGTATGTCGTCGCGAATCGACGTCGCCTACAAATTCCAGTCGATGACCGTTTTATCGTTACAGGTAAAAGTATCCAGTCAGTGGCTCATATGTTCTCGGCCAACGAATCAGGTCGAGATCGTGTCATGAACGTGCTTGTCGTAATTGTTCTTCTCGTGCTAATCTCCACAACAGGTTACGTTTTTGCTGTAACTCCTCACGCAGATGCAGTTACCGAGTTCTATATGGTCACCGAACAAGATGACGGCACCCTCGTTGCGGATGATTATCCAACTGAGTTCAATGTTGGAGTACCAGAATCAATTGTGTTGGGTGTTGGAAATTATGAACACCAAACTACAGAGTACTCGCTTGTGGTGGAAGTACAGGATGTAGCGATTGAGGACGACACCACGAATATACTGGACAGTGAAGAGGTGCTCCAGCGTGAGCTAACCTTAGATGACGGAGAGACGTGGGAAGAGCAGGTTGATTTGACTCCACAAATGACTGGAGAAGAGCTACGACTTACGTTTATGCTGTTCAAAGATGAGCCACCGTCAGACCCAACCGTTGATGCGGCATACAGATACCTTGATCTCTGGATTACAGTCGATGAAAGTCAATAATCATCGGTAAGAAACTAGTTTTATATTATACAAAAGTATTGTAGTTAGTTATCATGAAGTGTATGTTAGAGATGTGGGAAGAAACCAGGGGAGCTAGCTCAGTTGTAGGCATTATTCTAGTGGTGGGGCTAACCATCATCATTGCAGCGGTTCTCGGTGGTACAGTATTTGGAATAGGCAATTCAATCGGTGAAGGGCCACCACAGACACAATTTAGCTCAGAGCAAGTAGACGGGTTCACTGTCTACCCCACGGGAGATCTGAGGGGTACAGTTAGCTATGTCGAGTTTGAACACATTTCCGGCGACAATGTAAACATGGAGAATGTGCGACTCGAGGTGAACGGTGAACTGGCATTTGATCTGACAGACACCGTTGGGTCCGATGTAGATAGGGGAGATACAATACAAGCAGTGCGCGGGAATAGCCCTATTGTGGCTAGAGACTCGTGTGACACATCCCCTTGCCATTATACACTGACTCCAGACAAGAATTTATCAAGTGGTGATACAGTACGAGTTGTTATGAAATCTCAAGATGGCATGGTGAATACAGATGGAAATTCATTCACATGGCAAAGTGACAAAATAGTCTACGCTGGAGAGGATGAAGCTATTCAACTTGAAGATGGGGATCGAGTTCGACTCCTCTTTGAAGGAGATGATTCAACTTTCACCATTGCAGAACATGAAGTGAAAAATCCAGAAACTACGTGTACATGGGCTGTTGGATGCTAATATTAACATTACGGAAAATTCGAGGCGAAAGCCTCGCGCTTCAGGGCACAGATGAAGCCGACCAACAGTATTCAACCGCCGACGATGGCATAGACGGGGTTCCAACGCAATCTTTAAGCCGTCCGACATGATAGTATGCATAGTGGTGAAGAGTACCCGTCACGCGAAATACGAACTCTACTACCACATAGTGTTCGTGCCGAAGTATCGGCGTTCGCACCTGACGGGGAAGACAAAGGAACGTCTCGAAACCATCTTCGCGGAAATCTGTGAAGACAAGGGACTCGAACTGACCGAGTCCGAGGTCATGCCCGACCACGTACACCTGTTCATCGGGAGTCCGCCGAAGAACGCCCCGTCGCTCATCCTCAACTGGGTCAAGGGCATCTCGGCGCGGAAGTACAATCAGCGGTACGACGACCGTGTGAAGTGGACTCGTTCGTACTACGTCGGTACAGCGGGGAGCGCATCGAAAGGCGCTGTCGAACGATACATCGCTGAACAAGAGGGTGA